>Ga0302187_10003740_pt1 | contig 12292 bp, 9 predicted proteins | sample II_Bog_E1_3_FD_202120 | JGI IMG/M metagenome (GOLD analysis project Ga0302187, IMG submission 202120) | Peat permafrost microbial communities from Stordalen Mire near Abisko, Sweden - II_Bog_E1_3 | ecosystem: Environmental > Terrestrial > Soil > Wetlands > Peat | place: Sweden: Abisko, Stordalen...
CGTCACCTACCTGAAAAAGGATGAGGAAGAAGGCTTCGTGCATTGCCCGGACGAGGTCATGGCGCACTTTCTCGACGGCCTGGTGATCTTCAAGCGCGGTAAGGACGAAAGCCGTCCAGCGCTGCCGGTCGAGCTGCCGGTGACCAACAACATCATCCTGAAGAAACTGCGGGTGGCCTTCGAACTGAAGGAAGACGACATGCACGCCATTCTCAAGGCCGCCGAGTTCCCGGTGTCCAAGCCTGAGCTGAGCGCGCTGTTCCGCAAGTTCGGCCACACCAACTACCGTCCCTGCGGCGACCAGCTGCTGCGCAACTTCCTCAAGGGGCTGACGCTGCGCGTTCGCGGCTGATCCGCTTCGACGTGCATGGCGCATCATTGCGCCGCCCAATAGTGGCTCCGCTTTTGACACCTGACGGCTAGGGTATGGATACCTTTTGCACTCAGGATTCGCCATGCACCCTTACTTTTCCCTGCAAGGCCGCACCGCGCTGGTCACCGGCGGTAGCCGCGGCATCGGCAAGATGATCGCCAAGGCTTTTGTCGAAGCCGGTGCCCATGTCTACGTGTGTGCCCGGGACGCCGAAGCCTGCCAGCAGACCGCCGATGAACTCGGCGCCCTGGGCCATTGCCAGGCCCTGGCCGCCAACCTGGCGACCGAGGAAGGTGTGCTGGCGCTGGCGACACGCCTGGGCGAGCGGATCGATCGGCTGGATATCCTCGTCAACAACGCCGGCACCACCTGGGGCGCGCCACTGGAAAGCTATCCGGTGAAGGGCTGGGAAAAGGTCATGCAACTGAACGTGACCTCGGTCTTCAACTGCATCCAGCAGTTCCTGCCGCTGCTGCGCAAGGCCGGCTCGGCGGCGAACCCGGCGAGAATCATCAATATCGGCTCGGTGGCGGGGATTTCTTCCTTCGGCGAACAGGCTTATGCCTACGGCCCGAGCAAAGCCGCCCTGCATCAGCTGTCACGGATTCTGGCGCGGGAACTGGTCAGCCAGCACATCAACGTCAATGTGATCGCGCCGGGACGCTTCCCGAGCAAGATGACCCAGCATATCGGCAACGATGAGCAGGCGCTGGCCGAGGACACCGCATTGATCCCCATGAAGCGCTGGGGTCGCGAGGAAGAGATGGCCGCGCTGGCGATCAGTTTGGCGAGTACCGCCGGGGCTTATATGACCGGGAATATCATCCCGTTGGATGGGGGCTTCAGCCTGTAACTGGTGGCGTGTGAGGATCCATTGTGGCGAGTGGGCTTGCCCACGCTCGACTGCGAAGCAGTCGCAAAATCGGTTACCTCGGTTTCTCAGATAAACCGAGTTCGTCGGTTTCAGGGGCGCTTCGCACCCCAGCGCGGGCAAGCCCGCTCGCCACAAATGTCAGCCCACCCAAGAAAACAGTTTGGGTTAGATCCCAGCCCGCAGCACGCTCTCGGGCAACGCCTCGCCGCGCTCGACACTGGCCGCCACAGCCGCGATCAGGCCGTCCAGCTCATAGCCCTGGGCCTTCAGCCATTGCGGATCGTAATAGGTGGTCGCGTAACGCTCGCCGCCATCACAGAGGATCGCCACGATCGAACCACTCTCCCCCGCCTGGACCATCTGCCGTGCCGCCATCAGCGCACCGATCAGGTTGGTCCCGCTGGAACCGCCGACCCGCCGCCCCAAACGCTGCGCCAGGTAGTGCATGGCCGCCAGGGACAAGGCATCCGGTACCTTGACCATGGCATCGATCACCTTGGGCAGGAACGACGCCTCGACCCGCGGCCGCCCGATCCCCTCGATGCGCGAACCGCAGTCCAGACGCAGGCTGGCATCGCCCGTCTGGTAAAAATCGAAGAACACCGAACGCTCGGCATCGGCGCACAACACCCGGGTGCCATGCTGGCGATAACGCACATAACGACCGAGGGTCGCCGTGGTGCCGCCGGTACCTGGGCTGGAAATCAACCAGCTCGGTTCCGGATGTCGCTCGAAACGCAGTTGCTGGAAAATCGACTCGGCGATGTTGTTGTTCGCCCGCCAGTCAGTGGCCCGCTCGGCGTAGGTGAACTGGTCCATGAAATGACCACCGCTCTCCCGGGCCAGGCGCTCGGACTCGGCGTAAATCTGCGTCGGGTCCTGCACCAGATGGCTCTTGCCGCCGTAAAAGGCGATCTGCGCGATCTTTTCCTGGGAAGTGGTGGCCGGCATCACCGCAATAAACGGCAGGCCCAGCAGGCGTGCGAAGTAGGCTTCGGAGATCGCCGTCGAACCGCTGGACGCCTCGATCACCGGCGCGCCCGGGCGCAGCCAGCCATTGCACAAGGCATAGAGGAACAGCGAACGCGCCAGACGGTGCTTCAGGCTGCCGGTCGGGTGGCTGGATTCGTCCTTGAAGTACAACTCGATGCCCGGCAGGCCCGGCAGCGGCAAAGGGATCAGGTGGGTGTCGGCACTGCGCTGGAAGTCGGCTTCAATGATCCGGATCGCTTCCCGGGCCCACTGTCGGTGGTCGCTCATGATGGGTACTCGTCTTGGAACGGAGGTGCTCGAAAGCACTGACGGCTGGCTGCGCCAATGGCCCAGGGCCAAACCGTTGAAGGATAAACAACGGTCGATCCCCTGACAGGTCCCACCGCAATAATCCGCTAACTATAGGAAGTTTCCTACCGACCGCACAGATACAGTGAAGACGCAATTAGACACACAACTGCTAGGCTCATTGCGATCAGACCCTCAACCCCCTCTTATAACAAAAAAGAATATAGTTTTTGTTTTAACAACTAACAGTACGGGTTAGGGTGTCCTACCTTTTGCATTCATCGATGGAGAGCGACCTTGCCTCTGCGTAGCACTTTCACCCGTTTCTTTCAGTTGGAGGCTGCCAGCGGTCTGCTATTGATTGCCGCTGCCGCCCTGGCCCTGATCATCAACAACTCGCCGTTGTCGCACCTCTACGCCGGTCTGCTGGACGTGCCGGTGGTGGCTCAGGTCGGCGCCCTGCAAATCGCCAAACCCCTGCTGCTGTGGATCAACGACGGTCTGATGGCGCTGTTCTTCCTGCTGATCGGCCTGGAGGTCAAACGCGAACTCCTCGAAGGCCATCTGTCCAAGCCGTCGCAGGTGGTGCTGCCGGGCGCGGCGGCGATCGGCGGCATGGTGGTGCCGGCGCTGATCTACTGGTTTCTCAACCGTGACAACCCGGCGGCGCTGGGCGGCTGGGCAATTCCCATGGCCACCGACATCGCCTTCGCCCTCGGGGTCCTGGCCTTGCTCGGCAAACGGGTGCCGGTATCGCTGAAACTGTTCCTGATGACCCTGGCGATCATCGACGACCTGGGTGCGATCATCGTCATCGCAATCTTCTATTCCCATGAACTGTCGACGCTCTCACTGGCCCTGGCAGGGGCCTGCCTGGTGGCGCTGATTGCGATGAATCGCCTGGGAGTGGTCAAGCTCGGGCCGTATATGGTGATCGGCCTGATCCTCTGGGTCTGTGTACTCAAGAGCGGCGTGCATGCGACGTTGGCCGGCGTGACCCTGGCGTTCTGCATTCCATTGCGCACCCATAACGCCGAAGCCTCGCCGTCGCTGAGCCTGGAGCATGCGCTGCATCCCTGGGTGGCCTTCGGCATCCTGCCGCTGTTCGCCTTTGCCAACGCCGGCGTATCCCTGGCGGGCGTGAACCTGGAAAGCTTTACCCACCACGTGCCTATGGGCATTGCCGCGGGCCTGCTGATCGGCAAGACGGTCGGCGTCTTCGGCCTGACCTGGCTGGCGGTCCGCGCCGGCATCGCGGCGCTGCCACAGGGCGCCAACTGGGGGCAGTTGTTCGGCGTGGCGATCCTCTGCGGGATCGGTTTCACCATGAGCCTGTTCGTCGGCTCCCTGGCCTTTATCCCGGGCAGCAGCGACTACGCGGGCATGGACCGCATGGGGATTCTCACCGGTTCGATCCTGGCGGCGGTGATCGGCTATGCCGTGACGGCCGTGGCCAGCCGCAAGCCTGCAGCCCCCTTGTAGGAGCCGGCTTGCTGGCGATAACGTCCGCAAGATCAACGCAAGCCTCACGGGTCTCATTGCCAGCCAGCCGACTCCTACAGGATCGGTGGCAGGCTTCGGATCAAAGGCCCCGAAAAAAGAAAACCCCGACCAGTTCCCTGGCCGGGGTTTTCTTTTGACAGCTGAACGTGAAATCAGTGGGAAACGCGGCTGGTGCCACCCACGGTGGAGATGCGCACGCGCTCGCCGACCCGGAAGATTTCGTTCGGCTGAACTTCCTGCACATAGGCACGCATGCCGCCGTCGTCTTCACGCACGGTGATTTCAACACCCTGGGCGCTGGTCAGGCCTTGTTCGGCCTTGTTGCCCAGATAGCCACCGGCGACCGCACCGATCACCGCGGTCACGATGCTGCCACGGCCACCGCCGATGGCGCTGCCACCGACGCCGCCGATGATTGCACCGGCGCCGGCACCGATAGGCGAGTTGCTGCCTTCGATTTTCACCGGACGCAGCGACTCGATGGTACCCATGCGAATGGTCTGCACGCGACGCGCTTCGTCACGGGAATAGGAATCGCCAGTCAGGCTGTTGGTGCAACCACCCAGCAACATAGCCATGGTGGAGAAGGAAGCAATCAACAAAACAGACTTACGCATAGGATCAACTCCAAAAGATATGACTTTAATTAAACTCCGCAGCTTGATCCCTGTCACGGCACCGCACGGATAAAATGTTTTTCATTCAGCGCCAGTACAGCCTCGGCGCCCGGAAATTCGGAGCACATCAGACACTCGATGGAACGTGATCTGGCGCTACTGCCACCGGGAGACAACGCAATACACAAAAAGTTCATAATTGAACTTCTGCGCAAATCCAGTGAGAAGTTTATCAAGCATCTGGGCTGGCGGCAGTGGTTTGGAAATCACTGCCCCAGGAAATCCAGGTCAGATCAAGGCGCCAGGCGCCGACGTGTCCAGTCCGCACCGAGCAGGCGGTAGTCGAGCCGGTCATGCAGGCGGCTGGCGCGACCTTGCCAGAATTCGATGCGCTCCGGCAGCAAACGATAACCGCCCCAGTGCTCGGGGCAGTCGGGCTGGGTATCGCTGAAACGCGCTTCGGTGTTCTTGAGCAAGCCCTCGAGCTCCCCGCGATCGGCAATCACCCGACTTTGCGGCGAAGCCCAGGCCCCCAGCCGACTGCCCAACGGGCGCACCTGGAAGTAGGCATCCGACTCCTGCGCCGAAACCTTGACCACCCGCCCCTCGATCCGCACCTGGCGTTCCAGGGTCGGCCAGAAGAAGGTCATCGCGGCAAAGGGACGGGCCGCCAGCTGTCGGCCCTTGTCGCTCTCGTAGTTGGTGAAGAAGGTAAACCCCGCCTCGTCCAGGCCCTTGAGCAACAGGATGCGGCAATGCGGTCGCCCTTCCTCGTCCACCGTTGCCAGGGTCATGGCATTGGCCTCGACGGGCGCCTGCTCGGTTTTCACCGCCTCGGCGAACCACTGGTGGAACAGCGCAAACGGCTCGGCCGGGGCCTGGGCCTCGGTGAGGCCGTCACGGGTGTAGTCGCGGCGCATATCCGCCAGGGCTTGAGTCATGGCGCGTTCCTTCTCGATCGTCAGGTCAGTTCTTGGTCGAGCTGTCGGTGCTGGCGTCTTTCTTCGCTGGCGCTGGCGCTGCAGCCTTGTCCGTCGCTGGCTTGGCCGCCGCTTTCTTGACCGGAGCCTTCTTGTGCACCGGGGCTTTCTTGGCCGCGGCCTTGCCCTTGGCAGCCGCTTTCTTCGCCACAGGCGCTGGAGCCACTGCCGGTTTGACGTCCGCGGCAGCCACCTGGGTGACCGGCAGCGGAGCCGGCATCGGAATGCTGTATTTGCTCAACAGCGCAACCATGGTGTTCTGCGGCGTCAGGATGATTTCCACACGACGGTTCAGGGCACGACCTTCACTGCTGTCGTTGGCGGCACGCGGCATGTCCGCGCCCATGCCACGCAGCATCAGGCGATCACGATGCAGGCCGCTGAGACCGAAAATCGCGGCGACGGACTGAGCCCGTTGCTGGCTCAAGGCCTGGGTCGATTCGGCGCTGGTGCTGTTGTCGCCATGGCCGAGGATCAGCACGGCGGTCTTGGGATCACCCTCGACAGTCTTGGCGATTCGGCTGAAAGGACCGAGGGTGACCGGCAGCAACATTTCCGGACGCTTGGGGTTGTAGAAACCGTCCACCGGGGCAATGACCACCAGCACGTTTTCACGTCGTTCCAGTTTCAGGGAACTGTCCTGGATGGCGATGCGCAGACGTGGCTCGTAGTCGTCGAGCCAGGCCTGGGTGATTTTCGGATCGGGCATCGGCACGGCCTTGACCGGCGGCTGGCCAGCGTCCTTGGCCTTGTCCGAGCTGCCGAACGGCCACCACCAATGGGTAGCAGGATCGGTCTGCGGTGCTGGAGTCGTTGCGGCGGCAACCGCTGTGGCCAGCGGTACGGGCTTGTCCTGTGGCTTGGCGGCCGGTGCGGCAGCCTGGGCCGGGTCTTTCACGGCGGCCTTGTCGGAGGAACCGAACGGCCACCACCAGTTGCTGCCGGTATCGGCGTTGGCGGCCGGTGCGGCGGCAACCGCTGGAGCTGTCGAAGCAGCGGCAGGTGCTACCGGCGCGGCTGGCGCGGATGCAGCAGGTTTGGCCGGGAGCTTGGCGGCGTCCTTGGACGCGGCTACGGCTGCCGAGGGAGCGGCGGGAGTGTTGGTAGCGTTAGCTGTCGCCGGGGCTTGAGCAATGTCCTTGTCCGCACTTTGTGGAAGTTGCGCGCAACCGGTCACGGTCAGGCAGAGGGCCAGGGCGAGAGACTTGTTCGATGACATTGGATATCCACAAAATGAGATAGAGAAACAAGGGCTTCAGGCCCCATGAAACAGTGTATTGGAAAGCAAAAAAGTCACAGGGTTCCGGCCTACGACTTTATGAACGCATTCTACAGACAGCCGGCAAGAATCCGTACTAGCTTCTGTGCCCGCGGGTCCATCAATACATAAGGACCGAGGGTATTGGTGACAAAGCCGAAGGCGACATCGTATTCCGGGTCGGCAAAACCGACGGAACCGCCGGCACCCGGGTGGCCGAAGGCCTTGGCCCCGAGGCCGAACGTGGCATTGGGCACCTCCGGTTGATCGAGCATGCAGCCCAGGCCGAAACGGGTCTGGGTCAGCAAGGTCTTGTCCATGCCCAGGCTGTGCTGGCGGGTCAGTTCCTCGAGCATATCGGCCTCCAGCAGGCGACCGTCGAGCAGGCCACTGTAAAAGCCTGCCAGGCTGCGCGCGTTGCCATGCCCATTGGCGGCCGGCTGCTGCATGCGCCGCCATTCCGGCTTGTTGGTGCTGGTCATGATAGACGGTGGATTGGTGAACGCCCGGGTACTCATCGCCTCGGGTTCGCGCATGGTCACTTGCAGCAGGCGCTGGGCCGCCGCATCGCCGACATTGCCCTTGCCCCGGGCGATATGAGCCACACGATGGAATTCTTCGTCCGCCAGGCCGACATGGAAGTCCAGGCCCAGCGGCCGGGCAACCCGCGCCACGATGGACTCGCCCGGCCCGCGACCGTCGGCACGCCGCAGCAACTCGCCGACCAGCCAGCCGTAAGTGATCGCGGCGTAGCCATGGCCCTCGCCGGGTGTCCACCAAGGGGTTTCCGCCGCCAGGGCGTCGACCATGGTTTGCCAGTTGTACAGCGCCTCGGGGGGCAGCAACTGGCGCAGGGCCGGCAAGCCGGCCTGATGGCAGAGCAACTGGCGCAGGGTGATGCCAGCCTTGCCGGCGGCGGCGAACTCGGGCCAGTAGTGAGCGACCGGAACATCCAGTTGCAACTTACCCTCGGCTACCAGTTGCAGCGCGGTGACGGCGGTAAAGGTCTTGGTACAGGAAAACAGGTTGGCGATGGTGTCGCTGTGCCAGGCCTCGGCGCCATCCTTGTCGGAGGAGCCGGCCCAGAGATCGACCACGGTTTCACCGCCGATCTGGATACAGAGCGCGGCACCGCGCTCCTGGGGATCGTCGAAAAGGGCCGCGAAGGCTTCGCGCACCGCCTCGAATTGAAGTTCGAAATGACCCTGAATCTGCACCCGTGACTCTCCCGCCGCAACACCTTCCAAAGTGGCCTGCATTGTTCCAGCGATTGGCGGGTTTGGGAACAGACCTGAATCAGACAATTCGTAACACCTTGCAAGAATTGTCAGATGTTGCGCAGGGCGCTGTAGGAATTAGAGCGCTCTACCAAAAAACACCGCAAAACCCTGTAGGAGCCGGCTTGCTGGCGATGGGGCCCGTGAGCCTTGCATCGCCTGTTCGGCCGCTATCGCCAGCAAGCCGGCTCCTACAGGAACGGTGTCTATTCAGGAAATCAATCAGTGTGTCCGGTCGATCAGTGGCCGTTACCGGAGTGGCCGCCGGAATGTCCGGCATCCTCCCCGCCAGCGCTGCTCGAACGCCCCTTGCCCCCATTGTCATCCTGAGCGATGCCCTTCGCGGCCTTCTGTTGCGCTTCCACCTTGGCTTTCTCGGCTGCCTTGTTGAGCAGCGCCAGGGCCTGCAGGTTGCTCTTGCGCACGCTCTCGACAAAGCCCTGGAACGGCACATCGGTAATGCCCACCAGACCGAAATGACCGTTTTCACCGTCCAGCAGACGCCCACTCACTGGCTGGTCGAGGTACTGGAACCAGTGCACGCCGACAATCGACGGCTCGGCCACCGCCTGCTTGAGGAACGCGGCATAGGCCGGCCCCCGGTCTTCTTCCCGGGCCAGTTCCGTCACCCCGCCCCAGAACGGGCCACGGTCCTTCGAGCCGAAGTTGAACTCGGTGATCAGCACCGGCTTGTTCAACGCCTCCAACTGATCGAAGTCATAACCGTCCTGGGGCTTGAGGGTGTAGAAGTTGAAGCTCAACACATCGCAGTACTGCGCACAGGAGGCCACGGCCTCAGGCGTGCTGACGGCAAAACGACCGCCCAGCAGCAGGTGATTCGGCGCATGCCATTTCAGCGAGTCGGAAATGGTCTTGAAGTAGGTGTCGGCAAACACTTTCTGGAAGTACTTCAGGTCTGCCTCGATCTGCGGGTGCGCGGGATTGGGCAGCGGGGCCTCGAAGCCCGGGTCTTCCATCTGCTCCCAGGTCGGAATCTCCACGCCCCAGGCCTTGGACAGGCCTTCCTGGTTGCGGTACTTGTCACGCAATTGCTTGAGGAAGGCGCGCTTGGCCGGTACGTCGGTGGTCATGCGCAACGTGCCATAGGCCAGGGCATAACGGGATTTCGGATCGTTGCCGGGACCGGCCCAGGCCAGTTCGTTGTCGGCGAAATAGCCCACCAGCCAAGGGTCGTCGCGATGATCGCGGGTGGCAATCGCCACCGCACGCTCGGTGGCCATGGCAAAACGCGGATCGAACGGATCGGGCATGCCGCCCCACCAGTCGCTGCCGGTGCTGATACTGGCGTAGTCGCCGACGATGGACAGCGGCAAGGTGTAAGGCACGCGGTCGTTCAGGCCCAGGGCCGGATCGCTCCAGTTGCCGACGGTGTTGAAACCCCAGGCCTGCAAGCGGTCGAGGGTGTGCTTCTGCCAACGCTGGGCGTCCAGGCCCGGGGCGCAAGGCACCTTGGGTTCCGTCGGCGCGGCGGTCGCGCATGGCGAACCATAGGTGCGTTCCAGGTTGGCGCCATAGAAATCGAACCAGCGCCCGGACTTGAAGCCCCGCCCCTGGGAAGCCCCGGTGGTGATGCCGTTGTCGGCCTTGCCGTAGTAGGCGGCCAGGGGCTCACCGTCCTTGGGCAGGTCGCTGAACATGCCTTCACGACCTTCGACATAGGTCTGCTGGTCGTGAGCGCTGACGGTATTCACCCCCAGGGAGTAGAACGGATGCCCCTCCGGCGTCACCAGGTACCAGCGGCCGTCGTGCTTTTCGGTGCGGAAGAAGCCCGTGGCGTCGAAGAGCGGACCCTTGAGCGAACCACCGAACTTGTCCCGGGCGCTGCGTTCGCGCTCGGTCAGCCAGGTCTTCAGTTGCTGGCTTTCCTTGCTCGCGGCGGCCTTGAGCTGATCGTCGCTGCTGATTTTTTCCGGCCACTTGGCCCGGGTCGACTGGCCATAGCCATCCACCAGCGAGCTATAGACGGCCTTGACCACATCGTCGCCGTTCTGCACGCCGAAACGTTCCAGGAGGATGTTCTGGGCAACTTTCGGCGCGTCCATCGACAAGGTCACCGACACCACCTGCTGGCGATTCAACTCACCCTGGCTGCTGGCCAGCAACACCCGCTGGCCATCCACCGTCGTCGGCATCGGTGGACCGGCGCGCATGCCCTGGCTCAACGGCGAACTGGCCTGCAACGGCACCAGCAAGGTCTGCGCGGGACCGGCCGGCAGGTCGACGCGACTGGTGAGGGTCTTGCCGTCGCTGCTCTGGATTGTCACGTTGAGGGTCAGCGCCCAATCCATCGCACTCTGGATCCGCAGGCTCATGGCTCCCGCCTGCGACCAGTCCCAGGCCCCGGTCTGCGGCGCGAGACGCAAGCTCGGCTGGGCGGCCGGGTTGAAAGTGACCCGCCGCAGCACTTCGCCTTCGGCCGTCTGCTCCGCGTTGTATTGCGGCAGGCTGGCATCCACGGTGACCACCTGCACCACATCGGCGGGACGGACGAAGTTGAACAGTGTCTGTTGCCCGGCAGGCGCAGCCCAGAGCGGCGCGGCGAACAACAAGGCGAAAATGGCGGGCAGCGTACGGCCAATCATATGAATCAAACTCTCCCTTACGGCCAGTCAAAGGCCAGCGTGACGCCAAGCGGCGCCATCCGTAGACAACGAAGTTGGTTATTTAACCTGCGTCACATCAAGAAATTTCCCGCCGGAACGGCGGCAAGGCATTGAGGATAGCTTTACCGTAGCGCTGGGTGACCAGGCGCCGGTCGAGCAAGGTGATGATGCCCCGGTCCTCCTCGGTGCGCAGCAGCCGCCCGCAGGCCTGGACCAGCTTGAGGGAAGCGTCCGGCACGGAAATCTCCATGAACGGGTTGCCGCCCCGGGCTTCGATCCATTCGGCCAGCGCCGCCTCGACCGGATCGTCCGGGACCGAGAAGGGAATCTTGGCGATCACCACGTGCTCGCAGTAGGCGCCCGGCAAATCCACCCCTTCGGCAAAGCTCGCCAGGCCGAACAGTACGCTGGAGTCCCCGCCATCGACCCGGGCCTTATGCTTGTTGAGGGTCTCCTGCTTCGACAGGTTGCCCTGGATGAAGACCTGCTTGCGCCAGTCACGGTCCAGGCCGTCGAACACGTCCTGCATCTGTTTGCGCGAGGAAAACAGCACCAGGGTACCCTTGGAGCCTTCCACCAGTTCCGGCAGGTCGCGGATGATCGCGGCGGTATGCGCCACGGCGTCGCGAGGGTCGGCGTTGAGGTTCGGTACCCGCAGCACACCGGCATCGGCGTGATGGAAGGGGCTCGGCACCACTGCCGTCACGGCTTTCTTCGGCAGGCCGGCACGCATGCGGAAACGGTCGAAGGTTCCCAGCGCAGTCAGGGTCGCCGAGGTCACCAGGGCGCCATAGGCGACGTTCCACAGGTTGCGCCGAAGCATTTCCGCGGCGAGGATCGGGCTGGCATTGACCTCGATATCAAACAGCGCACCGCCTTCGGCCAGGCTCAACCAGCGGGCCATCGGCGGATTGTCTTCCGGGTCTTCGGCGGTAAAGGCGACCCACAGCTCCCAGTTGCCCTGGGCACGGGACAGCAGGCTGCCGAACAGCGGATACCATTCCTCGGCCTGGTGGCTGGCGATGCCGATATTGACCTCGCCGTCCATGCCTTCCTTGAGCAACTCGGTCAGGCGGGTGAAAAGGTCGTTGAGGCGGGCAAAGCCTTTCTTCAGCTCGATGCCCATCTCGCGGATATGCTCCGGGATCACCCCGCCGACGAAGCGATGACGCGGCCGCTCGCGGCCCTCGGTGTCTTCGCCGGTCTTGAAGTCGGCCAGCTGCTCACAGGCACTGAACATGAACTGCTGGTGGGTCTTGATCTCCCGCGCCAGCTCCGGCACCTGCTCGATCAGCTTGCCCAGGTCACCGGGCAGCGGATGCTGGGCCAGCAGCTTGGTCAGGTTCTTGGCGGTCTGCTCCAGCCAGTCGGCGGTGGAACGCAGGCGCGTGTAATGGGCAAAGTGGCCGATGGCCTTGTCCGGCAGGTGGTGGCCTTCGTCGAACACATAGAGGGTGTCACGCGGGTCGGGGAGCACCGCGCCACCACCCAGGGCCAGGTCGGCG
>Ga0302187_10003745_pt1 | contig 12283 bp, 11 predicted proteins | sample II_Bog_E1_3_FD_202120 | JGI IMG/M metagenome (GOLD analysis project Ga0302187, IMG submission 202120) | Peat permafrost microbial communities from Stordalen Mire near Abisko, Sweden - II_Bog_E1_3 | ecosystem: Environmental > Terrestrial > Soil > Wetlands > Peat | place: Sweden: Abisko...
CGGCGGGATTCCGAGGCGGCGGACTTTTGGGCCAGCTTGGCGTGAATCTCGCGCAGCTTGGCACTTTCACCCTCGGCCCGTTTGACATCCTCGCGGGCTTGGCGTTCGGCGGCACTTTGGCGCTCGACTGTGGCGGCTGCCTGCTCGGCCTTCATCTCGGCTTCTTCGACGCCCATCTCGGCGTCTTCGATCTGGGCTTCCAACTCGCGCATGCGGTTGCGCTGGCGCAGACGGGCGGCGGCAGCCGAGGGGGCGCCGGATCGCACGGTGAAGCCATCCCAGCGCCACAGGCCGCCATCGATGGAGACCAGCCGCTGGCCGACCTTTAAGGCCCCGCGTAAGGAATCGCCGTCGCCGCCTTGGGGCAGCACCGCCACCTGGGACAGACGCCGCGCCAGGGCCGGCGGAGCGGTCACGAACCGCGACAGGGCATCGCAACCCGGCGGCAGGGCCGGCGACTCGGTCAGGGGCGGCAGACCGCGCCAGGACATCTCGGCGTCCGCCTCGACAGGAGCCGACAAATCTTCGCCCAGGGCCACGCCCAGCGCGGCCTCATATCCAGCCACCGCCGTCAGGTCATCCAGCAACGGGCGATGACCGCCAGTCGCGGCCTGGGCCAAGACGGCTTTCAGGCCATCGGCCTCGGCCATCAGCTTAGAGCGGGCGGCGGAGAGGGTCTGTAGAGACTCGCGGGCAGCGTCGCGGGCAGTCTGGGCGGAATTGCGCAGGCGCTCGGACTCCTCGGCCCGCTCGCGGCAGGACTCGAGATATTCCAGCGCCTCTTCCAAATCCATCTCGGCGCCATTCAGCTCGGCCCGGTCCACCTGCTCGGCTTCAACCAGGGCCAACTGGGCGGCGACATCTTCGGCCCGCTTGGCCAGACGCTCGCGGCGGCCCTCGGACTCGGCCAGGGTGCGCAGGGCGGAAGCCCGCTCGGCGTCGGCGGCGGCGACGGCTTCCATGACCTCGGCCAGTTGGGCTTCGATGGCGGCGGCTTCCGTCGAGATGCTCTCCAGCACCGATTCGGCATCGGTCTGCTGATCGCCCTCGTCGGCGCAGGCCGACAGCAGGCTGTCCTTTTCTTCCTCCAGCCGCCCCACGGCCCCTTCGGCGTCGGCGGCGCGAGCCCCTTCGCGCTGAAGGTCGGTGGCGATCTGCTGCAGGCGTTGTTCCATGTCGCGCTTGGCTGAGGCCATGCGGCCTTGCTCGGCGTCCAACTGCTCGCGGGCCTGGATCAGGCGCTGCAGCCGAGCGGCAGCCTCCACTTCGGCCATGCGCAAGGTCGGCAGCCCCGTCTGAGCCTCGGCCTGACGGGTGGCGGCTTCGGCGGCCAGACCGGTCAGGATGGCGACCTGGCCTTCCAGTTCGGTGCAGCCCTCTTGGGCCAAATCCAGGGCCCGCATGGACAAGGTCCATTGCGCCGCCAGCAGCTTGGACTCCGTCTCGCGAATGGCCTGAGACAGGGAGCGATAGCGGGCGGCATGGCGGGCCTGACGCTTCAGGCTTTGCAACTGGGTGTCGAGGGTGGCGAGCACATCTTCCAGCCGGGCCAAATTGGCTTCGGCGGCCTTCAGGCGCAGCTCGGCCTCGTGGCGACGGGAATGCAGACCGCCGATGCCAGCCGCTTCTTCCAAGAGACTGCGGCGATCGGAGGGCTTGGCGTTGATCAGAGCGCCGATGCGGCCCTGGCTGACGATGGCGGTGGAGCGAGCCCCGGTGGCGGCATCGGCGAAAAGAATCTGGACGTCCCTGGCCCGCGTCTCCTTGCCATTGACCTTATAGAGGGAGCCTTGGCCGCGATCGATGCGCCGCACCACCTCCAGCTCGGGGGAATCATTCAGATGGGCGGGGGCGTTGCGGTCGCGGTTGTCCAGAGCCAGACCGACTTCCGCCAGATTGCGCGGCGGGCGGCTGGAGGTGCCGCCAAAGATGACGTCGTCCATCTCGCCGCCGCGCATCTGCTTGGCCGAGGTCTCGCCCATGACCCAGCGCAGGGCTTCCACCAGATTGGATTTACCGCAGCCGTTGGGCCCGACCACCCCGGTCATGCCGGGGTGGATGGGCATTTCCGTGGGCTCGACAAACGACTTGAAGCCCGACAGCCGAAGGCGGGTGAAATGAATCACGACTGATGACCCGCCTGGCCGACCATGGTTTTAGTGCAGTTCCTTGACGAACACATCATAGGGCTGAGCGCCATTGATGGTCTTGCCGTTGACCAGGAAGGTCGGCGTGCTGTCGACACCCTTTTGCTTGGCGTCCTCGACCCGGGCGTTGATCTGCTTCAAAAGGTCTTCCTTCTGCCAGCAGGCCTCGACCTGGGCGTCGCCCATGCCGCCCAGCTTGGCCACCTGCTTGATGGCGGTCAGGCCATCCTCGGCGGCTTCCCAGCTTTTCTGAGTGCGGAAATAGGCATCGACGAAGGCGAGATAACGATCGCCTGAGCATTGGGCCACCATGGCGGCGGCCAAAGCCCGGCCATCCAGCGGGAAGTCGCGGAAGACCATCTTGGCCTTGCCCGTATCGACCCAATCCTTCTTCAGCTTCGGCCAGGTCTCGTCATGAAAGACGGCGCAATGGGGGCAGCCCAGAGAGAAATATTCGATGATGGTGTTGGGAGCATCGGCCTTTCCCACCACTTTGTCGGTGGGAAAGCTGTCGGCGGCATTCGCCGCAGAGGCCCCGAACATCATGACGGCGCCCAGCGCCAGAAGCTTCAAAAGTCGCGACAAAGGCAGTCTCCTGAAAAAGATTGGCCGGATATTAGGTCGGATTGCAGATGTCGCGCAAGCTCACCTGAATAGACCAGCAGAGACTCGATGAGTCCCGCCCTATTATGGCTTTTTTGCGAGGACATAGCGGCCCAGCCGCTCCAGCACCGCCTTGAGGTCCGGGTCATCGACCTTGGCCAAACTGGCCTCCAGGCTTTTTTGCCCCTCCTCGTCCAACTCAGGGAGCGACGGCGGCTTGTAGGAGCGACGTGGTGGCAAAGGCCCCTGCACCATATGCAGACGGCTGACGGCGCCATAGCCAAAATGGCCGTTGATGCGCTGAAGGATCAGGGGTTCCAAATGCTGCAGCTGGGTCGCCAAAGCTCCCGAAGCCACCCGCACATGCAAGATGCCGCCGACCCGTTCCTTTGGCGGAAAGACGATCTTCAGCGGCAGAGTGGATTGACCCAGCATGGGCCCGACGATAGCCGGCCAGCCTGCCACCAGGGCACCTTCGGCAAAGCCTCGCTTGCCCAGCGGCTTGCGGGTCAGGCGGCTGGTCATTTCGGCCACGGCGCGGGGGCCCGAGCCGCCGCGTTTCTCGGGCTGGCCGGTTGGGTCTGCGGATTTTGCCTTGGTCGTGTCTGACATGAAGCGATTGTATGCTATCCTCCGCCCCATGCCGCAAGCTTCTCCCGCAGACTTGGCCATTCGCCTGCTTTCCTGGTACGACCGCCACGCTCGTTCCCTGCCCTGGCGCAGCCCTCCGGGCCGTCCGGCGGCGGATCCTTATCATGTCTGGCTGTCGGAAGTGATGCTGCAGCAGACCACGGTTCCGGCGGTGGCACCTTATTTCCTGGCCTTCCTCAAGCGCTGGCCGACCGTACAGGATATGGCGGCAGCGCCGCTCGACGATATTCTCGCCGCCTGGGCTGGGCTTGGGTACTACGCCCGGGCCCGCAATCTGCATAAATGCGCCCTGGCGGTGGCCGAGCTGGGCCGCTTCCCCGAGACCGAGGACGAGCTTCGCAGCCTGCCCGGCATCGGCGATTATACGGCGGCGGCCATTGCCTCCATCGCCTTCGGCCAGCCGGCGGCGGTGATGGATGGCAATATCGAGCGGGTCCTGTCGCGCATGTTCGCCGTCACCGATCCCCTGCCCGGCTCCAAACCGACCCTGAAAGCCCTGGCCGCCCGCCTGACGCCCCAGCAGCGCCCCGGCGATTATGCCCAAGCGGCCATGGACCTTGGGGCCACGGTCTGCACGCCGCGTAATCCGGCCTGCGTGCTCTGTCCCTGGCGCGAGAACTGCGAGGCCAGTCGCCTTGGCATCGCCGAGACCCTACCGGCCAAGACCGCCAAGCCGGAACGCCCGACCCGCCTGGGCACCGCCTTTTGGGCCTTGCGCAAGGATGGCGCCGTGCTGCTGCGCCGCCGCCCCGACAAGGGATTGCTGGGTGGCATGATGGAAGTGCCCTCCACCCCCTGGCGCGAGGACGGGGAATGGAGCATCGAGGATGCCGCCACCCATGCCCCCGCCGCCTCCGACTGGCGGCCCTTGCCGGGGCTGATCAAACATACCTTCACCCATTTCCATCTGGAGATACGCGTGGTGACGGGTATCATCCGCAAGCCGGAGCTGGCCTTGGGGCTTTGGTGCCCGCTGGAAGGCCTGCAAGCCCAAGCCCTACCCAGCATCATGCGCAAGATCGTCAAACACGCCCTTTCCAAAGCCTATTGATCCCGGAGCCGTAATGCGTCTGAAACTCCTCCTGGCCGCCCTTCTTTGCCTCCCCCTGGCCCAGCAGGCTTATGCCCTGGAAGGCGAGCAGCTTTATGTGCTGCCGCCCCAGGGCTGGGTGCCGGCCTTCCATGACGCCCAGGGCAATGTGGAACTGGTGGAGATGGTGCCCCAGGGCCAGAGCATGAGCGACTGGTCCGAAATGCTGATGGTCCAGCTGATCAACGGCAAGCCCAACCAGACCCCCGAAGAAGTGCTGAAGGCCCAGCAGGAACAGATCAAACAGGCCTGCGAAGATTCCGGCTTTGGCGCCGTCAGCGCCGGCATGGAAAACGGCTATGACATGGCCATGCAGGCCATGGCCTGCACCAAATCGAAGAAATATGCCAAGGGCGAACTGAACCTGTTCAAGGTGATTCGCGGCCACGAGCGGCTTTATATCCTCAACCGCGCCTGGCGCGGCGAGCCCTTCGACAAGGCCCACCTGCCGGTCTCCCCGGAAACCACCAAGTCCTGGCTCACCTTCATGTCCCAGGCCTTGGTTTGCGATTCCCGGGACGGCCAGAGGCCTTGTCCCAAGAAATAGGAGTTAATGCTCCGGGCTTGGCTCATGCTCCAGATATTTATGCAGCATGGTCTGCACATGGACATAGGCCTCGGGCGAGATCTGCACCTTGCCGCGGAATGGATAGTCAAAGGCGATAATCAGCACCACCACCAGCGCCACCGTCGCCGCCACCGAAGCCGTCATGATGGCATGCATCAGGAAGCTTTCCATGCCGAACAGATAGGTGAAGCCGACGGTAAAGAAGGCCCCGAACAGCACGATGCCCCAGACCACCGACTGCAGCCGCTCTTCAGAGGCCAGCAATCGTTCGCGCCGGGCGTCATAGAGGGAATTCAGACGGCTGAGCAGCTCGCTGAACATGCTGACCTCCACCGGATTGCTGCTGCGGAAGGTCACCAGAACGTCATGGGAATCGAAGAGCATCTCCCAGCCCTTGTCCGAGATGGAGGGCTGGCTCTCGTCGGTCGAATTCAGGGAAACACCCTCGGCCATGGCCGGCCATTCCACCTTGATCACCTGATCCAGATAACCGTCCAGGTCCCGCAGCATGGTGGAGCGCAGGGGCTCGGGCATGGTCAGGGAATCCCGGGCGACATCGCCAGCCAAAGAGGCCTCACGCGCGGCAATTTCTCCGGCCTTGCCGAATGACTCCCACACGGCGATGGCGATGAAGGCCAGCAGCACGGCATAGACCACGCTGACCACCGCCACCATGAAGCCGACGAATTCATTGTGATTGCGCCGTCGGGTATGGGCCAGCAGGCGATGCACCAGGAACAGGCCTAGGACGCCAACCAGCATAAAGGCCCCGACCACCGCCGGACCGACCACCCAGTTCGAATTGTTATAAAAGAAATTGACCAGCACGGCTGGGCCCTCCGCATCAAGAATGATGGCGGAGGATAGGGAGCCCACCGGGATCATACCGGCGGAAGACTTCCCAGATTAATGCAGTTCAGCCCGGATTTTCTGACGCAGGGTGTCGATGGGCTGGAATTCCTCGCCGTCCTGGAAGTGCCAGAAGGTCCAGCCGTTACAGGCCGGGGCCCCCTGCACGGCGGCACCCACCTGATGGATGGAGCCCTTGTGCAGATCGGTGATCAAGGTGCCGTCGGCGCGGACCTTGGCCTGCCACTTGCGCCGCTCGCCGCCCCAGAGGATATCGTCGGGACGCAGCAGGCCGCGTTCCAGCACCGAGCCAAAGGGAATGCGCGGCTCGGAGCGCTTGTTGGGCGTGGTCAGCACCGACAGATCGGTGATTTCCTTCACATGGTCGATGCGTTCACGGGCGGCGGCGATATAGGCGTCGTCGCGCTCCAGGCCGATGAAGCGACGACCCAGCTTCTTGGCCACGGCGCCGGTGGTGCCGGTGCCGAAGAAGGGATCAAGGATCACATCGCCGGGATTGGTCGAAGACAGCACCACGCGATAAAGCAGAGATTCCGGCTTTTGGGTCGGATGGGTCTTCTTGCCGTTGTTCTTCAGGCGCTCTTGGCCGGTGCAAAGCGGCAGCATCCAGTCGGAACGCATCTGGGTGCCGTCGTTAAGCGCCTTCATGGCTTCGTAATTGAAGGTATAGCGCGAGCGCGGCCCCTTCGAGCACCAGAGCATGGTCTCATGGGCATTGGTGAAGCGGGTGCCGCGGAAATTCGGCATGGGATTGGCTTTGGTCCAGACCACGTCGTTCAGCACCCAGAACCCCAGGTCCTGCAGGATAGCACCAACGCGGTAGATGTTGTGATAGCTGCCGATCACCCACAAAGCGCCATCGTCCTTCAGCACGCGGCGAGCGGCCTTCAGCCAGGCACGGGTGAATTCGTCATAGACGGCGAAACTGTCGGCAGGATCGGCCAGATCGCCAAAGCGATCCCAATCTTCATCAACGCCATCGACCTTGCTGTTATCAGGGCGCAGCAGATCGCCGCCCAGCTGCAGGTTGTAGGGCGGGTCGGCGAAGACAAGGTCAACCGATCGCGCCGGCAGCTGATTCATCAGCTCGATGCAATCGCCTTGCAGAATCACATTGGTCTTCATGGTCAACATGAAGTGCACTTTGAGTCATTTTTGAGGAACGGTCAAGAAGTAATTGGAATCTATAGATTCCCAAAAAGATTACCCACCGGAGCGAAGGATTTTCGGTGGTGCGGGGTCAGGCCGATGCGCCGCATCGCCGCCATATGTTCCGCCGTTCCATAGCCGGCGTTGCGCTCCCAGCCATATCCTGGAAAGCTTTGAGAAAGCTCAGACATTTCCCGATCTCGGGTGACTTTTGCAACCACTGAGGCTGCGGCGATGGACAGCGATTTTCCGTCGCCTTTGACCACGCATTGCACCCGCCCTACGGGTAATGGCGGAACTTGGTTGCCATCCACCAAGGCCAGTTCGACAGGCTGCCCCAGCGCCTCGACGGCACGGCGCATGGCTAAAAAAGTTGCCTTCAAAATGTTAATGCGGTCGATCTCATCCACCTCGGCCCGACCCAGCCCGACCACGGCCTCGGCCATGATGATCTCGCACAGGGCTTCGCGCTTCTTGGCCGACAGTTTCTTGGAATCATCCAACTCGGCCAGCAGGCGGGGATGAGGGTTCGCCGGCAGAATCACCGCGCAGGCCACCACCGGCCCGGCTAGGGGGCCACGCCCCACCTCGTCGATGCCGCAGACGATGCCTTGGCAGGTCTGTTCCAGGGACAGATCGGGCATGGATTAAGCCGACTCCTCGGGGCTGGGGGCTTCCTCCAGGGAAGCTGGGCGGCGAAGCCTGAACAGCTTCAGAATATCCAACGGAGCCCCCCCGACGCCGCCGGCCAGCTTGTGCATCCGCCTTGCCGCCATCAGCCACAAGGGACTGAGCATCAGGCTAAGAACCGTGACGGCGATGACCAGACGGGCTTCCTGCACGCCGATCAGATTGTTGTCCTTGCCGATGCCGGCCAACACGAAGGAAAACTCCCCCACCTGGGCCAAGGCGACGCCAACCATGGCGCTGCGCGCCCAGCCCTCGCCCATAATTTTCAAAGCGCCGACGTTGAGCAGGGTCTTGAAGACCGTGACCATCAGCAGCAGCGCGATCACCGTACCCAGATGATGCCAAATGAAGGGCAAATCCAGCAGCAGCCCCACCGAGACGAAGAAGACCATCATCAGGATGCTCTGAATCGGCTGGGTGGATTGCAGCATGGCCTCGCGCTCGGAACTATTGCCGATCACCACCCCGGCCAGGAACGCGCCATAGGCCGGCGACAGCCCCATCAGGGCCGCCAGGGTGGCGGCGCCAAAGCACCAGGCCAGGCCGGTCAAGGGCGACAGATCCTGATGCTTGGCCACCGTGCGGCCGAAGGGCAGGCGGATTTTCGTGCGCAGCAGGAAGAAGAACAGCAGCACCAGGAACAGGATCGAACCGCCGACCTTGGCCAAATCCAGCAGGTTGAAGCCTTTGCGCGACAGGGCCGAGAGAACCATCATCATCGGCACCACCGCCATATCCTGGGCGATCAGAATGCCTATGACCATCCGACCTGCCGGGGTGGACAGCTCGTCCGAGCTTTCCAGGATCTTGATCACCACCGCCGTCGAGGATACCGAGACGATGAAGCCCAGCAGAATGGCGAAACCGACGTTCCAATGCAGCAGCGGCGAGACCACCAGCGCCACCCCCACCGATCCGGCGATCTGCATGATGGTGACGAACAGCGCCACCTTCCATCCGGCGACAAACCGACGCAGGTCCAACTGCATGCCCACTAAAAACAGCAGCATCAGCACGCCGAACTCGGCCAGCACGTCCACCGCTTCCTGGTTGTCGGCCAAGCCAGCGCCAGCGGGGCCCAGCAGGGCTCCGGCGACAATATAGCCGATGATGGCCGGCTGCTTCAGGCGCGCGAACAGCAGTCCGCAGACCAGAGCGGCAAGGGCGATGATGGCAACAGTGGCGACGTCTGACAAATCGGGCATGGCATAGAGACTTTATCCGCGAACGGGTTTGGGTTCTATCGCCAAGGCGTGGCTAAAATGAGGCAAAGCCGGGAAATATCGGCCATTCGATGGATGCCGTCCGTGGGAAGGCCATACGACCATCGGAGTCTGGATTCCTACCCCCCGATTTATTAGTCTTGTCTGATCCGGAACGGCAAAAAGCCAACCTACATAACCGGGAGGCCAGCATGAACCACCCCATCCACCCTGCCGCCGAGCAGGGGGCTCCACCCCCTTCTTCGCAAAAGCATCTGGGAACCGACGTAGAGGAAACCGCCCCGCGCCGCGTCACGCGGCCCGAGCGTCAGGAGAAAACTCCCGACGCACCGCAATATGACAGCTTCATGCGCATTATCCGGCGCTGAAGAAGGACCTATTGGCGAAGGCGGAGCCGGCGAAAGTCGGCTCCGTTTTTGTTTTCAGAAGACTTCCTTGGCCGCTTCGTCCTGATCCCCGGTGGGATGGATACGGGTGGGATAGGCTTGGGCCAGGCGGTTATTCTCGGGCTTGCCCAACTCGTCCAAGGACGGTGTCACATATTCGTCGATGCCGATGATGCGATTGTCGCCATCCACGTGCACGGCGCGGGACTTGCGGCCGGGGATCTGCGACAGAGGCACCTGCTCATAGGCCATGATGATGGCCAGATCGCCCTTGGAAAAATAATGGGCGGCGGCCCCGTTCAGGCAGATGACGCCGCTGCCCTCGGGCCCTTCGATGACATAGGTGGACAGGCGCTTGCCATTGTCGATATTGACCACATCCACCCGGGTATGGGGCAGGATGCCAGAGGCGCGCAGCAGCAGCGGATCAACCGTGATGGAGCCGACGTAATGCAGTTCGGCCTGGGTCACCGTGCAGCGGTGAATCTTGCCATACATATAGTCGCGGGTAGCTTCCTGGGTCATCGTCGGGAACTCGTGAGATAAAAACGGGAAAGGCCCGCGAATTTCTTCGCGGGCCCTTGGTCCTGTGGTCGAAACCCTTAGACGGCCATGGCCTTCTGCAGGTTCTCGTCCAGCTTGTCCAGGAACTGAGTGGTGGTCAGCCAAGGCTGATCCGGACCAATCAGAATGGCCAAGTCCTTGGTCATGAAGCCGTCTTCGACGGTCGCAACGCAGACCTTTTCAAGGGTCTCAGCGAACTTCGCGACTTCCGGAGTGTTGTCGAACTTGGCGCGATAGAACAGGCCGCGGGTCCAGGCGAAGATCGAGGCGATCGGGTTGGTCGAGGTCTCCTTGCCCTTCTGATGCTCGCGGTAGTGACGGGTCACGGTGCCGTGAGCGGCCTCGGCCTCGACGGTCTTGCCATCGGGGGAGAGCAGAACGGAGGTCATCAGACCCAGCGAGCCAAAGCCCTGAGCCACGGTGTCCGACTGCACGTCGCCATCGTAGTTCTTACAGGCCCAGACGAATTCGCCCGACCACTTGAGGGCCGAAGCCACCATGTCGTCGATCAGACGGTGTTCGTAGGTGATGCCCAGCTTGTCGAATTCGGCCTTGAATTCCTTGTCGAAGACTTCCTGGAACAGATCCTTGAAGCGACCGTCATAGGCCTTCAGGATGGTGTTCTTGGTCGACAGATAAACCGGCCACTTCTTCTGCAGGCCATAGTTCAAGCAGGCACGGGCGAAGCCGATGATGGATTCGTCCAGATTGTACATGCCCATAGCCACGCCCGAGCTGGGGAAGTCATAGACTTCATGCTCGATGGGAGCACCGCCGTCCTTGGGCACAAACTTGATGGTCAGCTTGCCAGCGCCGGGGACCACGAAATCAGTGGCCTTGTACTGGTCGCCGAAGGCATGACGGCCGATGACGATCGGCTTGGTCCAGCCCGGAACCAGACGAGGCACGTTCTTGCAGATGATGGGCTCGCGGAAGACGGTGCCATCCAGGATGTTGCGGATGGTGCCGTTCGGAGACTTCCACATCTTCTTGAGGTTGAATTCCTTAACGCGCGCCTCGTCAGGAGTGATGGTGGCGCACTTGACGCCGACGCCATACTTCTTGATGGCATTGGCGGAATCGATGGTGACCTGATCATTAGTCTCGTCACGGTACTCGACGCCCAGGTCGTAGTACTTCAGATCGACGTCGAGGTAGGGGAGGATCAGTTTGTCCTTAATGAACTTCCAAATGATCCGGGTCATCTCGTCGCCGTCGAGTTCGACGATGGGGTTTACGACCTTAATTTTCGCCATAGCTGGGTTCCCGCTCTTTGAGTGGACTGTTTTGGCGTCCGTTGGGGTGCGCCCCTAAGCACAAAGCTCCCTGCTTCGTCTGCTGCGCCACCTCGTTTCCAGGCGTGAGCGACGGACGGCGAACATTAGCATCCTCGGCGCGGAACGCAAGACCCGGAGAGTGCTTGATAAACCATCGCGCGCGATTCTTAAGGGGTCAGGCGGCGCGTCCCGTTTGCAGCTCGGCCAGGAAGCGATGGAGGGAGCCTTCCAACTGCGCCGCCACCTCGGCCAATCGCCCGCAGGAGCCCGAGACCTGATGGGCCGACTGCCCGGCTTCCTGGGCCGAATGGCTTAAGGCCCCCAGTTGTCCATCCACCTCTTCCGAGCTGGCGGCGGCGCGGCTGACACTGGCGGCGATCTCGCGGGTGGCGGCATCCTGCTGGCTCATGGCGGTGGCCATGGAGCCGGAAAGCTCGCGCACTTCCGAGATAACCTCGCCGAAGTGACGAATTTCCTCGACCACTCGGGCGGTGCCCTCCTGGATCGACAGGACCTGGGCACCAATTTCCTCGGTGGCCTTGGCGGTCTGGTTGGCGAGGTTCTTCACCTCGCCCGCGACCACCGCAAAGCCTTTGCCAGCCTCACCGGCGCGGGCGGCTTCGATGGTGGCGTTCAGGGCCAATAGATTGGTCTGTGCAGCGATAGCGGTGATCATCTCGACCACTTCGCCGATATGCCCAGCCAATTCGGCCAGACTGGCCACCGAACCGGCGGTGCCGTCCACGGCCTGATAGGCCCGCTCGACGATCTCGGCCGATTGAGCCACCTGACGGCTGACCTCATTGATGGAAGCCGACAGCTCTTCCGCCGCCGAAGCCACCGCCTGAACCTCGCCGCTGGCCTGGCTGGAGGCCGAGGCGGCCGTATCGCTCTGGCGCGAGGTATCGACCACCAGGGCGATCATGGCCTCGGCCTCGTGGCGCATGCCGCCGGCCATGGTGGAAACCTCGGAGACCGAGCCTTCCATGGCCTGACGGAAGTTCTCGGCCAACTCCTTCAAGGACTCGGCCCGTTGAGAGGCCATGCGCTGTTCAAGCTGCTCGC
>Ga0302187_10003747_pt1 | contig 12282 bp, 10 predicted proteins | sample II_Bog_E1_3_FD_202120 | JGI IMG/M metagenome (GOLD analysis project Ga0302187, IMG submission 202120) | Peat permafrost microbial communities from Stordalen Mire near Abisko, Sweden - II_Bog_E1_3 | ecosystem: Environmental > Terrestrial > Soil > Wetlands > Peat | place: Sweden: Abisko...
TTAAAACTCAGCGCCGGCGACCGCGGATGCAGAATCTCGAGTACTCGGTCACGGGGTGAATCCGCAACGAAGACATTCCCCAAAGCATCGACTGCGACGCCCATCGGGTCAATCATCGTGACCCCATTGGCAGGGGGGTCCAGCACCAGTGGCGCGCCGCCACCCGTGGGCAGTTCCACAATTCGGTTGTTGAACGAATCGGCGATAAACAAATCGCCCACCCCGTCTACCGCCACTGCCGACGGCCCATTCAGCTTGTGACCCTCCACATCGGGGTCGATGGCGAACGGAGCGCTTCCGTCTGCCGGCACCTCAACCACACGGCTGTTGGCATCGGCGATAAACAGATCGCCGGCGGCGCTCACAGCCGCGCCCCAGGGCTCCAGCAGCGGCTTCTTATCCACAATCGGATCAATAGCGATCGGCGCTCCGCCCTTCGCGGGAATCTCCACCACGCGATTGTTGTCCGTATCGGCGATGAACAGGTCGCCCACTTCATCCACCGCCACGCTTCTGGGCTCGAGCAGACCCATCCCCGCCACCACCGGTGCAATTACAACTGGCTCTTCCCCGGGAAGCACCTCCACAACGCGATTGTTTCCGGAATCCGCAATGAACAAGTCGCCAGCCGAGTCCACGGCCATGCCCGACGGATCTGTCAGAGCTTCGAACGGAGAATTGGGCTCGTAATACCAAATTGCCGGACCGCCGTCCGACGGCAACTCGATAACCAAGCCATCATAGAGGATGAACAGATCGCCCGCCCCATCCACGGCCACGTCAATCGGAGAGACGCTCCCCCCTGGCGAAGTAGCCAGGACGTTCGTCGGCCCGTAAGCAATCTGTGGCCCGCTTCCGACTCCATACACCGGGGCGATCCCAATCTCAGTTCCTGAGCCCGAGGAGCCGCTGAACAGCACCACCGCGCCCTCCCGCGCCCCAGCGAACTTTGGTGCGAACGCCACTTTCACCGTGCAAGTCGCCCCCACCGTGTAGGCCGTTCCCACCGTGCAGGTGCCACCGCCCGCATTGGTGAAGTCAAGATTCTCCACCCCCAGCAGGCGCACCGAGATGCCGCCCAACGTGCCCGCGTAGGTCACCGTCACAGTCACCGTTTGAGTTATGCTCGAGCCAATCTTCACCGCGCCGAAGTTCTGGGCCCAAATGGCTGCATGTGCGCTGAAAAGCAAGCTCCCCAGGAAAGCGATCGAATATCTTTTCATTGAAGGTTCACCCTCCAGGCGGATCGATAGGGACTGGGACAATCTGGACGGTTCATTATCGCGCCAGGAACACCGGCTTGAAAAGCCTGCGCCGGGCCAAAACGCCGGGCAACGCAACTCTATCTCTTTAGGGCGGCACTGTCCACACGCCAGTATGCCCAGCTTACCGAATCTCCGGGCGTCACAACGCTAACTAATTCCATTGCTGGTGATTGCGAGAGCTATGCGGCGCATGGGATGCTTTCGCGTTCGTCGTCGCGAGAGCGGCTTAAGACAAGTAACTGCGCCAGCGCGCATCTCAGGGCGCAAACGAAGCGCTCATCTTCTCCCGCACCGCGTGCGCCAGCTTCTCAATCTGCGCCGCCTTCTGCGCCTCGTCATTCTGAAGCACTCCGGGGTTGGCCTGTTCCACTTCGTTCTTCAGTTCGGTCGCCAGCCTCAGCAGTTTTACGGCATCTGACTCCATCGCCTTGTGGCGCTCGCGATTCAACGCCGCGATCTCCTTCTCGCTCTTGGGCGGAAAGGGCGTGTCGTCGAAGATGCTTCCCTGCGCGGGCCGGCGTCCAGCGGGAGGCTCCCCGGGAACCTGGCTTCCCCCCTGCGGATTCTGCATTCCTGGAACCTGCTGCGATTGCGAATGCGCTCCTGCCCAGAGCACGAAAGCCACAGAGATCGCAAGCACACTTGCTCGCAAAACTCCCCATCGAGGCCGGACGAGGCGAGCTTCCGCTCCCGGCCTTCCCTTCCGGTTCTCCCTGTTCCTCATTCTCACCTCGATCGAGGCAGACCTAGCTCCCGTTGCTCGCTTTCATCTTTTCCCGCACCGCGTGCGCCAGCTTCTCAATCTGCTCCGCCTTGCGCACCACGTTCATGCTCAGCGTATCCTTGCTGCTCTTGTCCATCTCCGCCTTCAATTCAGTGGCCAATTGCAGCAGTTTGGCCGTATCCTCGGTCATCTGCTTCTGTCGCAGCGCATTCTGCTCTGCCAGCTTCTTCTGATCGTCCTGCGTCTTCATCGAGTCCTGCAGAATCCGCACCCCATCCGGATGAGGGTTCGCATTCTCAGGAAGCGCCGCAAATCCCTGTGAATTCTTGCCGTTTCCAGGCAAGCCCCCGTTGGGCTGAACGGGACTTTGAGAGACAACCGCCGAGTACGGAATCGCAATCAAAACTGCCAGGCAAGCGAGGCTCCGTACCCATCTAAATGCCCCCATCCGCCTGAACGCATCCGAGCGAAAACTCTGACTTCTCATGCCGACAGTATAGAAAGAAAGTGGAGGTGTGAATATGTTTCTTTTTGCACTGATGTTCCGAACTGGTTTATTTGCGGAAGGACGCTTCCTGGGAAAGATTTTGGACGAGTGGATCGCCGATGCCCAGGAGTTCATCCACGCCAAACTTCCACATCTGGTTGTCCTCCTCGTGGTCGCCTTCATCCTCAGTCGCATCGTCGCCCTGGCCGCCTCGCGCATGATCCGCGTCGCCAACCGCGAGGGCACCAGCACCGTCCGCCGCGCCCAGGTCCGCACTCTCGCCGGCATCTTGCGCAACACCTTCACCGCCGTCCTCTGGGGCATCACCGCGCTTCAGGTGCTCACCACTCTGGGGGTCAATCTGGGTCCGCTGCTTGCCTCCGCCGGCATCGCCGGTGTCGCCATCGGCCTCGCCGCCCAGACCATCGTCAAAGACATCCTCAACGGCATCCTGATTCTGCTCGAGGACCAGTTCGACGTCGGCGACACCGTCCGCCTCACCGGAATGACCGGCACCGTCGAATCCATGACTCTGCGCCGCACCGAGATCCGCGACGGCGACGGCACCCTCTACATCGTCCCCAACTCCCAGATCACCACCGTCGCCAACCTCAGCCGCGATTTCTCTGTCACCACCGTCAACGTCTCCGTCGACATCTCCGCCTCACCCGACGAAGTCGTTCCCCTGCTCGGGTCCATCGCCACGGAAATCCGCAAAGACCCCAAATTCGCAGCCCTCTTCCTCGCCGATCCGCAGGTCCTCGGCGTCGATGCCATCAAAGGCTCTGAAGTCGTCTACCCGGTGGTCTTCAAGACCCTGGCGACCCAGCAGTACGCCCCCGTCCGCGAGTTCCGCCGGCGCGTCCGCGTCGCCCTCGAAGAAAAAGGCCTGCTCCCCGGCGACCCCACCCGCACCTTCCGCGGATTCACCGGCAAATCCAGCGACGAAACACCCGATCCCACCGCCGATGACAGCAGCGCGAATTCGCACCAAGGCCAGACACCCGCCAGCCACGAAGCCAAAATCGACCCCACCACCATCCCGGCCATCACCCACGACCCATTCGGCTCGCAATAGGAACGCGCGAATCGCCTCCGGGCTCACTCCGCCGCTTGTCTGCGATGCGGCTGCAGTCCGCGCGCGATCAGCCCCAGCCCTCCCACGAACAGCACCAGCATCACAATCGTGTTGAACAGGCTCAGCGGACGGAAATAGATATGCATGTTGACCAGAATCCCGGCCAGGATAAACAGCGCCCCACCCACCAGCAGAATCCATCCGAAGATGCTGCGCCCCCGCCAGAACAGCAGGCCGATGCCAAACAGCATCGGAATCAGCGTGATCCCGAAGGAGTTTCCTCCATAGAAGTTCCAGTAGGAGCCCACCACGGTCACCTGATTCACCAACAGGTACCCGCCAATGCAGGCCATGATGAAGCCCAGAACAAAATGACCGAATCCGCCTGGCGTTCCGCCCGCGTCTGTAAAGGAACGATTTTCCATGGCCGAAAGTATAGCAGAGGGTCCGCCCATCCACTCCGCCACTCAAGTCAGTCTTGCTGCAACTTCCGCGCCACCCGCTCCCGCGCCTTGCCCAGCGCATCCTCAAACCGCTTCGGCTTCACATCCAGCAGCGACTCTTCCAGCGCCTTCCGGTATCCGCCCATATAAATCGAATACATCACCGCCAGCGTACATCCGACCCCGAAGCCGAACCCGACAAAAATCCCGAAGAAGATGCCAAACAACGAGTCGTTCAATGGCGCGCCGCCCTGCGAAACATGAAACCGATCCCTGACCCCTGATCTCTGATCCCTGACCCCTGACCCCTGACCCCTTAGCTTTCCCTACACCGCCACCACAAAGCTGTCTTCCGTCCGCGTCACCGCGTGGTACAGCGTGTCGCGCTCAAACGGCACCCGGCCAGCCTCGGTAATCAGCCGCGAAAGCTGCTTCCGCGTCATCCCCTGCGGCGTCGTCGCCCCGGCATCGTGGTAGATCTTCTCCTCAATCACCGTGCCATCCAGATCGTCCGCGCCAAACCGCAGCGCGATCTGCGCAATCTTCGGCGTCAGCATCTGCCAGTAAGCCTTCACATGGGCAAAATTATCCAGCAGCAGCCGCCCCACCGCCACCTGCCGAATATCGGTGAGCCCGGTCGTCACCGGCAGATGGTCCAGTGGCGTGTTCTCCGGATGAAATGCCAGCGGAATAAACGTCTGGAATCCGCCCGTCTCGTCCTGCACCGCGCGCAGCTTCAACATGTGGTCCACGCGGTCCTCGTCGTTCTCAATGTGCCCATAGAGCATCGTCGCATTCGACCGGAAGCCCAGCTTGTGGGCGAGGCGCGCCGTGTTCAGCCACTCCGAGCCATCGATTTTGTGGTCGCAAATGAAGCTTCGCACCCGCGGCGCAAAAATCTCCGCTCCCCCGCCCGGCATTGAGTCCACTCCTGCCTCGCGCATCTTGATGAGCGTCTGCTCGATCGTCAGCTTCGCCCGCCGCGCCAGAAACGCCACCTCCACCATCGTGAAAGCCTTGATATGTACTTTGGGAAAGCGCTCCTTCAGCCCCGTCACCAGGTCGAGAAAGTATTCGAAAGGCAAATCGGGATGCAGCCCGCCTACAATGTGAAACTCCGTCACCGCCTCCGTGTACCCAGCGCCGGCCGTCTCCCACGCCTCTTCCAGCGCCATCGTATACCCCGCCGCATCGCCCTTCCTGCGGCCAAAGGCGCACAGCCGGCAAGCAGCCACGCAAACGTTCGTCGGGTTAATGTGCCGGTTCACGTTGAAGTAGGTAATGTCCCCGTGCATCCGCTCGCGCACATGGTTGGCCAGCCACCCCACCGCCAGCACATCGCTCGATCCGTAGAGAACCAGCCCGTCCTCGTAGCTCAGCCGTTCCCCGGCCAGCACCTTCTCCGCGATCGGTTCAATGCGCTTATCGTACGTCCGAAAAGAATGGCGAGCCGCCACCGTCTCTGCCTGCATACAAGAATCATAACGGAAATTGAGCGTCTCTCGGCATTCCCCTTCCTCGGAATGAATCCCGCCTACGGGTGCCCCGGATCCACCACCACCCCATCCTGAATCGAAGCCGCAATCCGCGTCTTCCCCGCCGGCCGAGCCCGAAAAATCCGGAAGCCCGTCCACGTCCCTGTAAACGCCAGGCTCGCCGGGTCCACCGCGTACAGCACCTGGCTCATTCGCGAGGTCGCCATCATCCGCCCCGACCCCGGATCGTAACTCAAATCATCCACATCCCGCACCGGTACCTTCTCCAGCCAGAACCAGTTATTCCCCCCATCGTGCGAGAAATACACCCCATCCCCGGAGCCAATCCACAGCGTCCCATCCGGCGAATACGCCAGCGCGTGAATATCCTTGATGCGCTGCGGCAGCCGCATCGGCGTCCAGTTCTTTCCCTTGTCCGCGGAAGCGATCACGCCCTGTGGCCGCGCCGCCAGCAACTTCCCGCCAAAGGCCAGCACCGCATGGTATTGCGCCGACCCCAGCACCAGCCCGCCCTGCCAGCTCGCCCCCTTGTCCACGCTCGTAAACAACCCCTCCTGCGTCGCCACAATCCACACGTCTCCAGAGAGATCGAAAGCCAGCACCCGCGAGCTCATCTGCCGCGCCGGCAGCGTATAGCTCTCCTCGCGATTGACCCGCCGCCCTTTCACCTCCGTCGCCACCACTTTCGTCGCGTGATTCACAATGCTCGAGCGCATCACCCAATGCGGCGTCGGGAAGCCGTCGTCGTGCGCCAGAACAAAAATCCCGTGACTGGTCCCCGCCAGAATCTCCCCCGTCCCGGCCTCGGCCAGCGTAAACACATCCCGCCCGTCCAGCCCGTCCGCAATCTGGCTCCAGCTCCCGCCCCCGTCGTTGGTCTCAAACACCCCGCCATAGGTCTTGTCGTTCACCACCCCCGCCAGAATATGGTCGGGATTGTCCCGCTCCACCACCAGCGCCTCAATCTTGCGTGCCGAAAATCCCTGGTTCGATCCGTGAAACGACGCGCCCCCATCGTCGCTCGCCAGCACCCCGCCCCGGTCCGTGGCCAGCAGCAGCCGCCCCTCATGCTCCGGGTCCAGGTAGATGTCGTTCACAATCACATCCGACCCTGTGAGCGGCTCCCACACTCTTCCCGCGTCCCGCGTCCGGTAAAGCCCCTCGGTTGTCCCCGCATAGACCACTTCGCGATGCCGCGTATCCTGCATCAGCACCCGCGTCCGGCGCGCCGTCGCCGGAATCCCCTGAATCTTGTGGAATAGCTCCCCGCCATTCTCGCTCTTGTAAATGCCCGAACAGGCGCTGGCGTAGACCACGCTCGGCTTTTGCGGATCGACGATAATCGAAAACACATCCGAGTCGTCGATCACACCCTGCTTGATGTTGTGCCAGTGCGCCCCCCCGTCGGTCGTCTTCCACGGCAGATGCCAGGTCCCCGCATAGACGACCTCCGGATTGCGCGGATCGATCGCCAGCGACTCCACCTCGTGAATCTCCCGGCTCAGCGGTTCGCCCGCCGCCGGGCTGATCCGCGTCCAGGTCGCGCCGTGATCCTCACTGCGAAATACCCCGTCCAGACTGCCCGCAATGAGAATATTCGGGTCGGATGGCGCCTGCGCCAGAGAGCGGATCGATTGGCCTCGCAAAGCCGCAACCGCCTGCCAGGTCTTGCCCCCGTCGCGGCTCACATAGAGCCCCCCATCCGGCCGGTCGACTCGCCACACCCCGGCAAACAGAGTCTTGCTGTTCGATGAGTCCACAATCAGGCTGTCCACAATCAGATCGTCGCTTCCATCCACCTTCCCCAGCCGTTTCCAGCTCGCGCCGCCATCTTTCGACTCAAAGACCCAATTGTTCGTGTCGCCCAGAAACAGGTGGCCGGGCTCCCCGGAATCCGCCGCGAACGAACGCGCATCACCCCCGTACGGCCCGATCGAGGGCCACGGCGCCATCTGCGCCCGCGCTCCCGCGGCAAAAAACAGAGCTGAATAGAAAACGCACAGGAAACGGGAGCGAGCCCAGGAATTCCAGACAGGGTTCGTCATCGCGGGCAATTGGACTCCAAAGGTGAACGGGATAAGTGACCAAAAAGAAACCGGGGCCGACCGGTTGAAACGGTCAGCCCCGGTAATTTCCATGATAAAACGTCGTGTGTCGAAGCGAGCGGGGATTTGTCGTCCCCGCCCACCTTCCATTACATCGCTGCCTTCTTGGCGGCCTTCTTCGCGTGCTTCTTTTCCGCCATTGCCTTGCGGGGTTGGGGCTTCACTTCGCCCATCACCTTGGTGGTGCCGGATACGTCAAAGGTCGCGCCGGAAGGAATCAGGTAGTCTTCCACCTTCTTCCCATCGCCGGAACCGGTGTAGACCGTGATGCGCGAGGCATCGATGCCCTTCTCGGTAACCAGGTAGTCCTTGGTGTTGACCGCGCGCTGTGCTGCCAGATCCTCAACCACGGCGCCCTTCTTGGCGTGCTTCGGCGGAGCCTTTTCTGCGGCGGTGGAGGAACCCACAACCGCGGCGGTCGCGTCGGACTGCTTCTGCAGGGTCAGCGCGATATCGTCAAGGCAAGCCTTGGCTTCGTTATCCACGCGGGCCGGGCGCTTGGTGTCCTTGTCGAAGCTGATCGAGCAAAGAGCCGAAGGCTTCGAAGGCGGAGCCTCCAGAGGAGCCTCGATCGTGACCGAAGTGGTCGCGTTCGCGCTCTGTGCCTTGTCGTCCGTCACGGTGCACGTAATGGTTGCCGTCCCCGTCGGAGCGCCCGCCGACGAATACGTCGCCGAAGTGCCGCTGCCGCTCACCGTGCCGGCGGAAGCCGCGTAGCTGTAGGTCAGAGGACGATTCTGCGGGCTCAAACCGGTTGAAGTAATCGTGCTCGTCTCGCCCGGCTTGATGGTGCTGGGGTTGGCCGAGCAGCTGATCGTCGGCGGCTCAAACGCCCGCACCGAGAAGCTGGCAGAGCAATCCGCCGACTGGCCGGCCTTGGAGCCCTCGCTCACCGTTCCCTTCACCGTGTACGAACCCGCCGAGAGCGATGCGGTCGCAACCGAGGCCGTCGCATCCGAACCCAGGACGCCCGCCCCGCTCCAGGTATAAACAGCCTTCAGCTTGGGGTTGAGCATACCCGCAACGCCGGTAATGGTCACCGGCTCGCCGGGGAAGACCGTGGTCGGGTTGGCCGAGCAGGCGAATGTGACCGGCGGAGGAGGAGTCAGAGTGCCGATGTGCAGAACCAGACCCGCGCTCAACCGTGCCGCATTGATGTTGGCCCGGCCTCCGAAGATCCTCGGGCCAAAGTCGGCGTGCATATACTCGTAGTCCGCCTGGAAAAGCCGGATCGCCAAACGGTGATTCAGCAGCGGCGTCTCATAATCAAGTCCGCCTCCGGCCGTCAGATCGATACCCCAGGTATCGGGCTCGTGATCGGGACCGCCCACATAGGCGCCGCCCACCAGTGCGTGCGCAAAGGGCGTAATCTCCTTCGTCGGATAACGGAAGATCAAGCCCGCGGACGCCGTCGTAAACGCATCGTTGTTCGGCGGGTTCTTGCCGGCCGACCCGTATTCGTGAACACCCACTTCTGCCTGTGCGCCAACGTAGCGATTGAAATAGTAGGCCACGCTCGCAATTTCGCCCACATTCTGAGCGTTGTAGGAAACCGGAATGACGGTTTTGTTCGGCTGCTCCACCTCAACGGTCCCATGAGGGGCCAGGTAGCTGTAGCCAGCGAAAATGTCCCAGCGCGACGCGGAAGCGTCCGCAGGGGCCTTCGCGGCCGGCTTGTCCTGCGCGAAAGCTCCAGCGGGAACCATAAAGCCCGCTAGAGCGATAGACAGAACCACAGACTTCGTAAGACGAAAATTCATACGTTTTCCTCCGCAACCATGCTCGAAAATCCTTGGCAGCTTTTGTTTCTTTCAACTGTGAATTGTTGCGCCCGCACGAACGACGGGCAATGATTTCTTCCAAACTACGGCCGAAAAAGCCAACACAGCATCTCCAAATTACCATAGAGGCAAATGGTGCCCACACAAATTTCACAACAAGATACCAGAAAGTTAAACAGACCGCGCACCCGAATATGCAACGACCGGGCCTCTGCCAACGCCAAATCGTGGCACTTTCACGCTCCCAAATTCAGAGTCTTCCTCAGACTGCCCCGCTCCCTCTGGATCTTTTCCTGAAGAAGAGTAATCGCATACAGCAGTTGTTCGGGCCGGGGAGGGCAACCGGGAACATACACATCCACCGGAATCACCTGGTTGACACCCTGCACCAAAGCATAGTTGTTGAATACCCCGCCCGAGGTCGCGCACGCCCCCATCGAGATAACCCACTTCGGCTCCGGCATCTGCTCGTAAAGCCGCTGAATCACCGGCGCCATCTTCTGCGATACGCGCCCTGCGATCACCATCAGATCCGATTGCCGGGGCGAAGGCCGGAAGACTTCTGCCCCAAAGCGGGCAATGTCAAACCGCGACGCCCCCATGGACATCATTTCAATCGCGCAGCAGGCCAGACCGAACGTCATCGGCCACACTGAGTTCTTGCGTACCCAGTTCACCGCGAAATCGAGGGAGGTAAGAAAGACGCCTTCGGGCTGTTCAAAACCATAGCTCACTTCACGAAGCTTTTCGCGATTCTTGCCGCTGCTCTCAAGCGACCCGAAAAGATACTGGTCCTTTACAGCCTTTGCCTTGCCCGCCGCCGGCGCGCCTCCGGTCTGTGCAATCTCCGCCATAGTCAAAGTATACGTCCGTTTTCGTGAATTGCGGAACACTTTTCCCGCGCAATTTTCGAAACAATACCCAGAAGTGGTTTATTGTGCACACTTTGCGGGGATTCCCCGCAACCCCGCGGGTACGCGCCACCCATTCGCGAGCCACAGGCTCACGGAAAATCGAATCCATTGCAACTCTCCGCGAGCGCTCGGACGCCCAACCGGCGCCTCCATCGTATGCGGTACGCGCCTCAGATTCGCGGCCCATTGGCTGGCATAACTGGGCGGATCGCCCGTCCCCGGAGCCAGCCTCGCATCCAGGATCCGAAACTCCCCCGGAGATGCTCCGGAAGCGAGTTCCATCATCTCAATCGATGCATCCCGCCCCGATTGAGTTGCTTGCCCGGGCGCTCTTCCTTCGCCCATCAGGATTGCGAACAACTCCCGCGCCCGCGCCAGATCCCGCACCGATCTCAGAAAATGAAACCGCCGCGGAGTCCAGGCGATCGCGTCCTGCGCGCGAAGCCCGTAGGTCGTCCCCACCTCGCGCTCACTTACCGATCCATAGGGTGGCGTCGCCAGCAGCGCCCCATCCGGATACCCGCCGCCCCGGCCTGGCTCCACCACAATATCCCACCCCGTATACCCCTTCCCCGAGGGCGCGATCGGGACCAAACGCACCAGCCACCCCTCGCCGATGGCCGCCTGCCAGCTCTGCCCAGCCATTGCTTCCCCGGCGATCTCCACTCGCACACACCCGGCTGGACCCGCTCTCTGCCCCGCCGCAACTCCCCCACTGGCCAGGATCAGCAGAATCGCAAGCGCCGCCACCCTTCCCCGCCGCTCCCTCATCTCGCCCTTAGGAGTCCCTGATTCCACCCGCCATGCCTCCGCTTTACAATTGTTGCAAATGAAATTCAGGCATTTGTTTCTTTGCGCTGGCATGGCCCTGTCCATCGGTGCGATGGTCTCGCTTCAGCCCGCCCGCGCCCAGGCTCCGCTTCCGGCGTCAACGGCTCAATCCGCCGGCTCCGCCGCAAACCAGGCGCCGGCCACCCAGGCCCAGATCGCCGCCCTCCAAAAATCCGTCGCCGACGCACAATCGGCCGGCGACAACGCCTGGATGCTGGTCTCCGCCGCCTTCGTCCTGCTCATGACCGGCCCCGGCCTGGCGCTCTTCTACGGCGGCCTCGTCCGCCGAAAAAACATGCTCGGCACCATGATGCAGAGCTTTGCCATGATGGGCCTCATCTCCGTCCTCTGGGCGCTGGTCAGTTATTCCCTCGCCTTCAGCCACGGAAACAGCTTCATCGGCGGCCTCGATTATCTCTTCCTCCACGGAGTCGGCCTCACCCCCGAACCCGCCTACGCCGCCACCATCCCCCATCAGACCTACATGGTCTACCAGCTCATGTTCGCCATCATCACCCCCGCCCTCATCACCGGAGCCTTCGCCGAGCGCATGAAGTTCAGCGCCATGGCCGTCTTCCTCGGCCTCTGGTCCCTGCTGGTCTACGATCCCATGGCCCACATGGTCTGGGGAGTGGGCGGCTTGCTCAACTCCGCCGGCGGCCGCTTCCCCTGCCTCGACTTCGCCGGAGGCACCGTCGTCCACGTCACTTCCGGCGTCTCGGCGCTGGTTGCCGCCATCTACATCGGCAAGCGCACGGGCTACCCAAAAACCGCCATGCCTCCCCACTCCATGGTCCTGTCCGTCGTCGGAGCCTGCCTGCTCTGGGTCGGCTGGTTCGGCTTCAACGCCGGCTCCGCCCTGTCCTCCGGATCGCTCGCCACATCCGCCTTCGTCGCCACCCACTTCGCCGCCGCGGCCGCCGCCGTCTCCTGGACCCTCGCCGAGTGGCTTCACAATGGCAAACCCACCGCCCTCGGCAGCATCTCCGGCGCCGTCGCCGGCCTGGTCTGCATTACTCCCGCATCCGGATTCGTCCAGCCCATCTCCGCCCTCCTCATCGGCTTCATCGCCGGCGTCTTCTGCTTCCAGATGGTCACACGCGTCAAAAACTGGTTCCACTACGACGACTCGCTCGACTCCTTCGGCGTCCACGGCGC
>Ga0302187_10003766_pt1 | contig 12247 bp, 12 predicted proteins | sample II_Bog_E1_3_FD_202120 | JGI IMG/M metagenome (GOLD analysis project Ga0302187, IMG submission 202120) | Peat permafrost microbial communities from Stordalen Mire near Abisko, Sweden - II_Bog_E1_3 | ecosystem: Environmental > Terrestrial > Soil > Wetlands > Peat | place: Sweden: Abisko...
CCCGGGATCACTTCACCGTCGATGGCACGTTGTTGGATGCCTGTGCATCCATGAAATCACTACGCCCGCGCAACCCCGGCACCAACGATGATCAAGGTGGCGGCAACAATAACCAGGGTGTCGACTTTCATGGCGAGAAGCGTAGCAACAAGACACATGTGTCTGGAACTGACGGCTCGGCACGAACAATTCAAGATTGTTCGGCTGACGATCAAGAAGCGCATGCGTGCCACGCTGGCAGCGATTCGTGCCAAGTTACTACGCCGACGGCAAGAGTCTATGGCCGTGCTCGGGCGCTGGCTTGGCCGTGTCGTCCAGGGCTACTTCAATTACCACGCTGTTCCCGGCAACATACGCCGGCTGTCCGGCTGTCCGGCTGTCCGGCTTTCGGAGCGAGATGTGCCGCGCCTGGCGCTTCGCGCTTCTGCGCCGCAGTCAACGCCGACGTATGCCATGGACTCGATTCAATCAACTGGCGCGACACTTTATGCCACCGGTTCGGGTGCTTCACCCGCACCTGTCTGAGCGCTTTGGCGTCACTGCCCGTGGCAAGAGCCGTATGCGGTAATTCTGCACGTACGGATCTGTGCGGGGGTCGGCAGACAACTGCCGTCCCTACCGCGACCAATCTTATTAAATTAATAATAGTTTCCTTTATGGCATTATTATTGCATATAATTTGTTTTGGGTTGGTGAGTTTTAGAATAACTGCCTGATGGTTGCATGCTGCAGCTGTGTGGCTTGTTATGGGCGCTGGCGCCGCTGTAGCACACTTCATGTTTGAACTTGGAGGGGTTATTAGGTATGGTATGCGCCAAGTAGCTGGCTGGAATTGGGCCCGGAGCGGCTGTTTCAGTGGGTACGTATAGGCGCTACCGTCTATATATCTTCATCTCCTCACTGTTTGTCTCCGAATTGTGGTCTGAAGTTGAGGCAATATTGCCCTTTTAGTCCATCGTTAATCTCCTAGTGGTATTATATGAGGTTTGCCCGATGGTTTACCGCAGGCGGCAGGTGAGTAATTTTGTTTGAGTGTCGTTTTTTGGGGCGAATGAGTATGGCAGGGGCTAAGTTGTTGTGGGGGGCTGTACTGGGCTTGGTGTTGAGCGGGTGTTCGTTAGTGCCGGGCTCCAATATTAGGCTTGGTCAGGATGCGCTTCCTCATGATGCTCAGGTAGACTTCACAAATAAGCTTGATGTAAAGGCCATAACCCCTGAGCTACTGGCCCGTTTGCGCCAGCCATCGCCCATCCCGGACAGTAACCCTGATCTCAATAAGGCAATACAAGGCTATGACTATATTGTCGGTCCAGGTGATGTGCTGGCGGTAACAGTTTGGGATCACCCTGAGTTGACCAATCCTGCAGCGCCACGCCTTACGGTCAGTACTACTGGCACCGCTCCTTCCTCCGGTGGTGGTCTAGGTGCTGCTGGCGCTGGTGGTGTTGCCCCTACTGGCAGTAGTGCCTACGCAGGTAGCTGGGTAGATGCTGATGGGACAATGTATTACCCCTATATTGGTATTGTTCGGGTTGCCGGTCTGAAAATTCGTGATATCCGTACTTTATTGCATGACCGCCTGTCTCGCTATATGCCTGATCCCCAGCTTGACGTAACGGTTGTTGCTTTCAGGGCCCAACGAGTATATGTCACTGGCGAAGTAAATCGACCGGGGCCTGTACCACTCACCAATGTGCCAGTGACGCTGTTAGATGCGGTCAATCAGGCGGGTGGCTTGTTGGGGGATGCTGACTGGAAGGATGTAACTTTGACTCGCTCAGGGCATGAATTTCATTATTCGCTACGTGACCTCTACAAGCGTGGCGATATTCGCCAGAATACTCTGCTGGAAAATAACGATGTTGTGTTTGTTCCCCGTACAGACTTTAACGAGGTGTTTGTGCTGGGCGAGGTAGGCAAGAAGCAGAGTCTGCCCATGTCGCCCTACGGCCTGACCCTGGCAGATGCTCTGGCACAATCAGGTGGTATCAATGAGTTAACGGCCAATGCTTCCGGGATCTTTGTTTTGAGGCGGGATACTACGCTTGGTTCCGGCAAGCTCATTGACGTATATCAACTCAATGCTCAAAGTGCACTGGCTCTTGTGCTTGCCGATCAGTTCCCCTTGCAGGAGCGTGATATTGTTTACATTACGGCTGCACCCATTGATCGTTGGAACAAGGTCATCAATCTATTGCTGCCAACGCTAGACTTCCTGTATCTGGATGTACAAACCCAACATACTGTTATAACCAACCCTTAGTCGGATGATAATTTTGGTGATCCTGTGGTGTTTAACCGGATATTGGTTGTATGTGTTGGAAATATCTGCCGGAGTCCTGTTGCGGAGTATTTACTGCAACGGTATATGCCCGAGAAAGCAGTGGCGTCTGCCGGGCTGGCAGCGCTGGTCGGGCAGGATATGGATCCAACATCCCGATTGGTTGCGGAGGAGCACGGATTGGTTTGCCCTCCTCATAGGGCGACCCAGTTGACCAAGGAGCTTTGCCGCAAGGCGGATTTGATTCTGGTCATGGAAAGCGAGCACCGTGAAGCAGTGACGTTGCTGTCGCCTGAGTCGCGGGGAAAAGTCTTTCTTTTGGGGGGGCTGTTGAATGGCATGGAGATTACTGACCCCTATCAGCGCGATCGCATGGTCTTTCAGTTGACTTATGAGCGAATTGCCCAGGCGGCGGAAAGCTGGAGCAAGAAACTGGGTTCGGTTAATTAATAAACGTTGTTGAAGGAAAGTTCATGCGGCAAAATGTGCAGGATCATTTAGAAGAAAGCGAACTCGATTATCGACGTCTGATCGGCATGGTGTTGGACAATCGCTGGTTGGTCGCCGCTTATACGCTTGTCTTCTTAACCCTCAGCGTTGTTTACGCCTTGGTGGCTACACCCATTTTCTCGGCAGATGCACTGGTGCAGGTAGAGCAGCAAAGCTCAGGACTTTCCAGTCTGGCTGAAATATCCAACTTGCTGGGAAGTGGGACTGAACAGGCCGTCACTGAAATAGCCATTATCCAGTCGCGATTGGTGCTGGGTCAGGCTGTTGACGCGGAAAATTTGACGATTGAGGTTGCGCCAGGAGGCTGGCCTATTCTCAAGCTTTTTTCAAATCTAAAAAGTAGTGACATCAAGGTTAGCCAACTGGCAGTTCCATCTTACCTAGAGACAGAAGAGCTGCAGTTGTCTGTTGGAGAGAAGGGCTCTTATACATTGTCTTTTGATGATGGAAAGATGGTGGCTGGTACGGCAGGTAAGCTTCTTTCTGCCGAGGGTGGATCTCTGCAGCTTCTGGTGGATCGCATTGATGCCCCTCCTGGTTCGCACTTTTATATTACGCATCAGCCGCGTGAACAGGCTATCTTAACTCTATTTAATCAGTTGAAAGTCGAGGAGCAGGGTAAGGAGTCGGGCGTCATTCGACTTGAGCTTAAAGGCACTGATAAGGATCAACTCGTCGGCATTATATCCAATGTAACGCAAGCATACGTAAATCAAAATATCCAGTGGCGGGCTGAGGAGGCACAGAAGGGCCTAGACTTTCTTCGTGCGCAACTTCCGAAGGTCAAGAGCGATCTCTATAAATCGGAGGAAGCCTTGAACGAGCTACGTTTGCAGCATGGTTCTTTGGACATAGATCTTGAGGCTAAGTCTGTTCTTGAACAGGGTGCCATTCTCCAACAGCAACTTGATGATCTCGGCGTTCAGCAGGTGGGAGTTAGCCGTTTATACTCCCCTCAGCACCCGTTTTACAAAGGGATTGTGGATCAGCGTGCTGTCATTGAGCGGCAGCTGGAGACATTAAGGCAGCGAGAAGCCGATATGCCCGATATTCAGCAGAAGATGTTGCGCAGAACGCGAGATGTTGAGGTCAACGAGCAGTTGTACCTGCAGATGTTTGATCAGATTCAGGAGTTGGATGTTGCGCGGGCTGGAACAGTAGGTAATGTACGCATTCTGGATGATGCTGAGGTGGAGTGGAAGCCAGTTTGGCCATTGAAGGCGCTGGTGGTGTTTGCAGGTACGTTCTTCGGGCTGCTTCTAGGAGTAGCTATAATTATAGTACGCGATCGGATGAATCCTGGTGTAGAGGGTTCGGATGAACTGGAAGCTGTAGATGTGTCGGTGCTTGCCGCCGTACCGCGGTCTGATGAGCAAATTCGCATTCACAAAGACTTGCGAAAAGATCGCCTCAAGTCTTCTGTCGCTGGTGGTCGCTTAAGCTCAACTCAATATTTGCTCGGTGTAGTCCGTTCCGAGGATGTTGCTATTGAGGCACTACGCAGTTTGCGCACAAGTTTACATTTTTCCATGCTTGAGGCACGTAACAATCTTGTGATGATCTCTGGCCCCTCTCCTGAGGTTGGTAAAACATTTATCAGCACGAACTTCAGTATAGTGCTGGCGCACGCCGGACAGCGAGTTTTGCTGATAGATGCGGATTTACGGCGGGGTACTATTCATCAGCAGTTCAACCTTAGCCCTTATAACGGTCTTTCGGAGCTGCTTAATGGCAAGCTAAGTCGCGATGCCGTTATCATGAAGAGTGGCGTTGAGGGCTTGGATGTTGTCGGTAGAGGCAGCGCACCTATTAGTCCGGCTGAATTGATGATGCGCCCGGCGATGGCGGAGTTTCTAGAGTGGGCTTCGGCTAATTATGATATCGTCTTGATTGATACACCACCCATACTGGCTGTTACGGATGCTGCCATTGTCGGTCGACTTGTAGGTACTACTCTGCTCATTGTGCGCTACCGTGTGAGCTCTGTTAAAGAGGTACAGCAGACCATACGACGATTTGCACAAAATGGTGTTAATGTAATTGGTTGTGTATTAAATGGCTTGGAGCTTGGTGGGCGTGGCTACGGCTATAAATATGGTTATTATACCTATGAGTATAAGTCTACTCGGTCTGATGATCCCAGCTCATCCTGATTTTCTCTTAAAGGACGTGGTTATATGCTGACTATATCCACAACAGTCTGAATGTCGCATATTGGGTGAAACCCTGTGCTATAAAGCGACGGATTTGGCTTTGATCATCTTGTGGATACATGCGCTAGTACGTTCTTTTGGCTTCTATCTATATGACTTGCGTTGTAAGCAATATTCCTAGCGCAGGCGCAGCATTGTTTAAACATCATAACACGTGAGGTGACTGTTCATGGGAGGGGAGTCTTTACTGCAACCAGTGATACTCTGTGGTGGAGTTGGGTCGCGATTGTGGCCGTTATCACGTGAGCTGTTTCCCAAGCAACTGCTCAGTTTGTTGAATGAATTCTCCTTACTACAAAATACGATCTTGCGTCTTGATGGGCTTGGTATATCTGCTCCATTTTTGGTATGCAATGAAAAGCATCGGTTCCTGATAGCCGAGCAACTGCGCGAGGTTGATTTTAGTCATTCCCATGTTCTTTTAGAACCGGTAGGGCGAAATACGGCGCCTGCAGTTGCTGTCGCCGCTCTTCAGGCAATGGGGGGCGGTGTTGATCCCATATTGTTAGTGTTACCTGCTGATCATGTTATACATGATGTTTCTGCTTTTCACCTGGCCGTAAGTAAGGCCGTAGCTCTTGCTGTAACAGGAATGCTAGTGACCTTTGGCATTGTCCCCACTGCCCCTGAGACTGGTTATGGTTACATCCTGCGTGGTGAGGCATTGGGAGAGGGGGGCTATAGGGTTGGGCGTTTTGTTGAAAAGCCCTCACATGAGCAGGCAGAACTGTACCTGGCAAATGGTGACTATTTTTGGAACTCCGGGATGTTTGTTTTTCGCGCTAGTCGTTATATTAGCGAACTTGAGAGATATGCCCCCGAGATGCTTGCAGCTTGCCGAGAGGCTGTCTCTGAGGCACGGCATGACTTGAGTTTCTTGCGCCTTGACCCGGATGCCTTTAGGCGCTCACCAGATGACTCCATCGACTATGCGATTATGGAGAAAACGCTGCATGCTGCTGTGGTGCCACTATCTGCAGGGTGGAGTGATATTGGCTCATTTGATGCCCTCTCTGAGTGCTCACCCCAAGACCATGCCGGTAATACGGCATTAGGGGATGTTATACTCGAAGGTAGTAGCAATTGCTATGTCAATGCCAGCGGACGACTGGTGGCATTGATAGGCGTGGAAAACCTTGTGGTGGTAGAAACACCTGATGCGATCTTGGTTGTTGCTCGTGATGCAGTGCAGGATGTCAAAAAGATAGTTGGTACGTTAAAGGCGCAGGGCCGTGATGAGTTGTTGACACATCGGCGCGTATATAGGCCTTGGGGCTATTATGAGGGTATTGATAAGGGCCGGCGTTATCAGGTCAAACGTATTGGTGTGAATCCCGCAGCGAGTCTATCGTTGCAAATGCACTATCATCGTGCAGAGCACTGGATTGTGGTGAGTGGTACTGCTGAAGTTACTTATGATGATAAGACATTTTTGTTGTCGGAAAATGAATCAACTTATATTGCATTGGGCCAGAAGCACCGGCTTCGGAATCCTGGAAAGACGATGCTTGAGATGATTGAGGTACAATCAGGAAGCTACTTGGGTGAAGACGATATCGTTCGTTTTGAAGATGTATATGGGCGCTCCTGATATATATCAAAAAGGCACTTTGCTGGACCACCGTCAAAACTGTGCCCAGATGCTTGGGGTAGGGCTATCCTTTTAGTAGTAACTCGAAACCCGCGTCCTGTGGACGCGGTCATCGCCTAACTGGATGGGCCTGTTAGAGCGCCTGCCCATGCAAGTACCTTTGTCAGTGTTGTCCCCACAACGCTGAAGAAGGAAACGAGCATGAGCTGGTTTGAAGGAGCGTCGCATGTTATATGGCATTGTCAATATCATATCGTCTGGGTGCCGAAGTATCGATTTCGCATACTGAAGGGGCCGGTTGCACGGGAGGCTCATCAGTGTGTGAGTCTGTTTTGCCAGCGGCTGGACTGTCAGGTCGTTGAGCTGAATGTCCAAGTGGACCATGTACATTTGTTGGTGAAGGTTCCGCCGAAGGTATCAATATCGGAGCTGGTCGGCGTCCTGAAAGGACGTATTGCGATCAGGATATTTACGGCTTTTCCCTACCTGAAGCGGAAGCCCTATTGGGGCAACCACTTCTGGGCCAAAGGCTACTGCGTGGATACGGTGGGTTTGAATGCCGACATGATTCAAAAGTACGTGCGGTATCAGGAAAAGCACGAACAGCATCAGCAAGGCTTGGAGTTTAACCGTGGCGAGCCTTCTCAGAAGGGGCGCTAAGTGTGCCCCTTATAGGGGACATTAGACAAAACCACGTTCTACGAACGTGGTCGTTTACTTAAGTGGAGCATATATGGTTGTTAATCATGCCATGGCTCGGAGAGGTCCATGACATCCCGTTCGACTTTAAATTTTCTGATGGGGCTAGGGATATTTTGTACTACGCTTTTTGGCTGGAACATTCAGGTCGGAGCGTCAAACCTTAACCCTGAGCGTATATTATATTTTGTAATTGTCCTGATGCTCCTTCCCAGATTGACCCGGATTATGCGTCGACGCGCCTTGTGGAAGTATTTGAAATATTATATATCTTGGCTTGTTGTGACATTTATCTCCTTGCTTTTGAGCAAAAACCCTATTGCCCACATACCCGGCCTTGCTATTTATACCATACCAGTTGCTTTTTTTATCTTGTTCTCATCAGGGAGTAATAATGTAGCCGTTGTTGATCGTTGGGTATATTGGAGTCTGATATTTTGTCTTGGCTTTTCCGCGCTAGTCCTTTCGGGTGTTGTTGATAGAAGTCCTTTTTTTGCTGGTTCACGAATGATGCTTCTTATGTCTGAGCCTAATATTCTCGGGGCGGTTGCTGGAGCATTTATCATTTTGATGATCCCCTCAATGTCAAAGTCAGTTCCAAGGCGTCTTGTGGTACTTTTCTCTGTATTTTTAGTCTTTATGTCTTTTTCAAAAGCACCTTATGGCGCCTTTGCTCTATGTTTGACATTGTATTTCTATTTAAGTGCCAAAAGAAAAAGTCAAACGACGCTGTTGACCGTGACAATTGTATCTATAGGGGTTTTCTTGGCAATTATTCTGCTTGCATTCAGCGACGATTTATTAGGCATCTATAATCAAGGCCTTGCTCGTGAGGATGCTGTGAATACAAGATTTTTGATCATTGGGTTCGCTTGGGAGCGCTTTCTGGAGCATCCTATTCTAGGGAATGGTCCTCTGGACTTTGCAATCTACGCGCCGGATTTTATGTATAAGCTTGGTTCCGACTCGATAAGGTCTGTTTGGATTCCTCAGGTTTTTGTCGCCGTCTTGCATGATACCGGAGTGATTGGCTTTTTTGTTTTTGTACTGTTTATATTCAAGCTACTCACTAACTTTAGTACAGCCAATACAACAGCTGAGCAAGCCAGACGAGGAAGCTCTTATTTTTGTGCATTCTTAATGTTATTTATCTGTAGTCAGGCGACCACTACGCATCTTAGTGCCATCTTCGGAATTGTAAGTGGGTTGCTAGCCTCTTATATAGTAGAGAGTCAGGAAAAGCGATATACCTCCGACTCTCATGTGCTTACTTAAGTAGTTGGCTTTTGTCTTCTTGGTGTATTTTGTAACCGAGTGGCTTGCTTGGGCGGCGAGTAGGCGAATAAATAGATGAATTACTACCGTGCCCGGTACTAACGTGGGCCACTAGAAAAGCTATTGACTTGAAGAGCTTTCTCTTATTTTTCCTGTGATTGGTGCTGTTGTGAACATATGCTTTTACGAGAAAGTGTGGCTAGGGGAAGAGCCTTTGCCGGTGGTGAAGTAGTCGAGCTTGCTTCAAGGGTAATACTCATATGCTGAATATATTGTTCGTGCACCAATCGGCTGAGATGTATGGCTCAGACAAGGTGCTACTTTCGCTGGTAAAAGGCTTGGATAACAATCGTTTTCGCCCAGTAGTGCTGCTTCCTGGAGAGGGGCCGCTATTGGTTGCATTGAAAGCAAGTGGCATAGAGGTTCATATCGTACCCGTTATTAAGATTAGCCGGGCAACCCTGAGTTTGGCTGGTCTCGTGCGATTGCCTTGGCAAATCTGGTGCTCATTGGCCGCAATGAATCGGGCTCTTGATAGGGCAAATATTTCAATTGTTCACTCTAACACGCTTGCGGTGCTCTCTGGAGCACTCTGGGCAAAATTACATCGCTTGCCGCATGTATGGCATGTACATGAGATGATCATTCGGCCAAAGATTGTTAGGGAAGGGTTTCCTTGGCTATTGCGGGTTTTCGCTGATCAAGTCATATGCAATTCTCGCCCGACCGAGGATTTATTGCTTGAGTCACAGCCGACATTGAAGGAAAAGTCGACCACTATTTGGAACGGAATGGATAGGGTTACCTTACCGGATGCCGACGCTGCTCGGCGCTTTCGGTATAACATTAATGTTGATGCGGAAAGTGTGCTCGTAGTTTTGATGGGACGGATTAACCGCTGGAAAGGGCAGGGCTTATTGATTCAGGCAGCCGCTTTACTGAAAGACAGGGGACTCAATCAAGTCAGGTATCTGATTGTGGGCAGCCCACCTGAGGGGCAACTCCATTTCCTGGATGAACTGAAAGAGAGCCTTGTTCAATCCGGGGTTGGCGAATTTTTTTGTCTGCTGGATGTTCAGCAGGATATATGGCCCATATGGGATGCAGCAGATATTGCCGTTGTGCCTTCGACGGAGCCTGAGCCTTTTGGTATGGTGGCGCTTGAGGCAATGGCTGCGGCCAAGCCTATTGTGGCCGCAGCTCATGGTGGGCTGCTTGACATCATCGTTGATGGTGAAACGGGTGTATTGGTTACGCCTAATGACCCCGAGTCCTTAGCCGTGGCTATTGCTGCACTTGTTACAGACCTGCCAATGAGGAGGCGGATGGGCCAGGAAGGGCGGCGGCGTCTTGAGGAACACTTTAGCCTGAAGAGTTATGTTAAAGGCTTCGAGAAGATTTATGAAAAAATCATTACAAGTAGCTCATCAAGTCATATATAGGTTTGCTCTGTCCTCGAAATTAGCATGGCACGCTACAGCGTTGGGTCGAGAGGTTTGGGCAGTCAAACCCAGTTTAATAAGAACTTATCCCCAAATAATCTGTCAAACTTCCCGGAGCATGATGAGTAATCTGCTAATGGGAGGAGGGATTGGCGCAGCGGCTGGCAAGTTGGAAAGTATCGGATGCGTTTTGGGCGTAAGCGTCCGGCGCCGCCACCTTGCTTTTATAAAAGGGGCTTGAGTGGCAGCAGTTCATCGATCCGGCTGTAGGGCCAAGCCGGTAATTTCTCCAGCACCTCCTTGAGCCAGGCGTAGAGCTCAATGTCATTCAGCCGTGCCGTGCCGTGGCGAGCAGGCTTTGAATGGCAGCGGCACGTGCGCCTGCCCGTGCCGAGCCCGTGAACATCCAGTTTTTCTTGCCCACCGCGATGGGGCGGATGTTGTTCTCGCAGATGTTGTTGTCGATGGGCCAATGCCCCGAGCTGGCGTAGCGGACCAGTGCCTGCCAACGCTTCAGGCTGTAGTCGATGGCACGGGCCAAGCCACTGCCATCAGCGGTCTTTAGTCGTTGGGCAATTAGCCACTCGTGCATGGCCTGGAGCCGCGGCACTGCTTCCCGCTGCCGGTGTTCATGTCGTGCATCTACCGTGGCATCCCGCATGGCGGCCTCAATCACATACAGCTCGGCGATGCGCTGTAACGCCTCCGCCGCCACGGGATGGTTGTTGCTGGCATGCCATTCAAAGGTAAGCGTCCGACGGCCCCGTATTGCACGGCGTTATTCAGTATTTAAGGATGGTGTCCATTATTTTTGGTGGACACCATCGCCATGACCCTTCCTGTTTCGTCTGTTTCCAAACGGCCACGCCGGAGCTACAGCAAGTCCTTCAAGGCAGAGTTGGTCGTCGCATGCCAACAGCCGGGTGCATCTGTCGCAGCGATTGCCATGGCCAACCAGCTCAACGCCAACGTGCTCCGGCGCTGGATCAAGCTTCACGTGGCCAGTCAGGTCGTGCAAGCGTCTGGCAGCAAGGCGCTGGTAAAGCCGGCACCGGCCCTCGTGCCGGTCGCCGTGCAACCTGAGGCGACGGTTCCCGTTGGTGACTTCCGCTGTGAGATTCGCCACCGTCAGGCGGTCATTCAGGTGACCTGGCCTGTGGACCAGGCCTCTGCCTGTGCTCAGTGGTTGCGCGAGCTGTTGCAATGATCCAGCCCGATCAGGTGTTTCTGGTCGTGGAGCCGGTGGACATGCGCCTGGGTGTGGATGGCCTCTCGCTCAAGATTCAGCTGGCGCTGGGTCGATCACCTTGCGACGGCATCGCCTATGCCTTTCGCAACAAGCGCAGCTCCCGGCTGAAGCTGTTGATCTGGGACGGCAACGGCGTCTGGCTCTGTCATCGCCGCTTGCACCAGGGCAGCTTTGTCTGGCCCATCGTTGGGGATCATCTGTGCAAGCTCACGCCGGCACAATGGCAGTGGTTGATCAGCGGTGTGGACTGGCGGCGGCTGTCAGCGGTGCCGCCTTCTGAGTGGCGGGTGTGATCCCGACAATATTGCGTAACACCTTGTTTCCCAGTGCTTTTACTGCAATGTGCTCGGGTAAAATAGGGTATGGACCTCGCTGCCGAACTCGCCCGCCTGCATTCTGATCCCGTATTGGCTGAACTGGCCAAGGCCTTGCAGTCCCAGCTCGATGCGCGCGATGCGGCGATCAAGCACCGCGACTTTAAAATCCAGCAACTCACCCTGGAGCTGGCCCACCACAAGCGCATCCGCTTCGGCACCAAGAGCGAATCGCTGTCGCCAGAGCAGCGGCAGCTGTTCGCCGATGCCTGCGAGGAAGACGGCGCCGCCATTGTCGCGGAGATGGAGTAAGCCCAGGAACCCACCAAGCCATTACCCCGTTCCAAGCCCACCGGCCGCAAGCCCCTGCCATCGGAACTGCCGCGCATCGAGCACCGCCACGAACCCGAGAGTTGCCAGTGCGGTCATTGCGGCTCGGACCTGATCAAGATTGGCGAGGACATCAGCGAGCAACTGGACGTGGAGCCGGCCCGTTTCTTTGTGCACCGCCATATCCGTCCGCAATATGCCTGCCGTGCCTGCGAGAGAGCTGGCCCCGGGAATTCGAACAGTCTGATAAGTGGAATTGTGGCCTGAATGGGGCATCATAACCCCGTGTTATCAGGAGCAAAACATGAGCAGACGACCGCGCCGGAATCACAGTCCTGCGTTC
>Ga0302187_10003792_pt1 | contig 12217 bp, 6 predicted proteins | sample II_Bog_E1_3_FD_202120 | JGI IMG/M metagenome (GOLD analysis project Ga0302187, IMG submission 202120) | Peat permafrost microbial communities from Stordalen Mire near Abisko, Sweden - II_Bog_E1_3 | ecosystem: Environmental > Terrestrial > Soil > Wetlands > Peat | place: Sweden: Abisko, Stordalen...
GCGGCATCGAGATCCTTGATCTGGTTGCGCACCGTCCCGCCGGGCACGACATCATCGGCCAGCATGCGCGCCCCATGCTCCTGCAGGATGCGGCTGTCGGCGAAACCGCCAGCCAGGGCGCTGCGCACGGCTGCGGGGTCGGCCCCGGCCCGCGCTGCCAGGGTCAGCGCCTCGGCGACCGCGCCGATGGTTACCGCGACGATGACCTGGTTGGCGAGCTTGGCGATCTGCCCGGCACCGGATGCTCCGACATGGGTGGGTCGGCCGAGCACGCTCAGGAGGGGGCGGGCGCGTGCGAAGGTCTCGGCGGTCCCGCCGACCATGATCGCCAGGCTCGCGCCCGCGGCGCCACGCGTCCCGCCGGAGACCGGGGCGTCGAGGTGGTCGATGCCCGACTGCGCCAGACGGCGCGCATGCTCGCGCGCCCGGTCGGGGGTGATGGAGCTGAAGTCGATGACCAGCGTCCCAGGCAGCATCGCCGCATGCGCGCCGGAGCCGAAGAGCGCCTCGTCCAACGCCTGGGCGTCGGTCAGCGATGCCATCACCACCTCGGACCAGCCCGCCAGCTCGGCGGGTGATGCAGCCCACAGCGCTCCGTGGTCCAGCAGCGGCTGGGCCTTGCTACGGGTGCGGTTCCACACCATCACCGCATGGCCGGCGCGCAGCAGGTTGGCAGCCATCGGCGCGCCCATCAGGCCGGTGCCGATCCAGCCGATGCGGGTCATGGGACGATCCGCCCATCGAGCTCATCGGCGACGAAATCGGCGATGATCTGGCGCGCGCTCGCATCGGCGCGGAATCCGAGGGCGCCCGAGCGCCCGCTGGCGAAGCGCACCGGCCAGCCCCTGACGATGGCGACGATCTCCGGCTGCGCGGCGAAGGACAGGCGCTGGGCGGCCTGCTGGCCACCGACCTGGGCGAGCGCCTCGACCAGCTGGTCGACGGCCATGGTCAGGCCCGGGAGCTGGACGGTGCGGGTGTGGCCGAGGGAGGAGGTGGAGAGCGAGGCGGCATGGATGAAGCTGTCGACCACGCGTCGCACCGAGAGCACGCACACCGGCGTCTCGCGCGGCACCGGACAGGTGTAGGCGCGCCCCATCAGCGGTTCGCGCACCAGGGAGCTGGCGAATGCCGAGGCCGCCATGTTCGGTGCGCCCGGGCGGACGATGATGGTCGGCAGGCGCAGCGAGCGGCCATCGAGGAAGCCCTTGCGGCTGAGGTCGTCGACCAGCCGTTCGCCGACCGCCTTCTGCATGCCGTAAGAGGTCTGCGGGAAGAGCGCCGTGTCCTCGCCCACTTCCGGCGGCAGCGGTCCGCCGTAGACGGCGGCCGAGCTGGCCATGATGAACAGCGGAGTGCGGCCGGAGCGCCGGCAGGCCTCCATGAGCGCGAGGGTGCCGTGGAGGTTGACCGCCATGCCCAGGTCGAAATCGCGCTCGGCCGCGACGCTGACCACCGCTGCCAGGTGGAAGACCGCATCGACGGCATCCTCGGTGATGAGCGCAAGGGTCGCGGCGTCAGCGGCATTGCCGATGATGATGCGCAGCCGGGGATCGGCGGGCAGGCCCTGCACCGGCACATGGTCGAGCACGGTCAGGCGCGTGATGCGCTCGGCCGCGCGTGCGGTGGTCAGCTGCCCTTCGGCGAGCAGGCGCCGGGCCAGGCGCATGCCGATGAAGCCCGCAGCGCCGGTGATGAGGATGTGCATGGCCCTGCTCCTGGCCGCCTGGCCGCTGTTCGGGCCGGACAGCTTCCTGCGGCAGGCGCTGGCGAAAAGGGCGAATCAGCATCCTCCAGGCCTGTGTATCCCTCCCCGCTTCAGATGGACGGTCGGCGCCTGGGTGGGGCAGGCGTTCAGGGATACGTCAGCGCCGGATCATAGAAATCCAGGCTGACATGCCTGACCTCGCAGTGGTCGTAGACGCTCACCAGCTCGATGGCGTTGTCCGCGCCATAGCGCAGGAACGGCGTGATGACGATGGCATTGCCGTTCTTGGTCGGTCCGCCGGAGAAGGGGATGAAGGTGCCGTTGATCAGCAGGCTGAAGGCCCGTGTCGATTGCACCTCCACCACCGCAGTCAGGCCGCGCACCGCTGCCGGCACCGCGATGCTGCGGGACAGCACCTTGGCGGAATAGGGTCCCGGCAGGGTGACCTGGGAGTCGACGTGCAGCATGTCTGGCGCAGTGGACCAGGTTCCGGCCAGCTCGAGGGAACGTTGCGGTGCCGGGATGAAGCCGAGCCAGCAGTTGCCCGGCAGGCCGTTGATCGCGGTCTCGGACCGGGTTTCGATCAGCAGCGTATGGGTGGTCCCGGGGCCGAGGATGTCGCTGGCGACCTGGTCGACGCCTTCGACGCCCCAATCCTGGAGGCGCCTGCCATCCAGCCACAACCGCCCGCTCCTGGCGAAATCCGGATAACCGCTGCTGCGCACCGACAGGCTCACCCGGCCCGGCTTCCAGGCCGCCGGGACGGTGAAGGTCTTGCGCCAGGCGGCATGCCGGATCGCCGGCTGGCCCGGAAGGCTGAGGATGCCCAGATCGGCCTGCTTCCAGCTGGAGGCGTCGAAGGCCGGATCGGCCCACAGCTCCGGCTTGTCGGCCTCCTCGGCGGTGCGCCAGGACCAGGCATCATCGAGGGGGTGGCGGTAGCGTTCACTCGGCGCCGGGAAGCCGCTGGACACCGGCGTGGTCCCGCGCCACCAGCCGCGCTGGAGGTCGAACCAGTCCACTCCCGCCTGGTCGAGATGCTGCCGTCTGGTGAGGAACATGCGCGTCTCGTAGGGCTGCAGGTGCACGCCGGCCAGGCGGCCGGAGGTGATCGGCACCTCCAAGCCCGCCAGCACGTCATAGGCCTTGTCCGCTCCGCCATTCTTGAATACCACCGTGGCATCGACCGCCTGGTCGCGGTTGTCGTTGAACAGCATCCAGACGTCGTACAGGCCGTTATTGGTGACGTATTCGCGATAGAGGCAATTGCGTGCGGATTGCGCATTGGCGGCGCAGGTCACATCGACGTCGGCCTGGTTGCGGGCGACTCCCGCCCAGTCGAGGATGGGGAAGAACGCCTCCGGCGGGATGCGCACGCCGCCTCCCGGCTCCTTGCATCCGAACTGGATGATGCGTCCCTTGCCGAGCTGGCGCATGCCGACCGCGACGCTGCCATCCGCCCACAGCAGCAGGTCCTGGTCGTCCGCTGCGGTGCGCCTGAGGCGCAGTCCGGTGAGGGAGCGGTTTTTCATCCAGGCGGTCTCGGCGGCATAGACCTCCTGGCCGGGAGCCGGGAGAACCGTCTGATCGGGTGAGCCTGGCGGAGTGGGGGCCTGGGGCCCGCCGTGGGCCTCGGGAGCGAAGGTCTCATGGGTGAGGACCTGGTAGCCGGACAGGCGGCTGATCGGCCAGGAGTCCGGCGTGCTGGGGCCATGGCGGCCGGTCTGCCCGGTGGTGACGAAGATGCCGCCGCCGCGGACATAGGCCTCGATGGCTCCCAGCAGCTCGTCGCTCAAGATCGAGGTGTTGGTGTCGATCACCACCTTGTAGTTGCTGGCGTTGCCGCGCGCGAAGTCGCTCTCGGTGATGCCGTCGCGCGGATGGCTGGCGAGCAGCGATTCGGGCACCTGGCGGCAGGACCAGCCCGACCAGGTGTTGGTGTTCAGATCCCCGCCCCAGGGGAAGCCGGTGAGCGCGCCGATGTGCATGTGCCAGAGGATCGCCAGGTCGGCGGGATGGCAGTGGTACTTGCCGAAGGCGTGCCACAGCGGCTGGGTCTGGTCGAAGGCTGCGCAGATGTCGGGATGCCATTCGACATCGCCGATATGCATGAAGTAGTCGACCGCCTGGACCGCCTCCGAATGGTAGAGTCCGAGCATGCGCCGCATCTCAGGCACGCTGCGCGGCGGCCCGCCCGGTTCGAGGCTGAACGGCAGGCGCGAGCCGCGCATCAGCGACGGCCACAGCTCGGCCCACAGGCCGGCCATGAAGCCGGTATCCTTGAAGTTGCCGCCGAACTGCTCGGCCAGCCCCTTCAGGCCGTCGGCCGAATCGGAAGGAGCCATGAAGTCGATCTGCCGCTCGCCGTCCACCTCGCGGATCATCTCGACGCCCCGGCGGGCGGAGGCCATGCGCTCGTATTCGCGCCAGTCGACATAATCCACCCATTTCGCATCCAGGGCGCGACCGAGCGCCGGGTACTGCCTGGGCTCGTCATGCGACAGGTAGATGCGGTAGCCGATGTAGCCGCCCGGCACGCCGACGGTCAGCTGGTTGCCGCCGGATTGCACCGCGGCGGTGGCTTCGGCGACCATCCAGTGCGGGTGCGGGTGCTGGCAGCGGCTCTCGCCGATCAGGCGGCCGTTGAGCCAGATCGTCACCGGCTTGTCCCACGAGGTGTTGAGGTCCCACAGGTAGATCCACGAACGCCTGCCCCCGGCTGCGAATGCGGGCGGGCAGTCGAAGCTGCGGCGCATGATCGCCGCCTTGCGCGGGGTGAAGAACGCATGGTCGTCGCCCGGGGCGACCAGGGTCTGCCACTGCGCATCATCGAAGCTGGAGCCGTGCCAGCTCTCGTTCGCCGCCTCGCCGGGATAGGCGATCCGCCACCGGCCTGCCAGATCGAGCGCATCGCCGCTCCAGCCGGCGAACTCGGCGAGCTCAGGCGCCTTGACCGCATCGATGGAGGGCAGCGCGGTCGACCAGGCGGCGTTGACCGCGGCGATGGTGCCATAGCGGACCTTGAGGTAGGCGCGGAAGGTCTCGTCGACCGCTGGTCCATAGCCCATGAAGGCATCGCCGCCCTGGTAGAACTCGCCATGCGGTTCGAGCCAGCTGAGGATGTTGGGCTCCTTGGCGAAGCGGCGGACCACCTGTTGGAGCGAGCCGAACATCGCATTGCGAGCGGCGGTCGCGCCCCATGCCAGCTCGCCGACCTTGCCCCCCGTCCCCCGCCCTCCGGCGATCGACATGCTGTCGCCGAGGTACTGCGGCATCGGCTGCGCCAATTCGGCGCGGAAGCGGTTGGCGATCCAGTTGGGGATATCGTAGTTGTAGGCCGAGAGGTTGATGCCGATGGGGATGCCTGCGGGCTTGGCCCACTGCTCGACCCAGCCCCACCAGTTGGCGTTGGTGACGCCCTCCGAGGAGCCCTGCATGCTCTCTGTCGCCCACATCAGCAGACCGGCGCCGTGCTCCTTGGCGAAGGCGAAGTCGCGGGCGACATCGTAGGACTCCGGCTTGCTCCCTGCCGGCATGGCCTCGGGTGGCGGCAGGGTGAAGGGGCCGTAATAGAAGCGGAAGCCGTAGCGGTCGAAGCGATCCAGCCACATCGGCACGCTACGCTCGGCCGTCGACACCGCGCTGCCGGCATCGCCGACGAGGACGCCATTCACCAGTGCGGCCATGCCTGCGTGATCGGGGGCGGCGAGGATGTAGACCGTGCGCCCCGAGCGAGCCACCAGCAGGCAGCCTTGGCCGGCGACGTCGTGGAGGGTCAGGGCGGTGGCACCCCACCGGGGACCGGGGGCGGGCAACGTACTGGTCGAGACGCCAGGCCAGACCACCAGATCGGAGAGGTATTTGGCCTGCGTCAGCTCGGCGAGCTCAGCCGATGCGCAGTCCACCTCGAGCACCGACCTCCCGGAGCCCGCGCTCCACGCACGGCCTGACACCCGGCCGTAGCCGCGCAGCTGGACCTCGGGCAGGGTGCGCACCAGCGTCAGCGGAACGGCGGTCGAGACGGTCGCGACGGTGAGCGGGGCATCACCACCGCGCAGCGCACCCGCGCAGGCTGCGAGGAGCGCGATCAGCAGGGTCGCCGGGCTGCGGGGGTGGCTCTGGCGCAGCGGGGCAGGGGACGAGGCGGGCGAGACGATGCTGGCGATGCAGTCGATGGGCATGTGGTCCTCGAGCAGCAGATCGGGATGGATCGATGACGGTGCGGATGATGGTAGCCGTATGGGCTAGCGGGAGTCAACCAGGGGACAGTGCCGCCACCGTGCCAGGGTCGGCTTGCCCGCCCATCCCCTGAACGGGGGAGGATGGCTGGATTGGGGGGATGAGGAGGTTCTTGCCAATCCGTCAACTGGGGTGTCATCCCGCGCTCCATCAGCACATGATGGGTGCCGGTGATGGCCAAGGTCGTCGGGCAAGCGCAGCGACGGTGGTCTCGGACCGTGCGCGGCTGTCGGGGAGGAGGACGGCTGCGCCCCGGCACCCGACAATGTATCCGAAGGCGTTATCGCAGGTCGGCATTCCGCCATTTCCCCAGACGATTTCGGTGTTCTCCTGTAGTGCCTGGAGACCTGCGATGCTGAATTCCGGCACTCCCGTTTCAACTACAGCCCGCGCTCCGGGTCCCATCATGCCGATGATCGCCAGCTGGCGCAGTCACGCCGCATGGGCGTGCCTGGCCATCATCGCCTGCCTGCAGCCATTGGCGGCGCTCGAGCTGCATGTCGATCCGCAGGGCGACGACCGCGGAGCGGGACGAGCCGACCATCCCTTCGCCTCCATCGCCGCCGCGCAGTCGGCGGCTCGCGCCGCCCGCATCAAGACCCCGGGTGATGCGATCACCGTGGTGCTCCACCGCGGCATCTACTACCTGGCGCAGCCCCTGGTGCTCGGCGAGGAGGATGCCGGAACCGCCAGCGCGCCGACCACCATCCAGGCGGCGGAGGGCGAACAGGCGGTGATCAGCGGCGGCATGCGCCTGGCGCTGAGCTGGAAGCCGTGGCGCGACGGCATCCTCCAGGCACAGGTGCTTCCAGGCCTCGAGCTCGACCAACTGTTCGTCGATGGCCGGCGTCAACCGATGGCCCGCTATCCCAACGTCGATCCCTCGGTCGCGCAGTTCAACGGCTTCGCTGCTGACGCCTTCAGCCCGGCCAGGGCGGCCCGCTGGCACGACCCGCGTGGCGGATTCATCCATGTGATGCAAAGCGCAGAATGGGGCGACTACCATTACCTCATCACCGGCAAGGATGCCGAGAACAGGGTGAGCTACGTCGGCGGTTGGCAGAACAACCGCCAGATCGGCATGCACGACCGCTATCGCATGGTCGAGAACATCTTCGAGGAGCTCGATGCCCCCGGCGAGTGGTTCCTCGACACCAAGGCCTCGGTGCTGTATTTCATGCCACCCGCAGGCGTTGACTGCAGCACCGCGCTCATCGAAGGCGTCCGTTTACGCCAACTGGTGGAACTGCGCGGCATCAGGCAGCGGCCGGTGCGCTTCATCACCCTGCGTGGCCTGACCTTCCGCCATGCCGAGCGCACCTTCATGGAGACCAAGGAGCCTCTGCTGCGCAGCGACTGGACCATCTTCCGCGGTGCGGCCCTGTTCTTCACCGGCTGCGAGGACTGCACGGTGAGCGACTGCACCTTCGACCAGCTGGGCGGCAATGCGATCGCCGTAAGCGGTTACAACCGCCGAGTCGCCATACGTGGCTGCCGCATCGACCAGGCCGGAGCCAGCGGCGTCGTCTTCCTCGGCGAGCCCAGCGCTGTCCGCAATCCGCTCTTCGAATACGGACGCCGCCAGGAGCTCTCCGCCATCGACCGCACTCCGGGTCCCAGGAGCGAGGACTATCCTGCCGGCTGCCTGGTCGATGACTGCCTCATCCATGCCACGGGTCGCGTCGAGAAGCAGACCGCCGGGGTCGAGATCGACATGGCGTCACGCATCACGGTGCGCGATTGCACCATCGATGGCGTGCCGCGCGCCGGGATCAACATCGGCGATGGCTGCTGGGGCGGCCATGTCATCGAGGGGTGCGATGTCTTCGATACCGTGCTCGAGACCGGCGACCACGGCTCCTTCAATTCCTGGGGTCGGGACCGCTGGTGGGGCCTGGGCGGAGCCGATCCCAACACCTTCATCAGCGATGGCCATCAGGATCTGCCACTGCTGGATGCCGTCGAGCCGACCTACCTGCGCAACAACCGCTGGCGCTGCGATCATGGCTGGGATATCGATCTCGACGACGGCTCGAGCAATTACCGCATCACCGGCAACCTCTGCCTGCACGGCGGCATCAAGCTGCGCGAGGGTTTCTTCCGCGTCCTCGACAACAATGTGATGGTGGGGAACTCCTTCCACCCCCATGTCTGGTTCCGCGACAGCGAGGATGAGGTCCGCCACAACATCGTGTGGGGGGAGTTCCGCCCCATCGGCATGCCGACACCCTGGGGCCGGGAATGCGATTTCAACCTGATCCACCTGCCCGGGGCGGCCGTGGCTCCTGCTCTCAGGTTGCAGCGCCAGAGCGGTCGCGATGCCGGATCGCTGCAGGGCGATGCGCATTTCATCGATCCCCAGCACGGCGATTACCGTGTCGCCAGCGGTTCCCCGGCGCTCTCCGTCGGCTTCGCCAACGTCCCGATGGAGCGCTACGGCGTGCGCTCACCCCGATTGCGCGCCCTCGCCGGCCAACCCCGCCTCCCGGGCGTCGCCGATGCCGCCGCACCTGCTACTGGCAATCATCGCGATGGCGGCATGGTCGACTGGCTGGGCGCCCGGCTGAAGAACGTCGTTGGTCTGGGCGAGGTCTCGGCGACCGGACTGCCCGGGGAGACCGGGGTGCTGGTCCTCGACGTCGATGGCGCAGGGCTCGCGGCCACGGCCGGGCTCGCCAAGCTGGACGTCATCAGCAAGCTGGATGGCAGAGCGGTCGATACACTCCATGACCTCCTGCGTGCCTATGCCGGATCTGGCGGACACAGCATCACGGTCACCGTATGGCGCGCCCAGCACGAAGCCGCCATCGAGATCCCCGCCGGCTACAGCACCATGCTCTCGCCGGCGGTTGCCGACAAGCGCGGCGCTGGCGCCAGCCCACGCTATGATGCCGAGAAGGATTTCCTCGGCAGCTGGACCAACGCTCACCTCTCGCTGGCGTGGGCCGCCACCCTGCCGGCCGGAGCCTACGACGTCGCGCTGCTGCTGGCGGCGGAATCAGGCAGTGCCGGCAGCACCTTCCGCGTGGTGGTCGGCAGCGCCGAGCTGACCGGAACGGTCCCCGATAGCGGCGGCTGGGAGAGCTTCTCCGCCGTCGGTGTCGGATCGCTGACGGTCGCCGGCGTGCAGCAGGTGGTGGAACTGCGTCCGATGGCCATCAGGGGAGCGGCGCTGATGAATCTGCGCGCGGTCGTCCTCACCAGGCGCAGCGATGGCGTCAGCAAATAGCTCCTGGGCGTGAGGCCAAGGCAGGATGCGTGCGGTAAGCCGTGGTCAGGTGATGGACGAGCGGGTCTGCCTGACCACGCCCCGCGACGAGGGCTCATTGATAGCCGACGGCGATCACGGCGACAGGATGCCGGCGACCATCCAGAGCATGGCTGCCACGCGGGTGAACGGCTGTCTGGAGCAGGTCGCCATGACCAATGACTTCGATGCCTACCAGGAGGGGGTGCTGATCCGAGGGCGGGGCGGGCTTCCGCGGCTCCGCCAAACGCCCGACTTCTGATGATCGGCTGCCACGCAGGTTCGCCCCTTTTGCCGAGCATGCTCCGACGAGTGCGCACTGCTCATGTCGAAATCCGGGCAGTCCTTCCGGGTTTGATCGCAGGGGTTCCGACATTGATGACGTAGAGCTCCAGGCCCAAGCCGGCGAGGAGGAGATGGACATTCCTGAGGGTGGGATTGGACTTTTGCTTGAGCAGGATCTGGATGCTGCGCAAGGGGATTCCGGTCGCCTTGGAGATCTGGTAGGCGTTGGTCTTCTGGACAGCGACCGCATCGTGGATGCAGGTCAGCAGTGAAATCACCAAATGGGCGTCCTGTGCCATGGCTCGCCACTGTACTCCATCAGCGGGAAATATAGCTACGACAAAGTAGCATGCCTAAAGGTGGCGATTCCCGTCTCCTGGGGGATTTCAGCTACGACGTGATGAGGGTTAATGGGCATCCTGCCCGTCTCGATAACGGGTGCGACTGCAGCCAATTGGATCGGGCGGGCCGCTCGATCAGCGCCGAGTGCAGCAGCCAAGTATCGCAGATGCTTCCAGCAGGCTCATCCGGGGAAACGCGATCTGCGACAAGAGAGCATGAGCACATTCCCTTATTGACTTCCTTGGACCTGAATTGCGTGGGAATGATCCACGCGGCGGATGCTCCATGTTGGGCATCAACAATGATCATCTCCTGACTTCACCTCACGCTACCGCCACCATCCGCCAGATGTCTCACTGGCATAGAGCGGATGCACCGGACATCTCCACGTAGTATGATTTGGTGGCTGAGGCCTTCGGCGCTTGCCCGGGTTCCCGATACCGACATCGAAGTGGTACGGGTAGTCTTCTCGGCCATGTCAGCACGCCTGGCAGGACATCGTTCCTTGGAGGAGAACATCCTCCTTCCCGCTGCAATCGCGGCCGAAGAGCAGCTGAGCGCCAGAAGCTCCTCCCGGCGCTTCAAGCGCATCTGAGCGAATGTACGCAGACATCGCGACTGTTCCCTCTTACTCCATCCTTGGTCAAAATTTCCGGGACCGGGAATCGATCCCCGATGACCTTGCGGTCAGGTGATGTTCAATCGACGACGAGGAGTTTTCCCTGGCTGCCATAGGGTGGCAGGGATGGGCCCGGGAGGGCACGGAGGAGCCCGATGACGTGCAGAACGCATCAGCCTCAACCCAGCGTCGCAATGAGGGCATGGTCCAAGTCGCTGGAGTCCATGATGCGACCGGACCGACCGGGGATCACCGATACAAGAGTCGTCCAAAGTCGCCTCGACGTGTCAGGTGCAGGTCGATGGCTGCGTCATCCATCACGCAGGGCGCACCGCCCGGGGGAATTGCCACATCGGCGCTCCACAGCACGCCATTGGTCACCAATTGACGCACGCCGGCACGCTTCCAGGCATCGTGCCCGTCCAGGCCGGTGAAGGCGAAGGAGCGTCCGCCAGTCGGCCGCTCATATCCCCAGCTGGTGATGGCGCCGTTTCCTGCCGAGGGGCTACCTTGGGCGCTCTTGCTCGACCACACGAGGGGGGTGATGCCTTGCAGCCCCGTCGCAGATCGCACAGCCACCCATCGTTGATCGACCAGGGCGTCACGCCGCTGGTCAGAGCATGTGCCGGGAATTCGCTGTGGCTGCTCGCCCAATGGCCGCGGGATGATACGGCCGGATCATAGCTGCCGCCCATCCAGCGGATGGCTCGCGAGACATGTTCCGCTGGGTGATCGATCGCCTGATGGATCAGGACCAGGCCGACGCCACGTGCGACCAAGGCGTCGATGGCCGCTATGCGCTCGGGATTCTTGAGGTACGGCTGCTTGCCGCCCCCATCGCAGTAGAACACCACGCTCTGCGCATGCTCCAGCTCGTGTTCATCCGCCGGCCAGCCGCTCTTCGACATGGTCACGTGAACGCCTGGCGTCTGCACCAGGCAATCGTGCAGCACCAGGATGCCTCCCTGGTAGTCATGATGGCCCACATGATCGATCGGCTGCATGGTGCCGGCCAGCAGCAGGATGTTGACGTCCTGCGCGCTCAGCCCCCGCACAGCCAGGATGAGAAGCAGGGCAACGGCATGTGCGCGGATGGTCATCGGAAGGATCCGGTGGTGACGATGGGTGAGGAATTCCGTGCCGTAATCGCGGCGCTAAGCGATGCATTCACGACAGCATCTCATGCACAACCTGGCCAGAGACATCAGTAAGGCGGTAGTCGCGTCCGGCATGGCGGAACGTGAGGCGTTCGTGATCGATGCCCAGCTGATAGAGCAGTGTCGCGTGCAGATCATGCATGTGAACCTTGTCCTCGACGGCGTAATGCCCGAATTCATCGGTCGCGCCATGGGCGTAGCCGCGCTTGAAGCCGCCGCCGGCGACCCACATGGTGAAGCCGCTGGGATTATGGTCGCGACCAGAGCCGTTGTTTTCAGCGTATGGAGTTCGGCCGAATTCGCTGCCCCACCAGACGATGGTGTCATCCAGCAGGCCGCGCGCCTTGAGATCAGCGAGCAGGGCCGCGACCGGCTGATCGGTGGCTGCCGCATGATCGGCATGGCGTGGCATGTCGCTGTGCTGATCCCACGCCGGGTTGCTCGAGCTGTTGACATTATAGTTGACCTGCACGAAGCGCACGCCGGCCTCGCTGAGCTGGCGTGCCATCAGGCATTTGCGCGCAAAGTCGTCAGTCTGCTTCTTGTCGATCCCGTAGAGGTCGCGAGTAGACTGCGATTCGCGGGTGGAATCGACGACCGAGGGGGCCTGCGTCTGCATG
>Ga0302187_10003801_pt1 | contig 12199 bp, 11 predicted proteins | sample II_Bog_E1_3_FD_202120 | JGI IMG/M metagenome (GOLD analysis project Ga0302187, IMG submission 202120) | Peat permafrost microbial communities from Stordalen Mire near Abisko, Sweden - II_Bog_E1_3 | ecosystem: Environmental > Terrestrial > Soil > Wetlands > Peat | place: Sweden: Abisko...
GGGCGAGAAAGAGTCGATAGGCTCCTAGCCGGCTGTGATCGCATCGACCGAAGGACAAAATCGTTTGATGGTTCAACTAGGATTGGCGCTGGAAATGAGACTTAAACTGACATCGGCAGCCTGAAGTCGAACCTGGGAAGAACTCCGAAATAACACCATGACAGCAAAACGTAAATCCAAGGGCGCGTACATGATCTCGGCGGTGGCTGAGATGTACGACATTCATCCCCAGACCCTCAGGCTCTATGAGAGGGAGGGGCTGTTGCTGCCTTCGCGCACCGAAGGCAATACGCGGCTCTATACAGATGAGGATCTGGAGCGGCTGGAGTTCATTCTCAATCTGGCGCGGGATTTAGGCGTAAACATCGCCGGGATCGGCATCATCCTGCAAATGCGTGAGCGGATGGAAGAGATGAACAGGCAGATGCACAGCTTTGTGGAGTATGTTCGAAGTCCGCCATGGTGCCGCTGCGCAAGCCGATCATTGTGCCGAAGGCTTCGACGCGGAAACAGTAGGCTGACAGGCCAGACTGGGCGCTGGTCAGCCGACGCGGCGTAGGCGGCCTTCGGGGAGAAGTTCGTAGAGTTCGCCGCGGTAGCCGACTCGATTGCCGGCGGTATAGCTGCGAATCCAGAAGCAAAATCCCATAAAATCACGCAGCAGATAGAGCCAGGGGCGGCGCATCGCTAGGCGGTCGCGAATCACCCAACTGGCAATCAGTTCGCAGAGGAGGAGCCGGTCGAGCACGGTGACGCCGAGTAGCGAGAGGCCGAGCAGGGGATGGCCGATTGCACTGAACGCAGCCAGGGCGAGCACTCCGAAGGGGACGGCGTAGGTGAGCACTTCGCCCAAGTGGCCTGCAGGCCGCGAAAAGCGGGTGCTGGTGGACCAGCCTTGCTGATGCTTCATGCTGCTTGCCCAAGAGGCGTTGAGGACGTGGTGCTCGACGATGTAGCGCGAGAGGACGACGGTCTCGCCGGCTTTGGCCGTCCAGTTGCCGAGGACGAAGTCGTCGGCGTAATACTGCGCTACCTGCTCGTAGCCGCCGATTTTGGCTACGGTACGCTGGCGCATGACCATGCTGGGGCCGAGGGCGAACTGCATGCCTTCAAGCATGGAGGCGACCAGGACGCCGGAGGTCATTTCAATGGACATGCCGACTGCTTCAAGCTGCGCCCAGAGCCCGTGGCGAGTGACTCCTTTGTAGATGCAGGTGACCATGCCGATCTGCTCATCCTGCATGGGGGCGACGACTGCCTTGAGGTAGTCCGGGCCGACGCGGACATCGCTGTCGGCGGCTACGAGTATTTCGTTGCGGGCTTCGCGCCGCATGACTTCGAGCGACCACGTGCGGGCGTTGGGCCAGGGCGGTTCGCCGCAGGTCAGGATGCGGCTGGGAATCAGGGGATAGCGGGCGGCGACGCGGCGAGCAACTTCCAGGCCTCTGTCGTTGGCGTGGCGGGCGCAGAAGAGGATCTCGTATTCGGGGTAATCCTGCTCGAAGAAGCTGGCGAGGTTCTGTTCGAGGTCCGGTTCATCGCCGTGCAGGGCCTTGAGGACACTGACGGGAGGAGTAAACGGCGTTCTGGCCGACTCGACTGCCGGATGATGGAAACGCCACGCGCCAACTGCAACGAGCAGGCTGTAGATTGTCGATGTGGTCACTCCAAAAGCTGCAACCGCGCTCAAACCGAATCCCAGGATGTGGCCCACACTCATCGCGCCGATCTTTCCTTCGAGGTTCTAAACCCGCAACCAGCATTCATCATAAACAGGCTGTCGTCCAATCTCCGGTGGGAGGAATGTTGCGCACCGGTCTCAAATGTACAGCAAAGTTTGGCACAGGTCGCTATCGTCACCGAAGGACTTGGCTCGGATGCCGGGTTCGCAGCTTATTGATCTGAACGAAAATTGTGCTGGCCCGAGTCCCACCCTAGCCGCAAAAACAAGGACGCGTCGAGGGTGGGGCACCCAGTATTTATGGGCCGGAGCAATGAGGAGATGGCATGTCTTTCGGAATCTACTCAATTGGCTACGCCATTCTGATTGCGGGGCTGGCTTATGCGGCTCATCTGATGCACATGCCCCCGCGCTGGATCTTTGCGGGGGCAATCGTCTTCGTGGGAATCGGCATTTTGTCGGCGGTGAAGGCGACCCGTCCCAGGGATCGCGTCAACTGAGGCCGGCTGGCTCTTCTAAAGCGGCCGGTCCGTCCAGAGGGTTTTGTCGGCGATGGTCTGGACGGGAATGAGCCGGTCGCCGAGCAGAGCCTCTACTTTGGCGCGGTTGATGTCCTGGGCGAAGATCCAGTGGCGCGGCCCCTTGCCCCATTCAGACGTGAGTTGCTGGGGGCTGAAGAAGATGTTGGGCGCGTCTGGATAGCAGGAGCCCCAGAGCAAGGATGACCCTTCGCTGTGCTGCGAGCAGCGCTCCATGATGAGGTCCGCGGGGCGGCCAAAGAAGCGATGCGTGTAAAAGACGACCGAGGATGCGTCTGACTGGTCGCCGTAAATGATGAATTCATCGGCCGGATTGGCTTTCTGGAGCAGGGTGTCGGCCAACTGCTTGGAACTTAGCATCGGCTCGAATCGTGCAAAGGCAATATGCGCGGCCATAAGGAAGACGGCTGAGGTGAGGCCGACGGTGACGGTCGCGGCGAGATTCTTGCGCGCGAGGCGGAATGCGAGGGCCACGATCGGCCCTACCAGCAGGACAGCCGCGGCGAGACCGGCCGGGAGACGCAGGGCAGCAAAGGACGGTCCGGTGAGGTCGAAGATATGGGACATGGATAGCGTGTAATCCGCTACGCCGCGATGGGCGAGCAGGGTGCCGATGTCCGCGACAAAGGGCAGTGCGCGGGATTGCCACAGGCCCCAGCCGAGGGTTGCGGCTATGGCTACGCCGACAAGCGCGTAGACCACCTGAGCGCCGATAGTCCAGACGCGAGAAAGGCCCGACGGCTGGCCGTTCTCCTGAGCCTCCTCGATGCTGGCAAGGATGCCGGCGGTGATGATAATCAACGGAATCCAGGCGGGCCAGGTGTAGTACTCCTGGTTGGTGGAGATCGAAAAGAAGAGCAGGGTGAAGGCGGCGAAGATGCTGAGCAGCCAGACGGAGCGGGAGCGGAATTTCAATTGCAAAACATAGCTCGCCGCATCCATGCGGGCGGCGCTGTCAAGGTAGAAGTCGACGGTGAGACCGGCTTCTTTGCGAACGTGGCTGAGCCAGGAGTGGCGGGTACGCCAAGCGACGATCAGCGCCGCCGGCAGGAAGAGGCTCCAGGGGAAGATCCAGACCAGTTGCAGGAGCCAGTAGGCGAGGGGGTTCTGGCGGTTATAGTCGTGCGGATAGCGTAACCCTAGGAAGCGGAAGACGTGTTCGTTGAGGAAGTAGAAGTACCAGAAGCCGTGGACGTTGCCGATGGTGGGGATATTGCCGAGGGGATGGCCTTGGTCGCGATTGCGCAATCCTGCGAGAATATGCCATGGGGCGGCGATGAGCAGGTAGAGCAGGAATCCTGAGACTGGCTTGAGGCTGCGCCAGCGTCTCCACTGGCCGCTGAGCAACAGCAGGGGGAAGACGGCGGCGAAGAAGAAGACGGGAGCGATCAGGCCTTTGGTCAGCGTGGCCAGGGCCAGCAGCGCCCAGGCGGTGTAGAAGCGTCCGGAAGCCTGCGTTTCGAGGCCGACCATGAGGCTGTACATCGCCGAGAGCAAGAGGAAGGTCAGGAGCGCCTCGGGAATATAGAAGCGGGTGAAGAGGAAGGGTCCGCAGGCGGTCAGGACGCCCAGTGCTCCATAGAGAGCGGCGCGGTTGCCCCAGGCGCGGCGGCACCAGAGCCAGGCGAGCCAGGCGCATCCCAGGACGGCAAGCGCGCCGGGGAGGTGGGTGGCGAAGGCGTTCTCGCCCAAAACCTTGTAGAGGACAGCCACAATCCAGTACGGCAGGGGCGGTTTTTCGAGATAACGCAGGCCGTTGACCTGCAGCGTTACCCAGTCGCCCGTCTCCGCCATGTGCGCCGCAGCCTGGGCGTGCGAGGCGTCAGCATCATCCAAAAGTGGCGGGGTACGCAGGGCGGCCACGTAGATTGCCCCAAAAACGGCAAGAAGCAGCACCCAAACCAGGCGTGAGGAAGGAAAAACGGCGGGACGGGGCGCTTGTTGTGTAGTCTCTGTCATGGTTTTTCTTCGGACAGTTCAGGATACCAGCCGTAGGAGCAGTGTTTCGGGCCGTTTCACTCGATCCAAGCTTCACCACTTTTTTGGCATCGAGAAATCCGGCCGTTTTCAGACGCACAAGAGATGCAAATCGATGTTGCTGGGAAGAAAAAGCTTCGAACAAATTCAATTGGCAAATTGGCTACCGTCGCGGCGGCGCGAAGTTGTTCTACGCGGAACAATTCAGTTTTGATCGGCGGAAAGAGCTCTGAGCCAGGTTTTACCCGCCAGGCGGACTGGATATTGTATGGTGGGCTTAGCTATTATGCCGCTTCCCGCTGTTACCTTTGCCGCTATCGATATTGGGTCCAACTCCTGCCGATTGAAGATCGCGCGAGTCGTGGCGCATCGTCTCAAGACACTCCACGAGGACCGCGAAGTGACGCGGCTCGGCGCCAGCGTTTTCGATACCGGGCTGGTATCGCCGGACGCGATGGCGACGACGCTGCGAGCGCTCAAGCGTTTCCAGCGCGCCGTGCAGTCGCATGGAGTGGACCAGATCCGCGTGGTGGCGACGGCAGCCATGCGCGATGCGCGCAATGCGCAGGCCTTTGTGACCTGGGCGAAGGCAGAAACAGGCTGGTCTATCGAAATTATTTCTGGATTGGAAGAGGCGCGGCTGATCCATCGCGGGGTCATGTCCAACCTGGCCAACGATCCGGCTGCGGCCGGCAAAGTCATCCTGGTGGATGTGGGCGGGGGCAGTTGCGAGATCACGCTGAGCGAGCACAAGCGAATCAAGGAAACAGTGAGCCTGCCGCTGGGTGCGGTGCGGCTTACGCAGGAGTTTCTGCCGACCGATCCTCCTTCGGAAGAGGGGTTGTCGCGGATGAAGCAGTTCATTGCGCGAGAGTTGCGTCGAGTCCACAAGCGGTTTCAGCCGGCGATCGGGACAAGCTCGCCGCTGGTGATCGCGACTTCGGGCACGGCTGCGGCTTTGGCTGAGGCGCATACCGCCCTGGTGAAGCCGGAGCCGCTGACAAAAACGGCGCGGACCAGGACCGCAGCGACGGCGGGCAAAACGGCGCGCAGCGCACCTGCAAAGGTCGCTGCCGCCAATATGACAACGCATAAGCAGGTAAGACGGCTCGCCACGAAGCTGCGCAAGATGGATCTGGCTGAGCGCTCGGCGGTTCCAGGCATCGGACCCAAGCGGGCGGAAATCATCGTGGCCGGTGCGTTTGTGTATGCGGAACTTCTGGAGAGCTTTGAGTTAGCGGGATTTCGCTACTCAGACCTGGGGCTCCGCGATGGGATACTGGCGCAGATGCTGGCTGAAAAGGATGATCGCGCCACGGTGCATTTGCAGTTTGAGCAGGAGCGGTGGGAGAGCGTGCTGGCGACGGCCAAGCGGTATGGCGTGAATCTGCGCCTAGCGGAGGCGGTGAAAAATCATACTGACCAGTTGTTTCGCGATCTGGCCAGCCTGCACCAGTTACCGGCGGAGTACGAAAATTGGCTTGCCGCAGCGGCAATGCTGAGCGAGATTGGCAAGTTTCTCAATCACCAGGGGCATCACCGTCATACGCAGTACATGATTTCAAGCTCGGAGATATACGGCTATACGGCGCAGCAGCGGACGATCGTTTCGGCGATTGCCCGGTATCTGGGCAAGACCCGGCCGCAGCCGGACGACCGTGCGATGCGCAATATTCCGCCGCAGGAGCATCCCCATGTCGCCAAAAGCGTGGTGCTGTTGCGGCTGGCGCAGGCGCTCAATCAGGATCGGGCTTCGGATGTGCTGCGGGTTGCGGCGCGAGTCTATCCCAAGCGGGTATTGCTGGAACTGGAGCCGGGGCGGACAGGCGCGGAGCTGGAGCTTTGGTCGCTGCGCAAAGAGGCGGCTTACTTTCGCGAGGTCTTTGGGCGGGAGCTTTTTGTGACGCTGGCGTAGATGACGCGGGCCAGGCGGGGGTCGATCAGCCATTGCAACTGGGCGGGACGTTTGGCCAGGTCGATCCGGGCAATGGCTCCTTTGCGCAGGCGAATGACGCCGCCGCCGGCGGGATGGCCGTTGCCGGAAATTAGGCGGGCGATGAACTGGTGCAGGTTGGGGTTGTGGCCTACGACCAGGATGCCTTCGCGGCCGGAATGCTCGGCAATCAGTTGCTGAAAGGCGGCGTAATCGCCGTCGGGCGCTAGAACTGGCGACGCCAGGATCGGGGCGTCAAAGCCAATCTCGGTGCCCACGAATTGAGCGGACTGGCGGGCGCGCTTGAGAGGGCTGGAGATGATGACGTCGATCTGCGCCCTGAGCCCGGCAAGAACTCCGGCCATCAGCATGCATTGCTGCTTGCCTTCTTTGACCAGGCCGCGCTTGGCGTCAAGGACAGGATTTTCGCGGGGGACGCCAGCATCTGCGTGGCGCATTAGATATAGATTCATGGGTTCAACTGAGCGAAATAAAGTGCAACAACGCTTCGCAGTGTTAATTTTAACACGAATGTAACAATTCGAGGCTGGCGAAGATCTGGTTATTGCTGGAGGAGCATTTGCAACGCTTTGCGGGCGTCCTGGAGGCAATCGCGGGCTTCGTCTTCGGAGAGTAGGCCTTGATGAACGGCTTTCTTTCCGATGTCATTGACTTGGTTGGCGAGGCGCGGGAATTCGGGGGCGATGCCGGTGGAGAGCAGGTTGTTGTTGATTTCGTGGAGGAGGTTGCCGAGCGTGGGGGCGTTGCGGTAACGGGAGCGGATGAGGCGGCGCAGGCCCTCGGGGAGTTTCTGCTTGATGGCTTCTTCAAGTACGCTGCGGCACATGACGGCGCAGGCGGTGAAGAGGGCGAAGAAGTAGCAGCGAGTGGCTTCGTCCAGATAGCTGTCGGCATCTTCAGAGCTGGGGGAAGCGACGACGCATTCGCGGAGGTGGGTGGCGCGGGCAACAGCCGGCTCTACCAGGTCGAGGAATTCGGCCGCTACGGCGGCGCGGAGCAGGTCGTTCTGGCGGGAGTCGAGGGCGCGCTGGATGGATTGCCACGCGGGGGTGACCCCGTTGCCGGCCTGTTGCAGGCGGGTGAGGGAGGTGAGGCGCTGGCGGGCGTGCTGGATGAAGCCCTGTTCCATCTCGTGGGCCAAGTGTTCCCACTCCTCGGCAAATCCCACGGGATCGATCTGATAGCGATCCCAGAGCTCGTCGTAGACGACGGCGGGCAAGACGGTTTTCAGGTTGGCGAAGCGACCGGTACGGGCCAACTCAGCGATGGCGGCTGAAAACTCGCGGCCAGGAGCATTCTCGTCGGCCATCTTCAGCAGCAGTTCGCTCAGTCGATCGATCTCGATGGTCATGGCGCATTTCTCCCGAGACTCTCTAGGTCCAGGGGGCAAGAAGGTCCGGGAATGGCGTCCGTGCATTAAGGCCCGGGAAGTCCTGCTTGCGATTAAGGACTCCAACGCCAGTTTAGGAGTGGGGGAGGGGAATTCAGGAGAGAAAAGACCGCAGGGTGCGGCGAGGATTGCCGGAGTGGGAATGGAGGGCGTTGGAATGCAGAATGAGAACCCGTGCCGGGAAATTTCGGCATGGGCCACTCAAGTATTCGCAATGCGGGTATTCGCCAATGCGGACGGAGTTACTCGGTCGAGATGAGCGCGACCAGTTCGATTTCGAGCAGGACATCTTTGGGCAGGCGCGAGACTTCGACGGTGGTGCGAGCCGGAGGCGCTCCGGCAGAGCCCAGATGTTCGGCGTAGATGGCGTTCAGTGCGGAAAAGTCGTCGAAGTTCTTGAGGAAGACGGTGGCTTTGACGACCTGGGCGAAGCTGCTGCCGCCGGCTTCGAGAACGGCCTTGAGGTTGGCGAAGACCTGCTGGGCCTGCTCTTCGATGCCGCCGGGGACGACCTGCTGCGTCTCTGGGTGGAGCGCGATCTGGCCGGAGGTGAAGAGCAGGTTGCCGGCGCGGACGGCCTGGGAGTAAGGGCCGATGGCTTTGGGGGCTTCGTTGGTGACGACGACGATGCGGACGGGGAGGGGCAGTTCTTCGCTCATGAGCACATTGTAGATCGGAGATGGCTTACGGGCCAGATTGCGGTCCGATCATGGCGTTCGTTGGCTTGCCCCTGCCACTGTTTGGGCTTTGGATGATGCCGAAAGCCCCAGAACCAAAGGCTGCAGATTCTCGAATTTCGGACGCCTACCTGGACGGGAAATTGTATGGAGCGAGAAAAACCCCATCCTGTGACGCCCTCAAGGAGCGGCAGGATGGGGTTTCGACCGGATGAGTCGAGCCGGAGTTATTCGGGCTTCTTCTCTTCGGGCTTCTTCTTGTCGTCCTTCGGCACCGGCTTCTTGTCGCCGGGTTTTGCTCCGGCGGGTTTGGCTGGCTCGGTGGCGGGTTTGGCTGTTGGAGCGACTGGTTTGGCAGGCCCCGCGGTAGTTTTGGCTGCCGGTGGAGCGGGTTTTGCGGTTTCTGCCGGGGTCTTAGCTGCTGGAGCGACCGGTTTCGTTGCAACGACCTTCGCTGGAATATCGACGGGCTTGCCGCCTACGGTCGGTTTGCCGGTAGCCGCATGGCCGGGAATGGCTGCGGGCACGGAAACCGGTTTGACCGGCGGTGGTGCGGGCCTGGCGCCGGGGGCGGCTACCGCCATCTGGCCCTTGCTGTTGATCAGGGTTGGACGGGCTTGGGGGATGTTGGCCGGTTTGGCGATGGGATGCTCGATTACGGGGTGAGCGGGCGCGGTGACCGGGATCCTCGCCAGCGGCTGGACGTGCTCCAACTGCTTAGGGTCGACGCTAACGAAGGCTGCTTTGGTAGATTTGCCGGAGGCGAAATCGGCCTGGCGGACGGCGGTGACGCCCACGGTGCGGTTGACGTAGGTCACGTTGGTTACGTTCACGTAGTTGACCTGGACGTGGACTACAGTGCTTTCGTGGATGTTGGTGATGTTGATCTGGTTGATGTACGTTGGGCTTGCCGGGTACCAGGGGTGGTAGGCTTCGCCGGGACCGAGCGGGAACCAGACGGCTACGCCGCCTCCGCCGAACTGGACGCCGCCGGCAAAGACGACCTGGGCGGGCGACCAGATGGGATGGCCTTCGCGAGGACCGGGAATCCAGCCCCAGCGGCCGTTGACGGCGACCCAGCGTCCGTAGTGGAAGGGCGCGGCGCCCCAGGGCTCGTCTGCGACCCAGCTCCAGCCGTAGAAGGGGATGTTGACCCAGTGACCGAAGTGGTAGGGCGCCCATCCCGGCTGAACGTGAGGGAACCAGATGGGGCCGTAGTCGGACTGGGCCTGCCAGTCGCCGGCGGCGTCGAGTTCATCGTAGCCGGGCATTTCAACGTTGACGTAGCGGGCGGAGACGGAGTTGAACCGATGCGATTCGAGGGCTCCGCTCCAGTGGGCGAAGTCGTCGTAGGGAACTGGCTGGAGCGGCTGGGCCATAACCGGATTGGTGCCGGTCAGTTGGACGGATTCGCCGGGTTGCATTTGCAGGTAGAAGCCACCCCCGCCGTTCAGAACAATTCCGCCCTGGCCGGGATAGTCGGTGACGATGGTGGTTTGTTGATCGGCGAAGACATCCACGCGAAAACCGGCTCTGGTGGCTACGGTAATGGCGCCGTTGGGAGTCTGGATGGAAAAGCCGAAGCCGGGGACGAAGCCGTCGCTGAAGATGCTGGCGGAGCCGTTGCCGATGCCGAGTTCTACGCTCCCATTCTGATGGAGGAGCGTGATGTCGGTGGAGTCACTGAAATAGGCGCGCACGGGGCCGGCTTGCAGTTCGCCCCGGCCTGGTTGAGCACTGGCTACGCGATCGCCGGGGCCGATGGGCATGTTGGAGTAGGCTTGTCCCCAGTCATCGACGCCGTTGGGCTGGATGGAGACGCCTCCCTCGATATGAGCGAGCCGGGCCGCTCCCGGAGGGAGATCGTTTTGGGCGTGCGAGGGGGTGGCGGCGAGCAGCATCCCGGCGACTGAGCCGGTGAGGAGCAGGGTGCGAGCGAGGGAACAGGTCTTCAGGTGCATCGGTCTTTCCTTGTGGCGGGCTTGGAACTGGCCCGGTCTGTGATCCAGCGTGGGAACTCTAGTGCTGCTTGGATACTATCGGTCTCTGACCCGCAATCATCGAAAAAGATGCGCGGAGGGGTTACATTGAGAGGAACATGCCGAGGCTTCTGCGCGTATCTTTGGGCGTAGGCCTTTTAGAGAGGGACACCATGAAACCCAGCAGTTTCCAGAAATTCTCGAGAACTCCAACGGTGGTAGCCGGAATGGTTGCGGTTCTGGCGATGGCCGGCTGCCGCGTACATGTGGACAAGGATGCCAGCGGCAAGGAAAAGACCGTGCAGGTGGATACTCCTCTTGGGGGGGTGCATGTGAATACCGACCAGACTTCGGCTGCGGATCTGGGGCTGCCGGTGTATCCCGGAGCGGAGCCTGTCAAGGACGACGACAAGCACAAGTCGGCCGACGTGCATCTGGGATTTGGCGAATGGCAACTGCGCGTCAAGGCGGTAACTTACGGTACGCACGACAGCAAGGAGCAGGTAACAGCCTTCTACAAGAAAGCGCTCACGCGTTTTGGCGACGTGATTACCTGCCAGGGGAACAGTCCGGTGGGTACGCCGACCGCGACGCACGAGGGCCTGACCTGCGAGGACAATGGCAAGAACGGCAAGGTGAAGCTGGACGACAGCGACTTCAAGCAGGATTTCCAGTTGAAAGCGGGGTCGAAGCGGCACCAGCACATTGTCGGTTTTGAGGATTCGAAGGGCGATCAGACGCGATTTGCTCTGGTCGCGCTTGATCTGCCGGCGAATATCGGTACGGACGACAAGGAGCAGTAGGGGCTGCCGCTCGATTGCGGGCGGCTGGCCTGAGGGTATAGCTTCAGGGATGAGACCTATAGTTTGGAACAAACCTGCCAACGATGCCATGAGACTCTTCACGAGGGCGACCGCTATTGCCCTGTGTGCGGGTTGCCGCAACTGACCTATGTGGCGGCGGATATGCCCCAGATTGAGGGGGTGAACGGCTTCAGTTCGGCGATTGGGCCAGTCTCAGGCAGCGGAGCGGACGCCTTCAGCGGCGGTATTCTGTGGCGGCCAGCTCTGAATGCCGCTTTAACGCTGGGTTTGCCGGCGGGGATTTTATGTTTTGGCATTCTCCCGCTGGGACTGCTGGGGATGATTGCCGCTTCGGCGTGGGCGGTGGGTCTCTATGCCAGACGGGCTCGTGTGGCGGCTCTGACTACGGGGATGGGAGCACAGATTGGCCTTGTGACGGGAGTCTTCGCCAGTTGGCTGGCCGTCAGCCTCTACGGGGTGGGGCTTTGGTTTTCCCGATTTGTGCTGCATGAGGGCGGGGAGTGGGATTCGCTCTGGGTGAACCAGGTGGAGCGAAGCAATCAACAAATGCTGGCGCAGATGGGTACCGCCAATGCGCAGTCGGCCCAGGTGGCGCAATCGCTGCAGTCATGGATGCTTTCGGCTGAGGGGCGGGCTGGATTGCCGCTATCCGGGCTGGCGGTGGTGGCGGCAATTCTGGTGGTGCTGGCGGTGGCTGGCGGCGCGCTGGGAGCAAAGCTGGCGGCTGCGCCCCGGCGGCCGGGGGCGTAGCGTCACGGATTCCGTTCCGGCCGTGAAACGCCGCCCGATGGCGAGGCCCTACAATAGAGCGAAGTCCGCATCCAGTCTCAATTAGCACCCTGAATGCCCTGAGAGAGTTTATGAGCGAAATTACCGAAGGATTGCACCCATCCCTGCGCGAAAAAGGCCGATTGATGTCGGCCTCGGAGATTGAACGGACGCTGGTCCGGCTGGCCCACCAGATTGTGGAGAAGACCAACGCCAGTGAGGGTCTGGCTTTGGTCGGCATCAAGCGCCGCGGGATTCCGCTGGCTGAGCGGCTGGCAGCGCTGATCTCCGGCATTGTGAAGCGGCCGGTGCAGACCGGGGTGCTGGATATTCAGTTTTATCGCGACGATCTGAGTACGCATGGCCTGCGTCCGCTGGTGAGCGAAGGCGACCTGGGCATGGATGTGAAC
>Ga0302187_10003804_pt1 | contig 12195 bp, 10 predicted proteins | sample II_Bog_E1_3_FD_202120 | JGI IMG/M metagenome (GOLD analysis project Ga0302187, IMG submission 202120) | Peat permafrost microbial communities from Stordalen Mire near Abisko, Sweden - II_Bog_E1_3 | ecosystem: Environmental > Terrestrial > Soil > Wetlands > Peat | place: Sweden: Abisko...
GGTAGAAATCCTGCGCCGGGCGACCGAGGACATCCTCGGCAAGCCGCAACAGTAATTTAGACTTTTTGGTTTGACGCGTTTTCCTCACGCGAACCGGCAGCCACTTCGCTTGAAAACGCTTTATACCGCGGTTCCGTGCAGGTCGTAGGCCTCGGCCCGGTCGATCTTCACGGTCACGATGTCGCCGACCCGCAAGGGCCGGCGTGAGGCGACAATAATCTTGCCGTCGATTTCCGGCGCGTCGGCCTTGCCGCGGCCCTCGCCGCCGCCCGGGAAAACCTTGTCGAGGATCACCGGCAGCCTCTTGCCAACCTTGGCTTTCTGCCGGGCGAAAGAAATCTTCTGCTGCTTTTCCATGAAGCGGCGCCAGCGGCTTTGCTGGATCTCCGGCGGAACCGGGGGCAGGCCGAGATCGTTGGACGCGGCGCCGGCGACGGGCTCATATTTGAAGGCGCCGACCCGGTCGAGCTTGGCCTCGTCGAGCCAATCGAGCAGGATCTGGAAATCCTCTTCGGTCTCGCCGGGAAAGCCGACGATGAAGGTGGAGCGGATCGCGAGATCCGGGCAGCCGGCCCGCCAGGCGTGAATGCGGTCGAGCGTCTTTTCGACATTGCCCGGCCTCTTCATGGCGCGCAACACGTTGGGCGCAGCGTGCTGGAAGGGAATGTCGAGATAGGGCAGCACCTTGCCCTCGGCCATCAGCGGGATGACCTCGTCCACATGCGGATAGGGATAGACGTAATGGAGCCGCACCCAGGCGTCCATTTCCCCCAATTCGCGCGCCAGGTCGAAGAAGCGGGCGCGCACCTCGCGGTCATGGAACAGGCTGGATTCGTAGCGCAGGTCCTGCCCGTAGGCGGAAGTGTCCTGCGAAACGACCAGAAGCTCCTTCACCCCGGCTTTGACCAGCTTCTCCGCCTCGCGCAAAACTTCGGCGGCGGGGCGGGAGACGAGATCGCCGCGCAACTTCGGGATGATGCAGAAGGTGCAGCGATTGTGGCAGCCTTCGGAAATTTTCAGATAAGCGTAATGCCGCGGCGTGAGTTTGATGCCCTGCGGCGGCAGCAGGTCGATGAAGGGATTTTCGGTCGGCGGCGCGGCCTTGTGTACGGCCGCCATCACGCTTTCGTAATCCTGCGGGCCGGTAATGGCGGAAATCTGGGGATAGGCGTCGAGGATCGGGCCGGGTTCGGCGCCCATGCAGCCGGTGACGATCACCTTGCCATTTTGCTTGAGCGCCTCGCCAATGGCGGCCAGCGACTCGGCCTTGGCGCTGTCGAGAAAGCCGCAGGTGTTGACGATGACCGCATCAGCGCCCTGGTGGTTGCGGCCGATCGCATAGCCTTCCGCGCGCAGGCGGGTCAGGATGCGTTCGGAATCGACCAGCGCCTTGGGGCAGCCCAGCGAGACGAAGGAAATTTTCGGCGCCGCGTTTTTTTCCGCGTCGGCAAAGGGCAGGATCAAATCGCTGGTGTGGGTCATTTTTGGCCGTGTCTGTCGTACTTCAGGCGAACCCGTCGCGACTTCGCCCGAAACGCCGTGAAACGCAAGAGGCCGCCGCGAGGGGCTGTTTCGCATCGCCCTGAAATCGGGCCTTATCATGTCCGGTTGGGCCTGGCTCCACGGCGTTTCCACCAAAAGGGGCGGTTGTGTTCCCGTCAGGACGCATTAAATTTTTACAGAATAATTTTACAAGAACGCCGTCCCAATGAGCGCAGCCGATATGAAATCATTTTTTCCGGTCGTCGGCATCGGAGCCTCCGCAGGTGGCCTTCGCGCCCTTGAGGGATTTTTTGCCCCCATGCCCGCCAATCCAGGCATGGCTTTCGTCGTCATCACGCATCTCGCGCCGGATCGAAAAAGCCTCCTCGTCGAGATTCTTGCCCGCCATGCCGCGCTGCCCGTCGAAGTCGCCGTCGATGGTCAAATGGTCGAGGCAGATAAAGTCTATGTCATGCCGCCCAATGCGACCTTGACGATTGGCGAAGGGCGGCTCCGGCTGGCGGTGGTCCCGCATGATCGGCATGAGCGGGCGCCGATCGATATATTTTTCAGTTCCCTGGCGCGCAGTTGCGGCGAATTCGCTGTCGGCGTGGTCCTGTCCGGCAGCGGCGCCGATGGCGTCCTTGGCGTCAAGGCGATCAAGGAGAACGGCGGTCTGACCATGGCGCAGACCCTGGATGGGTCAGGACCCGGTTTCGCCGGGATGCCCGATAGCGCCATCGCGACCGGCCTGATCGATTTTGCGGCGCCGGTCGAGTCGATGGCGGCGAGGCTTGTCGAAAACGCCCAAGCCCTTGAAGGCGTGGAGGCTTTCGTCAGAGTACAAAGTGATTCGGAAAGCAAGTCTTCAAACCATGCGGAAAGCCCTTCGGGCTCGGGCGATCAGGCTTGGGCGGAGGCCAAGACCCCAGTCTGCTCGGTTTTGCGCGCCAGGACCGGTCATGATTTCAGCGGCTACAAGACCGCTACCTTCCTGCGCCGCATTCATCGCCGGATGCGCATCCAGCAATGCGACAGCCTTGCCGCCTATCTGGAGCTTCTCGAGAAGGATCCGGGCGAGGCGACGTTGTTGTTTCGCGACCTGTTGATCAAGGTGACGAGTTTCTTCCGCGACGTGGCGGCGTTCGAGGCCTTGAAGAAACACGTGATTCCGCGTCTGTTCGAAGGGCGCGACGCGTCGGACGCGGTGCGGGTCTGGGTGCCGGGCTGCGCCACCGGCGAAGAAGTCTATTCCCTCGCCATGCTGTTGCGCGAACATGTGGACACCCTGCGCGCGCCGCCGCGCGTCACGATCTTCGCCACTGACATCGACGAGCAGACGCTCGCGGTGGCGCGCGCTGGCCGCTATCCCGAAGCTTTACTGACGGGCGTGTCGGCCGAAAGGCGACGCCGGTTTTTCACCTCGGACGGCCAGACCGGTCAAATATTCGTCGTGGCCAAGGATGTGCGCGATCTTTGCGTCTTCTCGGCCCATAGTCTTCTGCGCGATCCGCCCTTCTCGCGCATGGATCTTATTTCCTGCCGCAACCTGCTGATTTATTTCGGCGCGGAAGCGCAACGGCAAGTGATGCCGATCCTGTTTTACGCCTTGCAGCCGCGCGGATATCTGTTTCTCGGCATGTCGGAATCGATTGGCCGCTTCTCCGACAAATTCATGCCCGTCAACAAAAAGCACTGCGTGTTTCAGGCTCGGGACATGGGCGGTCCCCGCGCTCGCATGCCTCTCTTGGTGGGCGGGACGGATCCTGCCGGCTTTTCCATCGCTGTCATGGACCGGCGTGGTGCGGCAGGCCCAGCGGTATTTCGCCAAGGCGTCGAAACGCGTATCGCCGAAAAATTTGCGCCCCCGCATGTCGTCGTCTCCGGGGATGGCGATATCGTGTATTTTTCGGCGCGCACCGGGAAATATCTTGAAATTCCGCCGGGCGCGCCGTCCCAAGCCTTGCTGACCACGGCGCGCAAAGGTCTGCGCCTCGATCTGCGCCGCATGTTGCGCGAAGCGATCGAGACCAGCCGGAGCGTAACGCGCCGAGATATCTTGATCGAAAGCGACGACGGCGACGCCGAAAGGATTGACCTGACGGTCGAACCTTTTGAGCATCCCGGCCCGCAACCCTTGTTTCTAGTGGTGTTCAACGCGAGGGAGGCGGCAGCCCCTGCGACGCGCGTTGCGGACCCATCCAACGACAACACCGTGCTCGAAAGCGAATTGCGCGACACCCGTGAGCGTTTGCAGGCAACAATAGAAGAATATGAAACAGCGCTGGAGCAGCTCAAATCGGCGAATGAAGAGCTTGTCTCGCTCAATGAGGAAATGCAGTCGAGCAATGAAGAGCTCGAATCCTCCAAGGAGGAGTTGCAATCGCTCAATGAGGAATTGCAGACAGTCAATCACGAGCTTTACGCCAAGATCGAAGACCTCGACCGCGCCAACGCCGATTTGAGCAATCTGTTTGAGAGCAGCCAGATCGCAACGGTCTTCCTCGACCGTAATCTCGTCATTCGCAGTTTCACGCCCGAGGTTTCGCGGCTGTTCAACATCATCGCCACCGACAAGGGGCGCCCGCTCACCGATCTCGCCATAAAACTCAGCTATCCGGATTTGCAGGCCGATATCCGCCATGTGCTGGAGACGGGAGAACCCTTCGAGCGCCGCGTGCGGCGGCAAGAGGTCGGCGACGAGATCGACGCGCCCTATTATCTTGCTCGTTTCACGCCCTATCGCAACGCCGCCCAGGGCGTCGATGGCGTGGTGGTGACTTTCGTCGATGTCACAAGCGTGGCCAAATCGGAGGAGCGCCAGCGGACCCTGGTCGCCGAGCTTAACCACCGGGTCAAGAATGTCCTGGCCGTGATCCTCGCGATCGCCCAACAAACGCTGACACGCTCCGCCTCTCCCGAAGCATTCGCTCCGGCTTTTTTTGCCAGGTTGCAAGCGATGGCGCGCGCGCATGAACTGTTGTCGCGCAAGAATTGGGGCGAGGTCGCCATTGAGGAGCTCGTCGGACAGGCGCTCGCGCCTTATTTGGCGGCGGGAAATGAGCGCATCGCGACATCGGGGCCATCGCTGTCCCTGCCGGCGAAGCTGTCGCTTGGCCTTGTCATGGCGCTCAATGAATTGGCGACCAATGCTGTTAAATACGGCGCCCTGTCGAACGAATCCGGCCGCATCACGTTGACTTGGGAGGTCGTGGACGAAAACGAAGGACCGGAGCTTGATTTCACGTGGCGGGAAAGCGGAGGCCCCACGGTCGCTGCGCCTGGGAAGGACGGCTTTGGCTTGACGTTGATTAAGCGAGAAATCGAATATAGCCTCGGCGGCGCAGCATCGATCGATTTTGCGCCCGACGGCGTGGCCGCAAGATTGCGGATACCCTTAAAGCGATTGCGCGGAGTTCAAGAGTGAATCGAACCCCAGCAGGGCACACCGACATCGGACGGCGCGTGCTGATTGTCGAAGACGAAGCGATGATCGCCATGCTGCTCGAACTCGTCTTGCAGAACGCCGACTGCGCTGTCGTGGGGCCAGTTGCTTCGGTGCGAGGCGCCTTGCGCCTGATCGAGCGCCAACAGCTCGACGCCGCCGTGCTTGATTTTCGTCTGGGCGACGATGACAGCGGTGAAATCATGGACCGTCTCGATCAACGCGGGGTTCCTTTCCTGCTCATGACGGGCCAGTCGATGGCCGATTTGCCGGCAAAACTGCGCCATCTCAATCTTCTGGCCAAGCCTTTCGAACCAGAGGCGCTGGTCGAGGCTGTCGAAAAAATATTGAGCGCGCCCGTCCGCATGGGCAATTGATCCGTCAGGCGACCTTCAGCGAAAGCGCGGCCATCGCCGCGCCGCGGATGGCCGCGATGTTGCGGCCATAGATTTCCGGCGTCTCCACCGATCCGCCCTTGAATACCGCCGATCCGGCCACCAGCACGTCGGCCCCGGCCGCGACGACCAGCGGCGTGGTTTCCGGCGTCACGCCGCCATCGACCTCGATATGGATCGGGCGCTCGCCAATCATTGCGCGCAATTGCCGTATTTTTCCGATCTGGCTGTCAATGAAACTCTGGCCGCCAAAACCCGGATTGACCGTCATCACCAGCACGAGGTCGATGCGGTCCAGCACGAATTCGACGGCGCTGACCGGCGTCGAAGGATTTAACGAAACGCCGGCTTTGGCGCCGAAAGACCGCACCAGTTGCAGGGAGCGGTCGAGATGCGGTCCCGCTTCGGCATGGACGGTGACGATATCGGCGCCGGCCTTGACGAAGGCTTCGATATAGGGATCGACCGGCGCGATCATCAGGTGCACGTCCATCACGCCGCGCACGTGTTTTCTCAACGCGGCGCACGTGCCCGGCCCGAAGGTCAGGTTGGGCACGAAATGGCCATCCATCACGTCGCAATGCACCCAGTCGGCCCCCTGCGCCTCGATGGCGCGGCATTCGGCGCCGAAATTGGCGAAATCGGCGGAAAGAATAGAGGGCGCGATCTTGATCGACCTGTCAAAGGGCGTCATCGAGCCTCTCCCCTTTCATGAGCCAATCCGCCTTCGAAAACGCGGCTTGCCCGGATGTCGCCTTCCGTGATGGTGGAGAGAGACGCGGCGTCGACTGGACCAGCCTCTTCGAACAGGCGGTTGGCGTGGCGCAGCCTCGCCCGGTCCAGTGCGTTGCGGATCGAGCGCGCGTTGGCGAAATGCGGCAGTTTTTTACGCGCGGCGATATAGTCTCGCATGGCGGCGAAACCTTCGTCGTCGAACATATATTGCTGCTGCTCCAGCATGCTCGCGGCGATCCGCAGCAATTCCTCGTCTGTGTAGTCGGGGAATTCGATGTGATGGGCGATGCGTGAGCGAAAGCCCGGATTGCTGGCGAAAAACCTGTCCATGCGGTCGGCATAGCCGGCGAGGATCACCACCAGATCGTCACGATGGTTCTCCATCACCTGCAACAGGATTTCGATCGCCTCCTGGCCGTAATCGCGTTCATTGTCGGGCTTGTAAAGATAATAGGCCTCGTCGATGAACAGCACGCCGCCCATGGCTTTCTTCAGCACTTCGCGCGTTTTGGGCGCGGTGTGGCCGATATATTGGCCGACGAGATCGTCGCGTGTCACCGAGACCAGATGACCTTTGCGGACATAGCCGAGGCGATGCAGCAGCCCGGCCATCTTGAGCGCCACGGTGGTTTTTCCGACGCCGGGATTGCCGGTAAAACTCATGTGCAACGTCGGCGTGTCATGCGCCAGCCCGAGTTTCTGCCGCGCGCGATCAACCAGCAGCAGGGCCGCCGTCTCGCGGATGCGCTTTTTCACCGGCGCGAGGCCGATCAACTCGCGGTCCAGCTCCTCGAGGATTTCCGCGACGCCCGAAGCGCGGAAATCTTCGGCTAGATTTACACGAGCGGGCGGCGGTTCGGGGCCGCTTTCAACCACGATGCTTTGCTCATTCATCTTTTCACCGCGCCTCGGTCAGCGTCACATGGACGGCGCGGCCGTTGCCTTCGGTGCGCGTCATCAGGAATTTTGGTTCGACCTTCGGGCGCTGGACCATGAAGGACATTCGGATGGTTTCGAATCCGCGTGTGGAATCGAAGGCGTTGAGCTTGATGTAGCTGTCGGGAAAAGCCTTGCGGCAGGCGTTCAGCTCCATCATGACGCCGGCGGCGTCCCGAAGGTCGAACATGGGTTGCGACCACATTTCCCAATAGGTGTTTCGGGGATGCGGGTCGTCGGTATATTCGACGCCGATGGCCCAGTCGTTGCCGAGGCAATATTCGATCTGCCGCTTGATCTGGTCGTCGTCGAGATCGGGGAGGAAAGAAAAGCAACCTTGCGTGATGCGCATGTCATGGTCTCCTGAGTTCACTGGGCGGCGACGGAAGTCGGCACGAAATCGGACGTGTCGGTCGAGGCGTAGTTGAAGGAAATATTGCCCCAGACATCGAGCGCGGCTTCAAGCGGCTTGCACCATTTGGCGGCGGCGCGGAGAATTTCCGGCCCTTCCGAGATGAGGTTGCGGCCCTCGTTGCGCGCCAGCACCATGGCTTCGAGCGCCACGCGGTTGGCCGTCGCCCCAGCCTGGATGCCCATCGGATGCCCGATGGTCCCACCGCCGAATTGCAGCACCACGTCGTCGCCGAACAGGTCGAGCAATTGGTGCATCTGGCCGGCGTGAATGCCGCCCGAAGCCACCGGCATGACCTTCCTGATGTCGCACCAGTCCTGCCGGAAGAAAATGCCGCGCGGCAGATCGACTTCGGTGACCGCCTCGCGGCAGACGTTGTAATAGCCCTGCACGGTGGCGGGGTCGCCTTCGAGCTTGCCGACGGCGGTGCCAGCGTGGATATGGTCGACGCCGGCGAGCCGCATCCACTTGGCGATCACGCGGAACGACACGCCATGATTTTTCTGCCGCGTGTAAGTGCCGTGGCCGGCGCGATGCAGGTGCAAAATCATGTCATTCTGCCGCGCCCAGGCAGAGATAGACTGGATCGCCGTATAGCCGATGACCAGATCGATCATGATGATGGTCGAGCCCAACTCCTTGGCGAATTCGGCGCGACGGTACATTTCCTCCATCGTCCCGGCGGTGACGTTGAGATAATGGCCCTTCATCTCGCCGGTTTCAGCGATGGCGCGATTGACCGCCTCCATGCAGTAGAGAAATCGGTCGCGCCAATGCATGAAGGGCTGCGAGTTGATATTCTCGTCGTCCTTCATGAAGTCGAGGCCGCCCTTGAGGCCTTCGTAAACCACGCGGCCGTAGTTCTTGCCCGAAAGGCCAAGTTTCGGTTTGGTGGTCGCGCCGAGCAGCGGACGGCCGAATTTGTCGAGACGCTCCCGCTCGACCACGATGCCAGTCGGCGGCCCCTTGAAAGTCTTCACATAGGCGGGCGGGAAATACATGTCTTCGAGGCGGATCGCCTTGAGCGGCTTGAAACCGAACACATTGCCGATGATCGAGGCCGTGAGGTTGGCGATGGAGCCTTCCTCGAACAGGATGTAATCATAGGCGACATAGACGAAATACTGGTTGTCCTGCCCTGGCACCGGATCGACGCGATAGGCCTTGGCGCGATAGGAATCGCAGGCGGTCAGGCGGTCGGTCCACACCACCGTCCAGGTGGCGGTGGAGGATTCGCCCGCGACGGCGGCCGCAGCTTCGATGGGATCGACGCCATCCTGCGGCGTGATGCGGAACAAGGCGATGATGTCGGTCGGCTTGGGCTCGTATTCGCCGTTCCAATAGCCCATCTGGGCGTATTTCAGCACGCCGGCCTTGTAGCGTTCCTTGCCTTTTACTTCCTTGACTTTGGTGTCCATGGACCGAAGCTCCCTGTCAGGATCGGCTTGGCGCCGACCGATTGCATTGACTTTTTTTACGCCGCGAGAGACCTTTCGATAAGTTCAATGTTTCGATCGTTATCATTTACTGGAGTAAATAGTGCTGCGACGAGTGACGCTCCATCAATTGCGCCTCATGGCCGCGCTCGCGCGCGACATGAACATGACGCGGGCGGCGGAAGAGATGCACATGACGCCCTCGGCCTTCTCAGTGCAGATCAAGCAGCTTTCGGAAAGCTTAGGGTTGCCGCTGCACGAGCAGGCGGGCAAGAAGCTTTTCCTGACCGACGCCGGACGCGCCGCCGCGGCCGCCAGCCGCGACATGCTCGAGCGGCTGGAGCTTCTCGGCATGGAGCTGGCCGAAATGCAGGGCCTCGAGCGCGGCTGTCTGCGGCTGGCGATGATCACCACCGCGCGCTATTTTGCGACCAAGATCATCGGGGATTTCTGCCGCGAACATCCCAAGATCGAGCTGGTGCTGGAAGTGGTCAACCGCGACCAGATCCTGGAACGCATGAGGCAGAATCTCGACGATCTCTACATCATGGGCCGGACGCCGGAAGACATGGATGTCGTCGCCGTCCCCTTCATCGAAAATCCGCTGGTCGTGCTCGCCCCGGCCGGTCATCCGCTTTGCACGGAGAAAAACATCGCGCCGGCGCGGCTGGCCGGCGAACAATTCATCCTGCGCGAGCCAGGGTCGGGGACCCGGCAGGCGACGGAACGGTTTTTCGCCGAACACGACATCCGCCCGGCGACACGCATGACGCTTGGCAGCGACGAAACCATCAAACAGGTCGTCGCCGCCGGGCTTGGCCTCGCGGTCCTGTCGCGTCATATCCTCGGCCTCGACGCGGGCGCGGGCGCCTTGCGCGAGATCGACGTTCAGGGTTTCCCGCTGCTGCGGCAGTGGTATGCCGTGTATCTGACGCAAAAAAAACTGTCGCCGCTGGCGACGGCTTTTCTGACTTTGTTGCGACAATCGCACCAACGCGGCTCCTCGCAATGACGTTGAGATTCACGCCGCCGCGCGCACCGCATTTTGCGGGTCGAGCGCGCCGCTGGCATAGGCCTTGGCCATTTCGCTCATCGGCTTGACTTTTATATGCGCGGCCTGGCCGGTGCAGCCGAAGGCCTCAAGCCTGTCGCGGCAGACTTTTTTCATCGCGTCGAGCGCCGGCTTGAGGAATTTGCGCGGGTCGAATTCGTCACGATTCTTCGTCGCGACGCGGCGGAATTCCGCCGTGGCGGCGAGGCGCAAATCGGTGTCGATATTGATTTTCCGTACGCCATGACGGATGCCGCGCACGATCTCTTCGACGGGCACACCATAGGTCTCGCGCATCTCGCCGCCATTCTCATTGAAGATGGCGCGCCATTCTTCCGGAACCGATGAGGAACCATGCATGACAATATGGGTGTTGGGCAGTTTGGCGTGGATTTTTTCGATCACGTCCATCGCCAGCACGTCGCTGGTCGGCTTGCGCGTGAATTTATACGCGCCATGCGAAGTGCCGATCGCCACCGCCAACGCGTCCACCTTGGTGTCGGCGACGAAGCGCATGGCCTCGTCGGGGTCTGTCAGCAGACTGGCGCGATCGAGCTTGCCTTCAAAGCCGTGACCGTCCTCGGCTTCGCCATGGCCGGTTTCGAGCGAGCCGAGACAGCCAAGTTCGCCTTCGACCGACACGCCGACCATGTGGGCGAGACGGGCGACTTCGGCGGTGATGGCGACGTTATAGGCGTAATCGGCCGGGGTCTTGCCATCTTCCTTGAGCGAGCCATCCATCATCACGGATGTAAAACCGTTCTGGATAGCGGAGAGACAGGTGGCGACGCGGTCGCCGTGGTCCTGATGGATGCACAGCGGGATTTCCGGATAGGTCAATTCCAGCGCCTCCATCATCTTGGCGAGCATGATGTCGCCGGCATAGGAGCGGGCGCCTCGGCTGGCCTGGATGATGACCGGCGCATTGCAGGCGCGCGCCGCCTCCATGATGGCGATGCCCTGCTCCATGTTGTTGATGTTGAAAGCCGGCACGCCATAGCCGCGTTCGGCGGCGCAGTCGAGCAATTGCCTCAGGGTGATGCGAGCCATATGTCTCTCCTCGAACATAGCGTTTTCAATCGAAGTGTGAATTCCCTCTCGTTTCTCCTTCATTCCGATCTGCGGCTGCGTTCCCTCAGCCGAAGGAGAAGCGGCGTGAGAATGAGCTGCATGGCGATGTCCATCTTGTCGCCGGGAATGACGATGGAATTGGCGCGGCTCATCCAGCTGTGCTGGATCATCGATACCAGATAGGGAAAATCGATGCCGCGCGGGTTGCGGAAGCGGATGACGACGATGGATTCGCCAGCCGTGGGAATCCAGCGGGCGATGAACGGATTTGACGTGTCCACCACCGGCACGCGCTGGAAGTTGATGTCGGTCTGAGTGAATTGCGGGCAAATCACATGCACATAGGCGTGCATACGGCGCAGGATGGTGTCGGTGACCGCCTCGGTGGTGTAACCGCGCGACGCGCGGTCGCGATGGATTTTCTGGATCCATTCGAGGTTGATCACCGGGACGACGCCGATCTTGAGGTCGGAATAGCCGGCAATGTCGAACTCGGACGTTTTCATCGCGCCATGCAGGCCTTCATAGAACAGCATGTCCGAGCCGGCGCCTATGTCACGCCAGTCGGTGAACTCACCAGGCGCAACGCCGTGCTTCTCCGCTTCACCTTCATCATGAACATAAGTGCGCGCGCGGCATCGCCCTTTCTCGCCATAGTCGCGCATGGCGGCTTGCAATAGGTCGAGATGATTTGCGTCTTCGGAAAAATGGCTGAAGGTCATGTCGCCGGCATCGCGCCGCCGCGCCATTTCCGCCTTCATGGCGGCGCGCTCAAAACGATGGAATGCGTCGCCTTCGATCGAGGCGGCGACAATGCCCTCGCGGCGGAAAATCTGGTCGAAGGTGAATTTGACCGTGCTTGTTCCGGCGCCCGATGAGCCGACGACGGAAATGACGGGATGCTTGATCGACATGGTTCCCAAGACCTCAAGCGTGGAAAGACCTCAAGCGTGGAAAAGGCCGCGTTCGGCGAATAAGGGCGCCTGGGCGCAGCGGAATTGCGCATCGGAATGATAGGCGGCGATGCGCGCGACTTTTTCGGCCGAACCGAAAACCAGTGGCGTTCGTTGATCCAGGGTCGTGATGTTTTTGCTCAGGATGCGCTCGGCGCCGTCGGTGGCGGCTCCGTCTGCCTGTTCAACCAGCATGGCGATCGGGAAGGCGTCATAAAGCAGGCGCAGGCGGCCGTTTTCAAACCCGGGCCGGCGATCGGCCGGATAGAGATAGACGCC
>Ga0302187_10003805_pt1 | contig 12195 bp, 17 predicted proteins | sample II_Bog_E1_3_FD_202120 | JGI IMG/M metagenome (GOLD analysis project Ga0302187, IMG submission 202120) | Peat permafrost microbial communities from Stordalen Mire near Abisko, Sweden - II_Bog_E1_3 | ecosystem: Environmental > Terrestrial > Soil > Wetlands > Peat | place: Sweden: Abisko...
TCTCTTTTGGCTGCTCGCTTCTTAATTGCGAAAAGCAATCTTTGCCCCCAGCTTAGAGTCAAGGAGAAATTTTCATGAAACAAATTATTTTCGCGTCACTCGCGATGATCGCTGCCCTGGTGGCGATGCCGACACAAACACTTGCCCAAGGTGGAGCGTTTGAGTCTAGCGGATCGCAATACCCTTCGATGGTTGAACAAAACCAATTCGGTGAGACTTTCATCAACAAAGTGAAAGCTGGATCGTCGAATCAAATCGATTGCAACTTTATCGTGGACAGCACCAACGGTAACGGACTCGGCATCAGAAATTTAAAAGGTCCTGGGTGTGCGGCAGTCTACATGCACACAAGCTCAACACCAGCGGCGGGAAACCCCAACCCAGCGGCGGGATACATCGTTGTTCAACTCACTGGAAATTATGGCGGCTATCTCGGTGGCTACCACGGATACGTTTCACCTCTTAGCGGATCTTCGATCAACGTCACATCAGGACTCACAGCGGGCCTTGCTTATGTTGTTACCGCTGTTGGAACTACAACCCCTACCAACTGGGCGACTCTTGGTGTGCCCGCTGGCGTGACTGCCGCGCCCGGTGTTCCGTTCATCGCGATCACTTCTAGTGCTGGATCAGGAACCGGAACCGTTCAAGTTCCTGTGGCTACTGGATCAGGCACGCTTGATCTCGATGTTGTAGGCGACACCAATCTTGCTGTGGCTGGCACCGCTGGCTCTCAAGTTATTCTTCGCGTTCTCGGCGCGACTAACTCAAGCACTACCACTTTGGTGGCAACTGCACCGGCAAACAACACCGTCATTGGGCTTCGCTTCTCGATGCTTCCACTCGCGAGCCAACTCCACTAATTCATGGCAAAGTTTTTCACCCCTTCACGCTTATCAGAGAACATTGTTGAAACGCCGGAAGGCTTTCTTCTCTGCATGAGTGTGCCTGTTGCTCGTACGGGCTGGCAGGATTATGGGCCAGGTGAAACGCCGCTTGAAGTTGGCAATGACGGAAAAGTTTGGGTGTATCGAGATGCTTCAGAAGTTTTTCGTCCTCAAACGATGGCGAGCTTCAACGGCAAGTCGATCACGATCAAACATCCGGAGGATTTTGTTGTCCCTGCAAACTGGAAAGACCTCACGCACGGCACGGCTCAAAATGTTCGCAAGGGTACTGAAGTTGATGAAGACGGCGAAGAAATGCTTTTGGCTGATCTTCTCATCACCGATGAGCTTGCAATCGGTCTTGTTAGAAACGGATTGCGAGAAGTCTCATGCGGATACGATGCTGAGTATGAACAAACAGGTGATGGTGAAGGTAAGCAGTTAAACATCATTGGAAACCATATTGCTCTTGTCGAGCAAGGTCGTGCAGGTCCTACCTATGCGATCAAAGATCACAAAACGAAAGGTGAAGAAATGAAAACGCTGAAAGAATTAGCTGAGCAATTGAAAAATCTCGGCAAGACCGTTGATGCAGCTGTGGCCGCTGAAGACAAAAAGGCTGCCGACTTGGCAAAGGCCAAGAAGAAAACCAAGACTGGTGACGATGAAGGCGGAAAGACGCCTGAGCAAGTTACCTACGATGATCTCGTCAAGAAGATGGCCGACATGAACGACAAGCTCGATGGCATGATGGGCTCGAAAAAGTCCGATGATGAAGACGAAGAAGACAAGCCTAAAAAGTCTGACGATGAAGAAATGGATGATTCTGACGAAGACGATGAAGTCGGACAGAATGGCCGTCTCGACAAACTTGAAGCCGCTATCGCAAAGATTCTGAAAGTTCTCGGCAACAAAAAAGCTGATGACGAAGAGTCTGAAGAAGACGGCGACGAAGACATGTCTGGCGATGAGGACATGGAAGAGTCTGAAGACGAAGACATGGAAGAAACTGATGACGAAGACTGTGAAGACGAAGAAGGCGAAGAGGCCGAAGAGTCACAGAAAAAGAAAACTGGCGACGAAGCTAAGTTTGAAATCCTCACACCAGGAAAAAAATTCAAAGGCAAAGATGCACGCTCAAAGTGCCTGAAAGAGTTTGCCAAGTCGGACGAAGGTATGAAGGTCCTCAAACAACTCGGCCATAAAAAGCCTGTGTTTGATGCCAAGACCAACGTCGATATGCTTTTCATGGCCGCATCAGCGCTCGTGAAATCGAAACGCGGAACCGGACTCGGCGGAACTAAAGACTCCACCAAGTGGAAAGATGAAGACGTGGATAACACGGCTTCTGAAGGAAAAACCGCTGAAGAGTTGAACGAAATCAATGCCAAGCATTACGGCGTGGCGAAGTAACCGGCCTGACTAGGCCAGAAAGCAGAGAATAAAAATGGTTAGCTATTTATATGCGTCTCCGTCTGGTATTCCAGGTGACGTTACTCGCGTCGATGAATCAAACATCGAGCCTGTAACGCTCATCTCCCCATTCCCAGCAAACTACGGACTTCCGATGAAGTACGTTTCCCAATCGGGCGGACCTGAAGGCGTCACCCCGATGGTGGCAGCTGACACCGCTTCCTTGTTTGCCGGTATCTTGACTCGTCAAGCACCTGCAATCAGCGGAAACAACACCAATGAAGACTTCTACACCGATGAGCCAAACCCGCTTCAGATTCAGGGTCTTTGCGTTCGTGGTTATGTCTCCGTTTTCGTCAACGCTGGATCACCAGTGCGCGGCCAGGTCGTGGGCTTGGTTGTTACCGCAAGTGCTGGCCATCCGGCTGGACAGCTTGAAGTGGCGACGACTGGAAACAATGTTCCTCTCACTGGCACCCTCGTTGGAAACGTAACGTGGGCGGCTGATGGTGTGGATTCTAACGGATTCGGCGAAGTCCGAATCGCTCAGTAATAGAGCAGAGAGGAAATGAGAAAATGAAAAGATTCACTAGAGGATTTAAGACGAAAGACTCGGCGTTGGCGTTCTACGTCAATCAGCTCGAAAACTTAGACAAACGTCTCTACATGCCACTCACGAGCGTGAGTTGGGGTCGTGATATCAAGCTTCGTCCTGGTATCACGATGAGCGATGAAAGCACGTCGTTCATTCAGTCAGCGTTTGCGGCTGGTGGTACTCAGTCGAATTCAAACGGAAGCAACGGGGGCAACTTGCCTTGGTTGTCGGCTGAATCAACCGCCATTCCTGGTGTGTCGATCGACGGTCAAAAGACCGTGTTGCCACTGCGTCTCTTGGGTCGCGAAGTCAGTTTCACTTCGGTGGAATTGGATCGCTCTCAGCGCCTTGGAACTCCGATTGATTCTCAGAAGGCAGACGCCCTGAATATTCTCTATCAGATGGCGATCGATCAGATGATCTATATCGGCTCGACCGATGTAGGCGCTCAAGGATTGTTGAACAACTCAGCAATCACCGAGAGCGGAGTCAATGCAGGTGTGAGCGGGTCTACTCTGTGGGTCAACAAAACCCCTGACGAGATTCTTGCTGACGTGAATGAGTTGATCGAAAGCACTTGGTCTGCCGCTGCCTTCGCAGTGTGCCCTTCCAAGTTGCTCTTGCCACCAGCTCAGTTCAGCTACATCGCAAGCCAAAAGGTCAGCTCTGCCGGAAATGTTTCGATCTTGAAATTCTTGAAAGAGAATTCCATTGCTCTCGAAGTCAACGGCAAGGAACTCGACATTCAACCCGTCAAGTGGCTCACCGGACGTGGCGTTGAAGGCGAAGACCGTATGTTGGCCTACACCAACGAAGAAAACCGTGTGCGTTACCCGATGGTGCCTATCCGTCGCGAAACTGCATACTATCAAGGCATCCGTTTCATCGCGCCCTACATTTGGGCATTCGGTGAGTTGGAATTGCCATACCCTGAAACCCTTCAGTACGCTGACGGGATTTAAGAAAGGAAATAATCATGGCAATGAAGAATGTTATTTTCACCCGTCCCGTCCGAATCGGAAAAACGGTTTATCCGAAAAGCAAACGCTCTGTGCAAGTTGACGAGAAAGCTCTCGATTCAGCTTTTATCAAAGCGTTGATCGCTAACGGAAGCATCGTTATCCCGGCAGCACCCGCTGCACCGGCTGCCGCACCGGCTGCCGCACCTGCAAAGGCTGCGAAGTAGTCCACACATCACAGGCGGTGGCTGATTCGTCAGTCACCGCCTTCATAAAATTTTGAAAGGGTAGAACGATGGAAGTTATTTTCGCAAAAGCAACTAAACTCGGTGGCAGAAACTTCGCCAAAGGCAAACAAGAAGTTTCGGATGCCCTTTTCTACAACGTCGCTTTCAAGAAGCTCATCCAATCCGGTGCGGCTCAAGTCGTGCCCCGTGATGCTGCACGTCAAAAAGTTCAGACTGCGAAGGACGTGAAGTCTCTTCAAAAAGCTAAGGCCATGAGAAAGGCCGCTAAAGCCCTCCAATCGGCAAAGGCTGCACCGAGCGCAAAACCTACACATTCGGATGCGGCTGGGTCTGATCAGGCCCTCCCTACGCCCGCCAAGCCGGTTCTGGCGGGGGCTACTGCTCAGGTGTCCGCACCTGTAGCCCCCGTGACTGCGCAGAAGGTGTGAACCGATGGACTTTGTCGTGGCCGACTTCAGAAAAGCCTACCCGGAATTCACGGATAACGTGAAGTACCCGGATACCCTTATCCAAGGGTGGGCCAATCTCGCCACGGCAATGGTCAATCCACGCGCTTGGAAAAGTCAGACACCCCTTGGTGTTAATCTCTACGTCGCCCACGAGATCACGCTTGAAGCCCAATCGATTGCGGCTGCCAACATTGGCGGCACACCAGGTGGGCAAGCTGGCGTGGTCAACACCAAGACGGTGGGCTCAGTCACCGTAGGCTATGACGTTCAAAGCACTTCCGAAAAAGATGCTGGCTGGTGGAACCTTACCACCTACGGAAAACAGTTTATCAGACTCGCTCGGATCTTTGGCGCGGGGGTCATTCAACTATGAAGGCCACCCTCACCGTCACTTCCGATTTCACGAAGACTTTCAATGAGACGATCGCGCGTTTTAAAAAAGACGCCGTGTTAGTTGGAATTCCACAGGAGGATGACGGACGTGAAAACAAAGAAAAAGGAAAGTCTGAAACTATTGGGAATGCTGCAATTTTGGCCATTAACCATTTTGGCAGTGAAGCGGCACATATTCCGCCTCGTCCAGTTCTTACGACGGGAATTAGAAACGCACAAAAAGCAATTGCTGAAGAGTTTAAAAAGGCTGCAATCGGAGCACTCTCGAAGGGCTCGTCTGCTCTCGAAACCTATTACGAGAGAGCGGGAACCATTGCTAGTAACTCCTGCAAAAAAGTCATCAACGATCAAGAAGGGCTCAAAGCACCGTCGAAAGCGACACTAGAATCTCGCAAGTATCTGACGGCCACAGGATTCAAGGGAAAAAAAGCTCTCTTGGTGACTGCCCAACTTAGAAACGCAATAACCTATGTGGTGCAAACTGTATGGGGAACATAGACGTTTCTGAATTACTCGTTGATCCCGATTTGGTTCAGCCGCTCACGCTGATTAAGCGTACTGCGTGCCGAGACAATTTTGGTCAAAATCAAATTCAAGAAGTAGGCGTTCCGATCGTTGGCTCAGTTCAACCGATCAGCGGAAAAACTCTTCAGCGTCTACCCGAAGCAATGAGAGTCGCCAATGTTCAAAGCTTTTGGGTGAGACACTCATTGGTGTCAGATAGCTGCAACAAGTACCCTGATATCATCGTGAAGAAAGGCAAACGCTTCACGGTACAACTCGTTTTTGATTGGAGTGATTGGGGTGCGGGCTGGACCGAAGGAACTTGTGTTGCAGAAAGGCCAGCCGGATGAGTAATACAAGCGCAAGCGGCGGCTACTTACTTCCGCAACAGCAAGCATCACCATTTGGCAATCTCACGTTTGAACAGTTTCTTCAGACGGTACTTGTCGGCATTTCAGGACTCCCTGGTGATCTCGTCATTCCGCGCTGGCAGACGGACGAACCTACTCAGCCTGACATTCACGTCAACTGGCTTTCGTTTGCTCTCACTGAAGATGATTCAGACACCAACGCTTATGTGGGCATCGATAGCAACGGCAATAACCAGTTCATGAGAATGGAAGCGTTGACTCTTCAAACCACTTTCTACGGGCCACAAAGTCTTGAGTACGCAAAAGCTTTGCGAGACGGATTTCAAATCAAACAGAATTTAGAAGCGCTCGGAAAAGCAAACATGGGTTTTGTGAACACGTCCCGCATGACTCGTGTGCCTGATCTTGTCAACGAGCGCTGGGTTGATCGTTGGGAGATGAGCGTTTACTTGAGACGAGAAATTTTACGCGTTTATCCGATTCTTACTTTCTTAAGTGGATCGGGCTCGCTCATTGCCAATGTGAGCAGCGGAACTAAAACAGTAGAAATCGCCATTGAGGCACAGGAAGGTTAATCATGGGAAAAATAGTTGCACTTGTCATTTTAGTTTTAGCGATGCTCTCAGCGCAAACCGCTTTCACCAATGCGGTGCCTGTGGGCCAGGTCGTTTATCCTTCAGTCGTTATCCCATCACCTAGCCCGACAAGTGCAGCGATGCCGACCAACGGGATGAGTCTTGTCGGCTGTATGATGCCAGCAACAGTCACCAGTACAGCGATGACTTTTCAAGTGGCAACGAGTCTAACCGGCACCTATGAGCCGCTTTACAATTCCAGTGGACAAGTGAGCTACACGATCGCAAGCGGACATTACGTTGCGATCAACCCCGCCGATTGGAGCGGTGTTCAGTTTTATAAAATAGTTTTTGGTTCATCCGAAGCCGCCGCAAGAACACTTGTGTGCTCAATGAAAGGAATCTAAATCATGCTAGATATTTCGAGATTAATTAGCGTTCAGACCATCATCACTCAAGGCGGCGCTTTAGGTCGTCTCTTCAATCAAGCTCTTGCGATCGGTGACTCAAACGTCATCAGCGGGCTTCAGCGTATCAGGAACTATTCGAGCTTGGCTGAAGTCGCTGCCGACTTTGGAACCACGGCACCTGAATACTTGGCCGCATCGATTTACTTCCAGCAAAAGCCAACACCCACGAGCTTTGCTTGCGGACGTTGGTTGAGAACCGCAACCGCCGCACTTCTTGACGGTGCGATCTTGAGCTTGTCTCAGCAAGCAATCACCTTGTTTCAACAAATCACGAACGGTGGTTTTGATATCAACGTGGATGGCACTGCTAAGACTCTCACGGCTCTGAACTTCTCGGCGCTCACGAATCTCAACGCTGTTGCGAGCGCGATTCAAACCGCTTTTTCTGGCGCTGCAACTTGCGTTTGGAATGGCTTTCAATTCGTGATCACGAGCGCCACTACTGGTGCGGGTGTTGAAGCGACCGGAACTATCCTGTTTACTGGTGTTGGAACCGCTGCCGACACTCTTACTGTCAACGGGACTTCGATTGAACTTGTGGCATCAGGCGCTACCGGAAATCAGGTTTTGATCGGCAGTACCGCCGCGATCACGGCTGCAAACATGTGGGCTTTCTTGATCAACTCCACTGACTCCAATATCATCAAAGCGACCTACACCCTTTCCGGTGCAACGATCACGGCTACTTACTATGAAGTAGGAACGGCTGGTAACTCCTTCAGCCTTGCCAAATCTTCGACGGCAATTACGCTTTCCGCCGCTGATCTCGCTGGCGGAACCAATGCTTCAAGCGTGAGCTACGCAACGTCACCAAGCGCAAGCTATCAGGACGTATCGCTTCTCTTGGGTTTGACGGCAGCGGTAGCACTCCCACTGGTGCCAGGATACGCGGCGGAGACACCGCTTGCGGCTGTTGTCGCTTGCGATGCTGCTTCACTCAACTGGTACGGGATGGGTTTTGCGGCATCCGTCATGCCTGTGGATGCGGACTATCTCTCGATTGGGGCTTTCATCGAAGCTGATGCGATCACTCGCATGTTTGGTGTGACGACGGCTGAAACCGGCGTTCTCACCACTCTAGTCAGTAACGATATTGCAAGCGAGATGAAAGCTCTTAACTACCAGCAAAGTTTTGTGCAGTATTCGAGCACTAATCCTTACGCTGCTTTCTCTGTCTTCGGAAATCTTCTCACGACGAATCTTTCTGGTAGCAACACGTTTAAGACGATGATGTACCAGCAAGCCATCGGCATTGTGGCTGAAGAACTTGATGACAGTGAAGCCGATGCACTCGAAGCAAAACGCTGTAACGTGTTTGTCGCCTACGACAACAACACGAGCATCTTGCAATACGGAACGATGGCGGGTCCAGTTTTCATCGACGAAACTTACGGAACCAACGCCCTCGCAAACGGTGTGCAAGTCGCTTACTACAACGTGCTTTACACGGCTGGAACCAAAGTACCGCAAACGGATGCTGGCGATCAGGAATTCACCACTGCTATTTCGCAAGTTTGTCAGCAATACGTCACCAATGGGTTTTTGGCACCAGGGACGTGGAACGCTCAAGGGTTCGGACAACTTCAAGAAGGCCAATACTTGAAGCTTGGTTATTACATTTATATGCAGCCTTTGGCTCAGCAAAGTGAAGCTGATCGTGCAGCTCGGCAAGGTCCTCCTTTCCAAGTTGCGGCGAAACTCGCTGGTGCAAACCAAACCGGCCAAGTGCTGATCACCATCAATCAATAAGGAGACTAGGCAATGACGTACTCATTTTTAGATATCAGTTGTTTGATGGGAGGACCTGGCATCGCTGTCAACCTCGCGGCGGGTGCCGGGGCAGCGGAAGAGGGCATCACCATCGAGCCATCGACCGATAAGAACGTAATGACCATTGGTGCAGATGGCACAGGTCAACACTCTCTTGTGGCTGATGATTCTTGTAAAATAACGATCCGACTTCTCAAGACTTCGCCTGTCAATGCTCAGCTCATGGCCGCATACGACGCGCAAAGCTTGTCTTCAGCACTGTGGGGCATCAATACCTTCACCTGTACTGATACGGCTCGCGGAGATTTCACCGTGATTCAACAGGCGGCATTTAAAAAGCGCCCTACCCTCACCTACGCCAAAGAAGGCGGGATGATGGAATGGGAGTTTGACGGCATCCAAGTCAATTCGATTTTGGGTGGTGGGATTTAATGAAAGTTTTCCGGGCTAGTCGATTTGAACGACAAGGAGACTAGCCCGGAATTTTATGAAAGGAACGAACGAAAATGAGCGAAAGAGATTTCAGTGCAGGTGGACACGAATTTAAGCTTAACAAGATAGATCCGTTTAAGCAGTTTCACATCGTGAGACGGCTCGGCCCTATTCTTGGTGACATTATTCCTGTTGCTCAAAAAATCAAAGGTGTCTTGTCGGACACTGAACAAACCGAAGAACAAAAATTTGAGATGATCGCCATGATCGCTCATCCTATTCTGAACGGGCTTTCAAAGCTTTCTGACGTGGACTCAGACAAAGTTCTTATGGGGCTTTTGTCCGCTGTGGAAATAAAACAAGCTCCGGCTGGGAATTGGGCTCGCATCGTGCGCGATGACTCTTTAATGATTCAAACTCTTGATCTTCCGGTGTTGCTTCAAGCGGCAGGAAGGGCCTTTGCGTATAACCTCTCAGGTTTTTTCGCTATAGCCCCCCAGACTTCCCACGGCGGGAAGTAAACACCAAGAGGCCCGTGCTTTGGGTGGGCATGACAGACGGCGAAGAGTGGGTGATGAGGCCAGTGTTGAGAGGGATGTGCAAGTACGAAAGTCTGATTAAGTGTGAGCTGGATTTGGAAGATATCGCAAGAATGAACGCGGCGATTGATGTTGAAATGGAAAACGACTTTAGAAGGCAAAAGGCAGACGAAACATGACTGGTGAAGTGATCAAATCATTTTTAGTTGGGCTCGGTTTCGATGTAGACGAGAAGTCTCTTGCCAAGTTCAACAAGTCCATCGCTTCAGCGAGCATCAAGGTGCTTGCTCTTTATGGTTCGATCCAAGCCGCATCAGCTGGGATTTTTGCGGCTATTTCTGGCATCTCCCAAGGGTTTGAAGACATGGGCTATCAGTTGAGACTCGTTGCACCCGCCATGAATAGGTGGCTTGTGCTTAGGCAAGCGATGCTCACGGCTTACGCAAAAGCAGGGGTGAATCTTACTAAAGTTGTTCAGCAATCGATTCTCTTCAATTATTCTCTTGCAAAAACAAAGTTTGCTTTAGAGGCAGTTTACAAGTCTGTTGCTGCAAAATTCTTTCCTATCCTCACCAAACAGATGGATATTTTTAGGCAGAAGATTTTTGCCAACATGCCTAAGATTCAATCCGCTTTGATGAAGTTTGTTGAATTCATTTTCAAAGCGTTTCAAGCAACGACGGAACTTGGTGCGCGTCTGTGGTCTATTCTCACTCGCGTCTGGGATTTCTTTGTCAGGCTGGATCACGCAACGAATGGGTGGTCTACCGCGATCTTAGGGCTTCTCGCCGCATGGAAGCTTCTCAATCTTGAATTTCTTCTTACACCATTTGGAGCTGTGCTTGCCGGGCTTGCCGCTATCTTGGTGTTGTTTGATGACTTTGAAGTTTGGAAAGAAGGCGGGAAATCTCTCTTTGATTGGTCTGCCGCTGTTCCGGTGATCAATGCTGTTGAGGCAGCGCTATCAGGTCTTTATGATACTTTAAGCCATCTTGTGGGCGTGTTCTTCGATATCGCTTTGGCCGTGAGACAAGCCTTCCAAGGTGATTTCAGCGGGGCTTTAGATGCGCTCAAAGACGCGGGTAACGACGTTCTCGCCGTCTTCACAAATCTTTGGGGTGTGATTAAAAATATTGGGTCAGCCATTGGCGGTATTGGTGGCATCTTGAGTGATCAGTTGGTGAAACTCTTTGGCGGTGGATCACCTGGAATTGCAGGAAGCCCAGCTGTTTCACCCGGCTCAGCTCAGCCACTCTTGCCATCCACTTCTCACTCACAGCAAAATGTGCAACAGCAAACGAGCATTGTCGTTAATGGGAGTGCTGACGCTCACGCTGTGGGAAAACAAGTAGCGGGTCAACAAGACCGCGTGAATTTCGACATGACTAGAAACTTGAAAGGGGCACTTCAATAAATGGCCGGTTTCATTTTCCAGCCACAAACGCTTTTTTCTATCGGACCTTCTCGTCAGTTTGGTGGCAATACAAGCCCCCCAAATGTCACCAATCCTGCAACTGGAAATGGTGGCCAGCCTATTTTTAAAGGCTACGTCACGATCACTGAAAACTCTGTGGATGCCATTGAGATCACTCAACAGCCTGTTCAGCAAGGGGCCAACATCGCTGATCACGCTTTTAAAAAGCCTACTAATCTTTCGATCCAAATTGTTTTCGGATCAAGTTTGTTTCAGCACCATCTATAAAAATCTTCTTGCCCTTCAAAGCTCGTTTCAGCCTTTCAACTGTACGACACCAAAACGCACCTATTACAACATGCTGTTTGCATCTCTAGGCGTGACGACGGATAAGCAAACAGAAAATATTCTGGCTGTGAATTGTAGCTTCCAACAAATCATCACAGTACCGATCGGCATCACAACCGTATCGAGATCACAGCTCGCAAACCCTGGCAGTAACGGGGGCACAGGCACGGCAGGGGTGAAGACTCTTCAAAGTGCCGCATACACCGGATGGAACGCCACCACCGGACTTTTCTCAGGGGGCCAATAAATGCTCTCTATCTTCTTAATCCCACTCACGAACGTGCCGCAAACATTCCAAATTGTTTTGGCTGGCGTTACCTATTTGATGACTTCTAAGTGGAACACTGCCGATGATTCAGGGTGGGTTTTAGATATCTCGGATCAAAATGACGATCCGATCGCTTGCAACATTCCACTGATCACGGGTGAAGACTGTCTTGCGGGCCTTGAGTATTTGGGCATTGAAGGAAGTCTCTACGTGAACACTTCGGGCAACACCCCGCTTGCTGTTCCAACGCTCAACAATCTTGGAATAGACTCAAACCTTTACTTCGCAACGAGCGTGCCTAATGGTTAGTGCGGCACCTTCACCATCAGCTGGCACAACGACCGGATCACAAAACAACACCCAACAGTATGGCCGTGTTTGCACTCTTTTGGTGAGCAACAACCAAGGTCAAGCCTTGGATCTCTCTGCTCTCAGAATCAAATTCAAAGTGAAGAAGACCGGCGTGATGACTCCCAATGCCGCTGATATCATCGTTTACAACGTGGAAGCGAAGACTCAAAAGCTCATCCAAAATGAATTCACTCACGTTCTTTTGCAAG
>Ga0302187_10003808_pt1 | contig 12188 bp, 11 predicted proteins | sample II_Bog_E1_3_FD_202120 | JGI IMG/M metagenome (GOLD analysis project Ga0302187, IMG submission 202120) | Peat permafrost microbial communities from Stordalen Mire near Abisko, Sweden - II_Bog_E1_3 | ecosystem: Environmental > Terrestrial > Soil > Wetlands > Peat | place: Sweden: Abisko...
CAGGCGTTCTGGCGGGCCATGCCGTTAACGTCAACGTAAAACCCCGCTGGCACCGCCAGCGGGGTTTGTGCGGGGGTCAGCCCGCGCGGGCCGACCCGGCCAGTGCGGCAAGCAGCAGCAAGGCCACGATATTGGTGATCTTGATCATCGGGTTGACCGCCGGCCCGGCGGTATCCTTGTAGGGATCGCCCACAGTGTCTCCGGTCACCGCCGCCTTGTGCGCGTCGGAGCCTTTGCCGCCGTGATGGCCGTCCTCGATGTATTTCTTGGCGTTGTCCCACGCCCCGCCGCCCGATGTCATCGACAGCGCGACGAACAGCCCGCTGACGATCACCCCCAGCAACAGCGCGCCCAGCGCGGCAAAGCCGTTGGCCCGGCCCGCGACCCAGGTGATCACGAAATAGACCGCCACCGGGGCCAGCACCGGCAACAGCGAGGGCACGATCATTTCCTTGATCGCCGCCTTGGTCACCAGATCGACGGTGCGGGCATAGTCGGGTCGGCTGGTTCCGGCCATGATGCCGGGATTGTTGGCGAACTGGTCGCGCACATCGACCACCACGTCACCCGCCGCGCGGCCCACCGCGGTCATACCCATCGCCCCGAACAGATAGGGCAACAGCGCGCCGAGCAGCAGCCCGACGATGACATAGGGATTTTCCAGGCTGAAATTGACCGTCAGCGCCGGGAAAAATTCCCTCAGGTCGGTGGTATAGGCCCCGAACAGGACAAGCGCGGCCAGCCCCGCCGACCCGATCGCATAACCCTTGGTCACCGCCTTGGTGGTGTTGCCCACCGCATCGAGCGCATCGGTCTTTTCGCGCACGCTGTCGTCGAGATGGGCCATTTCGGCAATCCCGCCCGCGTTGTCGGTGACCGGACCATAGGCGTCGAGCGCGACCACCATCCCGGCCAGCGCCAGCATCGCGGTGGCGGCATAGGCAATGCCGATCAGCCCGGCGAGCTGATAGGACACCACGATCCCGGCGCAGATCACCAGCGTCGGCAAGGCGGTCGCCTCAAGGCTGATCGCCAGCCCCTGGATGACATTGGTGCCGTGCCCGGTGACCGAGGCCTTGGCAATCGAGCGCACCGGGCGATAATTGGTGCCGGTGTAATATTCGGTGATCCAGATGATCAGCCCGGTGATCACCAGCCCGACCAGTGTGCAATAGAACAGCGTGCGCCCGGTGAACCCGGCGCTGCCGATCGGCGTTTCCATATCGCCCAGCGTATAGGCGATGGCGAACCAGATGGCCGGGATTGACAGCCCGGTGGTGACCAGAAACCCCTTGTACATCGCGCCCATGATGTTGTTCGAACTGCCCAGCCGGACAAACACCGTGCCGATGATCGAGGTGACGATGCACACCCCGCCGATCAGCAGCGGCAAGCTCATCAGCGGCAGCAGCAGATGGCCCAGCCCTTTGACCAGCAACGCGGTCAAAACCATGGTGGCGCCGATGGTCACGACATAAGTCTCGAACAAGTCGGCGGCCATCCCGGCGCAATCGCCGACGTTGTCGCCCACGTTGTCGGCAATCACCGCCGGGTTGCGCGGGTCGTCCTCGGGAATGCCGGCCTCGACTTTGCCGACCAGATCGGCGCCGACATCGGCAGCCTTGGTAAAAATCCCGCCGCCCAGCCGCGCAAAGATCGACACCAGCGAGGCGCCCAGCGCCAGCGCGGTCAACGCGGTAACCACCACGCGCGTGTCGGGGGCAAAACCGCCCGGCCCGGTCAGGTATCCGAAGAAGCCCGCAATCGCCAGCAGCGCCAGCCCGGCCACCAGCAGGCCGGTGATCGCGCCCGCGCGAAAAGCCATGGTCAGCCCGGCCTGCAGCCCGTGCTGTGCGGCGGCGGCGGTGCGCACATTGGCGCGCACCGACACGTTCATGCCGATAAAGCCCGCCGCGCCCGACAATGTTGCGCCGATCACGAACCCGGCGGCGGCGATCTGGCCGAGGAAGGCAAAGACGATCACCGCAACCACCACGCCGACCACGGCGATGGCGGTGTATTGCCGCTTCAGATAGGCCTGGGCGCCTTCCTGAATGGCGCCCGCGATGTCCTGCATGGTCTGGTTGCCGGGCTCTGACTGCAGCACCCAGCGCCCGACGACAATCCCGTAAACGATGGCCAGCAAGGCCAATCCAATTGATATCTCAACAAGATTCACGTTGGCATCCCCCTTTATGTCCGACCTTGCGTCGACCATTCCGGCGTCCGGGCGGCAACGCGGGTGCGGGTCCCCTTTGTGTGGAGAGAACCCGAGGCTAGGCATTTATGCGCCTGCGGCAAGCCTTTCCTTGCGTAAAATCAACGAGGTGGCTAATCGTGCCAGTATCCGAGGCGGCCTTTTGGCACTGCACCATCAATCAACACATTGTTGCCAATGTATTCATCCACCCGACCTATTGCATATGCGAAGAATGGCGGGGATTGATTTGGCGGCAAAGTGAACAGCAATTCGTAGTCATCACCCCAGGTCATTGCCTCGTGCTGCCGCGCGGGGGGCAGGGATTCGGGGAAAGGCACTGCCCCGGATTCGATGGCCAGCGTCACGCCGCTGGCTGCGCCCAGTCGCCCCGCATCGATCAGCAAGCCGTCGGACACGTCCATCATCGCGCTGACCAGCGGCGCCAGTGCGATCCCTTCGGCCAGACGCGGTTGCGGGCGCCGGAACGCGCGCGAATCGATATCCGATCGTCCGTCGCGCAGCGCTTCGAACCCCAGCATAGCGGCGCCGACCGGGCCGCTAAGCCACAGCGTATCGCCGGGCCGGGCGCCGTTGCGCCCCGGCACCGGCACATGCGTCGCGCGCCCGATCGCGGTCAGGCCATGGCTGCGGCCCCCGGCCGGCGCGGCAATCGTGTCGCCGCCCAGCAGCGCCACGTCGAACGCGCGCAAGGCCTCGCCCAGACCCACGGCAAAGCGCGCATCATCGGCCCCCAGCGCATAGCCCAGCAGGACCCCGACCGGCACCGCACCCTTGGCGGCCAGATCCGACATGTTGGTCGCCACCAGTTTCCACGCCACATCGGCTTCGTCCTGGCCAGCCAGCCAGTGCACCCCTTCGGCCATCATGTCGTGCGTCAGGATCAGGCAGGTGTCGCCGAACGGCAGCACCGCGACATCATCGCCCAGCGCGCGGGCCGCCGGATCGGGCGCCAAAGCGCGCATCATCGCAATGAAGGCGGCCTCGCGCGATGCCATCACGCGCCCGTGAAATGCGGCGGACGCTTGTCGAGAATGGCCGACACCGCTTCGGCGTGGTCCTGCGTTTCGTGCGCGATTGCCTGAAATGCCGCCGACAGTTCGAGCACGTCGTGCGCGCGGCCATGCTGTGCCTCGCGCAACAGCTTTTTGGTCAGCCGCAGTGCGCGCGGCGGGTTGGCGGCGATCTCTTGCGCGATGCCCAGTGCGGTCGGCAACAGGTCATCGGGCGCCACCACCTGGCCGACCAGCCCGATCTGGCGCGCATAGGCGGCATCGAAGCTGCGCCCGGTCAGGAACAGTTCCGCGGCCAGCGAATAGCCGACAATACGTTGCAGCGTCCACGCGCCGCCGTCGCCGGGAACAATCCCCACCTTGATGAAACTGGCGGCCATTTTCGCGGTGTCGGCGGCAATGCGGATGTCGCACAGGCAGGCCAGATCGAGCCCCAGTCCGATCGCGTGGCCGTTGATCGCGGCGATCATCGGGATCTCGCAATCGAGCAGCGCGCGCACCGCGCGCTGCACCCCGCGCCGGTAGTTGGCGCGGGTCGAATCCGGCTGGTCGAGCACGCCGATGCCGGTGCGTTGCTGCATCCCCTTGATATTGCCGCCGCTCGAAAAGGCGCGGCCCGATCCGGTTAGCACGATCGCCGAGACGGTGCGATCGTTGCCCAGTGCGAACAGCGTGTCGACGATGCAGTCGCAATCGTCGAGCGTACCGATCGCGTTCAAGGCTTCGGGCCGGTTCATGGTCAGCACGGCGATGCGGCCCTGGCGCTCGACAGTCAGAAACGGGGATGCGGCCATGGTATGTCCTTCGTGGCGGAGGCGGGTCTCGACGGTGCGGTGCCACAGCCGCGCGCGTCGCGCAAATGATCGGCTTGACCGAACCATCGCTGCTCTTTAATCGTTCAATTAAATAACGATCGCAAGCAGGAGTCGTAAGGGAAATGGGGACAGCCTATATCGTGGACGCGGTGCGCACCGCCGGTGGGCGGCGCAACGGTCGGCTGGCCGGGGTGCACCCGGTCGATCTGGCGGCGCTGGCGCTCGATGCGCTGGTCCGCCGCACCGGCATCGATCCTGCGGTAATCGACGATGTGATCATGGGCTGTGTCAGCCAGGGCGGGCAACAGGCCGGGCAAGTCGGCCGCAACGCAGTGCTGGCCAGCAAACTGCTGCCGCAATCGACCCCGGCCGTGACCATCGACCGCCAGTGCGGATCGTCGCAGCAGGCGATCCAGTTTGCCGCGCAGGCGGTGATGTCGGGCGTGCAGGATGTGGTGATCGCCGCCGGGGTGGAAAGCATGACCCGCGTGCCGATGGGCAGCACGGCGATTTTTCACATGAAAGAGGGCCTGGGCAACTACAAGTCGCCGGGGCTTGAAGCAAAATATCCCGGTGTGAACTGGTCGCAGTTCGTGGGCGCCGAAATGATCGTGAAAAAGCATGGCTTTACCAAGGATCAGCTCGATGCGTTTGCGCTGTCGAGCCATCGCAAGGCGATTGCCGCGACCCAGGTCAACGCCTTTGCCGACGAAATCGTGCCGGTGGAGATCGACACCGCAGATGGCCCTGCACTGCACACCGTCGATGAAGGCATCCGCTTTGATGCCTCGCTCGAAAGCATTGCCGGGGTGAAGCTGCTGAGCCCCGAGGGCACGTTGACCGCCGCGAGTTCGAGCCAGATCTGCGACGGCGCGAGCGCCGCGCTGGTGGTGTCCGAGGCCGCGCTCAAGCGCTATGGCCTGACCCCCCTGGCGCGCATCCACACGTTGACGGTGACCGCAGGCGATCCGGTGATCATGCTCGAAGAACCGCTGTTCGCCACCGACAAGGCGCTCGCGCGCGCGGGGTTGTCGATCGGCGACATCGACCTTTATGAAGTCAACGAGGCGTTCGCGTCGGTGCCGCTGGCCTGGCTGAAGCACACCGGTGCCGATCCTGACCGGCTCAATGTCAATGGCGGGGCGATCGCGCTGGGCCATCCGCTCGGCGCATCCGGCACCAAGCTGATGGCGACTTTGCTTCATGCGCTGAAGGCGCGGGGGCTCAAATATGGCTTGCAGACGATGTGCGAAGGCGGCGGTGTCGCCAACGTGACGATTGTCGAACTGGTCTAGGATTTCTGGGAAGAGGACTGACTGATGAAACTTGAAACCGGCATTTCCGCCGTCGTAACCGGCGGCGCATCGGGTCTGGGCGCGGCCACGGCGCGCGCACTGGCCGCCAAGGGCGTGAAAGTCGCCATCTTCGACCTGAACAAGGACAAGGGTCAAGCGCTTGCGGCCGAAATCGGCGGGGTGTTCTGCGAAGTCAACGTGACCAGCGACGACAGCGTCGATGCCGGTTTCGCCAAGGCGCGCGCGGCTAATGGACAGGAACGCATCCTGGTCAATTGTGCAGGCACCGGCAACGCCATCAAGACCGCCAGCCGCGCCAAGGAAACCGGCGAAATCAAGCATTTCCCGCTCGATGCCTTCAACGCGATCATCCAGATCAATCTGGTCGGCACGTTCCGCTGCATCGCCAAGTCGGCGGCGGGGATGCTGACGCTCGATCCGGTCGACGAATTCGGTGAACGCGGCGCGATCGTCAACACCGCCTCGGTCGCGGCCGAAGACGGGCAGATGGGCCAGGCCGCCTATTCGGCGTCGAAGGGCGGTGTGGTCGGCATGACTCTGCCGATCGCGCGCGATTTGATGAGCGAGGGCATTCGCGTCAACACCATCCTGCCGGGCATTTTCAACACCCCGCTGCTGCAAGGGGCGCCCGACAACGTCAAGGCTGCGCTGGCCGCGTCGGTGCCGTTTCCCAAGCGGCTGGGCATTCCCGACGAATATGCCGCGCTGGCACTGTGCATGATCGAAACCGGCTATTTCAACGGCGAAGACGTGCGGCTCGACGGCGCGATCCGTATGGCGCCCCGGTAACCACGGGTAAGGGGGCACGCCACAAGGCGGCCCCCGTTTTTGGGGAGAGAGCGAGCCATGGCACAGTACAGCCAGATTCTGCTTGACGTGGCCGACGGCGTGGCCACGATCACACTGCATCGTCCGGACAAGATGAACGCATTTACCGGCACGATGATGCAGGAAATGTGCGATGCGCTCGATCACACCGACGCCGATGATGCCGTGCGCGCGGTGATCATCACGGGGCACGGCGGCCGCGCATTTTGCGCTGGCGCCGATCTGACCCCCGACGATGGAAAACAGGTGTTTGCCAGCGGCGATCAGGTCGATGATCTGTCCGATCCGCGCGTGCGCGACAGCGGCGGATTGCTGACCCTTCGCATGTTCCGGTCTAAAAAACCGCTGATCGGCGCGATCAACGGCGCCGCCGTGGGGATCGGGGCGACCATGCAATTGCCGATGGACATGCGCCTGGCCAGCACCACCGCCCGCTTCGGGTTTGTCTTTGCGCGGCGCGGCATCGTGCCCGAGGCGGCGTCGAGCTGGTTTCTGCCGCGCCTGGTCGGTGTGTCGCAAGCGCTCGAATGGTGCATGACCGGGCGGGTGTTCGATGCCGGGGAAGCGTTGCGCGGCGGATTGGTGCGGTCGTTGCACGAACCCGACGATCTGATGCCTGCCGCCCGCGCGCTGGCGCACGAAATTGCCGACAACACCAGCGCGGTGTCGGTATCGATGACGCGCGCGATGTTGTGGCGCAACCCGCAGTACGATCACCCGATACAGGCGCATCGGGTCGACAGCCGGGCGATCTATACGCTGTCGCGCGGGGCCGATGCGCGCGAAGGTATCGCCAGTTTTCTGGAAAAACGCGCAGCCCGCTACCCTGCGCGCGTTTCTTCGGATATGCCGCAGTTTTATCCTTGGTGGGAAGAACCGGGTTGGGAATGAACGACAACACAAACGGGGCCGAAACGGCGGAACAGCCAGGCGCGCGCGACTTGTTGCTGGCAACCGCATCGCAGATCATGCGCGAGGGCGATCAGGTCGACATCTCACTGTCGGAACTGTCGTTGCGATCGGGGCTGAATTCGGCGCTGGTGAAGTACTATTTCGGCAACAAGGCGGGCATGCTCAGGGCCTTGCTCGATCGCGACATGGTGTCGATCATCCGTTCGGTCGACGCGCTGCTGGCCAAGGACGACATGTCGCCCGAGGCAAAGCTGCGCCGCCATATCGGCAAATGCATCGACACGTATTACGCCTATCCCTATCTCAACCGCCTGTTGATGCGGCTGGTGCGCGATAGCGACGAGGCCGAGGCGCGCAGCATTGCCGACAAGTATCTGACCCCGCTCGGTGTCGCCTATGATCGGTTGATCCAGGCCGGGGTGACCACCGGCACGTTCCGTCCGGTCGATGCGCAACTGTTCTATTTCACCGTCACCGGGGCGGCGGACCGGTTCTTTTCGGCGCGGTTGGTGCTGCGCCACTGTTATGGGCAGGACACCCTGACCGAGGAACTGCGCGATCGCTATCGCGAACATACGGTCGATTTCATCATGGCCGGGATTCTGGCGCGAAAAGGATAAGATGGGCGGCTTGACGCAAATCTATGCCAAGCGCAGGATCATTTTGGTTGCTTTGTTTCGCTTGCAACCGATCTGACATTCACTATGTGTCGCGAGATGCATGGTTCGAACAGTCGTCTGGCGGGATTTCTGCCTTATCGCATGGCGATCACCTCCAACGCCGTGTCTGGCCTGATCGCCGACGACTACGGTGCGCAGTTCGGCCTCAAAATTCCCGAATGGCGGATCATGGCGGTGCTTGGCGATGCCGGACCGCTGACCCAGCGTGATCTGGTGCGCGCCACGCTGATGGACAAAGTGGCGGTAAACCGCGCGTGCAAGGCGCTCGATGACCGCGGCTTTGTCCGCCGCAGCCCCAACGCCTCTGACGGGCGGTCGCACCATCTGGAACTCACCGAAGGCGGTCGGGCGGTCTATGAACAGATCTGGCCGCAGGCCTATGCCGCCTATGAACGGATATTTACGGTGCTGACCGCCAAGGAGGCCAGCGCCTTGCGCGATCTGCTCGACAAGCTGCTGCTATCGGTCCGCCAAATCGAGGATAGCCCCGCGCGCCGCAAGCCGCGCTGACGCGATCTTACAGCTTGCGGTGCAGGAAGTTGTCGCTGATCGAGCAGGCCGCCGGGCCGATGATGACCACAAACAGCGTCGGCAGAATGAACAAGATCAGTGGCACGGTCATGATCGCCGGCAGGCGGGCGGCCTTTTCCTCGGCGCGCATCATGCGTTCGTTGCGGAATTCGGCCGACAGCACGCGCAGTGCCGATGCCAGCGGCGTGCCGTACTTTTCGGTCTGGATCATCGTCGTGGTGACGCCCTTCATCGCTTCGAGATTGACGCGATAGGCCAGGTTTTCAAAGGCATGGCGCCGTTCTGTCAGGAACGACAGCTCGATCGCGGTCAGCGCGAATTCATCACCCAGTTCGGGATAGGCGCGGCCCAGTTCGCGCGCGACGCGGCCAAATGCGGCATCGACGGTCAACCCGGCCTCGGCGCAGATCACCAGCAAGTCGAGCGCGTCGGGCAGGCCCTTGCGGATCTGGGCGGTACGCTTGCCGACCAGGTTGGAGATCCAGATGTCGGGCAACTTGTAGCCGAACACCAGCATCGCGGCAAAGGCGCCGAACCGCTTGTAATCGGGCCAGGTCGGAAAATAGTTCGCGCCATAGATCAGCAGCGCGGCCATCCCGCCCAGCGCGATCGGGCCGACCATGCGGCCCAGAATGATCGCGACGCCCCATTCCTTTTTGCGGATACCGGCCTGGGCCAGCTTGCGCTGGGCCACGGCCAACTGGCTGTCCTGCAATACGCTCAGCCGCGTCAGAAAACTGCGGATGCGATCGGTGGTTTCGTTGCGCCGGACGATGCTGGCGCGTTTGCGGCTGGCCGCGACGACGATCCCGGCCTTCAACTGTTCGCGGCGTTCGTTGAGCGCCTTGACCCGCTTGGCCATCGGGTCGCGCACGGTGATCGCGGCATAGATGGCCAGGACCATCGCCAGCGCGGCAAAACCGGTCAGCAATGTGCCGGCCCAGATGACATCGACCCCCAGCACGGTGGGATGGGCGGCGGCCGGAACGGCGGTATATGCGCTCATGATTCGCTCTCAGATCTCGAAGTTGATCATGCGGGACATGATGAAGGCCCCGAGCGACAGCCAGCAGAACGCGCCTATGCCGACCGCGATCAGGCGTTCATCGACGAAAAAGCGCCCCATGTATTTGGGATTGATCGAATAGATCAGCGCAAACACGATGAACGGCAGCGAGCCGATGATATAGGCCGAGGCTTTTGATTCCGAACTCATCGCCTTGATCTTCAGCTTCATCTGCGCGCGCTTGCGCAGCACGTCGGCCAACCCGGCCAGCGTTTCGGCCAGGTTGCCCCCGGTTTCGCGCTGGATCGCCAGGGTGATGCAGAAAAAGCTGAATTCGGCCAGATTGAGCCGTTCGGCGGTGTCCTGCAGCGAATCTTCCATCGTCCGGCCCAGCCGGATGCGATCATTCACCAGCTTGAATTCCTCGGCCACCGGGCCGGGCAACTCGTTGGCGACCACGCCCAGTGTCTCGCTGATCGGCAGACCCGAACGCAGACCGCGCACCAGCAGTTCAAGCGCGTCGGGAAAGCGGGTGATGAAACCGTTGATGCGCTTTGAGATGAACCAGTTGACCACCATGTGCGGCAGGCCCGCGCCCACCAGCACACCGGCCCCGAGAGCCAGCCCGAGCGACCCGCTTTTCAGCCAGACCAGCAGGGTGATGCCGACCATCAGGCCCAGGCTGGCGGTGGTATATTGCTGAACGGTCCAGCCCTTGCCGGTGCGCACCAGCCGCAGCCGCAGCGCTTCCTTGCGCGATTGCGATCCGGCGGTCTTGTAGGCGGTGGGTTTGCGGTTGGCGATCGCCTTGCGATACTGCGCTTCGACTTTATCGACCGCATTGTCCGAATGCCGCAACTTGACTGCCTGCAACCGCCGCTGGCTTTCGCGATTGGGGTTGGGGCCGGTAAACAGGACCAGCGCCACCCCGACCAGCAAAGTCAGGCCAAAGACCAAAATCATGACGGGCATGGGCTGCATCGCGAAAACCTGTGGTTGCAGGCGAACCGTCCGACCGGGCAGGGCCGTTGCGGGCCCCGCGCCGGGTCAGGCTGGCGCGCCGGTCTTGGACTTGGGAGAAAGCAGCTTCTTGATCGAAAGATTGAACAGCGAGTTCGACCCCTTTTCGCCTGCCGCGTCATCGGTCTTTGGCGCGGCCTTGCCGGCTTTGCCTTTGGCGGCCTTGGCCGAACTTGCAGTCTCGCGCTCGCCGTCGCTGGCGATGATCGCATCGGCAATCGCACGCAGCGGCTGCACGGTCTTCGATGTGCGATTGGCGCCGACGAATGTCTGACCCAGCTTGGCGGCGTTGGCCGCGGCCTTGTGGTCGTTGTGGATGATGAAATTCAGTTTGCGCTCGATCGACGTCTCGAAATCGGCGCGGCTGATTTCCCCCACGCCCGAGGGCACCTTGTTGGCGACCACCATCACAGTCGCGTGCGGGGCGTTCGATTTGAGCCACGACAGGATACGGATGCCGTCGCGCGCGCCCGCCAGCGTCAATTCGGTGACCACCACGACGACTTGCATGTTGGCAAGCAGTTGCGGAAAATTGATCAGCATGTTGCGCGGCAGGTCGACCACTGTCGCTTCGAACGCGTGGCGGAATTCCTCGACCAGTTGGATAAAGGCTGTGCCGTCGGTCAACAGCGGCGCGCTGATCGGGGCTTCGGCCGACAGGATCGACAAGTTGTCGTTGGCGCGGATCATCGCGCGTTCGATGAACAGCCCGTCGATGCGGCTGGGATTGTCGATGGCATCGGTCAACCCGCGCCCCGGTTCGAGGTCGAGCGTCAGCGCGCCAGTGCCGAAATGGACATCCAGATCGAGCAGCGCGGTCGGCATCTTGTGATCGGCACTGAGCATCCAGGCCAGCGAGGTTGCCAGCATCGAGGCGCCGACCCCGCCGCGCGTGCCGACCACGGCCGTGGCAACATGCTTCTTGACCGCCGAGGCATCACCCCCGCGCGGCGCGGCAAAGATCGCCTGGGCCTGCACCAGCGTATCGCGCAGATGCGCGATCGACAGCGGTTTGAGCAGATAGTCCTGAATGCCCGACGCGACCAGATCGCGGTACAGCCGTACATCGTTGACCTGGCCCACCGCGATCACCACCGTGCCCGGTTCGCACACTTCGGCAAGGCCGTTGATGTCGTTGAGCGGGTCGCCGCTTTCCGACAGGTCGACCATCAGGATCGCCGGGCTGGCGGTGATCGCCAGCGACTGGATCGCGTTGCGCAGGCCGCCCTTCATCACCTTTTCGGGTGGCCAGCCCATATCGATGACCACCGAACGCAAGGTGTCGAGCGTGACGTCATCGCACACAAAGGCGGCGAAAATGTCGCGGTTGCCGGATTTCCAAGGCGCATTCATCGCGTGCTGTCCTTTATGGCTTACTGGCCGCTTTGGGTCGAAGACTGTTTCAGCGCTTGCGCGCCGGTTACCGGTTTGGCGCGATAGGCGTCGATCGCCTTGGCGTTGGTCAGCACTACGGTGTTGCCCGTGCCATCCTGGCCGTGGACCAGATCTTCCTTGTTGGCGACCATGGCGGCCAGGTTCGAACTGATTGCGCAACCGTAATTGCGCGAGGTGCCGTTGGTGAAGTTGGCATCCGAACGTCCCGACCAATCCGGGCAACCCGGCACGTTGGCGAACGCGCGTGAGATCACCACGCGGGCCTGGCCGGGGCGGATGACGCCTTCGGTGACGGGGGCCACGGGATCGAGGATCAGGCCGAACTTGGCCGCCAGGGCCTCAACCGCCGCGTGGGTCGCGGCCGTTTGTGCCGGATCGTCCAGTGCGACGTGATCGCCGTATTTCAGCCCCACCGCGGTGAACCATTCGCCCAGTCGGTGCTGTTGCACCGGAT
>Ga0302187_10003811_pt1 | contig 12184 bp, 7 predicted proteins | sample II_Bog_E1_3_FD_202120 | JGI IMG/M metagenome (GOLD analysis project Ga0302187, IMG submission 202120) | Peat permafrost microbial communities from Stordalen Mire near Abisko, Sweden - II_Bog_E1_3 | ecosystem: Environmental > Terrestrial > Soil > Wetlands > Peat | place: Sweden: Abisko, Stordalen...
CAGGTATTCGACGACGCCCATGCCATCCAGCCCCGGCAGCATCAGGTCCAGCAGGATCAGGTCGTAGTGCTGAAACTCGGCCAGCATCGCGCCATCCTTGCCATTGTCGGCACAGTCCACCGCGAAGCCCGCGCTCTCGCGAAGCGCCTCGGCGATGTTCTCCGCCAGCCGGGTTTCGTCTTCAATCACCAGGACACGCATACGTCACGACCCACCCGCCGGCAGCAGCCGATCAAGGCTCAGTCAGTATCCCACGCACCCCGAGGGCATCTTCACCTTGCCTTAAGGAAGGTCAAGCTACGGTAGCTATGGCGATGAAGACTCAATATCTATGGGCGCTCCCTGCTGCCTTCATGCTCATCAACGTTGCGGCGAGCGCGATGGCGCAGACGGCGGACGCAACCGCAGCAAATCCTCAGGCGGCAGCCCCCGCAATCACGCTCGACGAAGCTCTCCACCGTGCCCAGGCCGTGGATCACGGCTACGTCTCTGCCCTGGCGGACAAAGGTACAGCCGACGCGCAGAAGACCATTGCTCGCGCGGACCTGCTGCCCAACGTCGACTACCACAACCAGGTCCTCTACACCGCGCCGCAGAAGCCCTACGCCGCCGCCAACACCAAGGCCGGCACCACCAGCGCGAACCCCGTCTTCATCGCGAACAACACCGTCCGCGAGTACATCAGCCAGGGCATCGTCACCGAGACCGTAGGCCTGGGCCGCATCAGCGAGCTTCGCCGCGCCAGCGCTGAAGCCTCCGCCGCCAAGGCCCGCCTGGAGATCGCCCGTCGTGGCCTCGTCGCCACCGTCGTTGGCGACTTCTACACCCTGCTAGCCGCCGAACAAAAAGCTCGTGTCTCCGACGACGCGCTCGCAGAAGCAAATCGCTTCTCGAAGCTCACCGGCCAGCTCGAAGCTGGTGGCGAGGTCGCCCACGCAGACACGATCAAGGCCCGCCTGCAACAGCAGCAGCGCGAGCGCGAGCAGCAGGATGCCCAGCTCGACGCCGAGCGGGCCCGCCTCGACCTCGGTGTGCTCCTCTTCGCCGACCCCACCACGCCCTACACCGTCGCCGCAGACCTCGAGCATCCCGCCGCACTCCCCGCGCGTGCGGAGATCGAAGCCAACGCCAAGTCCTCCAGTCCCGATGTCCGTGCCGCCTTCGCTTCGCTGCGCGCAGCCGATCTAGGCGTCACCTCCAGCCGCGCTGCCTACCTGCCCGACCTCGCGCTGGCCTACAACTACGGCATCGACTCCGACCACTTCACCATCACCGACTCCGAAGGCATCCGCAACCTCGGCTACTCCGCCCAGGCCACCCTCGATATCCCCGTGTGGGACTGGTTCGCCACGCACGCCAAGGTAAAGCAAAGCGAGCTACGGCGCGACCTCGCGAAGGCCGACCTCACCATCGCGCAACGCCGCGTCATCGCACAGTTCCAGCAGTTTTACAACGAAGCCAACGTTGCCTCGCGCCAGATCACTTCACTCCAGCGCAGCGTCGACGACGCGAAGGAAGCTCTGCGCTTGACCACACTGCGTTACAGCAACGGCGAGGGCGCCATCCTTGAAGTCGTCGACGCGCAGAACACGTTGGTCGGCGCGCAAACCGCACAGGCCGACGGCGTCGTCCGCTACTACACCGCGCTTGCCAACCTGCAAACGCTGACAGGAACCCTGCCATGACCTTCCCTGCGCGTCGACGCGGCGCAACGGCCGCTGCCCTCCTGTTCACATCGCTGCTCACCTGCACGCTCGTTCAAGGCTGCAAGAAGGCCGCCGACGATGCCGACACGGCCCCGGTCGTCAGCGTTGCGGCCGAAAAGGCCGCCACCGGCAGCCTTACAGAGACAGTGAAGTCGGACACGGTCCTCGTGCCCGTGGCGCAGGCCGCGCTTGTGCCCAAGATCTCATCGCCCATCCGCAAATTCTTCGTCCAGCGCGGCGATCATGTCCGCCAGGGGCAGGCACTCGCCGAGCTCGAAGGCGCGGACCTCGCCGCCGCCGTGGTCGATACTCGCGGCTCGCTCGAGCAGGCGCAGGCCAGCTTCAACACCACCTCCAAGGCCCAGGTGGTTGAAGACCTGCAGTTGGCGAAGCTCAACGTGGATCAGACGAAGGCCGCGCTCGCCGTGCAGAAGGCGCAGACCGATTCGCGCGCCAACCTCCTGCAGCAAGGCGCTATCCCGCGCCGCGACTACGACACCTCGAAGTCCGCTCTCGTTTCGGCTCAGGCCGCGTATGACATCGCGGTGCAGCACCTCAGCTCCGTCGAGCACGTAAGCCAGCAGGCCACCGTGCAGGGCGCGCAAGGCGGCCTCACCTCCGCCCGCGGTAAGTTTGAGGAAGCCCAGTCCGCCCTCGGCTACGCCACCGTCCGCTCGCCCATCAACGGCGTCATCACGGACCGCCCCCTCTACGCTGGCGAGATGGCCCAGGCCGGCCAGCCGCTGCTCACCGTCATGGACACCTCGGTGCTGCTCGCGAAGGTGCATCTCCCCCAGGCGACCGTAGCGATGCTCAAGGTCGGCGACAAGGGCAGCGTCGCGGTCCAGGGCACGGACCAGTCCGCCGACGGCGTCATCAGCCTCATCAGCCCAGCACTCGATACCGGCTCGACCACCGTCGAGGTCTGGCTCAAGATACCCAATGCACAGGCCAAACTCAAACCCGGCACGCCCGTCCACGTCAGCATCGAGGTCCGCACCCTCGACAACGTGATCACCGTGCCCAACGAAGGCATCATCACCACCAAGACCGGCGTCTCCGCGGTCATGATCATCGGTGCAGACGGCAAAGCCCACCAGACCGTCGTCAAGCTTGGCATCACCGATGGCAAAGACACCCAGGTACTCGACGGCGTGAAGCCCGGCGACATGATCGTCACCACCGGTTCGCAGAGCCTCGAGAACGGCACCAAGGTCAAGGTCGGCCTCGCCGACGATGACGACGACGCGAAGCCTGCAGGAGACGATGCCAAGCCCGCAGCCGGCGAGCCCAAAGCCGGCGACGCGAAAGACGATAAGGATGGCAAGTAATGGCTGCCCCCGATTCGCGTTCGCACGCTGAGCCCACCGCCCTGCTTTGGATCCTGCGCCGCCGCTCCACGCTCATCTTTCTCCTCATCGTCGCGGCCATGCTCGGCGTCTACTTCGCCGCGCAGATCCCCATCTCCGTCTTCCCGGAGACCAACTTCCCGCGCGTGGTCATTGGCATCGACAACGGCGTCATGCCCGTCGAGCAGATGCAGGTCACCGTCGTGAAACCCATCGAGGACGCGGTGAACACCGTCCCTGGCCTCGAAACCGTGCGCTCCACCACCAGCCGCGGACAAGCCGAAGTGAGCCTCTTCTTCAGCTGGGACGTGGACATGTTCCGCACGCTGCAGCTCGTCGATGCAGCGGTCTCTCGCGTGCGCCAGCAGCTTCCCGCGACGGCCAACATCACCACCAACCGCCTCACCTTCGCCACCTTCCCCATCCTCGGCTACAGCCTCACTTCGGATACCGTGCCGCTCTCCAAGCTGTGGGAGGTCGCGACCTACGAACTCAAGCCGCCCATCAATCGCCTCCCCGGCGTCAGCGCCGTCGGCGTGCAGGGCGACCAGATCCCCGACTACGAGATTGTCCTCGACACCGGCCGCATGCAGAACGCCGGCGTCACCGTCGCGGACATCCAGACCGCAGTGCAGAACACCAACGCGGTCGATTCGCCCGGCCTCTATCGCGACCGCCAGCACCTCGTGCTCGGCCTCGTCGGCGGTCAGGTGCATGATCCCGAGCAGCTCGGCCGCATCGTCATCAAGACCACCGCAGCGGGCATTCCCGTCACCGTCAACGACGTTGCGACAGTACAGGCTGCGACTTCGCCGACCTACACGATGATCCGTGCGGAAGGCCGCGAGGCGGTGCTCCTCAACATCACCCGTCAACCCACCAGCAACACCGTGCAGGTCGCCGACGAAGTCGCCGCCGAGATCGAGCAGCTCAAGCCCTCGCTGCCCCCCGGCATCACCATCCGCCCCTACTACGACCAGTCACACCTCGTCCGCGAGAGCATCAAGAGCGTCCGCGACGCCATCCTCATCGGCCTCATCCTCGCCACCGGCATCATCATCATCTTCCTTCGCGACTGGCGCTCGTCCCTCGTCGCCGGCCTCGTCATCCCCGTCACCGTCGCGCTCACCTTCATCCTGCTCTATGCCTTCGGCGCGTCCTTCAACCTCATGACGCTCGGCGGCCTCGCTGCCGCCGTCGGCCTCATCATCGACGATGCCATCGTCGTCGTCGAGAACATCGTGCTGCATCGCTCCGCAGGCGAAGACCGCGGCCAGGCTATCCGCCTCGCGCTGCGCGAGATCGCCGTCCCCCTCATCGGCTCGACCATCACTCCCATCGTGGTCTTCCTCCCGCTCATCTGGGTCTCGGGCGTCACCGGCAGCTTCTTCCGCGCGCTCGCCATCACCATGGCCTCGGCGCTGCTCGCATCATTGCTGCTCGCAGTCACCTGGACGCCCACGCTCAGCTATCTCCTGCTCAAAGATGCCCCTGAAGGCGAAGCGCACAAGCACGAAGACTCCGGCTTCATGCTCCGCATCCTCGACTTCTACGAACGTTGGCTGCGCTTCGGCCTGGAGCGCCCGGTCATCGTCTTCGCAGGCTGCGCCCTGCTGCTACTCGTCACCTTCATCGGCTACAAGAATCTCGGCAGCGACCTCCTGCCCGAGATGGATGAAGGCGGCTTCATCCTCGACTACATCATGCCCGCAGGCACCTCGTTGCAGGAGACCGACCGCGTCCTCAACCACGTCGAGGCCATCCTCCAGAAGACCCCCGAGGTCGACTCGATCTCCCGCCGCACCGGCGCGCAGATGGGTCTCGCCGCCGTCACTGAGGCCAACACCGGCGACATCACCGTCAAGCTCAAAGACAAGCGCGACCGCAAGATCGACGACGTCATGTCCGACGTCCGCGCCGAGATCAAGAAGACCGAACCCGAACTCGACGTCGAATTCACGCAGGTCTTGCAGGACATGATCGGCGATCTCTCCAACGCTCCCGAGCCCATCCAGATCAAGCTCTTCAACAACGATCCCGCCATCCTCTCCGACGTCGCCGAACGCGTAGCCAGCACCATCAAGCAACAGCCCGGCGTGGTCGATGTCGAGAACGGCGTCGAGAACACAATCAGCGGCCCATCCTCCACCTGGCAGGTAAACACCGAGCTCGCAACCCGCCTCGGCTTCTCCGTGCAGGACGTGACCAACGATGCGGATGCCGTCGTCGAAGGCCTTTTGCTGACCACGCCCCTCATCCAGAACGCTCGCCCCTATGACATTCGCCTGCGTTATCCCGCCGAGTCACGAGTCTCGCAAGACGCCGTCATGAACGCGGTACTCGTCGGTACCGGAAGCCACCTCGGCACCCTTGGCTCGCTCGCAACCCTCACGCAGAACCCCGGCGAGATGGAGATCCGGCGCGAGAACCTCCAGCGCGAGGTCGTCGTCACCGGCCGCCTGGAAAACGTCGACACCGGCACCGGCGTTGCCGCCGTGCAGAAGAGCGTCGATGCGCTCCACCTTCCCGTAGACATCCACGTGCACTACGGCGGCACCTACGAAGAGCAGCAGAAGTCTTTCGCCGAGCTCACCCGCGTGCTGCTCGTCGCGCTCATGCTCGTCTTCGCCGTGCTGCTCGCCGAGTTCGGCAGCTTCTCCGCGCCCATCGCGATCCTCACCTCCTCCATCCTGTCAGTGTCGGGCGTCGTCTTCGCCCTGCTCGTCACGCACACCACGTTCAACGTGGCCTCGTTCATGGGCCTCATCATGGTCATCGGCATCGTCGCGAAGAACGGCATCCTCCTGCTCGATGCCGAGCAGCGCAACGCCGCCGCGCACCAGACGCTGCTGGAGTCCGTAGTACACGCGGGCCGTCGCCGCCTCCGTCCCATCCTGATGACCGCGCTCGCGGCCATCACCGGCATGCTGCCGCTGGCCTTCGCGCTCGGCGCAGGCTCGCAGATGCTACAGCCCCTCGCCATCGCAGTCATCGGCGGCCTGATGATCTCGCTGGTGCTGTCGCTGGTCGTCACGCCGCTGGTCTTCTACGTGCTCAACAAGCCACACGGCTCATACGCGGAATAAGCCCGCAACCGAGAACCCGATACCCGATCCTGAACCGTACCTCTTGCATCGCGGCTCGCCGCAGCAGGCAAAAAATGGGCACGATCCGGAGTCAGATCGTGCCCTTGCTGCAAAACTCAATCGCTTGCTGCTGTTGACGTCTATTTGCTGACAACCACGATCTTGAAGCCCTCCGGCTTGGCGGCCGGCTTGCCATTCGCGCCCGTCACATAGTCCGTGGTCGGTAGATAAATCTTGCCAGTCTCGGCATCGATGCCCAGCGTCTTCGCTCCAACAGCGGTCTGCACCGTCTGAATCACAGCGAAGCTTCCACCCTTGTCACCGGCAACCGTCAGCGACCCATCGCGGCAGCTTGCAAACGCCTCGCCCTTGCCGTAAGCCGTCGCATCCACACCCATACCAATGTCCACCGAGCCTTCGATCTTGCCATCCACCGTGCTCATCACAACCAGCTTCTGCGGTCCACGGCAGCCGATGAACAGCTTGTGCGCCGCGCGGTCGATGCTCAGACCCACAGGCTTACCACCCGGAGCAACCGGGTACTTCGCGATCACCTTCAGCGTCTTCAGGTCCACCTTCGCAACCAGGTCCTTGTCCTCAAGATTGACGAACACCGTGTCCCCATCCGCCGCGAGAAACTCCGGCTTGCCGCTCAGCTTCACCACCTCGGGCTTGCCCGTCTTCAGGTCCGCGGAAGGCTTGTAGACCAGCAGCGCTTCGCTGTCGCCCGCTGAAACCAGCACGCGATCCGCAGCCTCGTCGTAGATCACGCCATCGGCATCCGCCATCGCAGGCAGGCTGCCCAGCACGGCATAGGTCTTCAGGTCGAACACCAGCAGCCCGCCGTCGCCCTGGCCCTGCGTCGCGAAGCCGCGATTCACCGCAGGCACGATCGCGATACCATGAGCTCCCTTGATGCCAGGAATATCGCCCAGCAGCTTGCCCGACTCGGAATCGATGACCTGCGCATGCGTGCCGCGCGGTACAAATAGGCGGTGGCCCTTCGCGTCCACGGTGATGTAGTCAAAGCTGCCCGCACCACCCACGGCAAACGTCTTCTCCACATGCCACGAGCTCTGTCCATGAGCGGCAAGTGCCGTCACCATCAAGAGCTGAACCGCACCACTCGCAACGCACGAGCGCATCTTCACTACACACCTCCAGGATTTGCCGTCTGTCTGATTTTGCCGTCCTTGCATGGACGTGAAGGCAAGGTAGCACCCTGATCCTGAAGCCAGCCTGAAGATGCGGTGATCTTCACGTTCCCGAGCGAAGTGTGAAAGCCGCGTTACAAGGCAGCAACCGATGCAAACTCCTCGCGTGCTGCCGTCTTACGTGCGGCACGCGGAGTCAGCCTCGCGGAGACCGCGCCCCGAGGCCGCAACGTCAGCTGCGGCCAGGCCTCTACCTTCTCCGGCTCCAGCACGCACACCTGGAAGCTGCGCAGCAGAGTCGCCAGCACCAGTACGCCCTCCATCATCGCGAAGTGCTCGCCGATGCACACACGTGTCCCCGCTCCGAAAGGGAAGTACGAGAAGCGCGGCCGCTCCGCAGGAACGAGCCAACGAGAAGGATCGAACGTATCCGGCGAGCTCCAGAATCGAGCGTCCCGCTGTGTTGTGTACGGGCTCATCACTACGGTGCCACCAGCGGGCACCTGCACGTCTCCTAGAACATACGGCGTCACGGCTTCGCGCGTGACGATCCATGCCGGGGGATACAGCCGCAGCGCCTCGCGGAAGAACGCAGTTGTCCGTGGAAGGCGTGCAAGATCATCCATCGTCGGCAGCCGATGAGCCAGCAGAGCATCCAGCTCCTCGCGCACCGTGGCCTCCTCCGCAGGATGGCCGGAGAGCAACAGCAGGCTCCACGTCAGCGCGTTGGCCGTCGTCTCATGGCCCGCGAGGAACAGCGTCAGGCACTCATCCAGTAGCAGCTCCTCGGACATATAGCCCGTGCCAGGCTCGTCATGCGCGGCCATCAGCATGGAGAGCATGTCTTCATACGCCTCCGGGCTCGCCCGATGCGCATCCAGCATAGGCCGCAGCACCTCGAGGATGCCCTGCCGCGCTTCCTTCGCTTGCTTCTCGTATCGCCGCCGGATCGGAGCCACAAACTGCGCGGGCAGGGAATTCAGCCGCATGAAGATGTGCAGCGCCTCGGTCAGATTCTTGCCGATCTCAGGAGCATCGTCTCGCACCTCGGCGCCAAACATGGTGCTTCCCACGATGCCCAGCGTGAGCTTCATCATCTCCGCGTGCACGTCGCACTGGGTCCTGTCCTTCCACCGGTCGCACATCGCAGCAGAGGCCTGCACCATCGCTGCGGCGTAGCCTTCCATCCGGTTGGAGTGGAACGCTGGCTGCACCATTCGCCGCTGCCTTCGATGCAGCTCGCCCTCACTGGTCAGCAGGCCATCCCCCAGCATGGGCTTGGACGAGCGCAGTCCCCGCCCCTTGATGAAGTTCCAGTCATGCGTCACCAGCACGTTCTGGATCAGCTCCGGCTGGTTGACCATGAAGATCTCCCGCTTGCCCACCCGGATGTGCCGTACGTCTACCTGGTTGCTGCTCAGGGATTGCATATACGCCAGCGGATCCCGCCGCAGACGCAGCAGCTCCGTGATTCCTTCGACGTGCTCCACCTTGTAGTCCATGGCTTGCTCGCTCCCTCTGCCTGATCAGACCAGCGCCAGCCCCGTATGTTGCCACCGAAGTGTATGGATTTGTCGCTCAAGCAGATCCCAGCTCGTGACCCTACAATGGACGGCATCCTCTGCGCAGGGCGGCCATGCCGGTATGAAGCCCAATCACCGCTGGTCCGTCGTCGCCATGTTGTGGCTCGTCTGCTTCCTCAACTATGCGGACCGGCAGGTCATCTTCGTCGACTTCCCCCTGCTCCGCCGCGAGTTCGCACTGAACAACACACGCCTGGGCGTCCTCAGCGCCTCCTTCATGGTGATGTATGCCCTCACCGGCCCCATCGCCGGTTGGGTGACGGACCGCGCCTCACGTCGTCGCCTCATCGTCGGCGCGCTGGTCCTCTGGTCGTTGATTACGGCGCTCACGTCCCTCGCGAACAACTATTGGCAACTCCTCGCGGGCATCGCCCTCGCCGGGCTGGGCGAGGCCTTCTACTTCCCCGCCGCCATGTCGCTCCTCAGCGACTATCACGCCGCCGCAACGCGTTCGCGGGCGATGGCGCTTCACCAGTCCGGGGTCTACGTCGGCAGCATCGCGGGTGGCTGGCTCGCCGGGCTGCTCGGCCAGCAGCTGGGTTGGCGCTTCGGTTTTCGCATCTTTGGCGCTGCGGGAGTCGTCCTGGGTGCGTTTCTTGTCATGGTCCTGCGTGAACCAGCGCGCGGGCTCGCCGACGCGCGTGTTGTGCTCGATCACAAGGCCCAGGACCTGCGCACGTCGCTTCGTGAGCTCGCACACAACCCCATCGCAAGACGCCTGGTCTGGGTCTTCGTCGGCGCGAACTTCGTTGCGATGGTCTTCATCGTGTGGCTCCCGACCTATCTCTTCACGCGCTTCCACATGACGCTGAGCCTCGCCGGGCTCAATGGCACCGCGTACCTCCAACTTGCGTCGATCGTGGGTGTTGTCGCGGGTGGGGTCCTGGCGGATGCCTCCGCCCGCCGCCGCATCTTGCAGAGCGAACCGAGCGGCTCCGGTCGCATGCGCGTGCAGGGGCTCGGCCTCCTGTGCGGAGCACCGTTCCTCTTCCTCAGCGGGTGGGCCATGAGCCTCACCGTCGTATTGGCCGCAATGGTCGGCTTTGGCCTCTGCAAAGGCGTCTACGAGGCCAGCTTATGGGCGTCGCTGTATGACGTCGTTCCCGTAGAACGTCGCGGGGCCTCGGTGGGCCTGATGAACTCACTTGGCTGGCTGGGAGCCGCCACAGCGCAGCTCGTCGTCGGCATCGCGTCTGAGCGCTTCAGCCTTGGGCTGTGCCTCAGCGCGACGGCCACGATCTACGTAGCTATCGGCGTCGTCATGCTCAAGGGATCACGCGCGAAGGCGTTGCCATCGACTCTCGGCAACGCCTGAGGGCGAAAGCCTACCGCCCGGCGTGCATCGCTGTGCCCAGCAGGTTGGAGCGCACCAGCGCCTCCAGCGTCTGCTGGTCGGGGAGCTCCCGCTTCGGCACCGCAACCACAGCGGCCTGCATGTTTGCACGCGAGACAAATACCGGACGGTCGCTGCGGGCCGGGGCCAGAGCCCGCTGGTCCAGCGCCACTGTGCGGGCGCGAGGGTGATACTCACGCCGAATTCTCGGCGGCAGCACATGCACCACCGGCTCAGCCTTTACAACAACAGGAGCGGGAGGGGGTGTCGGAGCCAAAGCTTCGACCTGGGCGGCAATTTTCTTCCGATTCTGTTTGGGGGTGGGGGAGGGGGAGGGTCTTTCCAGGCGTTGCACGATATCTCGAATCAGCTGAAGCTTAGCAATCTCCGCATCGATCTTGTGCAGAGTAGGTTCAAAGTCCATGCCGACAGCATATTCCTACTTATCGACACTTGGACAGCCCCCTTGCAGTTTTCCACTGCTGCTTTCATCCCGCAGCCGCCGACCGTCCCGTTGTGGTGCAACGCCCACTTCGTGGGCTGCCTGCCCCCACACGCGAGACTTTGGCCGCAATCAGCGGGAGGGTCGCAAGCGCTCTATGATTGCTATGGTCTGGCATTACACCACCTTACCCATCCCACCCATCTTTGGATCGGTAATACTTGGCTTGCCCGTCTCCACCCGCCCGGCAAACCGAAGCTCGCCATATCCCCGTGCGCGAAGACTGTAGTCGTACCAGCCGTGGTTCCGCGAACTCGGCAGAACCACGACTGCCGTCTTCCCCTGCTGCACCATCCTGCGCTGCGGCGGTGCTCCATAAGAGTTGTCCACGATCTCCGCCATGAGCGGCGCCCCTGCCGTGCTGCGCAGCAGCAGACGAAGGTCTCCAGTCGCCCGATGCCGCTGCGCGTCGGTTGGCGTCTTGCCGGACACATCGTAACCAACCCCCACCGCGATGGGCAGCGGCTCCTCGCCCGCCCGGAAGGCGCGATAAAACCCGTTCGGCGCATGCACTTCGATCTCGTAGCCATCGCCTGAAAATATTGCGAGTGGCCAGCTGCAAACCTTCCGATCACCCGCACGCACCGCATACGTCGCCGCATGCATATGGCTTTTCCCGTTAGAAAGTTGGCGCAGGTACACGTTGAACGGAGCTCCCGCCGACGTTGCACCATGCAGCTTGTCGCCGGCCCGCAACTCCAGTTCGAAATGCTTCCCGTCCGCGCTCAGCCCTCCGTCGGCGTAAAGCTCATACGGCAGCGCACAGGCAGGACGCGTTCCTGGCTCCTGCTTCGGCATCCAGACAGGGTGGCCAGGGCTCGTAGCACTCCACGAAACCTCCGCCGCCGTCAGCTTGCGATAGCCCGAAGGAACAGGCTTGAAGCGTGCCTCTGCGATGCTCACCACAAACGGATCGCGCTTCACGTAGTCCAACTTCGGCCTCTCAGGGGTGAACGGTCGAAAGATCGAGCTCAGGTCACCGGAGATCGCCCGCCGCCACGCGCTGATGTTCTCCTCGCGGACCGATCCTTGGCCCTTGTGCGCAACAAAGCTCTCCAGGAACTGCAGCGTCGAGCTGTGATCGAACAGCTGCGAGTTCACCCACCCGCCCCGCGTCCAGGGCGAAGCCACCACCATGGGCACACGAAACCCCATACCCACTGGCCCCGAGCGCGCTTCATGCTCTTCCACCCCCATCGCCAGCTCCTCCTCGCGCGTCACGTACTCAAGCCCCGTGTCGATCCCGCTTGAGGCCCCACCCGTCTCTGCGCGCCGCGGGTCCGCAGCCGCATACGACGGTGCATGATCGAAGTAGCCATCGTTCTCGTCATACGTCAGGATGAAGATCGTCTTCTGCCACACCTCCGGGTTCTTCGTCAGGATGTCCATAACCTCGGAGATGTACCAGGCGCCGAACCACGGCGCACTCGGATGATCGGAGAAGCGCTCCGGAGCCGTCAGCCACGAGATC
>Ga0302187_10003818_pt1 | contig 12173 bp, 9 predicted proteins | sample II_Bog_E1_3_FD_202120 | JGI IMG/M metagenome (GOLD analysis project Ga0302187, IMG submission 202120) | Peat permafrost microbial communities from Stordalen Mire near Abisko, Sweden - II_Bog_E1_3 | ecosystem: Environmental > Terrestrial > Soil > Wetlands > Peat | place: Sweden: Abisko, Stordalen...
GCCTAACTTGAACTGCGCTGAACCTCTATCTTTGGCGCACTGGGCTGCGGCGCTTTCGAATTTGGTATGGTTTCTCCTGCAACTCCGATTCATCTTGGGCCTCCCACTTTGTTACCCTAGGCCGCCAGACTACAGCGCAGCCGCGCCGGCTTCGGCTACTGCGTGGTCCTGGTCGCCTGAGCCGCCGCTTACGCCGATTGCGCCTACTACTTTTCCGTCCTGCTTTAGAGGGATGCCGCCGGCGAAGATCATGATTTTTCCGTCGTTGCTGGCGTGGATGCCGAAGAACTGGTTGCCGGATTGGCTGTGGGTGGCGAGATCCTTCGTCGCGATGTCGAAGGCGCGGGAGGTGTAGGCCTTCTTGATGGAGATGTCGATTGAGCCGATCCATGCCGAGTCCATGCGGACGTGGGCGATTAGATTGCCGCCGGCGTCGGCGACGGCGATGTTCATGGGCTGGCCGATTTCGGCGGCTTTGGCTTCGGCGGCCTCGATGATGCGCTTTGCGTCTTTGAGGGTGATCATGATGAACTCCGGTGGTTTTGAGTGTTCAGTGTGAAGTGTGGAGTGTGAAGTGTGGAGTGTGAAAAGCCCTGGGTGCTGTTACGGTTTTTTTTCGCCCATGCCGAAGATTTTCTGGAAGATGTTGCGGTGTTCGGAGTTGTGGCTGCAGGTATCCATGGGGACTGTGCCTTCGAGGAAGGCGGCGGTGTAGGTCGAGGATTCGCAACTGGGGTCGGCGGGGAGGTTGGTGGCTTTGTCGATGGAGACCAACTGGACGCCTTCCGGGGCGACGAAGGAGTGGGTATCGGAGTATTGCGGGAGCTGGACGGCCTTTTTCATGAACTCTGCCCAGATGGGGGCGGCGGCGTGGGCGCCTTCGATTTTGATGTCGGTGTAGTCGTCGTTGCCGACCCAGACGATGCAGAGCAGGTTGCTGGTGTAGCCGGCGAACCAGGCGTCGTGGCTGGTGCCGGTTTTGCCGGCGGCTGGGGCGAGGAAGCCGCGGGTGCGGACGGCCGCGCCGGTGCCGGCGTTGATCACGTTTTCAAGCATGTTGGTGGTGACGTAGGCGACGCGGGGGTCGAGGATCTGCTTGGAGGTGGGGGTGTAGTCGTCGATGACATCGCCGGAGGGATTGCGGACGCTGGCCAGCAGCCAGGGGTCGAGGTGCAGGCCGCCGTTGGCGAAGATGGTGTATGCGCCGGCCATCTCCATGGGGGTGGCGTCGTATGCGCCGATGGCCATGGCGGGGGTGCCGCGGACGCTTTTGATGCCGGCTTCGCGCGCCAGGTAGGCGACGCGGTCGAAGCCGACCAGGGAGGCGAGGCCGATGGTGGCGTTGTTGAGCGATTTTTGGAGGGCGTAGCGGGCGGTAACTTCTTCGTGATACTCGCCCTCGAAGTTGCGCGGGGTGTACTCCTGGCCGCCGACTTCGTAGGTGGTCTGCTCGTCGCTGAGCATGGTGATGGGCGAAAACAGCCCATCCTTGCCGGAGAGGGTGACGCCGGCGAGAGCGGTGTTGAAGGCGGAGGCGTAGACGAAGGGCTTGAAGATGGAGCCGGTGGGGCGTTTGGAGACGGCGTGGTTCAACTGGCTGGCACCGTAGCTGCGGCCGCCGACCAGCGCGAGGACCTGGCCGGTGTGAGGATTGAGCGCGACGAGAGCGACTTGCGGATACGTGATGGCCGAGTTTGGTTCGCCGGGGTGGTGCTTGCCGTAGAGTTTGTCGACCTGCTCATCGACGACATGGATGGTGCCTTCGACGGCGGTGGTGGCGGCGCGCTGCAGGTCGGGGTCGAGCGATGTGTAGATGTGGAGGCCTTCGCGGTTGAAGTCGCGTTCGCCGAGCTTTTGCACGAGCTGTTCGCGGACCAGATCGACGAAGTAGGGCGCGTCGCTGGCGTCGACGCTCATTTGCGAGAGATGGAGCGGCTCCTGCTTGGCACGCTCGGCGACGTCTTTGGAGATTGCGCCGGTTTCGACCATAGAGTCGAGGACGAGATTGCGCCGGTCGAGGACGCGGTCGGGATGGTGGAAGGGATTGAAGTAGCTGGGCCGCTGGATGATGCCGGCGAGCATGGCGGCCTCGGGCAGGTTGAGCTGTTTGACATCCTTGCCGAAGTAGGCCTGGGACGCCTCGCCGAATCCGTTGATGGCGAAGCTGCCCAACTGGCCGAGAGGAATTTCGTTGGCGTACATCTCGAAGATCTGCTTTTTGGTGAAGCGGTGTTCGAGCTGGAAGGTGATGACGATTTCGATGATTTTGCGCTTGATGCGCTTTTCGGGCGTGAGGAAGAAGCCGCGCGCCAACTGCATGGTGAGCGTGGAGCCGCCCTGCTGCTTTTGCCCGCTGCGCACGTCGCGCAAAATTGCCTCCACGAGCCGCGCATAGTTGACGCCGCCGTGCTCGAAGAAGCGGCGATCTTCAATGGCGAGAACGGCCTGGACTAGATTTTGCGGGATTTCGTCGTAGGTGACCAGGCGGCGCTTGGTGCGGTTGGCGTCTTCGCTGAGGCCGGTGATGAGGAGCGGCTCGAGTTCGTAGCTGGTGAGGGGCTGGCCGTGGTCGTCGATGAGGGTATCGACGAGGCCGGCGGCGAAATGGATGGTCGCTCCATCCTCGGCGTGATAGCTCTGGGGTCCGGGGCGGATGGTGACCGAGTCCGCGCTGACGGCAAAGGTGCCAAGCGGCGAGGGAGCCAAAGCGCCGTCCTGGGTGTAGCCGGCCTGGCGCAACTCGTTGGCGATGGCGCCGATGCCGAGCTTTTGGCCCGGCCGCACTTCGCGCGGGGCGGCGTAGATTTTGGCGGTGGTGGCAAAGAGGGGTTGCTTGAGGCGCTCATCGACCAGCGGTTGATAGCTGATGTAGAAGTAGCCAAAGATGGAGAAGGCGACCAGGAAGACGGCGGCGAAGGACAGTCCCGCGGCCCACAACAGGAGGTTGAGCCATCCGCGCCGGTTGGCCGGCTTGGTAAACCGGACTCGAATTGCCATCGCCTCTGCCTCCGTGGCTGCCGCGCGAGGGGTTTCGCGGTTTGGTAAGTTTTTGGAGTATCCGTTCTCGAGCCTTCAGCGTTGGTGGCTCTGAGAATTTCCAGTGTTTCTCTTGCTGTTCCCTCAGGGGCTAAAGCCCGATCGATGTTGCCGCACTTGCGGCGCGGCTGAAGCCGCGCCCTTTCAAAACAACAGCTTAGTCCAGGCTGTCCGATGAACTGACGGCAAGAAGCTGCTGCACTAAATCGTCAATCGCTACTTCGACGCTACCGGAAACGCCGCGTTTGACAAGCTCAACTTTTCCATCCGCAACCTTTTTGCCCACATTGACGCGGTAGGGGATGCCGACCAGGTCCGCGTCCTTGAATTTGACGCCGGCGCGCTCGTCGCGGTCATCGAGCAGAACGTCGAATCCGGCGGATTCGAGGTCCGCCGCGAGTTTTTCGCCGGTTTCGCGCAGCAGCGGGTCGGTGACGTTGGTGACGGTGACGACGACGGTGAAGGGCGCGATGCTGGTGGGGAGCCAGAAGCCGTTGGCGTCGTTGGCTTGCTCGATGGCCGCGGTGAGGATGCGCTCGATGCCGATGCCGTAGCAGCCCATGATGGGCATGACCTCTTTGCCGTTGGGGTCGAGGACGCTTGCGCCCATCGATTGGGAGTACTTGTAGCCGAGCTTGAAGATGTGTCCGATTTCGACGGCGTGGCCGACGACGAGCTTGCCCGGGCAGCCAGGGGTGGGGCAGCCCTCGCCCTCGTTGACCGTGCGAATGTCCCCGCTCAGGGTCCAGGAGAAGTCTCGGCCGGCGGAGACGTTGCGCAGGTGGTAGTTGCCGAGGTTCGCGCCGGCGACCATGTTCCTGCGGCCTTGAAGCGAGCGGTCGATGACGACGGTGACGCCGCCGGTGAGCGGCGTTTCCGCCGGCTCGAGGCCGACGGGGCCGAGATAGCCGGCCGGAGCCTGGAGGAACTGCTGTAGCTCTTCGGCGACCATGGGGCGGAGCTCAGCCGCGCCGACCAGGCTCATGAGCTTGTTTTCGTTGACCTGGTGGTCGCCGCGGAGGAAGGCGGCGAGACCGTACCAGGCGTCGGGGACTTTGTCCAGGCCGCGCTTGAGGGCCATGTAGGCGACGCATTTGATGTCGGAGGCTGCCGAGATTTGGAAGAAGCGGGCGACGTCGGCGATGGCGGCGAGGCCGGGGGTGAAGACGAGCTCGGGCATGCCATCGCCGGTCGATTCCATTTCGGTGACGGGACCGAGGACGGAGCTGGCCTTTTCCACGTTAGCCGCGTAGTTGCAGAGGGGGCAACTGGCGATGAGGTCTTCGCCGGCTTCGGTGTAGACCATGAATTCCTGGGACTGGGAGCCGCCCATGGCGCCGGAATCGGCGTCGACGACGACGAATTTGAGGCCGCAGCGGGTGAAGATGGCGCGGTAGGCGGCGTCGTGCAGGTCGTAGCTGCGGTCGAGGCCGGCCGAGTCGAGGTCGAAGGAGTAGCTGTCCTTCATGGTGAACTGGCGGACGCGGAGCAGGCCGGATTTGGGGCGGGGCTCGTCGCGGAACTTGGTCTGGATCTGGTACCAGATCTGAGGGAGTTGCTTGTAGCTGCGGAGCTCGTTGCGGGCGATGGAGGTCATGACCTCTTCGTGGGTCATGCCCAGGCAGAGGTCGGCGCCCTTGCGGTCCTTGAGGCGGAACATATTGTCGCCCATGACGGTCCAGCGGCCGGACTCCTCCCAGAGCTCGCGGGGATGGAGGGTGGGGAGGAAGAACTCCTGGCCGATTTTATCCATTTCCTCGCGGACGATGGCGATGATTTTGTTGAGCGCGCGCTGGCCGAGCGGGAGATAGGAGTAGATGCCCGCGCCGAGCTGGCGGATGTAGCCGGCGCGGAGGAGGAGCTTGTGGCTTGCCACCTCGGCGTCTGAAGGGGCTTCGCGGAGGGTGGGGACGAAGAGTTTTGACCAGCGATGCATGAGGATGTACGAACGCGCTTTCCCGCCGTGAGCCGGCGCTATCGAAAAAGGTAGTCGTGGCTATTCTAAATGCTGGGGGAGTGGGGCGGCTGCGGAGCGGTCCCCGCGACCCGGGGGATTCCGGCCAGGGTTCGGACTACGCCGCGCACCTTCGCGAGCATTGTGTCGGGCATCCGGCCATGGTAGACAGCATCGCGAGCCCGCCAATCCAGGCTTCGCATGTGTTCGCAAAGAACCGCGCCGTGGACCGGCAATCCAGGCGGAAGTTCAACGTGAAACCGGTAGCCTTTAACCTTGCTGCTGATGGGGCAAACGTAGGCGAAGTTCGTCTTTTGATTCATATACCTGGCGGCGAGCACCATCGCCGGTCTTCGCCCCGCTTGCTCTCGTCCCGCCTGGGGATCGAAATCCAGCCAGACCAAATCACCGGCATCCGAGACGTAAGGCCCTACCAAACTTCGGCCCCGCGCGGCGGACCCCAGTCGTATTCGCCAAGCGAAGCGCCGTCCTCCACGCCTTCCATCAGTTCTTCGAGCGTCATCTCTTCCACCGGGATGGAACTGCGCGGGATGGGAGGCCGCACCAACTCGATTCCGCCGTTCCCATTAGGAACCCATGCCACCGGCTCACCCACCCTGAGATCTGTCTGGGCGATCGCTTCTTCGGGAATTTCGACGGTGAGCGTGTTGCCAATCCGAACGATTTGGGTGGTCATTGGCCAACTCCTGATGAAATCATACCGCCATGCTTTCCTTTTGCCCCGAACGAGTCTCGAAGCCTGCGAACGGCTGCGCCGACTCAGGTTGCTGAGGTGGGCATTCAAAGCGGAAACATCCATCGCCGGGTACTGCGTGCATTACGAAAGAGCGGACACTGCCGCCCAAGCATGGTACCAAAGTCACTGCTTGTACCACCTTTGGGGGAGATACCGCCTGCGATTTTCTTTTATGCTTGGTTTCACAACCAACCAGATGGGGAGTCTCGCGGCGGATTGCATGGGCGTTCAGTGGCTCGACAAGACTGAAAGCGACTTGTGCAACCGCGGCGCACCGTTCTTTCCGCGCTGCCTTCCAGCAGCTAGTTGAAGTACTGCAACCCTGAGTTCTCTTGGACCCAATCTTTCTTAAGGAATGGGCACGGCAATGATTCGAAGATTTTGTACCCTTCAGGAGAGCCCGGGCTTCGAGCTGGCGGACTTCACTGGTCGCGCAACCATGCTGAAAAACTTAAATGCCGGGAAGCGGACGAGTCGCGCCGTTGCCCAGGCAGTGCGCTTCCTGGCCGTTTGCATTCTGGCTCTTGCCGGAACCGGCGCCTGGTGCGCGACGGCCACCATCAAGCTGACTCCGGCCACGGTCACGCTTCCGCTGGGGCAGTCGGTCGATTTCGCCGCCGAAATCGACGGCAAGGCGACAAACGACGTTTACTGGAGGATTCTCCCCGCGCCAGGGGTAACGGCCGGTCTGGGCGCCTTGAGCGCCACAGGCGTCTACCGTGCGCCGGGTCAGTTGCCGTCACCGACGGTGACGCACGTTACGATCGAGATTGCGAGCAAGGCCAATCCCAAGTTGACGGCGACGGCGGTGGTTACTCTTTTCAACGCCGTCCCCGTGGTCACCTACACCACGCCCGCGCTCGTCCCGGTCGGCATCTCCATGCTCTATTTTCATGGAAACAACTTTCTTCCCGAGGCCACGGTGCTTTTCAATGGCAAGGAGATCGAATCGAATTTCGTTTCTCCGACGCTGATCGAAGCCGTGGTGAATGTTCCCAAAGTGGGGAGTTACCCGATTTCGGTGAAGAATGTCGACGTGGGCGGGAAGACCTCCGCGGCTTACACGCTGAAGACCCTGGCGGCCTCCGCGCCGAGCTATACGGCCACGGTCCGCTTTCTGGAGCAGTGCACTTTCGGCCCCACGCCGGAGTTGATCGCGCATGTGCAATCGGTGGGGTTCGAGGGGTTTCTCGCGGAGCAGTATTCGCTTCGCACCAGTTACTGGGTCCACTACCCGGCCGACAACACGAAGAATAGCTACGAGCCGGAGTTCTACACGTTCGCGGTCAGTGGGCAGGACCAGTTTCGGCAACGGGTGGCTCTGGCTTTGAGCGAGATATTCGTGACCTCGGGCAACAAGATCGACTCGAGTGCGATGTTCGAATGGCAGAACATGCTGCTGACCGATGCGCTAAGCAGCTACACGCGGATTCTGCACGATGTGACGATAAGCCCGGCCATGGGCCAGTATCTGGATATGGTGAACAACGCGAAGGGCGATCCCACGCAAGGCACCAGCCCGGACGAGAACTATGCGCGCGAAGTGCTGCAACTATTCTCGGTCGGGCTGAACAGGCTGAATCAGGATGGAACGCCGGTGCTGGACAAGAGCGGCAATCCGACTCCAAACTACGATCAGGACACGATTGAAGGATTTGCCTCCGCCTTCACCGGATGGACCTTTGCTCCGTGGCCGGGAAAGACGGCGCACTTCTGGGATCCGGAGTTTGACTATCTTCCGATGGTGGCGATCGAGGAGTATCACGACACCAACCCGAAGAAGCTTCTCAATGGCACTGTGTTACCGGGGGGGCAGACGGCCGAGGAGGATCTGGTTGCGACGCTGGCCAATATCGCTGAGAATCCCAATGTCGCTCCATTCTTTTCAAAGCAATTGATTCAGCATCTGGTTACGAGTAATCCTTCACCGGCTTATGTGGCACGGGTGGCCGCCGTCTTCACCAAGAACAGCAGAAACCTGCGTGGAGACATGATGTCTGTGCTGGAAGCCATTCTGCTGGACCCGGAGGCGCGGGCAGGCGACAACGCTCCGGCGACAGCCAACTTTGGGCATCTCCGGGAGCCGGCGATCTTCATTCCCGCCACCATGCGCGCCGTCGCCGGCCTCTCCCTTTCCACCTACGACACGCTCTGGTACGAAGGAGCGAATATGGGGCAGGACATTACGAACTCCCCCGACGTCTTCGATTACTTCCCAATCGGATACGAGATTCCGTCGACTGGGCAGGTTGCGCCGGAGATGGGCATTCTTTACTCCGCGACGGCGATCCAGCGGGCGGATTGGGTTGCAGATCTGGCTTTCAGCAACGACAAGATCTCCGGTACACAGTATTCGCTGGATTATTGGACGTCGCTGGGAGATGGCGGCATCTTCATGGACCAGTTGAACTTGTTCTTCTTCCATGGGCAAATGTCGTCCGGGTTGCGCGCGGCAATTCAAACCGCGATGAACGCCTATCCCGCAACGGAAACTACACAGCGAGTGCAGCAGGCACTGTATGTTGCCATGACATCGCCGGAGTATCAGGTAGAGCAGTAAAGGCTCGGAAAAGGACAAACGTATGGGAATTTCACGACGGGACTTTCTGCGGCTGAGCGCCTGCTCAACTATGGGTGCGGGACTGGCGGCAAAACTGCGCAGCTTTGAGGTCATGAACGCTCTGGCCGCAAGCACGACCGGATACCAGGCGCTGGTGTGCGTGTTTCTGACCGGCGGCAATGACGCGAACAACATGGTGGTGCCGTTTGACACGGCCGGCTACGCGAGCTACAAGAAGGCGCGCACCGTGCTTGCGCTGCCGCAATCTTCACTGAAGCCGATCGCCAACGGGGCGTACGCCGTCCATGGCAGACTGCCGTTTCTCGCCTCGCTGTATGACAGCGGACAGGCCGCTCTGCTTTTCAATGTGGGAACTCTGGTGGCGCCGATCAGCCAGGCCACTTTGAATACCGCCGCGCTGCCCGCGAATCTCTTCTCCCACTCGGATCAGCAGCATGAGTGGCAGACCGATTCGCCAGGGGAATCGAGCCGCTACGGCTGGGGAGGGCGAGTGGCCGACGCGGTGGCCTCCTATAACGCGGGCTCGAACTTCCCCACCGTTCTTTCCGTCAATGGCAATGCCGCATTCGGCACGGGGTTGGCGTCGTTCCCCGAATCGATCGATCCGGGATACATTGAGGGACTCGGCGGCTTCCGGAATTCGATCCAGCAGCAGGCCAGCGAGGCTGCGATGAGCACCATGACGACGCTGGACAGCGGCGTCTCGCTGGTGCAGGCGACCAGTGCGATGTACGGCAACTCGCTGAAGAACAACGCCGAACTGAGCGCCGCGCTGGCCTCGGCGACGCCGCTGAAGACCGTCTTTCCGACTTCGTGGATCGGGCAGCAACTGGGACAAATCGCGCAGGTGATGAACGTTCGGCAGACGCTGGGACTGCAACGCCAGATCTTCTTCTGCTCGCTGGACGGGTTTGACACACACTCGGCCGAACTGACCACCCACTACGCTCTCTATGGCTATCTCAACGCGGCGTTCCAGGCCTTCTATGAGGCCACGCAGGAGATGGGCATTGCGAACAACGTGACTACTTTCACCCACTCTGATTTCGCACGCACGATGAAGCCAAACTCGAATGGAGGCTCCGATCACGCGTGGGGCAGCCACCACTGGGTTTTTGGCGGGGCGGTGCAAGGCGGGGCAAACTACGGCACTTTCCCGAATCTGGAGCTGGGCGGCCCGGATGACAACGGCGGCGAAGGGCGATGGATTCCGACGACCGCGGTAACGCAGTATGCGGCGACGCTGGCGCAGTGGTTCGGAGTTCCGCAGAGCAGCATGGCGACGGTATTTCCCAATTTGGCGAATTTCCCGCAGGCGAATCTTGGGTTCATGGGGTAGGAGGGACTCGCGCCCGCGCTGGGTGGAAACCCGAATTGAATTCAACGGAAAACGAGGGTGCGCCGCCAGGAGGGGGCGCGCTTTCGCGTGTATGCGCGAAGTCTCCTTGCCGCATTTCGCTGGGCATCTGCCGCCGTGCAATCGGGTTGATGATACAATGTAGATACGGAGGTCGCATGCAAACCCAAGTGCTCAGATGGGGGAACAGTCTGGCGGTCAGGATTCCAAAACCGGTAGCCGAAGACGCGCGACTGCAGGCGGGAAGTGTGCTGGATATCGCGATCGGCCCCGATGGAGCGTTGCAACTGCATCGGGTGAGTGAGGCGCCAACGCTGGCGCAATTAGTTGCGCAGATCACTCCGGAGAACCGTTACGCGGAGGTCTCACTTGGGCCGGAGATCGGAAGGGAAATCGTGGAGTGGTGACTTCCTACGTTCCCGACGCGGGTGACATTGTTTTCATGGATTTCGATCCCCAGGTCGGCCGAGAGCAGGCAAAGCGCCGCCCCGCTCTCGTTTTGACCGAGATTGGCTACAACCGGGCGAGCGGTCTGGCCGTAGTTTGCCTGCTGACCTCCAGGATCAAGCCCTATCCTTTCACCTTGCCAATCGACGCGGGCACGATCGGCGGAGCTGTGCTGGTCGATCAACTGAAGAGCATGGATTGGTCGGGACGCCGGGCGGAATTCCACTCCAGGGCTCCAGCGACGTTGCTTGCGAAGGTACGCCAGTATATTGCTGTACTGCTGCAAATCCCAATCCGATGAGCTTTGGTGTTCCCACAGGCTTCCCGACAACCTGCGGGAATGAGAAACGGCTGAATTTGAAGGTTGGCAGCATTTACTGTTGCTAATCGGGGATGTATACGATTACATTTGTGCGGGGTATAGAAATGACCACCGCTGCGTTTCGTCTAATCAGTCTGCTCGCCGCCGCCTTGCTTGTATCATCTACAGTTTGCCCCGCCGTCGCCGAGGATGCTCCAAGGCTCGTGCAAAAGGACGGACGGTTTGCCTTCCTGGTGGATGGCAAGCCTTTTCTGATGCTGGGCGGGCAGATTCACAACTCCAGCGCCTGGCCGAGCGAGCTGCCACAGGTCTTCAAGTCGATGGAGGCGCTGCACGCCAACACGGTGGAAGCGCCGGTTTACTGGGAGCAGATGGAGCCGGCCGAGGGCAAGTTCGACTTCAGCCTGGTGGACGCGATCCTGCAGGGCGCGCGGGAGCATAAATTGCGCGTGGTGCTGTTGTGGTTTGGGACCTGGAAGAATGGCCAGATGCACTACGCGCCGGAGTGGGTCAAAACGGACACCAAGCGGTTTCCGCGGATGATCCGGCCGGATGGCGAACCGACGGATGTGCTTTCGGCCAACTTCCCCGCGACGATGGAAGCCGACAAGGCGGCCTTTGTGGCGCTGATGCATCACCTGAAAGAGACCGACGTTGACGCGCACACGGTGCTGACGGTGCAGGTGGAGAACGAATCGGGCGGGATCGGGACAGTGCGCGACTACGGGCCGGAGGCGAACGCCGAGTTTGCCGGGCCGGTGCCGGCCGATCTGCTCGGGATTGTGAAGAAGCCGGCGGGGACGTGGGCGCAGGTTTTCGGCGGGGCGGCCGACGAGACCTTCCAGGCTTACTACCAGGCGAAGTACATCAACGAGATTGCGGCGGCGGGGAAGCGGGAGTTTGGGATTCCGCTGTACATCAATGTGTGGGTCGACTATCCGCCGGCCGAGCTGCCGGAGCGCAGGCTGGACCAGCCGGGCGTGGGGTACCCGAGCGGCGGGGCGGTGCAGAAGTTTGTGGGGCTCTGGAGGGCGCTGGCGCCGGCGCTGGACATGATCGGCCCGGATATCTACGCCGACGACACGGGGTTCTATTTGGACACGATCCACGCTTACGCGCGGCCGGACAATCCGCTGTGGATTCCGGAGACGGGGCGCAACGACAGCTACGCGAAGTTTCTTTTCTACGCGCTGGGCAATGGGGGGTTGGGATTTTCTCCATTCGGCGTGGATCAGTCGGGGTGGAATATCCTGGGCGACGAGCCGCCGAAGGCGCACGCGGCCAATTTCGCTCTGATCGGACCCATGAGCCGGGAGATAGCGCAGTGGAACTTTGACGGGAAGCTGAAGACGAGCATTGAGGAGCCGGGCAAGGCTGCGCAGGAGCTGGATTTTGGCCCCTGGCAGGCGAGCGTCTCGTTTGGGTTTCCGCAGTACGACGGGCGCCGGCCGCCGGGGACCAAGGATGCGCATGGGGTGGCGCTGGTGGCGCAACTGGGGCCAGATGAGTTTGTGGTGACGGGGATCGATGCGAGCGTCAGTTTTCACTTGCCGGGCAAGCTGGCGGGGCAGCGGATGCAGATTCTTTCGGCGGAGCAGGGGTATTACGAGGACGGGGTCTGGAAGAAGCTGCGGCTGTGGAATGGGGACGAGACGGACCGGGGATTGAGCTTTTTGCCGGGGCAGCCGGCGGTGGTGCGGGTGCGGCTGGGACGGTTCT
>Ga0302187_10003824_pt1 | contig 12166 bp, 8 predicted proteins | sample II_Bog_E1_3_FD_202120 | JGI IMG/M metagenome (GOLD analysis project Ga0302187, IMG submission 202120) | Peat permafrost microbial communities from Stordalen Mire near Abisko, Sweden - II_Bog_E1_3 | ecosystem: Environmental > Terrestrial > Soil > Wetlands > Peat | place: Sweden: Abisko, Stordalen...
TAACGACGCAAACCTCCATTGGCACACCCGGCGGCCTTGCCGGTCCGCAAGCCGGTTCCACCACAGTGTCTGTGCGCTACAACGCGCAGACACACACGGTGTTGCCCGTCATACCGCGTGTGGCGACCGGGCAGGCCGTGCTGGCGAAACAGCCCAATGGCTTGCCGGTGCCTTGCTGGCTGACCATCGATCCCCGGACCGGTGCAATCGGGGGCAGCCCGGCCAAGGAAGACATCGCCGCCAATGTGCCGGTTGTCGTGGTTGAACACGTGCCGCTGGCCGATGGGACGACCCAGGCGGTGACAATCACCGTGAAGCCTGACCAGTTTCCGCAAGGTGGATCGCATTGCGGCCTTGTGCGCACCAATCCGGCGCCCTGATACGGTTTGCACAGGGCATAGCGGTTGAAACGGGCCGCGCAGTTTTCGCAGCGCGGCACGCGCGCGCGCCTTGCCATCTTTTTGTGCCGCTTGTCGTAAATCGACCAAATTCCCGCAAATATCATCACCATGCGCATCGATCGTCGGTTTGTGCGGCGATAGCCATGCGCGCTTGATTACTAAAGGCATGATAGATATACTCACCAGTATGCCAAGGTGAATGCCATGCAAGGCAATGACCGGCCAATCACGGGGAGTATGCATGAAAAGCCTTCGTCACGCCGCGTTCAACGGGCCTCTTGCCGCGCTCATGGCGCTTCCGCTGCTTGCCGGAACGGCCCATGCCGCCGATGCCGTTGCCACCGGGGCGGGGGCAACCGAACCTGCCGCCGCGAATGCCAAGGCTGATGACAATTCCGCCAGCACCACCGACACGCGCGAAATCATCGTCACGGCGACCAAGCAGAATACCGCGATCAGCCGTCTGGCGGCCGCCGTCACCGCGCTGACGGCAAAGGATCTCGGCCCGGGCGGGGTGCAGAACGTCGGCGATCTGCAAGGCGTGGTGCCCAATGTATCAATCGGCGACCAGTTCGGCGTCAACCGCACGTTTATTCGCGGTGTCGGGCTCAACAATTTCGACATCGGCGGTGAAGGCGCGGTGTCGTTCCTGCAGGACGGTGCGATCATTGCCCGCCCCGCCGAACAGTTGAGCGGCTTTTATGATCTGGAACAAGTCGAAGTGCTGCGCGGGCCGCAATCGATCCTCTATGGCCGGGGGGCGACGGCAGGCGCGATCAACATGGTCACGGCCAAGCCGACCGACCAGTTCGATGGCTATTTTCGCGCGACTTATGGCAACTACAACGATGAAGTGCTCGAAGGTGCGCTCGGTGGCCCGGTCGCGGGCGACAAGCTGCTGGTGCGGTTGGCCGGGAAATACGAAAAGCACGATGGTTATGGCGTGAACCTCTATACCGGAAACCCGGTCGACAACCGCGATTCCTATGCTCTGCGCGCGACGGTGATCGCGAAGCTGGGCGAAACTGGCAAGTTCACGCTGGTCGCTGACCAATTTCATGAAGGCGACGACGACTACGCATTCCATTACTTTGGGCCGTCGGTCATTCCAGGCAACGAAATCTATTACCACTTGCTCGGCGGGCAGTCGATTTTCGATTATGCCGCCGCGCATGGCCAGACGCCCAACTTGCGCGACATCTATTCCGATCAGGATGCCATCAACCGCCGCAGCGGGTTTGGCGTAACTGGCACGTTCGACTGGGATCTGGGCACGACCACCATCAAGTCGATCACCGCCTATCGCTCGTTCAACCGGTTCAACCGCGACGATCTGTCGGTATCCAACGTCGATCTGGCCGGGCAGAACAACTACACCGAACAGAGCCGTTCGTTCAGCGAGGAAGTGACCGCCAATTACACCGGCCAGGGGTTCACCCTGCTGGGCGGCGCGATGTATTTCCACGAGCGGCTCTATGGCGACACGAGTGTGCCGACCACCAACCTGGGCGTGCTGTTCGGCCTGCCCGCCGATACGTTCAACAATGGCGTCTATGACCAGAACGGGCGGGTGATGATCGATGCGGTCGGCGTCTATCTGCAGGGCGCGGCGGATCTGACCTCCACGCTGAAGCTGACGCTGGGCGGGCGTTACAACTATGAACACCGCCAGGGGATCGGCTTTTTCCGCTTTGATGCCGAGGGCACTTATGTGCCGACCGATGAGGCCAAAGGGTGGGGCTCGGTCACGCCCAAGGCGCTGCTGGAATATCGTCCCAACAACCAGACATTGCTCTATGCCAGCGTGACCAAGGGTTTCAAATCGGGGGTGATCGACGTCGGCAGTGAAAATCCGGTGATCAATCCCGAAACGGTGTGGAGCTATGAAGCCGGTTTCAAGCAAAAGCTGTTCGACAACCACCTGCAATTGAACGGCGCGGCGTTCTATTACAAGTACAGCAATCTGCAGGTCAGCTTTGTGAACGCACAATCGGTGGTCGAAACGATCAATGCCGCCAGCGCGCGCAATTTCGGCGGAGAACTGGAACTGGTCGGCAAGATCAGCCATGCGCTGACGGTGAACCTTTCCGGCACATATTTGAATGCAAAATTCACCAATTTCTGCAATGCCTATTACGGTTCCGGCTATCCCGCGCGACCCGGAATTTCCTATGCGCCCTGTCCCACCGACCCTTCGCTGGTCGATCTGGCCGGCAAGACTTTGCCCAATGCGCCCAAATATACTTTTGGCGGGGGTTTCCAATACGATATCGCCCTGGGCAACCAAGGCAAGCTGACCGCGCAGGGCGACGTCAAGTGGCAGGACACGATCTATTTCAGCGAGTTCAACAACAGCGATGCCGAACAGACCGGCTATGCCATGGCCAATGCCAGCCTGACCTGGCACGCCCCGGGTGACAAGTTCTCGGTCGAAGGCTGGGTACGCAACCTGACCAACAAATATGCCATCGCCAACAACATCATCGCTGCGGCGCTGTTTGCCTATGTGCGCGTGGGGTCGCTGGTGCCGCCGCGTACTTATGGGGTGACCGCCAGCTACAAGTTCTAGGTGGCGGGCGATGGACCGCTTTCGGCTGGGCACCTTCAAAGTGCATCGCATCGAGGAATGGCGGGGCGGCTTTGCCCCGCCAGACCATCTGTTTGCAGGGTACGAGGCGGCCGGCTGGTCGCCCCATACCGAAGAATTCACGCCCGATTATTTCGATCCCGACAGCGGGCGGGTCTATGCCTTTCTGCAAAGCTGGCTGATCGACACCGGGCATTTGCGCATCCTGTTCGACACCGGTGCGGGCAACGACAAGCATCGCCCCGATCTGCCGGTGTTCGATCACCTCGCCACCGATTTTCTCGGGCGCCTGGCGGCGGCGGGGTTTGCGCCCGAAGATATCGACGTGGTGGTCTGTTCGCATGTCCATGTCGATCACGTCGGCTGGAACACCCGGCTGATCGATGGCGCCTGGCAGCCGACCTTTCGCAATGCGCGCTATCTGCTGCCGCTGGCCGATCGCGATTACTGGGACCCGCTGGTGACGGGAATCGGGCCGGGCGGGCTGGGCGCGGCAGTCAATGCGGGGATGTTCGAAGACAGCGTGCGCCCGATCATGGCCGCAGGTCGCGCCGAATGGGTGACCGACGGGTTCGAGGTGGCGCCGGGCGTGGTGCTGCGGGCCCGACCTGGGCATACACCGGGGCAAATGGTCATGGCGGTCGATGGTGGCGATGATCGGGCGTTGTTCTGCGGCGATGTGGTGCACCACCCGATGCAGATCTATCGCCCCGACTGGAACAGCGTGTTCTGCGAAGACGCCGGGCAAGCGCGCGAGACGCGCCGCAGCGTGCTGGATGAAGCCGCTGACAGCGGCGCCCTGCTGGTGCCCGCGCATTTCGGCGGCAGCCATGTTGCGCGCGTGCTGCGCGATGGCACCGGCTTTCGTCCGGTGCTGCGCGCGCCGCGTTAGAGCACGATCCCCTTGGCGCGCAATTGCGCCATGCGGTCGCTGTCGATGCCCCAGTCGGTCAGCGTGACCACGCCGCCTTCGCCTGCCAATGCGGCCGGGCGGCGCAGGCTGCCGGGGGTACGCGACAGGCGCGGCGCGGGCATCGGCTGGGGCGCAGCGGGGCCGCCGCCATGCATCGCGCGGGCACGATTGGCGGGGTGGACGGCGGCTTCGGCCGGGCTGAGCACCGGGGTCACGCAAGCATCGCTGTCGGCAAAGCGGGCCACCCATTCCGCGCGCGACCGGCGCGCGATCACGGCGGCAATCCGTTCGGCGCGGGCGGCCCAGTGAGCGGGATCGAGATGGTCGGGAAACTGCGTCGGGTCGAGGCCGAGCCCGGCGATGAACAGATCGTGGAACTGCGGTTCCAGCGCGCCTACCGCGATCCAGCCGCCGCAGGCGGCGCGGTAACAGCGATAGAAATAGGCACTGCCATCGAGCAGGTTGTTCCCGCGGCCTTCGCGCCAGATGCCCATCTGCGTCCAGGCGAACACTTGCGTCATCAGCAGGCTGGCGCCATCGACCATTGCCGCATCGATCACCTGGCCCTGGCCGCTGGTGGCACGTTCGACCAGCGCGGCCAGGATGCCCGCGACCATGGCCATGCCGCCGCCGCCGAAATTGGCGACCAGATTTATGGGCGGCACCGGCACGTCGCCCGCCGGATTCATCACATAGAGCGCGCCGGTCATCGCCAGATAATTGATGTCGTGCCCGGCAGTGCGCGCCAGCGGGCCATCCTGCCCCCAACCGGTCATCCGCGCATAGATCAGCCGTGGATTTGCGGGCAACAGATCGTCGGGGCCCAGCCCCAGCCGCTCCATCGTGCCGGGCCGATAGCCCTCGATCAGGACATCGGCGCGCGCCGCCAGATGCCGCGCCAGGGCCAGGCCTGCGCTGTCCTTGAGGTCGATCGCGACCGCCGGGCGGTTGCGGTGCAAGTGGTTGAAGTGTTCGTCGCCGCCTGCCGCGGACACCGCCCCGATCCGTTCCACGCGCAGCACCTGCGCGCCATGGTCGGCCAGCATCATTGCGGCAAACGGGGTCGGGCCCAGCCCGGTGAATTCGAGCACCCGGATCGCCCGCAGGGCACCGCCCGGCAGGCCGGGGGATGGGGTGTCCGACGGTGCGTTGCTGGCGGCGGTGTTGCTCGACCAATCCTGACGGGACATTCCCGGCTTGCCATCCATTGTCGTATGCTATCCGCTGTTGTGCCGGGGGCAGATCGGGGATCGTCGGCGCTCGGTCAAAATCTTAACATGGGTCCAAAAATATACTAGCGGGTAAAACGCGGCTGTGGCAAGCATCGTGTCAAGACGCCTGGCGCGAGCAGCAAGCGCGGCGCGACAAGAGGAGAGATCTGTGGCCGCCATCATTCCCAGCCGCATGGGCTTTACCAGGACCGAACTCGTTACCATGGGGCAGCCCGCTGCGCACGCGATTGCCGACCATGCTGAGGCTGCGGGGCATTCGCGGGTGTTCCTGATCGCGTCGACCACGTTGCGCGAACAGACCGATGCGATAGCTGCGATCGAGGTCGCCCTGGGGCACCGCCGTGCAGGCACGTTCAGCGGGATTGCCCCGCATGCGCCGCGCGCCGATGTGTTGCGCGCCGCCGATGCCGCGCGCGCGGCGCGGGCCGACCTGATCGTGTCGGTGGGCGGTGGTTCGGTGACCGACGCGGCCAAGATCGTGCCGCTGCTGATCCGCCACGGGGTGTCGACGGTCGAGGCGTTCGAGCCCTTGCGGACTTATGTCAACGATGCAGGTCAGGTGATCAATCCGATCACGGTCGGGCCCGATATCCCGGTGATCTGTGTGCCGACCACGCTGTCCGGCGGAGAATTCAACGCCCTGTCGGGGGCCACCGACGAAGTGACCCAGCACAAACAGGGCTATGAACACCGCGCGATGGCACCGGTGATGGTGGTGCTCGATCCCGCGCTGACGGTCCATTCGCCCGAATGGCTGTGGCTGTCGACCGGGGTGCGTTCGGTCGATCATGCGGTCGAAACGCTGGCGTCGTTCCAGTCGAACGCGTTTGCCGACGGTCTGGCCGACAGTGCGCTGCGCCTGCTGGTTGAAGGCCTGCCCAGGGTCAAGGCCGATCCCGCGGATCTGGAGGCGCGGCTGAAATGCCAGATCGGGGCGTGGCAGTCGATGATTTCGATCATCGGCGGGGTGCCGATGGGGGCCAGCCATGCCATTGGACATATCCTGGGTGGCACGTGCAATGTGCCGCATGGCTATACCTCGTGCGTGATGTCGCCCTATGTGCTGGAATGGAATGCACAGCACGATGCCAGCCGCCAGGGCCGCATTCTGGCCGGGCTGGGCGGGGCGGGCGCCAGTGCGGCCGACGCGCTCGATGCGTTTATCGCCGGGCTGGGCATGCCGCGCCGGTTGCGCGATGTCGGCGTGGGGGAAGATCGCTTCCAACAAGTAGCCGAATATACCCTGCTTGATATATGGGGGAGGACCAATCCCCGGCCCGTGACATCGCCGGAGGATATCCTCGAGATCCTCAGAAGGGCTGCATGACGCGAAACCCAACCCCGGCGCTGCCCGCCGCCCCGCGCCGTTCCGCACGCCATGCCGATGGGGCCGGACAGACCACCGGCCGCGAAATCCGTCCCGGCGTGGTGGCGTTCAAACGCTCGCGCATTCTGGAGGAGGCGAGCGCACTGTTCTATGAAAAAGGCTATGAGACGGCGACGCTCGACATGCTGGCCGATCGGCTTAGCGCGACCAAGCCGTTTCTCTATACCTATTTCAAGGGCAAGGCGGCGATCCTGAGCGCGATCTGCGAGATGGGGGTGACCGAATCGCTGGCGGCGCTCGACCGTATCGAGGCGAGTTCTGCCGAAATCGGTGCCGCGCCGGTCGATCTGTTGCGCACCTCGTTGCGCGAAGTGGCCGGGATCATCATCGACCGCATCGAATATCTGGTGGTTTATCAGCGCGAGATGATGAACCTGGAACGCGGCGATGCGCAACGCATCCTGCGCCTGCGGCATGAATTCGATCTGCGCATCGGGCGGATGATCGAGGCCTGCATGCGCGATGGCAGTATTACCGTGGCCGATGCGCCGACCATGTCGGTGTGGATCGGCGGGCTGCTGAGCTGGATGACCTATTGCTATCGACCGGGCAGCGCCCGGTCCGGCGAGGCCGTGGTGGAACAGGCGGTAAAGGCCTGTCTGCGGCTGGTCGGGCTGGATTGATACGCTGCCCCAATCGGCCCGCTCGCGATCCCTGCGGGCGGGCAGGGGAGACATGCCAATGACCAACGAAACGCCGCTGCGCACGCGCGATTTTGCCGATCCGCGCGTTCCCGACCGCGATCACTGCGTGCTGCGCTATCTGATCGATCGCTGGGCCGACCAGACGCCCGACCGGGTGCATGTGGTGTGGGAAGACGGCGAGCAATGGAGCTTTGCCGAGGTGCGCCGCCGCACGCTGGCCAAGGCCGCCGGGCTGGCCGCGCTGGGGGTCGGGCAGGGCGATTTCGTTGCGGTGTGGCTGCCCAATGGGCGCGAGGCGCTGCTGGCGTTCTATGCGATCAACTATCTGGGCGCAGTGTTCGTGCCGTTCAACACCGCCTATCGCGGCAATCTGCTGGCGCATGTGGTGGCCAATTCGGGCGCGCGGGTGATCATCGCCCACCCCGATCTGGTCGGCCGCCTTGGCGAGATCGATCGGGCCGATCTGGGGCTGGCGGTGCTGACCACGGCGGGTGACGCGCCCGATATCGGCCTGCCCACGGTGCGCTTCGATGCCATCGATGGCAGCAAGGTGCCGCCGCTCGAACGGCCGATCGATCCGTGGGATATCCAGTCGGTGATCTATACTTCGGGCACCACCGGGCCATCGAAAGGCGTGCTGTCGTCCTATCTGCACATGTTTTCCAATGCCGGGCCGGAATCCTGGCCGATGGTCGGGCGCGACGACCGCTATTTGTGCGTTGCGCCGATCTTTCACATCGGCGGGATGGGGCCGCCCTTTGTGATGCTGGCGCGCGGCGCTTCGGTGGCGATGGTCGAAAGCTTTGCCACCGACCGGTTCTGGGACATCGCCGCGCGTACCGGGGCGACCGTGGTGTTCCTGCTGGGGGTGATGGCGACATTCCTGCTGAAACGGCCGCCATCGCCGCAGGACCGCACGCATGGTGTCAAAAAGGCCTTTATGGTACCGCTGACCGACGATGCTCCGGCGTTTACCGAACGCTTTGGCATTGATATATATACCATTTTCAACATGACCGAGGTGTCATCGCCGATCGTGTCGGAGGCCAATCCGGTGCGGCGCGGGACGTGCGGCAAAGTGCGCCCCGGGGTCGAAGTGCGCTTGGTCGATCGCCACGATGGCGAAGTGCCGGTGGGCGACATCGGCGAAATGCTGGTGCGCACCGATCGGCCGTTTGCGATGAACAGCGGCTATCATCGCAATCCCGAGGCGACGGCGCAGGCCTGGGCCAACGGCTGGTTCCACACCGGTGATGCCTTTCGCCGCGATGCCGACGGCTATTTCTACTTCGTCGACCGGGTCAAGGACGCGATCCGGCGGCGTGGCGAAAACATCTCGTCGTTCGAGGTGGAAGTCGAAGTCTGCGCGCACCCTGCCGTGCGCGAAGCCGCCGCGATCGGCGTGCCCAGCCCGCTGTCGGAAGACGATGTGATGGTGATCGTGGCGCCGGTGCCGGGGCATTCGATCGATCCGGCGGAATTGATCGGGTTTCTGGCCGATCGCATGCCCTATTTCATGGTGCCGCGCTATATCCGCGTCCTGCCCGAATTGCCCAAGACACCTTCGGCCAAAGTGCGCAAGGCGGATCTGCGCGCGCAAGGCGTGACTGATGACACCTGGGATCGCGAGGCGGCGGGCATGCGCCTGAAGCGCGAGGTTTTTTCGCACTGAGGCGCGCCACCCTGCAGCCTCGATTGACTTCATATACTGATCAGTAGATATTTGATACCAATAGTATGATATTGCCGTGCAGCCGGGATCGCGTCCTGGTGCGCGTGTCTCATGAGGATGTGCCATGACTGCCACTGCCGTGCACTGCCCGCTGCTGATCTCGCCCGCCGATGCCGGGCCGCTCGATCGTGCATTGCTCGATGCAGGGATCGCCGCGTGCAACCTGCCGGCGCTGCTGTTGACGTTGGTGCAATTGACCGGCGATCTGCGCTGGCTGGAGCCGCCTTATGCCCCCCGGCGCGGCAAGGGGCTGGATGACAACGACGATGGCGGCCTGCCCGATGCGATCGCGGGGGAAATCCGCGCCGCCGCGCGCGGCGCAATTCACGGCTGGCTCGATGGCGCGCCCGTCGCCCTGCCGCGTCCCGACAATGCCACGCTGGCGCACATGTTGGCGGTGTCGATGGACGAGCCGGTGCCGGCCGAATATGGCGACATCATCGCCGCGACGATGCAACTCGATCCCGCGCCGGAACCTGCCCCGGTGGGCCTGGGGCGCAGTGCGATCGTGATCGGTGCGGGGATATCGGGAATCTGCGCGGCGATCCGCCTGGCAGAGCTGGGGATTGCCACCACCATCCTGGAAAAAAATGCCGAATTCGGCGGCACTTGGTGGGAAAACAGCTATCCCGGGTGCGGCGTCGACACGCCCAATCTGACTTATACCTTTTCGTTCCGTCCCAACGACTGGGCACATTATTTTCCGCGTCGCGACGAGATCGAACGCTATCTGATCGACACCGCGCGCGCCCACGGGCTGTATGACAAAGTGCGGTTCAACACGCGCGTGCGGTCGGCCACATGGCAGGCTGATACGCAGCGCTGGCAGGTTGTCGCGGTCGATGCCGAAGGGCACGAGACGGTGCATAGCGCCGATTTCGTGTTCAGTGCCGTCGGCATTCTCAACACCCCGGTGGTGCCCGATATTGCCGGGCTCGACCGCTTTGCCGGGCAGGTGGTGCACACCTCGCACTGGCCGACAGACCTCGATCTGACCGGCAAGCGAGTCGCGGTGGTGGGCAACGGCGCATCGGCCATGCAAGTCGTGCCGGCGATTGCCGACAGTGTCGCCAGCCTGACCGTGTTTGCTCGGTCGCGCCAATGGGCCGCGCCCTTTCCGCAGTTTCGCAAGGCCATTCCGGCGGCGGTGCGCTATCTGTCGCAGCACGTGCCGCTCTACCGCGCATGGGTGGAACAGCGGCTGGCCTGGACGTTCAACGACCGGGTCCACGGTACGTTGCAGCGCGATCCCGACTGGCCCGAACCGGCGCGCGCGGTCAACGCTGTCAACGATGGCCATCGCCGGTTCTTCACCCGTTACGTCGAGGCGGAACTGGGCGACCGGCAGGATCTGCTGCCCCTGGTGCTGCCCGATTATCCCCCGTTTGCCAAACGCATGCTGCTCGACAACGGGTGGTATCGCACTTTGCGCAAACCGCATGTGCGGCTGGTGCCCGACCGGCTGGCACAGATCGAGGGCTCGGTGCTGACCGCAGGCGACGGCACGCAGATCGAGGCGGATGTGATCATCCTGGCCACCGGCTTTGCGGCGGCGCAAGTGCTGGGGTCTTATGATGTGATCGGGCGCGGCGGGCGGGTCTTGCGCGAATTCTGGGATGGTGACGATGCCGCCGCCTATCTGGGCACGCTGGTGCCCGGATTTCCCAATTTCTTCATCCTGCTGGGCCCGAATGTCGGATCGGGGCATGGCGGCAGCATGATCCGCAATATCGAAAACCAGGCGCACTATGCCACCCGGCTGATCGCGCGCACGGTCGAAACCGGCGCGACCACGGTCGAAGTGCGCGACGATGTCTATCACGCCTATCGCGATCGCATCGATGCCGCGCACGAACGGCTGGTATGGACCCACCCCGGCGCCACCAACTGGTATCGCAATTCGCGCGGACGGGTGGTGGCGATCACCCCGTGGCGCAACGACGCGTTCTGGCGGATGACGCGCGAGGCCGATCCCGCCGATCTGGTGTTCGATGCCGACCGTGTGCCGGCCTGATGCGGTTCGACATTTGTCTGATGCGGCAAAATAACACTTGATTCCGGCGCGCGCGGCACGGACGAGACGGCGCCGGTCGTGCAGGATCGGCGCGGCGTGGAGTGCAGGCGATGGGTATCACGATTGAACCGCTGACCCCGGCGATCGGGGCGATCGTGTCAGGCGTGGATCTGGCGCAGCCGCTGGATGCGCAGACCCACCGCGACATCGAGGCGGCGATGATCGACCGCCAGGTGATCTTTGTGCGCGATCAGGCGATTACCGAACGGCAACAGCGCGATTTTGCCGCGCGTTTCGGCCCGCTGCACGTCCACCCGATCTATCCGCGATCAAAGGCCGTGCCCGAAATCATGCTGCTCGACACCGCGCTTAACGATCTGCGCGACAACGCGCTGTGGCACAGCGATGTCAGCTTTCTGGAAACCCCCGCGCTGGGCGCCGTGCTGCTGGCGCGCAAAGTGCCCCCGCTGGGCGGTGACACGCTGTGGGCCAGCGCCACCGCCGCCTATGACGCGCTGCCCGCCACGATGAAAACCTGGCTGGCCACGCTGTCGGCCACCCACGATCTGGCCAAATCGTTCCCGCCTGAACGCTTTGGCGCAGAGGAACTGGCAGAGGCCAAGCGCAACAACCCGCCGATGATCCATCCCGTTATCCGCACCCATCCGGTCACCGGCAAAAAAGCCATCTATGTCAGCGAAGGCTTTACCACGGGCATCGTCAACATGGAGCCCGCCATGGCCGACCCCCTGCTGACCATGCTCTATACCCACATCACCCGGCCCGAATTCACCGTCCGCTGGAAATGGCGCGCAGGCGATGTGGCGATCTGGGACAACCGGGTAACCCAGCATTACGCGACATACGATTATGGCAATGCGCACAGGGTGATGAACCGGGCGACGATTATGGGTGACAGGCCGTTTTGAGTGGGGGAGCGGGGCGGTTAGGCAAATGTAATCGTAAAGCGCACGCCGCGGCCAGGCTGAGAGTCGACCGCAAGGTCAGCCTTGGCATTCTGGCGCAGCGACTGGACGATCAATGCACCAAGTTTGCCGTGTTTCGGCCACGAGACATCGGGCGGCAGCCCGACCCCATCATCGGCGACGACAACGCGGCGGCCTCGTTCGTCAGACAGGCTGTGGATCAGGATCGTGCCGGAATCCCTGTCAACGAAGGCGTGTTTCAGCGAATTGGTCATCAATTCGTTGACCACCATGCCGGTCGGCAGTGCGACGTTGACCGATACGGGATAG
>Ga0302187_10003828_pt1 | contig 12157 bp, 9 predicted proteins | sample II_Bog_E1_3_FD_202120 | JGI IMG/M metagenome (GOLD analysis project Ga0302187, IMG submission 202120) | Peat permafrost microbial communities from Stordalen Mire near Abisko, Sweden - II_Bog_E1_3 | ecosystem: Environmental > Terrestrial > Soil > Wetlands > Peat | place: Sweden: Abisko, Stordalen...
CTCTCCCCAATTGATCAAAGAGATGAATAGCCGTGCCTCACCCTTGGCCGCCCGATGAATGAGCAAGGCTACCTTTTCCTGACCGATGCCGTCGGACAGGTACCGAATGACCGCATTTGCGTCAAGGACGTAGACCCTTGTAGAGGGCTTCAAGTTTTTTCTCACCTTTCTGTTCGTCAAGACGGCGTGACTCGGCCAAATCCGCCTCCAGAGGCAGTCCAGCATACTTCCCTCTCAAAGCCAAAACCGCTTCGTAGCTGCCAGATTCGATCAGCAATCCCGTGCCTTGTTTCTTGAAAACAACTCGGACTCCCGCCTTCCAGCCGAATTCCTTGCGCAATTTGGCTGGAATGACCAACTGCCCTTTGGAACTGATGACAGCCGAATTCTCCATAATGTCTTACCTCAAGGTAAGACAAAGTGTACGCCTGATGCGGCCCTCGTTCAAGCGGCTAGCCGCATTGGGCGGCCATCTGTTCTACACTATTGGGTTCCATTCGGAGTCTTCCTTCATGCCTGTTACCGCTGTTTCATCCGATACGCTACAACTGCCTTCGCCAGCCCTGCGCCGCTTTGCCTGGGGCGTGCTGGTTTACTTCATCGCCGTCATTTTGTGGGGCACGCTGGTGCGCGCCACCGGCTCGGGAAACGGTTGCGGCAACCACTGGCCCCTTTGCAACGGCACCGTCATGCAGTTCTCTCCCAGCGTAAGCACAGTGATCGAGTTCACGCATCGCCTCACCACCGGGATCTCCGGCCTTGTTGTTGTCGGTTTGCTGATTTGGGTACTCAAAGGCACGGTGCGCGGCCACCTGGCGCGCGCGGCAGCCTGGGCCTCGGTGGTGTTCACGGTGATCGAGGGCATGCTGGGAGCGTTCCTAGTCAAGCTCGGCCTCACGGCGCAGAGCCATTCGCCCCTGCGTCCGGCTTATCTTGCCCTGCACCTCGCTAACACCTTGCTGCTGTTGGCCGCGCTGACGCTCACCGCGCACCTGCTCAGCCGCAACCAGGGCTATCTGCGCGGCAGCATCCATTTGGTATCGCCCTTCGGCGCCGTGGCGGGCGTCTTCGTGGTCATGATTGTCGGGGTCACCGGCTCCCTGGCCGCGCTGGGAGACACGCTCTTCCCCGTGTCCTCCCTGGGCCTGGCATTCGAGCAGGATTTCGCTTCCACCAGCGGATGGCTGGTGCGCTGGCGCTGGATGCATCCCACGGTCGCGTTCCTGGCCAGCATCTTGCTGCTTTGGCTGCTGGTTCACGCAGTGCGCCGCGGAACGCACTGGGATAATCGCCGCCTCTCCGCGCTGGTGTTGCTCCTGCTGGCTACCGTCTTTTCCCTGGGCCTGCTGGACGTTGTGCTGCTGGCCCCGCTGTGGCTCCAGGTGGCGCACCTGCTGGGCGCTGATACGCTGTGGGTCTCGCTGGTGGTGCTTACGGCAAGGCTGACGCTGCAACCGAAAGAAGCGGTGTGAATGGAAGAAGCGACCTTAGACTTTTACGAATCTCTGGCGGATTATTACCACCTGATCTTCGAAGATTGGGACAGATCGATTGCGCGCCAGGCAAGAGCGCTGAACTCGATACTTGCCAATGAAATATCCCCCGGCTCTCTGAGAATCCTGGATTGCGCGTGTGGGATTGGAACCCAGGCTATTGGGTTTGCCAAGGCGGGTCACCAGGTTGTGGCATCCGATTTGAGCCGAGCCGCGGTGACTCGCGCAGAACGCGAGGCGGATCAACGCAGTTTACGCATCAAGTTCTATATCTCCGACATGACGTCTTTGGCCCAGATCGAAGAGTCCGACTTCGATGTGGTGGCTGCCCTGGATAATGCCCTGCCTCATCTCTCGGTTGATGGAGTGAGGAAAGCGGCTAAAGCAATGGGATCAAAACTTTCGCCGGGCGGGCTGTTTCTCGCAAGCACACGAGATTACGATCGACTCATAACTGAGAGGCCAACCATGGAAAAGCCTGCGTTTTACGGCACCGAAGGAGAACGCAGAATCGTTCATCATGTTTGGGATTGGATCGATGAATCGCGGTATGTTATTCACTTTTACATCACAACGCAATCGGGAAAAATATGGACATCTCGTCACTTCGTTTCAGAGTATCGATGCTTGCTCCGCGATGAGTTGTCGAATGCGTTGGAATGGGCAGGATTCCGAGATATAAGATGGCTCATGCCGGAAAAGAGCGGATTCTATCAGCAAATTGTGCTGGCAAGAAAAAGCGCGTGAACGGAGTGCGCATGAGGGTCGGCGGACGCTACCTCCCTCTGATCTCCCTATTCCCTACTTCACCAGCACACCCGCCGCCACATAATTGCTGCCATCCACGCTTGCTGGCAGCGAAGGCAACTCGGGCGTCGGCGTCAGGTTTTCGATCACACCATCGCGCAGCAACACCGTATCCTCGACCTTGCCGCCACGGATGCTCGGGTTCCACGCGAAGGCCTGATTGTCGACCACCACCTCGGCTCCTTCAGGCGTCGCAATCCATTCGCGCTCCCAGTAGCCGGTTGGTCCGCCCTGGTGATGGAAACGCTCTTCGCCGGGAAAGCCCTGCGCCGCATACGCCGCCTGGGCAACTTTGAAGATCTCGGCTGAGGTAGCGCCAGCGCGGCTTGCATTCAGCAGCGCGGCATTCACCTGCGCCGCTGCTTGAAAGCGCGCCGCAAGCTCCGTAGGCAGATCGCCGAAGTGAATGAACCGCGTGATGGAGATAGCCAACCCCCACTTGCGCGAGCAGAGATTCAACATGCCGTATTGCTTGAGGCGCTTGCCCCGCGCCACGGCGTGCTTGTATTTGAGTATGCGATCATCGACCGCGTAGAGATATACCGAAGGCAGAATGCCGCGCCGCAACAGCGCGTTTGCGGTGATGGCTTCCAGGTCGTATTCGCTTAAGCCAGGCTCAACTTCATTCAGAGCCTCCACCGTGGCAGCCGCTGTTTCCGCGCCCAGCCAGCGGTAGCGCGCAATCTCTGTCTCGCTGAGCGCCGCGCGCAACGGGTACAGATTGACCGGAGTAAGCCCCGCGCCAGGCGTATCCGAACCAAGCGGACCGCCGGCCAGTTTCGTCGCGGCGGCAGGTGTATCGTCAGCCCACCATGGAAACAGCACCGGCTCAAAGTCCAGCGCGCCAAACTCCTCGTCGTTGAGGCGCGGCGCTTCATTTTCGGTGGTGAAGTAATAGCGCTTACCCGCCGCCGTCACCAGCAAAGAAGCCACGCCCGTTTCGCACGGAGTCAGCACCCGCAGCTCTACCGCGCCGCCTGTCAACCATGCCACATTCTCGTTGCGCCGGATGAGAACGCCAGCAAGGCCCTGCGCCTTCAGCCATTCCACCAACTGCTCGTGCTTGGCGTCCAACTCCGCATTCCACGCGGCTTCGGTGACTACAGTAGTGCCGCCGACGATCAAGCTCTTACCGATTCTCTTACTCATGATTGCGTCCTTGCCAAGGGATTAAGGAACAGGGAATAGTTGCCTCGCCGCAGAGTGAACTAGCATTGGATTAAGCGACCTCTGTTCCCTATTCCCCATTTCCTGTTCCCTTGTTTTCTCAGTCTTCCAGCGCCGGGTGGTAGTGGCTCTCCCACCCCAGATAGCGCGCGGCCTCGTGAACGGCCTTCGATACATCGCTGAAATTAGCGGCCACATGGTGCTCGAAGCCTTCGCGGCAAATATACTTCAGCAGCTTTTGCAACTGCGGAATCTCCGCCACGCCCGCGCCGCCAAAGGTTTCCAGCGGATCGTCGGTGAATTTGCCCGCACCGGTATAACCGCGAATCACGCCGCGGCGGTCGTCTGTGGAGTAGCGCGCGTAGCTCATGGCGCCGGCCTTCACGCGGCCCACGCAGGTGCCGAACGTGTTCTCCTTGCCCACCGTGCCCGCGATAATCTCCTGGAAGTCCATCTTCACTTCCTTGAAGAAATGCTTGGGCAGATTGGAACAGTGAAAGCACACGCACTTGTCGGGATGGCTGCCGTAGTTGTTGTTCCAATCCAACAGTGCGGAAGGCGTGCCGCTGGCCAGCGCCAGCATGTACATGCTCAGCGTTCCGGGCACGTCTACCTCGCAAGCCGATGGAATCAGGTTGTTGCTCATCATGCTCATAATGGTGCAAGGAACCACGCCGAAGAACTCTTCCATCGAGGTCCAACACTGCACGGCGCTGATGGTCACGTGGGTCTGTTTCATCCAGCCATCGATGACCGCGCCCAGCTTTGACATTTTCATGAGCGCATCTTCGGGAATTCCGGCTGTCGACACATAGCTCTTGATGGCGGCCAGCTTGGCTTGCGCCGCATCGTCGCTGTCCTTCATCTTGTGGATGCGGCCAAAGACTTCAGACAAATCCAGTGTCTCGATCGAGATGCCGCTGGTCTCCAGAATTCGTTCCGAATAACGCACCGTGTTGAAGGCAGTGGGCCGCGCACCGATTGCGCCGATGCGCAGATTTTTCAGCCCCTTGACGATGCGGCATACCGCGGAAAACCACTCCAGGTCGGCTGCGAACTCCGGTGAGCTGGGGCTCTCAGTGTGCAGCGTGGTAAGCGAGTAATCGATGCCGTATTGCATCATGTTGTTGCACGCGCTCATCTTGCCGCAAAAGCTGTCGCGCCGCATGGCAATGGTCATGTCGTCGGAGCGATCCGGAGTGGCCTGCACCAGCACCGGAACCTTTAACCCCGAAAGCCGGATCGCGTCCACAATACCACGCTCTTCGCCAAAGTTGGGCAGCGTGACGATAATGCCGTCGATCTCCTCGGCGTGCTTCTTGAACAGCTCCGCGCAGAGCTGCGACTCGGCGTATGTTTCAACCGCGCCATGCCTCGACTCCTCAGGGCTCAACACGATCGCCTTGGCGCCGGCGGCTTCTAGAACAGAGATGATTTCATCGCGGCCCGACTTGGCCAGATGGCCCGGAAAAAAACCGCGATTCCCTACGACGATTCCGAATGTCATGGTGCGTTGTGCTGTCATGTCTTGCCTGCTCCTTGTTTGCTGAAAATGCTATTGATCAATGCGGCTGGGACGGAAACGAATGAGGTAGAAGAGGCCGACTAGCAACATCAGGGCTCCCCACCAAACGGACGCGTGGTAGTTCTGGACAGCCATGGTTCCAGTGCTTAGCTCGTAGAGGCCGTAGCCGAGAATCAGCGCGCCGTAAGCGGTGAGCAAAACGCCAATGAAGAACCAGATCGGGATGCCGGAAGAGTGCATGAGTGCTCCTTACCAGAAGTAGATATTGAGGGCGAAGAAGATAACGATGGCGATCGCCGTCCAGAACCATTCGTTCTTGTAGAAGGGAACCGGCTCTTCGGTGGGCAGCGGGGTTACGCCATAGACCACGCTAGTGAGCTCAGAGAGCGGCTTCGGCTTGGTAAACAGGCTGACAATCACGTTGACGCCGACCGACGTTGTAACCGACCAGAGGGCGCGATACATGTTCTCGGCCATGTCTTTGGCATCGGGTGAGATGGCGACATAGCGCAGAGCGGAAGGATCTGCTTTGACCCAGGCCCACAGGCCAATGGAGGTGAGAGTTCCCATGAGCAGGCCCCAGAAGCCGCCGGCCTTTGTGGCGCGCTTCCAGAACATGCCCAGCAGCACCACGCCGAGCAGCGGCGAGATAAAGAAGCTGAACAGCGCCTGTACATAATCCATGATGCCGGCGGCATTCATCACCAGATACGCTGCGCCAATGGAGATGACCACGCCGACAATGGTCACGATGCGGCCCACAAGAACATAGTGCTCGTCTTTGGCATGCTTGACGATGTGCGGCTGGTAGATGTCATAGGTGAAGATGGCGGTGAAGGCGCTGACATTGCCGGCCATGCCGCTCATGAATCCGGCGATAAGTGCGGTGATGCCCAGGCCGAGCAAGCCTGGACCCAGATAACGGACCATCATCAGCGGCAGTACTTCGTTATAACTATGCAGGCCTGCGCCAGGGTGCGCGGCGACCACGTTTTCACCCACCAGGTGCATCAGGCTGCCATCGGAGTTCTGCAGCACCACCAGACCGAGCAGGCCGGGCAGGATGACGATGAACGGCACAGCCATCTTGAAGAACGATCCGATGACCGGGGCCAAACGCGCCGAACGCAGGCTGTTGGCGGCGAGCACCCGCTGCACAACGAGAAAGTCGGTGGTCCAGTAGCCGAAGCTGATGGCAAATCCCAAGCCGAAGACGATGCCGGTCCAGTGAATGCCCATCGGGTTATCGGCGAAGTGGCCCATGCTGCGCCACATGTGTGTGTAGTCTCCGGCGGGGGTGACGCCACTGGCGATGTTTTGGGCCAGGCGGGCCTTGAAGCCGGTCCAGCCGCCGGTTTCGATGAGTCCGAGGATGGGGACCAGGAGCGCGCCGCCCCAGATAAGCACGAACTGGAGAACTTCGTTAAAGATGGCCGAGCGCAGTCCGCCAAGCGCGACATACGCGGCGACTGCGAGGGAACTGACAATGATGGAGAAGTTCAGATCCCAGCCGAGAACGATCTTCATCACTTCGGCCATCGCGAACATATTCACGCCGCTCATGAGCACGGTCATGAAGGCGAACGAGACAGCCGCCACGGTGCTGGATCCCTGCCCGTAGCGGAGTTTCAGGTAGCCGGGCACCGAGTGCGTCTTGCACACATAGTAGAAGGGCATCATCACCATGCCCAGAAAGAGCATGGCGGGAATTGCGCCCACCCAGTACCAATGCGCTGCGAGAATGCCGTACTGGTAGGCCGAGCCTGCCCAGCCCATCAGTTCCAGCGATCCCAGGTTGGCGGAGACGAAGCTCAAGCCCGCGATCCATGCGGTCATTTCGCGCCCGGCCATGAAAAACTCTTCGCTGGTGTTGGCTTTGGACTTGAGGTAGAAGCCGATCCAGATCACCATTACGAAGTAAATCGCGATCACGGCCAGGTCGAGCGGACTCAAGTGCGCTAGCGAGGGAGCGCTGAGCGCGAGGAACGCCGCGGCAGCCCGAGGCGAACCCGCGGCTGCGATGGAGGCTGGGACTAATCCGAACATTCTAGTCACCTGAAAAGTGAGAATTCGTCCTTGGAGTGCGCTGCGGAGCCGACGGACGTTCGACCCTAAGTAAATGGCTTTAGTCCTTTGCTTGTCAAGCGGCAACGCCCCTGAAAGAAAAAGCGGGTTGCCGCAACAATAGATGCCGGGAAACCTTTCCATTCCCGCAGTCGCCAAGCCTTCGCCATGGGGCTCCGGCTTCTCTCGGCGGCGCCACGTCCATGCATTTCCCCCTTGTCAATGCGGCCAATCGGCGATACCTTGAGATATGCGACCCTCATTCTCCCGCATCCGCCGCCACTATATTGCAACCATCGCTGCGCGCCCGCGTACAAGACGATTCCCTGTTCGGCCCACCCTCGCACCAAGGAGCCTTGCCTATCATGACCTCGCCTATTGTTGACCCCACCGGTTGTAGCGGCTTCTCGCGCCGCACTTTCTTCCGCTTTGCCGCCGGAGCCTCGGCTCTGGCCAGTATGCCCATCCTCACTGAGGCCCATCTCGCGCAAGCCCAGCGGCCCCATTTCTCCGACCCCAACAAGGGCATCCACATCGACGCAAACGAGAATCCGCTCGGACCCTCGGAAGCCGCGCGCAAAGCCATGATCGATATCGTTCCCCGCGGCGGACGATACATGATGGGGATGGAAGAAGACCTGACCAGCACGTTTGCAAAAATTGAGGGCATCGATCCCGAGTCCGTGATGGCGTTTGCCGGCTCCAGTGAGCCGCTTCACTACACGGTGCTGACGTTTACCAGCGCCAGCAAGCCGCTGGTTGTGGCCGACCCCGGCTATGAGGCGCCAACCTGGGCTGCGCAGATTGCCGGCGCGAAAGTCATCAAGGTGCCGCTCGCCGACCCCACCGGTGCGGCCTCGCACGACATCAAGGCCATGCTCGCCGCCGCCTCCGCGCCCGGCGTCATCTACATCTGCAATCCCAACAACCCCACAGGCACATGCACCTCGCGCGCCGACATCGAATACGCCGTCGCCAACGCGCCCAAGGACACAATCCTGCTGATCGACGAAGCCTACATCCATCTGTGCGATGCGCCGCGCTCACTGGATTTTGTCAAAGAAGGCAAGAACGTTATCGTGCTGCGCACCTTCTCCAAACTGTATGGGATGGCCGGAATCCGCATGGGCTTCGCCATTGGACGCCCCGACCTGTTGAAGCAGATTTCAGTGCATGGCGGGTTCAACGCGCTGCCCATCACGGCACTGGCCGCGGCCAAAACCAGCATTCTTGAAACCGACCTGATCCCCACGCGCAAAAAGATCATCGGCGACATCCGCGTGGACAACCTTGCCTGGCTCAAGTCGAATGGGTACGCCTGCACGCCTTCTGAGAGCAACTGCTTCATGGTCGACGTGAAGCGGCCGGGCAAGGAAGTTCTGGCGGCCATGGCGGCCAGGGAGATTTACATCGGCCGCATCTGGCCGGCCTGGCCAACCCAGGTGCGCATCACCGTAGGCACGCACGACGAGATGATGGCCTTCCGCAAGGCATTTACTGATGTCATGTCCAGCTCGACCGCCGGCCTGGAGCCTACGGCCTTGCCGCGCAGATATGCCGAGAGGCCGTTTACGCATATGTCGTGATGAAGGCAGTGAACAGCGATCAGTTATTAGCTCAGGTTCAGCGGAAACTTCCTCACCACACAGGCAGTCGGAAGACAAGAAAAACCCCGCCTCGCAGCGGGGTTTTTCTTGTCTTTCAAAGTGACAATCCAGCCAGTTCTTTCGGGTCAAAATGAGGAACAGCGGACAGTGATCGGGAATCTGTTCACTGTCCGCTGGTCACTTTTTCGCTGCCCTTAATAGATGATCTTCAATGCCAACTGGACATTGAACGGTTCTCCCGGCCCAATTCCCGGAGAATAATTGCCAGAGCCGATCGTGGACCCGGTTGTGCCGAATCCGGATCCAGATCCGAAGTAGTCGTTGCAAAGCTGCGTGCAGGCCGGGCTGGCCAGATTCACGCGGTTGAAGAGGTTGTACATTTCGGCGCGAAACTGAACATCAACCGGGAAATCATGAACATCGAACTTGGTGTTCTTGAAGACCGACAAGTCGAAGTCCGAATAGCCAGGTCCGAAGATGCTGTTGCGGGCAATTGTGCCCCATGTGTTAGCCGCCGGCGTCGCAAATGCGTTGGGGTTGAGCCACTGCACAAACTTGCCGCCGTTGCTGTTGGTCTGGATCGAGTGAGTGATGCCGGCAAACGGATCGCCGATCTGGTTCACACGTTGCGTGTATTCGTTGGTGCCGCTCGTGTCGTTGCTGTCGTAGATGGTGATCGGCTGGCCGCCCTTGAAGGCAAACGCCGAGTTCAAAGACCATCCGCCGGTGAGAAGCTTTGGGCCGCCCAAGGTCGGTACATCGTAATTGATGTAGCCCACCAGAGAGTTGCGCGTATCGAAGTCGGAGTTCCCGTAGTCGCCGGGATCGCCCTGAAGATTGTTCTTGAAGTTGTAGCTGTCCTGCGGCAGCGCGCCGCGATAGGCCGTAACTTCATCCAGATTGTGCCCCCACGTGTAGGACGCCTGCGAGGTAAGCCCGTGGTAGTTGGTGGTGCGGAAAACTGCCTGCAATGAGCTGTAGTTTGACGTTCCAATACTCTCAACCTGATTAATGTCCGAGTAGTAGTTACCGCCGTAGTTGCCGCTGTATGGACCAGCCGCGCCGCCCAGGTAGGGCTGATTAATGTTCAACAGGCTAAGAAGCTTGCGCCCTTCGCTGCCTACATAACCAATCTGGAGGAACGCCTTGCTTCCCAGCGATTGCTCAATTTGTATGTTGAAGTTTACGTTGTAGGGTGAACGGAAGTCATTGGCCACGCTGAAAACACCGCACGGGTTGGCGGCGAGGCAAGCCAGCGTTGCGGTAGGAATAATTTCCTTTCCCGGCACGATATTGGTTGCCCCGGTGGTAATGGTGAACACCGGGCTTGATCCCCCAGGATTGCCCTCCAATCCGTTCGGGGCACTGTTTCCTGGACGGTTATCGAGGAACGGGTTCGCATTCGGCGTATCGAAGAACATGCCGCCACCGCCGCGGATTACCATTCCGATTCTGCCTTTCGGCTGATAGCTGAATCCAACCCGCGGGCTGAATGAGTTCCAGTCCGACGCATAGATCGAAGGGATGTCCTGACCCACGAAGGCGAGACCCGTAGTGGTCAAGTCGGGACGGAAGACCGACAGATCTTTCTTGTTATCGGTCATCGGCTGCATGTAGTCAAATCGGAAACCGAAGTTCACGTTCAATGCGGTCGTAACCTGATAGCTGTCCTGGCCAAAGACATCGAACCCGTGCGAAAGAACCAACCGCTCAGGATTGCCCACGGCGATCGATCCCTTGGTCAAATAGCCGGCGAGGAAGTCGGCAAGAGCTGCCACATCCTGGTCACTTGTGTTCCATGGCACTGAGCCGTCTCCGTTCGGTCCCTGATTGCCAACAAAATTGAAGGAGCCGATCGCATGGCGGTGGTAAAACTCGTCCACCTGTGCGCGCCGATATTCGCCGCCCATGCGAAGCTGATGCTTGCCCTTGGTCCAGTTAAGCGCCTCATCAAGGTTGCCCGTGATGTCCTGGCGACCTTCAGGCGGCGTGTTTCCGGTAGGTTCAAAGTCGTTGCCGATGTTGATATTGGGAGAGTTGGAAAATGGTGCGCCGGTGACAAAGCCGTCGGTTGCAACGCTGGAAAAGCTGGTATTGGCGTCGGAGAACGTCTGGTGAAAGTAGTTCACTCCCGCCGTAACCGTGTTGCTGATGGAGGGGGTAATCGACCAGTTGTGACCAGCCGAGTAGTTGTAAACGTGGATGGGGCCAATTTCAAAGAAGTAGGGATTGACAGCCGTTGTGACCACCGGGGCGGTCTGATTTCCCTGGCCCATGAATGCCCGGGCATACACGCTGTGCTTGCTGTTGAACGTGTGATCTACCTTGGCCACGCCATTGTAGCTGTACCCGAACTCGGGCGCCGAACCCTGTATTCCGCCGGGCTGTGTCCCGGTAAGGAGATTGGCGGGCCAAAGAAGAGGTATCAGGCTCGCTGTGGCCGAATCGACTGGAACTCCCGCATTCGTCAGCAGTGCCTTGGCGGCCGTTTGGTAATACTGGTTCGGTTCATAGCCCGTAGCGCCGGTGGCGATATTGAACTTTTGCTTCTCAAAGTTGGTGAACCAGAAAGTGTGGTCCTTCCAGAACGGCCCACCCATGGATGCGCCCCACTGCACGTTTTCCAACGGCTGCTTGGGTCCAACGCTGAATGGGTTCGTAACCGCGAGCGCCTGATTGCGCTCGTAGTAGTAAATCGAGCCGTGTAGCGCGTTGGTTCCGGATTTTGTGACCAGGTTGACGCTGCCTCCGGGATTGCGGCCCACTTCAGCCGAGGACTGCGTCTGGAGACTGAATTCCGCGATCGAGTCGATCGGCAGCGTAACGCCGGCAATGTTTTCGACGCCGCCCTGGTTCACCGCTGGAATATTGTGCCACCAGTCGTTGTTGTCCGCGCCGTCAATTTGCCAGTTCACCTGGTTCCCGCGCGTTCCGTTCACTGACCCGAATCCGCCCAGCGAGTACCCGGCAAACCCCGGCGCAAGTCCAATCAACTGTGTAAAGTCGCGTCCGTTCAGCGGAATATCCTGGACCGTAACTTCAGGGATATCGGTTGTCTGCGTGGTCGAAGTGGTATCCAGCGCCAGGCCGGAAGCGCTCACTTCGACGGTTTCTCCCGCAGCGGCGATGGTTAGCTTCACCGGCAGCGTATAAATGACGCCGGCAGTCACCGTAACCCCGGAGATATTCTCCGATTTGAAACCAGCGGCTGTAATTGAAATCCCATAGGCTCCAAGCGGAAGGTCCTGAAAGCTGAATTCTCCCGCGCTCGAACTGATTGTCTTGTGGGTCGAATTAGTCGCCGTTTCTGTCGCTTCTACCGTTGCGCCAGGAACGACGGCTCCGGATTGGTCGGTCACCGTGCCATTGATGCCGCCACGAAACGTCTGTCCAATGCTGGTGGCCGGCAGGGCGACAAGCACCGCCAGAGCCAGAAAGAATGCGCCGAATACACTTCGAGTAAGTCGATTCATCATTGCGTTGTTCCTCCAGAG
>Ga0302187_10003832_pt1 | contig 12153 bp, 10 predicted proteins | sample II_Bog_E1_3_FD_202120 | JGI IMG/M metagenome (GOLD analysis project Ga0302187, IMG submission 202120) | Peat permafrost microbial communities from Stordalen Mire near Abisko, Sweden - II_Bog_E1_3 | ecosystem: Environmental > Terrestrial > Soil > Wetlands > Peat | place: Sweden: Abisko...
GGATGGCGCGGATCATGCGCTGAAAGCCCTGACGGAACGAAGCATGCTGCTTGCTCTTGGAGGCAACATAAGAAGGCTCGCGGGGCTGCATGGCGACCAGATAGACTTCGGCGAAAACGGCAAACATTTTGGAACCTCAATGTGATCAAATTCTTGACCAGCTATGAGTACACGACTCCCCGTCTTCGCAGCTGCGAGATTCCTGCAGGGCTCCCTTCCAAAATGCACAAGGCTTAGGCAAGCCAGCCTGAAAATTAGGCTATTAATCAAAAATATCGGGAAAAACCCAGATATGCATAATTTATAGGCACAAAATTAGGCCTCATCCGTGCCCAAGCGATAGCCAAGGGCTCCGGTCATCACCGCACCTTCCCCCAATTTACGGCGCAGACGGTAAATATGGGTCTCCACCGTATGGGTGGAAGCCTCCGCTGAATAGCCCCAGACCTGTCCCAACAGCTCTTCCCGCCCCACCTCCTCCGGCCCGGCCTGATGCAGGTGGGTGAGGATGGCGGTTTCTTTCTCGGTCAGGGGAATACGCCGGCCTTGCTCGGTCTCCACCAACCGGGCCAGGGGATGCAGGGTCAATCCGGCGAAGCGGATCAAACTCTCCACCGGCATGGGCCGGTTCAGCAAGGCCTCGATGCGGGCCGCCAGTTGAGCAAGGCGCACCGGCTTGGCCATGCGCTCATCGACACAAGAAACCTCGGGCGTGCTCAAAGACGCCAGCAGCAGCAGCGGAGCGGCAACGCCTTCGTCTTTCAGCAGCGGGCAAAGCGCCACCGGATCAGCGGAAGCGTCGATCAGCAGCAGCTCGGCCTCGTCGGCCAGGCTCAAGGCCTCGTCCAGATTATGGGCGAACAACAGACCATAGCCCTGGCCCGCCAGGGGCTCGGACAGGGTGCGGGCCAGAAGCTCGTCTTGATGGATGAACAGAATTTTGCGGATTGCCGCCATTTTTTCGCGCCGGTCTTGCAGCGTAGAGCAGGATGCTAAACTATATATGTCTTCGGCGGAACCCCGCCTGCCCCTTTTTCCCGGACTTGAAACCGGATATGGTGCGCCGCGCCCCCTGGCGGTAGCACGAAAGAAGAGAATGAGCCGTCCCCTGATCCTCAAGCCTGTGACCCTCCCCCTGCCGCCCAATGGGCTGGTGGCGGTGGATCGCGCTCTGGCCGAGCTGCGCCGTGGCGGACTGGTCCGCTTGCTGGCCGAGGATGGCGCTTCCGCTCTGGTCATGGCTGCCGAGGGAGCCACCAACGAGGCCCTGGCCCGTCTGAGCAAAACCGCCGGCTCTGACCCCGCCGCCGTCCTGACGGCAAGACGGGCGCAAGTGCTGGGCCTGGGCCACAGCGCCTCTGCCGTGCGCATTGCTCCGCAAAATCGGGCCCTTGAGTCCTCCGACGTGCTGTCCCTGGCTGATCCCCTGGATCGCCACGAGCCGTCCGCCGGTCTGGTGGTTCTGCCCGGTGATGGCCCGGCCTGGCTGGATGCCGCCGTACAGTTGACCAAGCTGGCCCGCCTGCTGCCCGCCGCCGTCGCCGCCGTCACCAGCGGCGATCACCCCGATCTGTTCGCCGTCTCGGCCGAGGATGTGCGCCAGTATCAGCAGATCGCCGCCCGCTCTTTGCGCCGCATCGCCGAGGCCCGCGTGCCCCTGGCCGATGCCGAGCAGGCCCGCATCGTCGCCTTCCGCCCCGCCGATGGCGGCATCGAGCATCTGGCCATCATCATCGGCCAGCCCGATCGCGACGCCCCGGTGCTGGCCCGTCTGCATTCCGAATGTTTCACCGGCGACCTTTTGGGCTCGCTGCGCTGCGACTGCGGCGACCAATTGCGCGGCGCCATCGCCCAGATCAATCAGGCCGGCGGTGGCGTATTGCTTTATCTGGCCCAGGAAGGCCGCGGCATCGGGCTGGTCAACAAGCTGCGCGCCTATGAACTTCAGGATTCCGGCTTCGATACCCTGGACGCCAATCTGCAGCTGGGCTTCGACGACGACGAGCGGGTCTATCTGCCCGCCGCCGAGATGCTGCGCCTGTTGGGCATTTCCAGTATCCGCCTGATGACCAACAATCCGGCCAAGGTCGAGGGCCTGGCCCGTCACGCCATTACCGTGACCGAGCGGGTGCCGCATATATTCCCGTCCAACGGCCACAACGCCCTTTATCTACAGACCAAGGCGACCCGGTCGGGACATCTCTTTTAGTCCTAGCGGCGGCAAAAACTGCCGGGCTTTCCCTGCCACTGTCTCTGCAATCATCCCCACAAGTCATTGATTTACGCCAATTTTGCAATTGGCACGCTGCCTGCATCTCCGATTGATGGAATAACCCCTTTTGGATGTCCGCCATCATGGCTCAATCGATTGGTGACCTGCAGCTCCCTGATCACAGCCCGGCCCGGCCGGTGAGCTCCTTCGCGTCTCCTGGCCAGAGCAGCGACGAGAGCTCCGTTCATGCCTGGGACGATAAGGACGGCCCCAGCTTCTCGGACATCCTGGACGTCCTGAACCCGCTGCAACATATTCCGATCGTCAACACCATCTATCGCCATCTGACCGGCGACAGCGAAGGCGCCATGGCCGATATGGCCGGCGGTGCTCTTTATGGCGGCGTCATCGGTCTGGCGCTGGCCACCATCGGAGTGGGCGTCCAGGACGCCACCGGCGAAGATCCCGGCGATACGGTCTATGCCGCCCTGTTCGATGACGATAAGGCCGACGGCGCCACTGCCGTCGCCAAGAACGACACCCCGGAAGAACCCGCCGCCAGTGACGACGATGCCCCGCCGCCGCCCATCGCAGCCCCGCGCGAAGCCATCACCGCCACCTCGGATCCCGCTAACGGCACGGTCAAGTCTGGCGACTATCTGGTCTTCGGCGGCAGCGCCGCCAGCTCGACCAAGCCCCAGGCCACCCCGATTACCCCGGCAGCTTCGGCCCCTGCGCCCATCGCCACCTCCAAGCCCTCGCCCAAGCAAGGCGGCAGCGATTCCTTCGCCGCCCAGCAGGGCGATTATCTGGTCTTCGGCGGCAGCACCCCCAGTGCTGCGGCCCCGCAGACGGCCCAGACTCCCGTTGCCGCCTCTGCTGCCTCCAACGATGTCTCGCCGCTGCAGGCCAGCCTCCAGTCGGGCCAGGCGGACGGTAAGCTGATGCCGCTGCCTCAACGTCGTTCCATCACCCCACCCGGAACCCTACCCATGCCCACCACCGGCCCCGGCGCTCTGCCCGGCGGCAAGTCCCAGGCCAAGGTCTGGACCGGCCAGCCAGTAGGCAACGATTGGTTCTCCGACGCCTTCAATCAGAACATGGACAAATACAACAGCCTGCATGGCACCAACGCCTATGGCGCCGCCGCCCAGACCAATGCCGCCGCCGCATCGGCGCCGGTGAATTAGGCCAAGCGACTTGGCCGAGCTTGTCGTCACCGCCAAAGGACAGCTGACCTTCCAAGGCCGGATCTATCCTTGCGTCCTCGGTCGGTCCGGCATTGTCGCCGACAAGCGCGAAGGCGATGGCGGCACGCCGGTGGGATGTTTCCCCTTGCGCCGCCTGCTCTACCGCCCCGACCGTCTGGCCAGACCTGAGACCGCCCTGCCGGTTCAAGCCATCAGCCCGGATGACGGCTGGTGCGACGATCCCAGCCATGCCGACTATAACCGCCCGGTTCGCCTGCCCCATCCCGCCAGCTGCGAGCAGCTGTGGCGTGAAGATCATCTTTATGATCTGGTGGTAGTGCTGGGCCATAACGACGATCCGCCGATCCCGGGCCTGGGCAGCGCCATCTTCATGCATCTTGCCCGCCCTGATAGAGAACCGACCCAAGGATGCATCGCTCTGGATTGCGAAAATCTTCTGGAGCTGCTGAATCTTTGTGGAACCGACAGCGCGTTAAGGATTTGTGCAGAATAATAGCTCTATCTTAGAGTCAGCTATTTTCTTATTATCCGACCACCTATTCATGCGGAGGGGAATCGCATGCGCCCGTTGAACAAATTTTCTCTGCCGGCTCTGGCCATTGGGCTTTGCCTTTCAGCCTTTGCCGGAACGCCCGCTCGGGCCGAAGATCCCGCCTACATCACCCTTGGTGCCGGCGGTTGGGAAGCCATGCGTCAGAACCTGAGCAAGCCGGAAGTCGACATGACCTTTCGGTCTGACTATCGCCTTTGGATCTTCAAACCCCAAGCCGGCGCGCTGGCAGCGGGCGATGGCGATTTCTATACCTATGGCGGTTTCCTGACCGACATCTACTTCGGCAAGCATATTGTGCTGACGCCGTCGGCGAACATCGGCTATTACGGCGGCAGCGGCTTCAATCTTGGCTCGCGCTTCGAATTCCGCGAAGGCGCCGAAATCGCTTACCGCTTCGAGGACGCCTATCGCGTCGGCGTGGCCTTCTATCACATGTCCAATGCCGACATCACCAGCCGCAACCCGGGATCGGAATCGCTGCTGGGCACTCTGTCGATCCCGATCGGTTCGATCTTCTCGTCGGGAAACGATCAGGCTCGCACTTATACCCACACGCCCAAGACCGCGATGGCTGAGTTCAGCCCGTCCTCGAACTATGTTCCGGGACCGGTGCCTGCGCACCAGTACTAAGGTCAAAGTTGAATCAGGGGCGGCCGTCTGCCAAAGATGGCCGTCCCGACCCTTATGTGGCTGGCGCCATGAGCGATGGCGGCGGGAAAGTCACCGCTCATGCCCATGCTCAGGCCGCTTAAGCCATGACGCGCGGCAATCTCGGCCAGCAGGTCGAAATGCCGGGCCGGGTCTTCCTCCACCGGAGGAATGCACATCAGCCCCGCCACCGACAATCCCAAATCATCACGACATAAGCCGATCAGCCGGTCGGCTTCCTCTGGCAGAACCCCGGCTTTCTGCGCTTCTGCTCCGGTATTGACCTGGATGAAATATTCCAGCCGCCGCCCGCTGCGGGCCATTTCCGCCGCCAGGACCCGGGCCAGCTTTTCCCGATCCACCGTCTCGATGACATCGAACAGAGCCACGGCTTCGCGCACCTTGTTGGTCTGCAAGGGTCCGATCAGATGCAGCCGCAGATCCGGCCAACGCTGACGCAGGGCCGGCCATTTGTCCTCGGCCTCCTGCACCCGGTTCTCGCCAAACAGCCGCTGACCGGCTTCTAGCAGCGGCGCAATGCGCTCCGCTGGATGGGTCTTGCTGACCGCCACCAGCCGCACATCCTTAAAGTGACGGCCCGCTGACTGGGCGGCTTCGGCCAGTTCAGCCTGAACCAAGCGCCAATTGTCGATGACATCGTCATGAGAGAGATCGGTCAAGGGAGTGGGTCCATGCTAAGATTGCGGTCATGGCGACCCTAGCAGACTTAAGCCTGATCCTCAATTTACGCTGCCGCCGGCGGATCAAAGGCCGCCGCCCGCCGCCGCTGATCCTGCTGACCGACGAAGCCCGCCTGCCCGATCCCCTAGCCATAGCCGGCAAATTACCCGCCGGGTCGCTGGTGATCCTGCGCCATTATGACGCCGCCCATCGTGAGACGCTGGGCATCAAGCTGGCCAAGCTTTGCCGCGCCAAGCGGCTGACCCTTTTGGTAGCCGGAGACCCTGTCTTGGCCCAAAAGCTGAAGGTGGGGCTGCATCTGCCCGAGTATTGGCTGAGAAAACCTCTGCCGGCCATTCGTCTGATAGGGAAACGCCAGCTGCTGACCGCCGCCTGTCACAACCGAACCGCCATGATCAGGGCCCGGACCGCCGGGGCCAAGGCCCTGCTGCTGTCGCCAGTCCTCCCAACCCAGAGCCATCCCGGAGCCAAAGGCCTGGGAATTTTAGGCTTCCGTCGGCTGGTGCGCAGATGCTCTTTGCCGGTCTATGCCTTGGGCGGCGTCAATGCCCAGACCATCGGCCTTCTGACCGGCAGCGGCGCCGCCGGTGCCGCCGGAATCGGCGGATTTCTTTAGCTCATCACACAAGACAAAAGAAAAGGGCGGCCGAAGCCGCCCTTTCCCGAACCATTTTCCCGAAGGAAAATAATTAGAACGTGACACCGATACCGGTGACAGCGCCCCAACCGGAGTTCTTGTCGGCAGCCAGGCCGGTAGCCCCGCTGTAATCAACAACGAAGATCGACTCGGTCAGCTTGACGCCCGGGCCCAGGTCATAGGCGCCGGCCAAGGTCAGAGCATGATCCGTGTCATAGCTGTAGCTGCTGGCAGTTTGCGAGAAAGCGTGAGCGGCTTCACCATGGAAGTAGGTCAAGCTGACGCCATAGGGGCCGGTCACATAGGACAGGCCGGCATCCCACAAGGTACCAACCTTAGCAACGCCAGCCAGGTAAGCGCCGGAAATGGGGCCAACGCCGGCAGCGGTGCTCTCACCGGAGATATGGCCGTCCTTATTGGTGTCGATGTCACGCTTCAGGACCGAACCGCCGAGGGTGAAGCCCTTGTAAGAAACGTTCAGGCCGCCCTGATAGACGTGCAGGTTAGCAACGTTGCCATTGCCCGAACCAACGTCAGCCTTGACCGAGACGTCGCCGAAGGTGTTGGCATAAGCCAGACCATAGACGTACAGATCGCCAGCAATACCGGCAGAGTTGTAGTCAGCCGAACCGGGAATGGCGGTGTTGCCGGTCTGCTGGACGTTGATTTCCGGGGTGTAGCTGAAGCCAGCGGTCAGGCCCTGCCAGGTCGGGGAGATCAGGATGATCTTGTTGGCCGAACGATCGTCGCCAGCATAGGTGCGCTGAGCGGTTTCGTTGAAGCCGTTCGGGGCGATCACCCAGTTCATCCAGTTGCCGTCCTGGCCACCGATACCACCAACGTCCGGCGAGGAGTTGTGGATCAGAGCGCCGACGTTGTCCTGCTCGCCGACTTCGACGGTGCCGAAAGCGGAAGAGACAGCCACGAAGGACTTCTTGACGTTGCGGTTGCCAGCGGTGTTGTCATGGCTGTTCAGGCCCTGAGTACCGTTGGTGTCGATCTCGACGCTGACGCCGATACCGTTGTCCAGCTTGGTGGCGCCGGTGAAGGAGATCAGAACGTCGTCCTGAACGTCAAAGCCGGTACGCTTGTTGGCAGCGGAACCGCTGGTGGTGGTGCCATAAGAGCCCATCGGGCCGGTGCTGGTGCCGTAAGCGGCGGAATCGCTGTTGGAAGCATAACCAGCCCACTGGGTGGCGTAACCACCAATGGACAGCTTAACAGGCTCGGCGGCCTGAGCAACGGTGCCCATGGCAATCAGAGCAACGCTGGCGAAAAGAACCTTCTTCATCGATAGACCCCTCAATTATGACGGCGGCTCCGAGGCGCGGAGTCTCACCGTTAAGGATTAACAGAATTCTTTCTACTCTTGTTCTCGCGGGGTCGAAAGGCCCTTCGCGGTGCTTTTGTGACATCTGGGGCATGGTGTGGCCATTATGACACAAGACCCCCTCTTCAGGGGTAAATATGCTCAAAAATAATGCATTATAGTTGATCGGCCTATTAATGACGCCGCGCGGACCAAACGATGACCATGATTGCGATTCAGGGTTGCGATCCCGATTGCTCAAACAAAAAGGGCGGCCCGAAGGCCGCCCTTTCCGCAATGTACAGGTTCGTGTCGATTAGAAATCGACGCGGACGCCGGTAACGCCCAACCAACCCTTGTTCTGCTCAGCGGTGTAGCTTTCAGAGGAGTTGTACTGAACGCGAGCAACCGAAGCCTGCAGAGCAACGCCCGGGCCCATCACGTACTTGCCGGACAGCATGTAGACGCCGGTGCTGTCAGCGCCGAAGCCACGCAGAGAAGTGGTGGTGTCATACTTCTTGGTGGTGTCGTGGAAGTAACCGATGCTGGCCGAATAAGGGCCAGTGGCGTAAGCCAGACCCAGATCCCAAGACTGACCGGCGAAGGCAGCGGCCTTGGTGAAGGCATTCACATTAGTACCCTGAGGCAGGTTGGTGTTGACGTCGCCCAAGGTGGCATCGTTGGCAACATGACGGTTCAGGATCGAGCCACCGAGAGTGAAGCCAGCATAGCTGACCTGAGTGCCACCCTGGAAGACGCGCAGGTTGGCAATGTTGGCCTGACCGACGCCGGCGTCAGCCTTGATGCTCACATCGCCGAAGGTGTTGGCGAAAGCCAGACCAGCGCCGTACAGATCGCCGCCGCCGAAGTTGGCGCCATTGACCGAACCGTTGGCAACGGCGATGCCGCCGTTGACGTCAGAGCTGCCGGGCATGGCAGTGGTGCCCTGACCGCTGGCGCGGCTGATGTCCGGAACGTAGCTGGCAGCAGCGGCCAGACCATTCCACGACGGGGTCACGTAGCTGATCTTGTTGGTGCGATCATCGTAACGGCTGGTGTTGGTGGCGGTGTACAGCTTGTGCTGGCCGGGGTTGCCGACCCACTGGAACCAAGCGCCATCCTGCAGGCCCAGACCGACGTCGGGGGCGCTGTTGTGGACGATGTACAGGGCGTCTTCACGCTCGCCGACGATGGCGGTACCGAAGGCGCTGCCCAGGGTCACGAACGAACGCTTGGTGTTGTCGTTGCCGGTGGTGTTGGCACGGGTATCAGCACGCTGCGAACCGAAGGTGTCGACTTCGACGCCGACGGTGATGCCGTTGTCCAGCTTGGTCGAACCAACGAAGTTGATGTTGACGTCGTCCTGGACATCGAAGCCGGTGCGGCGGTCAGCGGCGGTCGAGACGGTGCCGCCGCTACCATAGGTGCCGGCAGGGCCGGTCGAGGTCGAGAACACGGTGCCATTCTGGTTGCTGGCAACACCGGCCCACTCCTGGGCGTAACCGCCGATGGAGAGCTTAACGGGCTCGGCGGCCTGGGCCACGGTGCTCAGGGCCAGCAGAGCGGCGCTGGCGAGAAGAACCTTCTTCATAATTAACTCCTGTCCGAATTGGGCGGTGTGCCTGAAGCCAGGCTTCCGCGTCAGCTTGATTGACACTTAGAGAAAGCCATGTCGGACACTTTCCCGTCAACCGATACCAACAGGCCTTTGTGATATTGGAATCTCACTGTTGCCGCCAGGACACAGTTTGTTACACGACCTGATGTCCAATTAAGAATTCGACTTATTAAACCCCGAGAACCGCGGCCTAACGCTTGCTTAAACCGGCCGTTACAACACGCCCCTTGGGTTCCGTGCCGCCCTGTGGTACGAGAGGAATTTGGAACGCGCGGCCGGACGCCGTTCACGATAATCGAGGTTTGAAACCGCCATGGTAATGCAGAGCAAGTTGCGCACGGCTTTAACCCCGTGTCTCAAGGTTTCTCTGGGGATGTGCCTCCTCCTGGGTCTTGTCGCTTGCGGCGAAACCAAGACCACCACCATCAACCGCCAGCCCGGCGACACCACCCCGACCTGGGGTGACGACAAGCCGCGGGAAACCGTCTTCGGCAAGGGCGGACTGGATCTGTTTGGCGGCGACAAGAAAAAAGAGCAGGAGCAAGGCAGCGGCATCGGCGTCAACTTCTTCCTGTGGCGCGCCTCGCTGGACACCATCGCCTTCATGCCTTTGGCTTCGGCCGATCCCTTTGGCGGCGTGATCATCACCGACTGGTACACGCCGCCGGAAACAGGCGTCGAGCGCTTCAAGATGACCGTGCTGATCCTGGACCGCGCCCTGCGCGCCGACGGCGTGCGCGTCTCGGTCTTCCGTCAGGTGCAGAACAGCGCCGGCGAATGGAGCGACGCGGCGGTGGATCCCAAGACCTCCACCGACATGGAAAACACCATCCTGACCCGGGCCCGCGAACTGCGCACCGCCGCAGCCGCCGCCAAGTAAGCATTATAAGGACGATGGGGCGGCTTACAGGTCGCCCCCTTTTCCTTTCCCACCCTGGAAGATAAAGAGAAGACCGCCGCCATGTCGCGTACCGACGAGCGTTACAACGTCCGCGAAACCGAAGCCAAATGGCAGAAGATCTGGGAAGAGCGTCAAAGCTTCCTGGCCCGCGAAGACAACGCCCGCCCCAAATATTATGTCCTGGAGATGTTCCCCTATCCGTCGGGCCGCATCCATATGGGGCATGTGCGCAACTATACCCTGGGCGACGTGGTGGCCCGCTTCAAGAAGGCCAAGGGCTTCAATGTCCTGCATCCCATGGGCTGGGACGCCTTCGGCCTGCCGGCGGAAAATGCCGCCATCCAGAACAATGTGCATCCGGCCAAATGGACCCGCGAAAACATCGCCGCCATGCGCGACCAGCTGAAAACCATGGGCCTGTCCTATGACTGGACCCGCGAGGTCGCCACCTGCGAGCCCGAGTACTATCAGCACGAACAGCGGATGTTCCTCGACTTCCTGAAGTCGGGCCTGGTTTACCGCAAGGAATCCTGGGTCAATTGGGACCCCGAGGAGCATACGGTTCTCGCCAACGAACAGGTGATCGACGGACGCGGCTGGCGCTCGGGCGCTCTGGTGGAAAAGCGTCTGCTGTCCCAATGGTTCCTGAAGATCACCGATTACGCCGAAGACCTGCTAAAGGGTCTGGAGACCCTGGACCGCTGGCCCGAACGGGTCCGCACCATGCAGGAAAACTGGATCGGTCGCTCGGAAGGCCTGCGCCTGTCCTTTGATCTGGTGGATCGTGGGGCCGAGACGGTCGAGATTTACACCACCCGCCCCGACACCCTGTTCGGCGCCTCCTTCATCGCCATTGCCGCCAACCATCCCCTGTCCCTTGAGCTGGCGAATAACAATCCGGCCCTGAGTGATTTCATCGGCGAATGCAACCGCATGGGCACCAGCGAAGCCGCCCTGGAAACCGCCGAGAAGAAGGGCTTCAATACCGGCCTTATGGCCCTGAATCCCTTGGTGGATGGCCAGAAGCTGCCGGTCTATGTGGCCAATTTCGTGCTGATGGACTATGGCACCGGCGCCATCTTCGGCTGCCCGGCCCATGACCAGCGCGACCTGGACTTCGCCCGCAAATACGACCTGCCGGTCACCGTGGTGGTCGCTCCTGAGGGCACCGATCCCTCCAGCATCGTCATCGGCACCGAGGCCTATGCCGAGGATGGCCTGCTGGTGAACTCCGGCCTGCTGAACGGCATGAAAGTCGATGCCGCCAAGGCCAAGGTCATCGACATGATGGAAGAGCGCGGGCTAGGCCAGCGCTCGGTCAACTATCGCCTGCGCGACTGGGGCGTGTCCCGTCAGCGCTATTGGGGCTGCCCGATCCCCATCATCCATTGCGACAAATGCGGCGTGGTGCCGGTGCCGGAAGCCGAGCTGCCGGTGCGCCTGCCCGAAGATGTCACCTTCGACAAGCCGGGCAATCCCCTGGATCATCACCCGACCTGGAAACATGTGGCCTGCCCCTGCTGCGGTGCCCCGGCCCGGCGCGAGACCGATACCTTCGATACTTTCTTTGAATCCTCCTGGTATTTCGCCCGCTACACCTCGCCCCAGGAAACCTCCAAGGGCTTTACCGCCGAGGCCGCCAATTACTGGCTGCCCGTCGATCAATATATCGGCGGCATCGAGCATGCGGTGCTACATCTGCTCTATTCCCGCTTCTTCACCCGCGCCTTGAAGACCTGCGGCTATCTGGATATCGAGGAACCCTTTGCCGGTCTTCTGACCCAGGGCATGATCTGCCACGAAACCTACAAGTCATCGGAAGGCAAATGGCTGTTCCCCACCGACGTGGAAAAGACCGCCGACGGCAACCTGATCGAGACCGCCACCGGCAAGCCGGCCACCCAGGGCCGCTCCGAGAAGATGTCCAAATCGAAGAAGAACGTGGTCGATCCCGCCGGCATCATTTCCACCTATGGCGCCGATACCGCCCGCCTGTTCATGCTCTCCGACAGCCCGCCCGAGCGTGATCTGGACTGGACCGAATCCGGCATCGACGGCGCTTACCGCTATGTGAACCGCCTGTGGCGGATGGTGGTGGCTCCGGCCATGGAGCTGCCGGCCCCCGGCGCGCCCAAGCCCGCCGCCTTTGGCCCGACCGCCGAGAAGCTGCGCCGCCAGACCCACAAGACCATCGCCCAGGTGGCCGAGGATCTGGACCGCTTCCACTTCAACAAGGCCGTCGCCCGCCTGCGCGAGCTGACCAACGCCCTGGCCGAGCTGCCGGCGTTGGAAGACGGAGCCGCCTGGGCTCTGCGGGAAGGCCTGGAGGCTTTGGCCACCCTGCTCAACCCCATGATGCCCC
>Ga0302187_10003833_pt1 | contig 12152 bp, 11 predicted proteins | sample II_Bog_E1_3_FD_202120 | JGI IMG/M metagenome (GOLD analysis project Ga0302187, IMG submission 202120) | Peat permafrost microbial communities from Stordalen Mire near Abisko, Sweden - II_Bog_E1_3 | ecosystem: Environmental > Terrestrial > Soil > Wetlands > Peat | place: Sweden: Abisko...
GCCCCTCGCGCTCCCCGGACTTTTTGGGGTGGGAGGACGCGGGTGGGGTTGTAAGGTTGGAGGGGGCGGAGGTTTCCGGTAAGGTGGCGCCGCAATGTTTGCGGAGATGATGAATGCCGATTTGGGCTTGGATTTTCTGTTTAACTTGCCTCGCTTATTGCAGTTTCATTCTATGGAGAGGATGGGCGAAGGGGTTCGTAAAATACGGCCCCTTCCGGTACACCCGACAAGATGACCCCATGTTTTTTTGGTTCTTATTTATTTGTTTTGGCATGTGCGGACTCTTTTTCGGCGCAATGTTGATCCTTGTCGGGATTTCACTGATCAATGGCCCTCTTGTCGATCAACGCAATTGTCCCAGCATGCACGGGTGGAGAGCAGCCCTAAATTGCCCGTCGTCGCCCGCCAACTGAGGCTCCGCGATTGGGCGTAAGGTGCCGCAGGCACATTTGAAAGCCTGCGGCGCGGCGACGTGGCGTGAGGGGGCGGGGATGCTCCCACGTAGACAAGTCATGGGAGCGCGAGGGTCGTGACCCTCGCATTTAACCCTTAAACCTTTTAAATCACGTGATATTCCTTGTACCACTTGATGAACTTGGGCACGCCGACGTCGATGCTGGTGGTGGGGGCGTAGCCGAGATCGCGTTGGATGGCGTCGATGTCGGCGAAGGACTGGCGGACGTCGCCGGGCTGGATGGGGAGGAGGTTGACCTCTGCCTTGCGGCCGCATTCGGCTTCGAGGATTTCGACGACCTTCATCAGGTGCTCGGACCGGTGGTTGCCGATGTTGTAGAGGCGGTGGGGTTTGGTGCTGCCGCCGGCTTTGACGGTGCCGTCGTCGGGGGCGGGGTTGTCGAGGCTGGCGATGACGCCGGCGATGATGTCATCGATGTAGGTGAAGTCGCGCCACATGTCGCCGTGGTTGAACACGGGGATGGGCTGGCCGGCGAGGATCGCCTTGGTGAAGATCCACATCATCATGTCGGGGCGGCCCCAGGGGCCGTAGACGGTGAAGAAACGCAGCCCGGTCAGGGGGATGCGGTAGAGGTGGGCGTAAGTTTCGCTCATCAGTTCGTCCGCCTTCTTGGTGGCGGCGTAGAGGCTGACGGGTTGGTCGACGCGGTCTTCGACGGCGAAGGGGAGCTTGGTGTTGCCGCCGTAGACCGAGGAGGAGCTGGCGTAGACCATGTTCTCGACCGCGCGGTGGCGGGCGATTTCGAGCAGGTTGAGGTGGCCGGCGAGGTTGGCGTGGAGGTAGGCGTGGGGGTTGGTGATCGAGTAGCGCACGCCCGCCTGCGCGCCCAAGTGGACGATGCGGTCGAAGGTGTGGGGTTTGAGGGCCTCGACGGTGGCGGGGTAGTCGGCGAAGTCCTGGCGGATGAAGATGAAGCGGTCGCCGCCGGCTTCGTGGAGGCGGGCGAGGCGGGCTTCCTTGAGCGAGACCTCGTAGTAGTCGTTCACCACATCGAGGCCGATCACGGTGTCGCCGCGCGCGAGCAGTTGCAGCGACAGGCTGTAGCCGATGAAGCCGGCGGCGCCGGTGACGAGTACGTTCATGCGTTGGTTCCCCTTGATCGGCCAGCCGGCGTTCTGGGCGCGGTGGTTACAGGATGGGGGCTAACGCGCGGTTGACGACAGGGGAATGACAATCTTGCGCCGGCGGGGTTTTCAGGCGGCGACATCGGCCCAATCGGGATGGCGGCGGAAGGCGGCGGCGACGTAGCTGCACGCGGGGACGATTTTGAAGCCTTGGGCGCGGGCGTCGGCGACGAGGGCCTCGACCAGTTGGGCGGCGATGCCGCGACCGCCGATCTCGGTGGGGACGAGGGTGTGGTCGGCGATGCGGTCGCGGCCGTTGGGGGCGAGGTGCCAGGTCAGGCGGCCGGTGGTGGCGGTTTCGGGGAGGGTGGCGATGTATTCGCCGCGTTCGGCGGTGCCGGTGTGGGTGATGGTGGCTTGCGGGTGGCTCATGGCGGGTCTTTCGGGGTGCTTGACGGGAGGCGGCGGGGCCTTGAAGGATGTGGGGATGCAATTTCTCTCTGACAATGCCGCCGCCGTCCATCCCGCTGTTTGGGCCGCTATGCGCGAGGCCGATGCGCCCGATGCGCCCTATGACAACGATGCCGTGAGTGCGCGGATGGATGCGGCGTTTTCCGCCTTGTTCGGGCGCGACTGCGTGGCGTTGTGGGTGGCGAGCGGGACGGCGGCGAACTGTCTGGCGCTGGCGGCGATGGTGGAGCCGCATCGCGGGGTGATCTGCCACGAGAGCGCGCATATCGAGAACGACGAGTGTGGGGCGCCGGGGTTCTTTACCCATGGGGCGAAGTTGATGACCGCGCCGGGGGCGGATGCCAAGTTGACGCCGGGGGCTGTGGAGGGCGTGTTGGCGCCGATCCGGCGGGATGTGCACCGGGTTTGGCCGCAGGCGGTTTCGATCACGCAGGCGAGCGAGGCGGGGTGTGTCTATACGCCCGATGAGGTGGCGGCGATTGGCGCGACGGCGGCGCGGCATGGGTTTGGGTTCCACATGGATGGGGCGCGGTTTGCCAATGCGGTGGCGTTTTTGGGGTGTTCTCCCGCCGCGGCGAGTTGCGATGGTGGGGTGGATGCGCTCTCGTTCGGGTTTGTGAAGAATGGCGGGATGAGCGCGGAGGCGCTGGTGTTGTTTGATCCCGGGTTGGCGGAGGTGATCCGATATCGCCGCAAGCGGGCGGGGCATTTGCAATCGAAGGGGCGGTTTCTGGCGGCGCAGGTGCTGGCGATGATCGCGGGGGATCTGTGGCTGGAGAACGGGCGGGCGGCGAATGCGGCGGCCGGCGAGATTGCGGCGGCGGCTGCGGGGCGGTTGTTGCATCCGGTGCAGGCGAATGAGATTTTTGTGCGGCTGGACGCGGGGGAGCGGGCGGCTTTGCGCGGGTTAGGCTTTGGGTTTTATGACTGGGGGGCGGAGGGGGCGCGGTTTGTGACCGCGTGGAATACGCGGGAGGCGGATGCGGTGGCTTTGGGCCGGGCCTTGGCGGGGCTGTGAGCGAGGGGCATGCGCCGCTGCGCGGGCGGGTGTTGGCGGCCTTTGTCGCGCTGGTGATGATCTGGGGCTCGACGTGGCTGGTGATCAAGGATCAGGACGGGTTCGCCAGCGTCGGTTGGGATGTGGTGGCGCGGTTTGCCGTGGCCACCGTGGCGATGTTCGCGCTGGTGCTGGCGCGGCGGGAGCGGGTTTGGCTGGACCGGCAGGGCATGGGGCTGGCGGCCGCTGTCGGCCTGTTCCAGTTCTGCGGGAACTTTGAATTCGTCTATCGCGCCGAGGGGGAGCTGACCTCGGGGATCGTCGCGTGCATCTATGCCGTGCTGATGGTGCCCAATGCGGTGCTGGCGCGGATCGCTTTGGGGACGCGGGTCTCCGGGCGGTTTGTGGTTGGGTCGGTGGTGGCGATGGCGGGAATCGCAACCTTGCTGGCCAGTGAGGCGCGGCATGGCGGGGCGCAGGGTTCGGTCGCTTTGGGGGTGGTTTTGACGGTGGGGGGGCTGTTGTGCGCCTCGGCGGCGAATATCCTGCAGGCGTTGCCCGTGGGGCGGCGGCAGCCGATGGCGACGCTGGTGGCCTGGGCGATGCTGTTTGGCACCGGGTGCGATGTGGTGGTGGCGCTGGCCTTCGATGGGCCGCCGCCGGTGGTGCTGGCGCCGCGATACTGGATGGGCGTGGGGTATCTGGCGGTGTTTGGCTCGGTGGTGACGTTTCCGCTCTATTTCGGGCTGATCCGGTCGATGGGGGCGGGGCGCGCGGCCTATATCAGCGTGATCCTGCCGGTGGTGGCGATGGGGCTCTCGACGCTGTTCGAGGGGTATCGGTGGACGTGGTTGGCCGGGGTGGGGTCGGCGGTGGTGCTGGCGGGGTTGCTGGTGGCGTTGTCGGGGAAGGCGAAGGTTAAGGGGTGAATGCGAGGGTCACGACCCTCGCGCTCCCATGACTTGAGCGACCTTGCGCCCTGCCCTCGGGCGTGGGCCATGTCGCGAAGCGACCTTAAAGCCTGCGGCGCGGCAATGTTGCGTAACCGGGCGGGCGGGGCGCGACGATGCCAACGTTGGGGAAGCGCGAGGGGCGTGCCCCTCGTTTTCACCCCTTCCCTGCCCCGGCCAGAATCCCGCGCAGGCCATCGACATAGGTGGGCCAGATGGGCCGCCAGCCCAGCAGGCGTTTCGCGCGTCCGTTCGCGACGCGGCGGTTCTCGGCGTAGAAATCGAGCGCCACGGGGGGGAGCCCGGATTGCGACAGGGGGCGCAGCGGGGGGAGCGGGGCGTTGAGGAGCGTGCAGGCGGCCTCGACGACGGTGTTTTGGGCGACGGGGAGGTCGTCGGCGAGATTCCAGATGGTGGGGGGGATGGGTGCGTCGATGGCGGCGAGGACGCCGGTGGCGATGTCGTCGACGTGGATGCGGCTGAAGACCTGGCCGGGGACGTCGACGCGGTGGGCGCGGGACTGGGCGATGCGGTCGAGGACGCTGCGGCCGGGGCCGTAGATGCCGGGGAGGCGGAAGATGTGGGCGCCGAGGGCTTGCCAGGCGCGGTCGGCGGCGATGCGCGCGGGGCGGCGGCCGTTGAGCGGCGCTGTTTCATCGACCCAGGCGCCGGCGGTGTCGCCATAGACGCCGGTGGAGGAGAGGTAGCCGCGCCAGGCGGGATGCGCGGCGATGGCGGCGCCGTAGGTGGTGAGGACGGGGTCTGTATCGCCCGCCGGGGGGACGGAGGAGAGGATGTGGGTGGATCGGGCGATGGCCTGGGTGACGGCGGGGTGGTCGGTGAAGGCGAGGTTGCCGGCGGAGCCCGTGGCCGCGACCTGCCAGCCGCGCGCGCGGAGGTGGGCGGCGATGACTTGCGCGCTGTAGCCGAGGCCGAAGATCAGGATTGAGGGCATTTTGCGCTCCCGTTGGGGCGGTGTGGGTTGGCATGGGCGGCGGGGCGCGTCTAGAACGTTCTCCCATGGATATTGCCAGCGCGACGCAGCCCGCCCCTCCCCCGGTGATTCGGCGTGAGGATTACAGCCCGCCCGAGTGGCTGGTGCCCGAGATCGCCCTGGCGTTCGCGCTGGGGATCGAGGAGACGCGGGTGACCGCGACCTTGCAGGTGCGGCGGGCCGAGGGCGCGACCGCGACGGCGATCCGGTTGAATGGCGATGGCTTGCGGCCGCGCGTGATCGATGTCGACGAGGTGACGCGCAACGACTGGCATATGGAGGGGGACGATCTGGTGATCCCGCTCAGCGACGACGCGCATGAGATCATCATCGAAACCGTGGTCAAGCCGATCGCCAACTCGCAGTTGATGGGGCTCTATGCCTCGAACGGGATGCTGTGCACGCAGTGCGAGGCCGAGGGGTTTCGGCGGATCACCTTCTTCCCCGATCGGCCGGACGTGTTGTCGGTCTATCGCGTGAAGATGTCGGGCGACAAGGTGGCGTTTCCGGTGTTGCTGGCCAATGGCAACTGCGTGGCGACGGGGGATGGGCCCGGGGGGACGCATTGGGCCGAGTGGCATGATCCCTGGCCCAAGCCGTGTTACCTGTTCGCGCTGGTGGCGGGGGTGTTGGTGGCGCGGACGGGGTCGTTTGTCACCTCCGAGGGGCGGCAGGTGACGTTGAATGTCTGGACGCGGCCGGGGGATGAGCAGTTCACCGAGCATGCCTTGCGCAGTCTGGGCGAATCGATGGCATGGGACGAGCGGGTGTTCGGGCGGGCCTATGATCTGGACTTGTTCAACATTGTCGCGGTTGCCGATTTCAACATGGGGGCGATGGAGAACAAGGGGCTGAACGTCTTCAACACCCGCTATGTGCTGGCGGATCGGGAGACGGCGACGGATGGCGACTTTGACGCCATCGAGAGCGTGATCGGGCATGAGTACTTCCACAACTGGTCGGGGAACCGGGTGACCTGTCGCGACTGGTTCCAGCTCTCGCTGAAGGAGGGGTTCACCGTGCTGCGCGACCAGATGTTCAGCGCGGACATGGGATCGCCGGCGGTGAAGCGCATCGAGGATGTGCGGGTGTTGCGCGCGGCGCAGTTTCCCGAGGATTCAGGGCCGTTGGCGCATCCGATCCGGCCCGACGCCTATCAGGAGATCAGCAACTTTTACACGGCGACCGTCTATAACAAGGGGGCCGAGGTGATCCGCATGATGCGGACGATGGCGGGTGAGACGCGGTTCCGCAAGGGGACCGATCTGTACTTCGCGCGCCACGATGGCGAGGCGGCGACGTGCGAGGACTTTGTCAAAGCCATCGAGGATGGGGCGGGGCTGGATCTCGGCCAGTTCCGGCTGTGGTACAGTCAGGCGGGGACGCCGACGGTGACGGTGGCGCTGGCGCATGACAGGGATGTGGCGACGCTGACCTTGAAGCAGGAGGTGCCGGCGACGCCGGGGCAGAGCGAGAAGCAGCCGATGGTGGTGCCGTTGCGGCTGGCGCTGTTCGATGCGCAGGCCGGGGGACATGTCGCGGCGCTGGGCGGCGAGGTGTTGCATGTGTTGACGCAGGCGGAGGAGACGGTGCGGTTCGAGGGGGTGGCGGCGCGGCCGGTGCTCTCGATCAACCGGGGTTTTTCGGCGCCGGTGAAGGTGGTGAGCGATCAGACGAGCGCCGATCTGACGTTTCTGGCGGCGCACGATGACGATCCCTTCGCGCGCTATGAGGCGTTGCAGAAGCTGATCGCCGATGTGGTGGTGGGGCTGGTGCGCGGGTCTGGCGACCGGGATGCGGGCTATGCGGCGGTGACGGGGGCGTTGCGGGCGATTTTGGCCGACGAGGCGCTGGATGACCTGATGCGCGGCGAGCTGTTGGTGTTGCCGGGGCATGCCTATCTGTCCGAGTTGCTGGAGGTGGTCGATCCGGGTGCGCTTCATGCCGAGCGCGAGGCGTTGAAGGCGCATGTCGGTGGGGTGTTGGCCGATGCTTTCGTGGCCCTGCACGAGCGGGCCAGCGCGGTGCCGTTTGGGCATGATGCCGTGAGCAAGGGCGCGCGCAAGGTGCGGACGCAGGCTTTGGTCTATCTGGCGGCGGGGCGGCCCGAGGCGGCGGCGGTGCTGGCGGCGGCGCAATATGACCTCGCCACCAACATGACCGACCGGCAGGGGGCGCTGATGGTGCTCTGCGGGTTGGAGACGGCGGCCCGGGGGGAGAAGCTGAGCGATTTCCATGCGCGGTTTGCCGGCAATCCGCTGGTGATCGACAAGTGGTTTACCTTGCAGGCTGGGTCTTTGCATCCGCAAGTGTTGGCGCATGTCGAGGCCTTGGCGGGACATCCCGACTTTACCATGGGCAATCCGAACCGGGTGCGGGCGCTGTACATGGCGATGGCGGTCAATCCGGGGGCGTTTCATGAGGTGAGCGGCAGGGGGTATCGGATCATTGCCGACCTGATTCTGGCGCTGGACCCGGTGAATGCGCAGACGGCGGCGCGGTTTGTCGCGCCCCTGGGGCGGTGGCGGCGGATCGAGCCGGTGCGATCGGCGTTGATGCGCGGTGAGCTGGAGCGGATTGCGGCGGCGCCGGGCCTTTCGCGCGATACCTATGAGCAGGTATCCAAGAGCCTTGGTTGAGGTGTTGCGGGCCGGCGGGCTGGCCGGGGTGCGGCATGGGTTTCTGGGGCGCCGGGGGGGCGTCTCGGAAGGGGTGTGCGCGGGGTTGAATGTCGGGCTGGGTGCCGGCGATGCGGCCGGGGCGGTGGCGGAGAATCGGCGGCTGGCCGTGGCGGCGGTGGCGCCGGGGGGGCGGTTGGTGACCGCCTGGCAGGTGCATTCCGCGCGGTGTGTGGTGGCGGGGGACTGGGCGGATGACGCGCGGCCGGAGGCGGATGCGCTGGTTTCGGATCGGGCGGGGGTGGTGTTGGGGGTGTTGACCGCCGATTGTACGCCGGTGTTGTTCGCCGATGTGGCCGGCGGCGTGGTGGGGGCCGCGCATGCCGGGTGGAAGGGCGCCGTGGCGGGGGTTTGTGAGGCGACGGTGGACGCGATGGTGGCCTTGGGGGCGGTGCGGGGGCGGATCGTGGCCGCCATCGGGCCGACGATCGCGCAGGCGAGCTATGAGGTGGATGACGGGTTTCGCGCGCGGTTTCTGGCGCAGGATGATGGGAATGCGCGGTTTTTTGTTGAGGGCGCGCCGGGGCATTGGCAGTTTGACTTGCCGGGCTATGTCGCGGGGCGGTTGTTGGCGGCGGGGGTTGGCGGGGTCGAGGATCTGGCGATGGATACTTATGCCGATCCGGAGCGGTTCTATTCGTTCCGCCGCGCGACCCATCGCGGCGAGGCCAGTTATGGCCGGCAAGTGGCATTGATCGCGCCTTAGGATCTGGATTGGCGTTGCGCATTTGGCGCGACTTGCCGCGATGCAGCGCAAGATTGCGGTTGGCAGGCGAAATATTGCCAGTTATCACTTGGCTCGGCCGGCGCGGGATGGCTCGGTAAACCGCCACCCGTTGAGCGGCCCAAAGGATAATGGGCACGGCTGGAGAGACCGTGCATGGGACGAGCGATGTGTTCTAACGGGCCCTGCAAACCTGCAAGGGGGCCGCTGGCGATGGATATGGGCAATCATGACTGATTCCGGGGGCGAATTGGCGAGCGGCGATACGGCTGTCCGCAGACGGGATTTCATCAACATAGCCGCGGTCAGCGCGGCGGGCGTCGGCGGATTGGCCACGCTGGTGCCGCTGTTGACGCAGATGTCGCCTTCGGCCGACGTGCTGGCCGAGAGCACCACCGAGGTGGACATCAGCGCCATCCAGCCCGGACAGGCGATCAAGGCCATGTTCCGCAAGCAGCCGGTGTTCATCCGCAACCTGACGCCGCACGAGATCGCCGAGGCCGAGGCCGTGCCGTTGAGCGCCTTGCGCGATCCGGAGACGTTGGCGGCGCGGACCAAGCCGGGGCATGCCAACTGGCTGATCACCATGGGGGTGTGCACGCATCTGGGCTGTGTGCCGCTCGGCACCGGCGAGGGTGAGCCGCGCGGCGAGTTCGGCGGCTATTTCTGCCCGTGCCATGGGTCGCAGTACGACACCGCCGCGCGCATCCGCAAAGGGCCGGCACCCAAGAACCTGTTCGTGCCGACCTATGATTTCGAAACGCCCACAACCGTCAAGATCGGCTGAGGAGGACACCCGCGATGAGCTTCCCCTGGGCGAAGAGATATGAGCCGACCCATCCCTTCATGGTCTGGGTCGACGAGAAGCTGCCGCTGCCGCGGCTGGTCCATGGCGCGATCGGGGCCGGATATCCGGTGCCGCGCAATCTGAATTACTTCTGGAATTTCGGCGTGCTGGCGGGGTTCTGCCTGCTGTTGCAGATCGTCACCGGGGTGGTTCTGGCGATGCACTATGCCGCCAATACCGAGGTGGCGTTCGGATCGACCGAGCACATCATGCGCGACGTCAACTGGGGCTGGCTGCTGCGCTATGCCCATGCCAACGGGGCGAGCGCGTTCTTTGCCGTGTTGTATATCCATATCTTTCGCGGGTTCTTTTACGGATCGTACAAGGCGCCGCGCGAGATGGTGTGGTTGCTGGGGGTGCTGATCTTCCTGCTCACCATGGCGACGGCGTTCATGGGCTATGTGCTGCCCTGGGGGCAGATGAGCTTTTGGGGCGCGCAGGTGATCACCGGGCTGTTCAGCGCGGTGCCGTTGATCGGGGACTGGTTGCACACGTACCTGCTGGGCGGGTTCGCGCCGGACAATGCGGCGTTGAACCGGTTCTTTGCGTTGCACTTTTTGCTGCCTTTCGTGATCGCCGGGGTGGTGATCCTGCATATCTGGGCTTTGCACATTCCGGGATCGTCCAACCCGACCGGTGTGGAGGTGAAGGGCGAGAGCGATACCGTGCCGTTCCACCCCTATTACACCGCCAAGGATGGCATGGGGCTGGGGGTGTTTCTGGTGCTCTATTGCGGGATGGTGTTCTTTGCGCCGAACGCGCTGGGGCATCCGGATAACTATATCCCCGCAAACCCGATGCAGACGCCGGCGCATATCGTGCCCGAGTGGTACTTCTGGCCGTTTTATGCGATCCTGCGGGCGTTTACCGCCGACATCTTCTTCATTCCGGCGAAGCTGATGGGCGTGCTGGCGATGTTCAGCTCGATCCTGGTGTGGTTCTTTCTGCCCTGGCTGGATCGTTCGCCGGTGCGGTCGGGGCATTACCGGCCGATGTTCAAGTGGGCGTTCCGGGCGCTGGTCGTGGATCTGATCGTGCTGGGGTATTGCGGGGGGTCGCCCGCCGCCGAGCCCTATGTGATGATCAGCCAGATCGCGGCGGCCTATTACTTCCTGCACTTCCTGGTGATCCTGCCGGTGATTTCGGGGCTGGAAAAGACGGCGCCGCTGCCATTCTCGATCACGCAATCGGTCTTGGGTGGGGCAGTGTCGGGGGATGAACCCGCGCACGCCGTGCCGGCGGAATAAGGGGGAACTTATGGTTCGCATCGTTGCCCCGTTCGTCGGGTTGTTCTTCGCGCTGTCGGCGCTCTGGGCCTTTGTGGTCGGGGCCGAGAGCTATATCACCGAGCCGCCGGCGGCGACCGCCGAGAGCGTGTTCCATCTGAAGCCGCAGGAGGTCTCGTTCGCCTCCGACGGGCCGTTCGGGCGGTTCGACCGCCAGCAGTTGCAGCGCGGGTTTCAGGTCTATTCGCAGGTCTGCTCGAACTGCCATGCGTTGAAGTATGTGGCGTTTCGCGACCTCAAGGATCTGGGGTACAACGACGACGAGGTGAAGGCGATCGCCGCCAAGCACGACGTGCCGGTCTATAACCCCGCCACCGGCGAGGTGAAGACGCGCAAGGGCATGCCGGCGGATCACTTCCCGCCGGTGGTCTATGCCGGGCAGGGCAATCCGCCAGACCTGTCGTTGATCACCAAGGCGCGGCACGAGGGGCCGGCTTATGTCTACTCGCTGCTCACCGGGTTTGGCGATCAGCCGGCCGAGGTGTTGCAGCGCTTCCCCGAGGCGAAGGTGCCCGATGGGCTATATTGGAACCCCTATTTCGCGAACTTGAACATCGCGATGCCGCCGCCGTTGGTCTCGGACGGACAGGTGGAGTATGGGCCGGGCAATCCCAAGCCGACCGTCAAGCAGATGGCGACCGATGTGGCGGCGTTTTTGGTGTGGACCGCCGAGCCGAAGCTGGAAAAGCGGCATCAGACGGGGGGCGCGGTGGTGCTGTTCCTGATGTTTGCGACGGTGTTGGCGTTTATGGCCTATCGCAATGTCTGGAGCGGGGTGAAGCATTGAAGGGTGGATGCGAGGGGCACGCCCCTCGCGCTCCCTGTTCCTTGTCGGCCTGGGGGTTGGCCGGCGGCGTTGCGCAAGGTGGCAGCGCCGCAGGGTACATGGTTTGATGCGTGGCTCTTGAACATTGCCATTGATGCGCAACGCGGTTGGCAGGCGCGACGCCGACAACGTTGAAGGCGCGCGAGGGATGAGTCGCTCGCATTTCCCTTTTCTTCTGATCCGTCACCGCCTAGTCCCGCCCCCGACGGTTTGCACGGGGAACGCGGCGTGACGGTTGACGAATTGAAGGCGCTGGTGCGCTCGGTGCCGGATTTTCCCAAGCCGGGCATCCTGTTTCGCGACATCACCACGTTGATCGGGCATGGCCCCGGCATGGCGGCCACCGTCGAGATTTTGGCGGCGCGGGCGCTGGCCATGGGGGTTGAGGGCGTGGCCGGGATCGAGGCGCGTGGCTTTATCTTTGGCGCGGCGGTGGCGGCGCGGCTGGCGGTGCCGTTCATCACTGTGCGCAAGCCGGGCAAGCTGCCGGTGCCGACGATCTCGATCGACTATGCGCTGGAGTATGGCACCGACCGGTTGGAGGTCGATCCGACGGCGGTGCGCGCGGGGCAGCGGGTGTTGATCGTCGACGACCTGATCGCCACGGGCGGGACGGCGGTGGCGGCGGTGGACTTGCTGCGCCTGGCCGGGGCGACGGTGGAGGCGGCGTTGTTCGTGATCGACCTCGTCGATCTGGGCGGGGCGCAGCGGTTGCGCGACGATGGCGTGATGGTCGAGACGTTGATGGATTTTCCCGGGCACTGAGCGGGGGCCGGCGCAAAAGGCGTTGACGGCGCGGCGATTGTGGTGGCAATCAGCCAGCGCATCGCGGGGCTTGTG
>Ga0302187_10003842_pt1 | contig 12139 bp, 10 predicted proteins | sample II_Bog_E1_3_FD_202120 | JGI IMG/M metagenome (GOLD analysis project Ga0302187, IMG submission 202120) | Peat permafrost microbial communities from Stordalen Mire near Abisko, Sweden - II_Bog_E1_3 | ecosystem: Environmental > Terrestrial > Soil > Wetlands > Peat | place: Sweden: Abisko...
CACCCAGATCGTCTCGGCCCTGCTGGAGGCGGTGATGAATGCCGCCGAAAAGCCGGTGCATGCCAACAAGGTTGAGGGCGACGCTGTCTTGTTCGTCGCCTCGGCCGAGAAGGGCGACGAGGATGTGGCCGCCTGGACCTCCATCGGCCGCTTCTTCCAGTCCTTCTATGCCAAGCGCACCGAATTGCAGGGAGCCAACAGTTGCCCCTGCGAGGCCTGTATGGGCATCGACAAGCTGGAGCTGAAGGTTATCTCGCACCATGGCAAATTGCTGCGTCATCGGGTCCGTAAGTTCGAGGAAGTCTCGGGCTTCGATCTGGTGATTGCTCATCGCTTGATGAAGAATCAGGTGGAGGGCTCGCGTTATCTGCTGGCGAGCGAGGCAGCCTGGGGCCGCTATGGCTCGGCCATCTCGGTGGATCGCCATGTGGAAGACTGCGAAGGTGTGGGCGAGGTGCCGGTGGTGGTCCTGCATGACGCCGCCCATCTGCTGACCAAAAGCCTGTCGCCGCCCAAGGTCTCGGGGGCGGCCAAGATTAAGGACTGGTGGAAGAAGCATGTGGTCCTGATCCCCGTCCTCGGTCCCTGGCTGCTGCGCCGGGATGATCAACATCTGCACAGCCATTGCCATCTTTGATCCCCGCCGCCGTCGAAGCCTTCGAGGCTGCCGCCGCTCTGCATCGGGCAGGGGACCATCGCGGCGCCGTGGCCGGCTATCACAAGGCCATCTCGCTGGATCCCCATTATGTCGAGGCTTACTGCAACCTGGGGGTCGATCTGTTCGAACTGGGCGGAGTGGAGCCGGCCCTGGCCGCCTATGAGGTGGCCCTGGCCCTGAACCCAGAGTTTGTCCAGGCCCACAACAACCGGGGCAACGGTCTGCTGCGCCTGGGCCGCGCCGTCGAGGCCGAGGCGGCTTTTCGCCATGCTCATAAGCTGGCTCCGACCATGTCCCAGCCCCTGACCAATCTCGGCCAAGCCCTTTTGGCTCAGAACCGTTTGGACGAGGCCATCGAGACCCATCGCATCGCCGTCGCCTTGTCGCCCCAAGATCCCGATGCCATCAATGATCTGGGGGTCGCCCTGGCCCAGGCCAACCGCTGCCAGGAGGCCTTGGAGGCCACGGTGCAGGCCATCCGGATTGCTCCCGATTATGCCCGCCCACGCCTCAACCATGCTTTGATGCTGCTGAAGCTGGGGCGCCTGCGCGAAGGATGGGAAGCCTATGAATGGCGCTGGCGTTTCCGTCATCTCGACGAGCGCCCATCCGGCCCCGATTGGGACGGCGGGCCGTTGAATGGCCGCACCTTGCTGCTGTTCGGCGAGCAGGGCTATGGCGACAGCCTGCAATTCATCCGCTTCGTCGCCAAGGTGGTGCCCAAGGATGGCAAGGTGCTGCTGTCGGTGCCCGCCCGGCTGGCCCGGTTGTTCGGCCAGGTCGAGGGCATCGATGCTGTGATCGCCCACGACCAGCCATTGCCCGCCTATGATGTGCGCTTCTCGCTGATGAGCCTGCCCAGGCTTGCGGCTTGCGGGCTGGAGGATATTCCGGCGGAGAGTCCTTATCTGCACCCCGATCCCATTGAGGCGGTGCGCTGGGCCCAGCGGCTGGCGGCGCTGCCGGGCAAGAAGGTCGGGCTGGCCTGGGCCGGTAATCCCCGCCGCTATGACGAGGAAGCCACCCGCCTGGACCGCCGTCGCAGCCTGAACCTTGCCGACTTCGCTGCCCTCTCGGCCATTCCCAATCTGTCGCTGGTCAGTTTGCAGAAGGATAATTCCGAGCCTGCGCCGCCAGGATTGGAACTGGCCGACTGGATGACCGGCATCAACGACTTCGCCGGGACGGCTGCCTTGGTGGCGGGGCTGGATCTGGTGATCACGGTGGACAGCGCCGTGGCCCATCTGGCCGGAGCCATGGGCAAGCCGGTCTGGGTGCTGTCGCGCTTTGACGGCTGCTGGCGCTGGCTGATGGATCGGGACGACAGTCCCTGGTATCCAAGCTTGCGGCTGTTCCGCCAGGAAGCCCCTGGCGACTGGTCGCGGCCCTTGGCGCGGGTGGCAGAGGAATTACAGGGCTTCTGCGGCTAGGCCGCTACCACACAAGAACTGCTGGGCCGGGCCCCTTTTTCTTCTCTTTTTCCTTCTGCTCGCGCAGCTTGTTCATCAGCACCCAGTCGTCCACCTTCATGAAGCGCGGAGCCAGGAACTGGTAGACGCGGCCCAGGATGTTGCCGATGTGGTAGGAGACGCAGACCTGCACCTTCTTCCATTCCTCGATCAGATCGTCCCAGGCCATCAGGCGGATATGCAGATCGTCGCGGATGGCGCGGATGAAGCGGACCTGATTTTCCAGGTTTTTCAGCACCGAGAGGATTTCGCCGGTCTGGGCGTCCACTTCCATGAAGCGGCGCTGAAAGTCGGAGATGGCGATCTGCACCAGCTTGCGGATCTGATCGATCATGTCGCAGACCGAGCGTTCGCGGGCATAGACCTTGCGCAGGCCGTCGACCTTTTTCTGGATGTCGAGCACATGGGCGAATTTGTCGCGCAAGGCCTCGATATAGGCCAGCTCGTGGCCCAGCTTTTCGACGTATTTCAGCATTTCATGCTTGTTGTCGCGGCCGATGCCTAAGCGTTCGGCGGCTTCGCCAAAGGCTTCATTGACCTTTTTCTTGGTCTGGGGATCGTCGGCCAGCTGCATCAGGGCGTCGGGGTCGGTGATCAAATCTTCGCTGCCGGTCAGCCAGTTCACCAGTTGCATGCTGATGCGCTGATGGGCCACAACCTCGTGGCGGCGCGATAGCTCCCAGGTGGCTTCGCCGGTGACGATTTCCTTGGGCATGGGATCGCCCACCGCCAGGCCGGACACATATTTCAGGCCGTCGCCCAGCAGATCGAGCATGCGACAGTCGGCGGGGCTCAAGGAAAATTCGCGCTTCACCCCGGGAAAGGGCAAAGCGGCCTTGTTGCTGCCGACGGTGACGCACATCACCGGCTCGTTCTTTTGGTGGTCATAGACGAAATGGCAACCTTCGAACTTGGCGAAGATCGGATGTTCGAACTCTACAACAGTCGGCATAGGAAGCGACTCGGCCTTGGCCTTGCCGGATCCTTTCTGCGGCTCTGCCATTGCACGACCCCCCGGCGGCATAACTGGTTGAGCGAAAGGAAATCTGTAAACCTCAAGCAAACAGAAGATCACAGAATCGTCATAGTTGCACGAAAATTACACATATTCGCCTTTGGCAGCCCTTTTTAACTTACTTTAATGCCCTCCAGGCAATGTCGCGGCGGCAGAAGCCTTGCGGCCAACGGATGCGGTCAACAGCCTGATAGGCGCGCATTTGGGCTTCTCTTACGGTCTTGCCCGTAGCCGTCACCCCCAGCACCCGGCCGCCGGTGGCCAGGATGCGGCCCTGATCGTCGGACTTGGTGCCGGCATGCAAGACAGTCACGCCTTCGATCTGCCCGGCCTCATCCAATCCTTCGATGACGGTGTTCTTCTCGTAAGAGCCGGGATAACCCTTGGCGGCCATGACCACCACCAGTGCCGGGTCTTCGGACCATTCCAGGGTCTTGCCGGCCAGCTTGCCCTCGGCGGCGGCCAGCAGCAGTTCCACCAGATCGGACTTCAGGCGGGCCATCAGCACCTGGCATTCGGGATCGCCGAAGCGGACGTTATATTCCAGCAGCTTAACCCGCTGGTCCTCGGGCTTGTCGTTGTCGATCATCAGGCCGGCGAACAGCACGCCCTTATAGGGCTTGCCCTCGGCGGCCATGCCGCGCACGGTCGGCATCACGCAGCGTTCCATGATCTGCTGTTCGACCCAAGGGGTGACCACCGGAGCCGGAGAATAGGCCCCCATGCCGCCGGTATTGGGGCCAGTGTCGCCGTCGCCGACCCGCTTGTGATCCTGGGCGGCCACCAGCGGCACGGCGTTTTCACCGTCGACGATGGCGAAGAAGCTGGCTTCTTCGCCGGTCAGGAATTCCTCGATCACCAGCTCGTCGCCGGCGGCGCCAAAGACCTTGTCGCCCATCATGCTATCAACGGCGGCCAAGGCTTCTTCCAGGCTCATGGCCACCACCACGCCCTTGCCGGCGGCCAGGCCGTCGGTCTTGACCACGATGGGAGCGCCGATTTTGCGGATATAGGCCTTAGCGGCATCGGCATCGGTGAAGCGGCCATAGGCTGCGGTGGGCACGCCGTATTTGGCGACGATGTCCTTCATGAAGCCCTTCGAGCCCTCAAGCTCGGCGGCGGCGGCGCTGGGGCCGAAGCATTTGATGCCGACGCCGTCCAGCTTGTCGGCCAGACCCAGCACCAGCGGCGCTTCCGGCCCGATCACCACGAAGTCGATCTTCTCATCCACCGCAAAGCGGGTCAGAGCATCCACGTCCTCGGCGCTGATGGGGACCAGCTTGGCCATCCCGGCGATGCCGGCATTGCCGGGAGCGCACAAAAGCTCGGTGCAGAGCGGGGAACGGCGCAAGGCCCAGCACAGCGCATGCTCACGGCCACCGGAACCGACCACCAGGATCTTCATCGCTCAAACTCCCCGAGACAAAGCATCATTCTTGGCCGGGGGTTTTAGCATTGTCCGGGGGGCTTTGCCAGCAGGGCGGCGGAGAGGAATTGGGCTGCTGCCCAAACCCGCTCGGAGGCGCGGCCTCCGAACCTCGGGGAGGAGTGAGCCTTGCGCATTGTCGAGGCGTATTATTGGCAACGGCCTTCTTCAGAGCATTCCGTTTGGCACTCATCATAGAGTGAACAATACGTTATCGATACGGACACATGTTTATCGATGAAATCAAGGAGTTTGCTAAGGTCGTCAGGCTTTCCTTGTCTCTTGTGTGTGTTCTCGCCGAACAGAAGGTCTTTTTCGTTGACGCCAATTTTTGTCCCCTCATGGAATTCGAATTCCCTGGCATCGTATTTTATGGCTCCACGATCTTTTGCTTCATCCCAGTCTTTAACAGGAATTCGATCAACGTAAATTCTTATCGATTTTACAACGGCTGGCCCAACCCCAACATTTTGGACAGACAGGCCGACAACATCCTGAGTTTCATCTGGTTCAGTCTCGAACGATAACAACGGCCTAACGGTTCGTATATCATGTCTCCATGTCTCGTATGCTTGGAATGCTAGGATTATGAGTGTCATCAGCAATACAAAGACGTTAACAAATTCAAGAGATGTCCATTTTCGTTCAGACATTTTCCCCTCCGGTGCGGACTAAAGCGTTTCGATTATCTTGTTCAAATCCAGGTGTGTTATGCCATGCTAATGTCATCCATAATTGTATAAATCTGCCTAAATCATCCGGGGTTTGGGGCCTATGGCCCCAAGCGGGAATGGGCGGCAGCCCATGTAAAGGTTGACGTCTCACCACACCCGCTTGCCCCCCGCCGCATCTCCCCCTATCTTCCTGGTCATGACGACGCCTCCTCCGCCTTCTCACAATGCCCCGGAATATTCGGTGGCCGAGCTGTCCAACGCCTTGAAGCGGACGGTGGAGCAGACCTATGACAATGTGCGGGTCAAGGGCGAGATTTCCGGTTTCAAGCGTCATAGCTCGGGGCATCTGTATTTTGCCCTGAAGGATTCCGAGGCGGTGCTGGATGCCATCTGCTGGCGCGGCTCTGCCGGCAAGCTGTCGGTGCAGCCCGAGGACGGCATGGAGGTGGTGGCCCAAGGCCGCCTGACCACTTATCCCGGTCGCTCGAAATACCAGATGGTGGTCGAGCGTATGGAGCTGGCCGGGCAGGGGGCCCTGCTCAAGCTTCTGGAGGACCGCAAGCGGCGTCTGGGGGCCGAGGGGCTGTTCGATCAGGGCCGTAAGAAGGCCATCCCCTTTCTGCCGACGGTGATCGGCGTGGTGACTTCGCCCACCGGGGCGGTGATCCGCGATATTCTGCATCGTCTGGCCGATCGCTTTCCCCGTCATGTCCTGGTCTGGCCGGTGGCGGTGCAGGGCGAGGGCTCGGCCGAGCAAATTGCGGCGGCCATCGACGGCTTCAATGCCATCAAGCGCGGTGGCCTGGTGCCGCGCCCGGACCTGCTGATTGTCGCCCGTGGCGGCGGCAGCCTGGAAGACCTTTGGGCCTTTAACGAGGAAGTGGTGGTGCGCGCCGCCGCAGCCTCGGAGATTCCGCTGATTTCGGCGGTGGGGCATGAGACCGATACCACTCTGATCGATTTTGCCTCGGATTTACGGGCGCCGACGCCGACGGGTGCCGCCGAGATGGCGGTGCCGGTGCGCCGTGACCTGATCTTGCAGGTGATGGACCGGGGACGGCGCTTGGTGGCTGGGGCAGGGCGCTTGCTGGACGAGCGCCGCCTGCGGCTGGAGGGCTTGGGCCGTGGCCTGCCCGACCTGCGCCGCCGGGTGCAGGAATTGCAGCAAACCCTGGACGACCGCGCCGAGCGGCTGGGCAATGCCCTGCCCAATCTGCTGCATAAGCGCGAAGCCCAACTGGCCCAACTGGCGGCACGCCTGCGCAGCCCGCGCGAGCAAATCGCCGGCAAGAGCCATCAGCTGTCCACCCTGCTGACCCGCCTGGATGCCGCCCTAAAGGCCCGCCGCGCCGCCGAATTGGCTCGGCTGGAGCGGGGAAAGCTGGAGATCGATCAGAAGGCGGGGCGGTTGCTGGCTTGCTTCCCGCGATTGCTGGAACGCCGCCGCGACCGGCTGGCCCGAGCCTCGGGGCTGCTGGAGAGCTATTCCTACGAGCAGGTGCTGAAGCGCGGATTCGCCCTGGTCCGCGATGTCCATGGCGAGGCGGTGACCATGGCCGATCAGGCCCGCGCCGCCGAACATCTGAGCATTACCTTCCAGGGCCAGCAGTCGGTGGCGGTGTCTGTGGACGGCGCTTCCTCGCCGCCGCGTCCGGTCTCGCCGAAGCCTGCGCCCAAGGGCAAGGATGTGCGCCAGGGCAGTCTGCTGTAATCATTGTCGTCATGACCCTCAGCCCCTAGCCCCCTCTCCCGATTTCGGGCGAGGGGGGATAAGCCCGTTGTCGGACCGCAATCCGCTGTAGCCTTCCCTATGGCTCGGGTGTAAAAACCCTGCATGAACGCAGACGCCACCTTCCCCGTTATCGCCGTCGTTGTCCCCGTCAAGAACGAGGCTGACAATATTGCGCCGCTGGTCGGCGAAATCTCCGCTGCTTTGAAGGGCCGCTGGCCCTTCGAGATCGTCTATGTGGACGATGGCAGCGACGATGCCACTCCGGCCAAGTTGAAGGAAACTCAAGCCTCGGTGCCAGAGCTGCGGGTGGTGCGCCACGCCAAAAGCTGCGGCCAGAGCCAGGCGGTGGCCACCGGCGTGAAATATGCCAAGGCTGCCTTCATCGCCACCCTGGACGGCGACGGCCAGAACGACCCCGCCGATATTCCCGCCATGCTGGAGCGGCTGCTGGCCGAGCCCGAGGCCGCCCGTTCGTTGCTGCTGGTGGCCGGTCATCGTCAGAAGCGTCAGGACGACGGCATCCGCCTGATGTCCTCGAAGATCGCCAACAAGATTCGCGCCTCGATGTTGAAGGATGATACCCCCGACAGCGGCTGCGGTCTGAAGCTTTTCACCCGCGAGGCCTTCCTTGATATGCCGCGCTTCAACCATATGCATCGCTTTCTGCCGGCTCTGATGATCCGGCGCGGCGGCAAGGTTGTCTCTGTGCGCGTCAACCATCGGGCCCGCGAGCGCGGCGTTTCCAAGTATGGCGTCTGGAACCGCCTGTGGGTCGGCATCGTCGATCTGTTCGGGGTGATGTGGCTGCAGGCCCGCGCCAGCGTTCCGGTCATCGACGGACAGGACTGATCCCTTAATGACCTCCGCCGTTTCCGCCGGGCTGAAGCCGCGCCTGATCCTGAAAGGTCTGGTGATGATCCTCAGTCTGGCCGCTTTCGGCTGGGCGCTGAGGGTTTCCGGCTTGGGCGATATTCTCTCGGAACATTGGATCGATGCCCAGGTCAAGGGCCAGGGGCTGACCGGGCAGATGATCTTCGTCGGCCTGGGCGCCGGGTTGATCGCCGTCGGCGTGCCCAGGCAAGCCGTCTGCTTCCTGGGCGGCTATGCCTTCGGCTTCATCGAAGGCGTGGCCTTGGCCAGCCTCTCGTCGCTGATCGGCTGCGTGCTTTGCTTCTTCTATGCCCGCCTGTTGGGTCGTGAGCTTGTCATGCATAAGTTCGCCGCCCGCGTTCGTCGGGTGGACGACTTCCTCAAGGAAAATCCCCTCAGCATGGCCATGCTGATCCGCTTTTTGCCAGTGGGCAGCAATCTGCTGACCAATCTGGTGGGCGGCGTCTCGTCGGTGCCGGCGGGGGCTTTCTTCATCGGCTCGATGATCGGCTATCTGCCGCAGACGGCAGTCTTCGTGCTGCTGGGCAGTGGCGTGCAGGTGGACCCGGTCTTTCGCATCGGCGCCAGCATCGTGCTGTTCCTGGTCTCTGCCGTGATGGGCGTGGTGCTTTATCGCCGCATGCGCCACGGCCATAGCCTGGATGTGACCATCGACCAGGAAGTCGAGGTCGACGAGGGGGGAAATAAAAACGCCTCACCCTGAGGCCCTGTAAGGGCCGTCTCGAAGGGCCTCCCAAGACGTCTCTCAGAAAGCATGCTTCGAGACGCGGCTTTGCCGTTCCTCAGCATGAGGCTGTTTGTGATTTTCCTACAGATGCCCGTGGTCGCAACGGCCTTGGGCGTGGCGGTCGTCGCAGGACAGGCCGTCCTTCGAGGGCTGGATGCCGATCCAGGCCTGCAGCTTGGTCGGGTCGAAGCCGAACGACTTGACCTCTCCTACCTGGATCAGCGGGCGGCGGATTAACTCGCGGTCGGCCAGCATGGCCTTCAGGGCCTCGGCCTCGGATATGCTATTGCGGTCGATTTGACCGGACTTCAGGGCGGGATGCAGGCGGTTGAACCAGTCCGAGACCTCGGCCTCGCCGAAGAAGGCGCGCAAACTGTCGGCGCTGAAGCCTTCGCTCAGCAGGTTGTTGCGGGTCACATGATGGCCCGCCGCCTCCAGGGTGCGCTGCTGCTTATCGTTGGCGGGACAGTCGGGCTTCGCCCAGAACAACACCTCGGCCATGGCCATTTCCTTTTCGCATCGGCGCCCCCGCCTAAGTTAGAGATGATCTAAAATTAGGCACAAAGGCGCAAGGATTAATTTTAAGGCAGCTGACTCTTGCTCCTGGCGCGCGTCTGACTTAGCCTGATCCTCGAGAGGGGGCTCTCAGAACGATCGCCGAAACATATAGGAGATGCGCGATGGCTGATGTGACCTTTTCCGGTCCTCTTCTCGACAGGGATATGACCGTCTATGCGGTTGCCGGCGACACCGGGACCCTTCTGGCTTTGGCCAAGAAGAACAATGTGCCGATTCCCTTCCAGTGCCAGGACGGCGAATGCGGCTCCTGCCTGGTGAAAATCACCAATCTGGACAACAAGGCCCCCATGGCCATTGCCCTGACCCAGAAAGAGAAGACCACTCTTTCCGTCAACGGCAAGCTGACCAAGGATGATCTGGAGAAGGCGGAAGTCAGCGACATTCCGCCGCGCTACCGTTTGGCCTGTCAGTATATCGTGCGCAACGAGAACATCATGGTCGAGTTCTCGGGCGAGCCCGGCGTGGAAATCGACCTGCGCCGCTGAATCAAAACCCCCTCGCCTGCAGAGCGGGCGAGGGGGACTTGTTTGGGCTCAGTCTTCTTCCGCATAGGGATTGTGACGCTTTCTGAGGCCGAACCGGATCGGCACGCCCGGCAGATCGAAGGTGGTCCGCAGACCGTTGATCAGATAGCGCACATAGCTTTCCGGCAGTTCGTCGGCCCGCTGGGTAAAGATGGCGAAGCTCGGCGGACGAGTCCGCACCTGGGTCATATAACGCAGGCGGATGCGCTTGCCGCCGCTTACCGCCGGCGGCGGATGGCGTTCGGTCATCTCTTCCAGCCAGCGGTTCAGCTTGTTGGTGGAGACGCGCTTGTTCCAAATCTCGTAGGTGCCGACCACGGCATCCATCAGCTGGGTCATGCCCCGGCCCTGTAGGGCCGACATGGTTACGGTGGGAACGCCGCGCACCTGGGGCAGCGAGGTTTCCAGGCGATCCTGCAGCCGCTTCAAGGAGTCGCTGCGGCTTTCGGCGGCGTCCCATTTGTTGACGGCGATGACCAGAGCCCGGCCCTCTTCCACCACCATGCGGGCGATGGTCAGGTCCTGCTTGTCGAAGATGGCGTTGGCATCCAACACCAACACCACCACATGGGCCATGCGCAAGGCGTCAATGGTGTTGGAGGTGGAAAGCTTTTCCACCGAATCGCTGATATTGGCTCGGCGGCGCAGGCCGGCGGTATCCACCAGACGGATGGTGCGGCCGCCGTATTCCCATTCGCTGGTGATGGCGTCGCGGGTCAGGCCGGCTTCGGGGCCGGTCAGCATGCGATCTTCGCCCAGCAGGCGGTTGACCAGAGTGGATTTGCCCACATTGGGGCGGCCCACCACGGCCAGTTGCAGCGGACGGGCGGCTTCCTGGGCTTCGATCTCGGCGCGGGCGTCGCCGTCCTCGATGTCGTCTTCACCGATCAGAGCCAGGGCCGCAGCGGCGGCTTCCTCTTCTTCTTCCTCGGTGGGGGCGATGCCGCCATGCTTCTGGGCGAAGGGCAGCAGGGCCTCGTAAAGATTGTCGATGCCTTCGCCATGTTCGGCGGAAATCGGTACCGGATCGCCAAGGCCTAGGCTGTAGGATTCATACAGGCCCGGCGCACCGGCCTTGCCCTCGCACTTATTGGCGCAGAGCAGAACCGGAGTGCGGCCCTTGCGCAGATGGTCGGCGAAGAAGCTGTCCAGTGGAGTCACGCCGGCCCGGGAATCGATCAGGAACAGTACCACATGGGCTTCGCGGATCGCTTCCTCGGTCTGGGCGCGCATGCGGCCTTCGATGGAATTGTCGTTGGCGTCTTCCAGTCCGGCCGTATCGATGACCGTGAAGTCCATATCGGCGATGCCGCCGGCGGCCTCGCGGCGGTCGCGGGTCACGCCCGGCATATCGTGGACAATGGCCAGACGCCGTCCCACGAGCCGGTTGAACAAAGTGGACTTGCCGACATTGGGACGCCCGATGATGGCAACCCGGAAAGTCGGATTAGGCTTACGCATGTGTTAAAAACCTTCAGTATTGGCAAGCCGCTCAAGCGGCTTGCCACTTAAATGCCTATCGGTAGGCCGTCAGATCGCCGTTCTTGGTGATGAACAGCAAGGTCTCGTCGGCAACCACCGGCGCGATGGTCACGCCGTCGGACAGCTCTTCCTTGCCCAAAATCTCGCCGTTATAGGGCGAGATCGCCATGGCCACACCTTCCGAGGAAACCACTACCAGACGGTCGGAGGCCAGCACCGGGCCGGTCCAGCTCAGGCGGTCTTCCTTGGCTTCCTCGTCCTGCCAGACGGGCAGCTTGGTGACCCAGCGGATTTTGCCGGTCTTGGCTTCGAAGCAGACCACTTCCTGGGCATTGGAGAGCAGGAAAAGATAATCGCCCGCTACCCAGGGGGTCTGGACGGCGCCGACTTCCCGGTCCCAGATGCGGTGTCCGCTGCGCAGATCGATGGCGGCGGTCAGATCACTGTTGCCGGCTACGAAGACGCGGCCACGGTCGATCACCGGCAGGCCACGAATATCGGTCAGAGTGCCCACCTGATCGGTGCGGCGCAGATTGCTGATGCCGTCGCTCCAGATGGGAGTGCCGTTTTCGATGCGCAGGGCGTAAAGCTCGCCCGAGGTATAGGGGACGATGACCACATTGCCGTCCACCGCCGGGCTGGAGCCGCCCACCAGGGCCGCACCTTCGTTGATGCCGGTATGTTCCCACAGCTTGTGGCCGTCTTCGGCGGAATAGGCCAGGGTCTGGTTGTCCACCGTCACCACCAGCACGCGGCCGCCGCGCACGGTGGGAGCGCCGCGCACCGGAGCCGGCAAGGAGATCCGCCACATGATATGGCCCTTGGCCGGGTCGATGGCCAGCAGTTCGGCATAGCTGGTGGTGGCGAAGAGCACGCCCTCGTCGATGGCCAAACCGCCGCCAAAGGTGCCGCTGTCCACATCCTTGGGCGTCAGATCCTTGGTCCACAGGCGGCGGCCCCGC
>Ga0302187_10003847_pt1 | contig 12125 bp, 8 predicted proteins | sample II_Bog_E1_3_FD_202120 | JGI IMG/M metagenome (GOLD analysis project Ga0302187, IMG submission 202120) | Peat permafrost microbial communities from Stordalen Mire near Abisko, Sweden - II_Bog_E1_3 | ecosystem: Environmental > Terrestrial > Soil > Wetlands > Peat | place: Sweden: Abisko, Stordalen...
CGGGCGCACGGAACAGTCGGTTGCCGACGCGAAGCAGCAGATTGAAAAAATTCTGCCAGAATCAAAAATCGATGGCTTTGCCGGCGACCTCTCTACCGAGGTTGCCACTGAGGCGCTCCTCACTCAGTTTCCCAATGTGGACATTCTGGTCAATAACCTCGGCATCTTTGAACCGAAGCCATTTGAGGATATTTCTGATGAGGACTGGAGACGTTTCTTCGAGGTTAATGTCCTGAGCGGCGTGCGCCTGAGCCGTGTCTATCTTCCTGGAATGAAGCTGCGTAACTGGGGGCGCGTCGTTTTCATCAGTAGCGAGAGCGGCATTAACACCCCCGTCGAGATGATCCATTACGGCATGACGAAGACAGCACAGCTCGCCGTTTCTCGCGGTCTTGCCCAATCGTGTTCCGGTACAGGAGTCACGGTGAATGCGGTTTTGCCGGGGCCAACCCGTTCCGAAGGAGTTGAGGAATTTGTGGAACATCTCAGTGGTGGCAAACCTTTTGCAGAATTTGAAAAGGAGTTTTTCAAAACGGTGCGTCCATCTTCACTGCTAAAGCGGTTCGCGACGACCGAAGAGGTGGCTAATTTAGTGACTTACGTGTGCAGCCCGCTATCCGTTGCCACCAATGGTGCTGCCCTCAGGGTGGATGGTGGAGTGGTTCAAGCGTGCTTTTGAACGCGATCCTTCTCCTTGAGCCCCTTCACAAGGGTGCTTATCAGACGCGCGGTTAGGTGAGGGGAGGAACAGATGGCATCCGATCCATTCACAGGCCGAGGATCACTGAATCGACACCCTGCTCATTAAACGAAAGATATTTAAGAGTGGTGGTGATGGAGGCATGACGCATGGCATAGGCGGTGCGAACCAGATCATGGCCGAGCGCCTCGTATACTTTGCGTGCGTATGTCTTACGTGTTGTGTGCCAGCCTAGTTCTCCCCGGGCTCCTTCGAGTCCTGCCCGGGCGAGCACGCACTTAAAACTCTTCCACGCTTGGACGCGGTGGAGCGGAGCCTTGCCATCTTGGCGCGGGAAAACGAAAGCCCCTGGCCTCGTATCTTGGAGGGTGGCGATTTGAGCGGCGAGTGCCTCGGCAGCCTCGGGATGCAGGGGCATGTCGTAGCCGGATTTTTTGCCCTTTGTAGTGCAGCGCCGGATCCGGATGCGCGAGCGCATGGCGCGCCCATCCCAGACATCGGCGATCTGCAAAGCGAGGATGCAACTGATGCGCAGTCCCGTTTTGAGTCCCGTGACAAAGATAGCCTTCTGCCGAAGGGCAGTCGGCCCCTCCATCGCCTTTAAGATGTCCTCGATCTCGTTGCTTTCCAGTGGTCGTGTGCCTCGCATCTCACAAGATACAAAGCCCTCCTATCAACACTCTACCCACCTCGTTTTGTATGTTTTGTAATACCTGATTTCTCTTGCTCTAATTGTTGCGGGGGAGGGGAGAGGGCGGTTTGTTGGACTGGAATTCAACAGAGATGGAAGGCCCCCTCTTGAAGTCGGGAGAACTTGAAAAAGGGGAGTTTTTCTGAGATGTGATGGGTTTGAACTGTATTCCCATGGTCTAAAAGCTGGAGATCTGCTTGCTTACCCCCCGAGACCGCACTTTTTTATATCCTCCAAACCATGCCTCGATTTCACAGATCCATTTTCTTTGCGATGCTTCTGCTGTTTGGGATTATCATGCAGTCTTGTTATTCGGCTGTTATTTCGATAAATGTTGGTGGCTTTACATCTACATGGGTAATATCTCAACCCTATCTTTTGATTCAGAATCTACTCGGTACTTCTGATGACGACGATGCTCAGAATGGTGCTGATAATGATGATTTTGGAAAAAGCAAAATCCTTTCCGCATATATAGTTCCCGGCACTGCGTGCCTAGCCAGTGGGCAATTCGATAGCCTCGTTTTTACCAATGAAGGACTGCTCATTCTTGGCAACAGTCCTGGAACCTTGACCGTCCATGGCAACTACACTCAGACACAGGGTGGCAACCTGCTGATCCGGGTAGCCTCCTCCACCGTCCATGACCAGGTGATTGTCAGTGGCAAAGCCCTGCTTGGAGGACGCCTGATTGTGACCCCCTACAACGGATTCCAATTTGCCTTCGGTCAAAAGTTCGGCTTCCTAACGGCAGCAAGCATCAAAGGCTCCTTCTCTGAAATCGACGCTCCAGCTGGCTACCGTGCACGCCTGACGATCGTGGGAGACCCCGTGGCCTACATTAACTTGGCTCCCGCAAGCTACACCCAACTGGCAGCAAGCCCGAACCAATACCAAGTGGCCAAGGCGCTGGACAGCTTCATCCCGGCCACCAGCGGAGACCAACTGGTTGTCTCAACGACACTCGACTCACTCACTGCCTCCCAGTATCAGGCAGCCTTCAACGCGATCGCTCCAACCATCTACCAAAGTGAAAGCACCATCGCCTTCAACCTGGCCAACGCCCAGAACCAGGAACTCCTCCAGAGACTCTGGGGAGTCAGAGTAGCCGGAACAGGCTTCTCCATGAGCGGCTTTGCCGACAACACCATGGTGGTGGAAGGCCAGGGAGATAAGAGTGTGCTCGACAGCAAAAAAGACATCCTCCGCCCTGGAGCAGACAACCACTGGGGCATGTTCGTGGATGGCAACGGCATCTTTGCTACAGCGAACAGCGGCAACTTGCTGCCGAACTACAACAGCCAGAGTGGCGGAGTAACAACAGGCATGACCTACAAGTGGAACGACTCCTTCGGAACGGGTATCTATGCAGGATATGAAGGCAGTTACTCCAAGTATAGCGGAGGAAGCACATTGATCGACAACAGTGTCCGCTTCGGCCTCTTTGGAACCTACGGACATCCTGATGGTAAAGGCTTCTACGCCGATGGCTTAATCGGAGGAGGTTACAACAACTACCAAGTCAGCCGAAACATCTCCTTCGGAACGCTCAACAGGACAGCCAACAGCACCCCTGGAGCAGGAGAGTTGGATAGCATGCTCGCAGGAGGCTACGACATCAAGAAGGGCAACTGGACCTATGGACCAACCACCAGTCTCCAGTACACCTACTTTGGAGCCAACCCAGTGAATGAAACTGGAGCCCAGAGCCTGGACTTCAACTCATCGGGTTGGAATACAAGCAGCCTGCTCTACAGCCTGGGAGCCCATGTGGCCTACAGCTGGCAAGCGAACAAGGATGTGCTTGTCGTTCCCCAGATCAGCCTCAGCTGGCAGCATGAGTTCCTGCAGAGCCCGTACAGCGTTAATGGCTCACTCGGAGGAAGTCCGACCTTCTCGAACACCAGTGCCACCCCGATCCGGGACACGCTCTACACGGGAGTCGGTTTTACGGTGGAGTTGTATAAGAAGTGGAACACCTCACTCTTCTACAACGCTTCGGCAGGAAACAGTGACCTCACAAGCGAAAATATCTTCTGGAGTGCCGGGGTGAAGTTTTAGGGGGACCAGTTGGGGATCCCCCCTCGTTTTGTTTATTTTGTAATACCTGCCCAGCCTGTAAATGGCGTGGAATAATAGGGTATCTACACTGGAAAAGAACACTAAAAGAAAACAGAGTTATGGAATAGTTACAGGTGGATAGTTTAGCTGTTTAAAGCGAGCAAATCGGGAAAAAAGTTGCTTGGAATCGAAAACCTATGTACTGGATCTCACTTGAAGCGGAGAGTTATCAGCCCTCAACACTCTGCAATCCTGCAAGTAACAATAGAGTTTGAGCAGTAGATTGGTGGACCGGCAATAAGTCGAAATGAATTGTTCTGAAGTAGTCCAGCAAGCGATGCGGCGGAATAACTCGACGGAATCAGTACTTCTGGAAGCGAGCATCTCCCTAAAATGTTTCAGATCGGCGTCTCTAAACCAGTAATGACTTTTCAGATGGAGAAGAGATGGGTGATTTAAAACCTCGGGATAATAGCAGGCAAGAGCCCGAATTGGAGCCCAGGACAAGCCTGTTGCCCGAGGAAGGTGCGTGCTTTGGAGAAATTCCGGTACAATGGCACCCATTGCTTCACAAAAGAGTTGCTGGGCAACAAAGGAAGTTGCCTGCTCAAATTCTCCAAATCCGGCGAGTTTGGTGATTCTGGTATCCTCGGGAAGTTTCAATTCTTCGAGGCAATAATGAATTAAACTTCTCAGTCCCATGATTTCCTCCTCTGGCATAATTCCCCAAACCGGAAGAGATTGGTTCACCAATCCCGTTTTCGTCCAACGGATGTGTATTTCCGGATGCTCCCCATCCAGGAGAAAGTCGGCGATAGTCAGAAAGATTAAGCTGCAATGTCGCTGCCAGCAGTGAACCAATATTGATCGCATGGCACGGAATGCGGCATCTTTAAGAGGGATTTTTCCAGTCTGAAGATCCTCAAAAGTAGGAGGCGTTCCTTCAAGTGCGTAGCATTTCAGGATATCAACTGGGTCAATCAAAGGCATTTCTCGCGGCAGATGAATCACTGGAGCTAGATAAACTTCTAAGAAGGCATCGTGTGGGGTAACCAATCCACTTGCCCAGACTACACTTGCCCCTAAGCGAAGAGCTGAAGTCATCCGAACATCAATCTGCGCATCCCTTACCAGCCTCAAAGCATCCGGCAATGTCTGGAGAATTTTCCGCTGACTGGATATTGCCTTACTCCCGGCTTTCTCTGGCTGGGTGGCAGGAAGGTTAAAGGTTTGGCGGAACTTACTCCGAAAAGAATGAGCCTCTGGGATATACTCATTAGCAAAGAAAATTGCGATACGGCATAGCAACTTATCATCATCAACGCAGGTATGAGGGAGTTTCAGGCTATCAAAAATGTGCCCCTGTTCCGAAGATCGATTCTTCAGGAGATCCACAATCTTGCGACCAAAGAGAGCAAATATGGGATATTCATTGACCCATTGGCGATAGTCATGATCACCGCTCTTTTCCCGGCACACTGCCCCTGGTTGGCCGACATCAACGACAAAATTAAGGATCGCCACAAGAAGTGGTGGGCAATCACCGAGCAGTGCGGTTGCTTCAAGCGACTGAATGATGAACTTCCAATTGTGAGTCAGCGGTAAATTTAACTCGCGACAAAACATGTCGGCGAGTTCCTCGTCCCCGCAACGGCAAAACTTCGTCAGTAACCTCGGAGGAAGTCCTCCAAAGAGAGATTTTGGAATCAAAATCGATTCCCGATATCCATAGCGCACCTTTTTTTCAGCTCGTTTCATTACCGATGGAAGAACAAGGTCATCTTGCTGATGGGGCTCCAAATTTCCATTGCTGGCGCGCAGGGCACGAACGAAATTTACCGATAAAACACCCCGTTGCTCCAATATTTGAATGATCCGGATAGGTGAGTTTATTGGAAGTTCCCTGGATGATAACAGTTCTCGAAACCATATCCCGTGTCGGAGCCGCTCTTCATTGATGGAGACCGGATAACGGTGGCGATAGATCGTGCGAGGCTTCACAGATTAATAATGCGGCGGAGATGAGCTTCCATCTCCCGGCAGACCGCAATATTTGAAACTGGCTCCAATCTGTGGATTCGGAATGGATGCAAAGACGACAGACTTCTGTGGTGAAACGCTTCAATATCATTCGATGGGAATCCCGCCGCATAGAGTTCAGTCATACTGAAGTGACGCATTCCCCTCGGATAAAATCCCTTCCATTTCCAGGTTTTCGGGCAACAGGTGAAAGCCTCAACCATGGCTTTCCAGGAAAACTCGGTTGGTGCGAGCACTTGGTTTGAGTCGATGTCTAGTAGGCAAATCGAAGTATTGCGGATTTTTATAGCATCAATCTGTATCCCTGCCCCGATGGATATGGTGAGAAGTTCATCCAATCGGGTTCGGTACGTCGGGAGATACTCTCGGATTAAGCAGGAGGGCGTGTAGAGATAGTGCGATTTTTGGAATCCAAACCATCCGCATTCTGCCTCTCTAGGAATGATCATGGGCCAATTTCTCAAACCACCCAGCAGTACATTTCCTAATAAATGAAAACCTGATGAAAGCGCCTTGAAAGTGCACAGAGCCTCGGTAGCGTCGCTAGGCAATTCACTTTCCAAAAGCAACTTGACGGTGGATGAAAAATCACGCAGTTCTGCTAGTTTTGGAACATTTGGAGATCCGCATGATCTGAACTTGTTGATCCCATTCAGTGTTGAAAGATCACAGCTTGGGTCAAAAAGTTTAATCCATGACTCGCATCGGCGGAGAAAGCGATCATCCACACGACAGTATGAGCGGAGGGCTGGCGATTTTTCATTCAGTGGATAGAATCCAAGAATAGGAAGGACAGGGGGGAAGTTCCACCTAGTTGGGCAAACAGTCATCAAGGATTGCTGGAGTCGTGCACAGGTGAACCAAGGGCGGAGGCTCTTCAGGTAGTCTTTAATCGCAGAGCACTTTGGAAATCCACCGGCCTGCAACTCTGAATAAAGAGGCATTAAAGCCGACGGCATGACTCGGTAAAACCCAGAACCAACTTGCTCATGCAGATCCATGAACTCTGGAGTATCCCTGCGTTTGATCGATGAGAGAGCGAAACAGCCTGTTATCTTAACGGTCTCAAGTTCCCCAAATGGATGCCAAATCGCCATTGATATCAGGGTTGCAGCGGCTTCCTTCCAGTTTTTGCATGAACGATCAAATGCATCCTGCATGCATTTTTTTACTATGAATTCAATGTCGCCAGCACCAAGAGTCCCCCCGGTAGCTACAGCGCTTAGATAGTAGCGGGAATCAGCACTCTTGGAAGCTGAACGGATGAAAGTTTCCTCAGAAGCAGTACCCGCTTTCTCTGATTCCATTCGAATGTTCATTGCTTCTTCTAGGTCAAAGAGCACAGCCTCTTTGACTGCTTTTAAGCCTTCGTTAAATATGGTTTCGTCCTGCACGCCTACTTTCCTGAGCTTCTCGCGAATAGCATTTTCAAGCATTTTATCGAGCGTGGCTTTCTTGCGTTCGGACTTGAGTGGTCGATAGTTAAATCCATCATAAGATAGAAATTTTCTTTTCTGCTTTGGAACTAACTGAACGATTTCCTGATACCCCATTCCACTTTGGAGATCAGTATCGCTGACCTCTGCGTGCAGAAAATATCGAGGCTGACGCAGTCTATCAAAACGCCATTTCTTAACGATGTCGGTGGGGGCTATTGAGTAGACTGAAATGAACTCAGTTGTAAATTGCATCAGGAACTTTCCAAATCGCACAAGAAGTGGGTTGAGATAATGCTTTTGCAGAGCTTCATCAATCGCTTCCTGAAGTGATTTGTCATGCCATTTGGACACGAATAGAGCTTCTTCAATCAGAGGATACTCTCCAATGAGAGCTGCCACAGGAAAGAGGCGACATTTGGCTGCATTTTTGAAATTACCAGAGCTAAACAGATCGGGATTCTGTAAAACAAGCTCACGTGTTCTCCCGTCCAAAAGCGCGGTTGTGATGACAACTCTCTCAAATTCATCCGGAAGGAGGTTCAGCCATTCTGGCGAAACTTCCCAGTAATCTGCGACTGCCTTTAAAATCACAGTTAGGTGGGGATTTACCTTCTTACAATAATGTTTGGCTCGGTTGTTTGACATTTGCCTCCTCCAGTGTGTTGCTCGTTACGGTTTGCGGTGATCTTGCTGAGGAGCCCTGTAGGGCAATTACTGGTTTTGTGTCGGTTTTTGGGGCGGTGCTACTTGCGCTCTTTGGTGCAGGTTTGGATTGGGAGTTAACTTGGTTTGTGTCCTGCTGGGTGGTTTGCTCAGAGAGAACCTCCTTTCGGAACGGGTTATCTTTCGATGTTGCGTCAAGAGTCACTGGTAATTTTAAGGTGCGTGGAGTTCCGCTGCCTGAGCGCTCGACTATATGGACAGTTACACTTACCAGATCACCACTCTCTATCGCACAATCGATGTAGCCCTCTATCATGCCCCAGTGGGATATCGTACTAGAAGTAAACTCGGGCATCGTGCGATCGTGATGCTCATTGATCCGAGCCAGTATGCCTACGGCAGTCGCCCGTGCATCTTTAGTGCAGCCAACCTTTGATGCATCAATCTCTTTTTTTGGTTTTACTGGATTCATTTGATGCTTACTCCAATTGAAAATCCAGCCGCTTTCTCTATTTGTTCGATGACAGTGAGAGCGAATCGTCGTGCTGATGAGCGACCTCCAAATTTTAATCCTGAATATCCGTACCGCTTACAAATACGGAGGACGGTCGTGGGATGGCATTGCCAACGTAGTCCAATGTGATACTGGTCAAGATACTTTGTGTCATCGGGTGGTGTAATCGTATTCACACATACACAAATGGAGTGACGGGGTGGGTCCCCATCGAAATTCTCAATTTTTTAAAAAAAGGGAAAAAAGTGGTATAATGACTTCGTTATGGGAAAAAATTCTCAAGAAACAAAAGAAAAAGTACTCCGCCATTTCACAGATTATCCGAATGAATCTCTGCGTAAGGCTGCGAAAATCCTTAACATGAGGCGGAAGACGATCAGGGAAATCTTGGATGAAAATGGGGTTGAAACGATCACCCAACATAAAAAGCGTTTAGAAACTGAAAACCGCAATGCCTCTCTGGGTGACACAAGCAACATTCAAATGTCGCATTTGGAAGGGTCAAAAAGTTTCATCCCTCCCACTACTTGTTCTAGTGATGGACTTGAAGATTTCTACGAACCACAACCATATTTAGATATTAGAGGTGTCTATTTAGGTTCCAATATTCAGATTATACTTTTAGGCACAAAAGGTGTAGAGATCACAGAAATAAATATTACACAATTCATTGAGAAGCCAATATCTGATCTTTTACCTGTCTCGTATGTATCAGCAGATCATCTAAACATGGCCGAGCTTATTCAAATATTGGATACAAAATCAGATAATATTGATAAGTTGAAATCCAATATTGTGACACCAGAAAGTTGGTTTGCAGAAGTCATCTTGGCTACTAAGAGCCCTGATGAGATAAAATTACAAACTGATCCCACAAGGGAAAAGCTCTTCGCTCTAGTTTCTGGTAATGACAGCGAAATAATATCTCTGAACGATGTCTCGCCCGTTACTCAGATCAGAGTAGATGATATGGCTGGCGCTTTATCTGGGATCATGCTTTCACCGGAGATCTCAAGGTTAAGGGCAAGCGCATTTCCGACCCTAGCTAAAACGGTGAGCGAACTCTGGAAAAGCAATGTATGCAGCCATACACCCCTAGTGACTAACAAAGCAATTGATCTGCGCTTGAAATGCGCCTTAATAATCAAGAGGGATGGATTGAAAATTGCAGAACCTCATCAGCCATTTCATAATTCAACAACTAGAGAAGCAAATATTACCCTGAACACCATTCGATATAGGGAACGAAAAAAACTTCCGGAATACAAAACACAAGTGCAGCAATTTTTCCCGGGAACAATTGCTGAACCAGGCGCAAGATTTCTTTGCGATGAAGACAAAATTATTCCACATGATGGCGAGAAATTTGTGTTGAATCTGGAGTCTTTGAGAACATTAATCCTGACGGATTCCTGTCTTAAAACTATACAGCAAGACTATGCTATGGCCCATCAAGCCCAAGAAAATTTTCTAGATGTAAATAAAGATGATGCACTAATTGATTGTGCAATTCTACTGGGGCCAAAAGTTCCATGGATGAACTCGCCCGAGGCGTTGGATAGTATGATTAAAATATCGGATGCTGACAGGGATTTTAAGCCAGCGCTATTGAGTAGCTTGATGCTAATCACCATTGATCCTTCAGTTTTTATTTTTTCATTACTTAAAATGAAAAAATACAAAGACATAATTGAAAATAATGAGATTGATTATTATAAATGGTTAGATAGAGTTCTGTACATAAAATGGACGCCTATAGCCCAGCTTAGTAGCGCCGAGTCTGAATATATTATATCAAACATAAAATTTGATTTTATTATCAAACAGGTTATTCTTTTATACCCGAGGGCATGTGAGTTGATCATTCAACATGTGCAGAAGTCATTGTTGTCAACACTTGATGACATTAAAATGACTAACCTAGTCGAGGACGCAAAGGAAACTCTTTTGAGAAATCCTGAATCGTCTGTAGCTCAATACGACCAATTTGTGGAAAAGGTTCATCAGGATTTGGAACCTGATAGGATGAGACTTTGCAGTGAACTTTTAAATCCATGGCCTATAATTGTTTTCGATAAGAAATACGCTCAGGCCTGTTTTGCAAATTATCATAGAAGTTCTATCCGTGATATACGTAACAGTTATGAATCTCGATTTGAAAAAATATTATTAAATTCAACCGGAGAAGTGGATAGTGAAGGGACTTCTATAGAAATTGGCGACTTGGATAAATCACTACTGACTGCATCCGGCGCTGCCGAGGATTATACCGATGATGTAGCTAAAAAATCACGACATATCCGACTGACAGCTATTCTGGCTGATGAAGCTAAACTCCTGAAAAGCAAGTGGAAGCTTGACAAAAAAATCGCCCTGGCTGCTGCTTTACAGGGCGAATCGGACTTTAATGCAACAGCGATTAGTTACTATAACGCGCTGAAAACTGGGGATAAATCATTATATGAGCCTGCCAGAATGGCATTTTTAGAGGCAATGATGGAGTATGCTCCAGAACAGGCTCCTACCGAGTGAGTCGTGACGGTTTCACGAACGCGGCGTAGTGAGACTGGATCATCGCTATTGATGTGCCCATTTCGTGAGCGAGATCAAATGTAGTCCAACCTTCTCCGGCACGCTCGGTCGCGTAGGTATGACGGTAATGCATGGCGGACCATTCCAATTTCGACATGCTATTTACTCGTCGTAGAGCTGCACTGAAATTATCTGCATTCCAGCGTTTTCCAGAGGGGCTTGGAACGATCCATTCTCCTTTAAGCATCGATAGGTACTTCTCAAGAAATGCTTTTAGCGGAGGCAGGATTGTGACAGGACGCTTGCTATTGAAAGTCTTGAGCGTGCTGACTCTGTCGTGTTCAGGGTCTTCCTGATTTGTGACTGAAAGAAAGCTCAAGTCTGAAGCGATGGCATCCCGGCGAAGCCAGAGAACTTCCGAACGGCGAAGCCCTGCCTCCGACATGAGCATATAGGCGGCATGGAGGGAGGGCGTTGATTCTAGAGCATTCGCTTGTTTTACTTTGTCGCCAGGGCGTAGGAATACAATGTGGTTGCCTCCCTTCTCCAAATACGAGGGAAGGCTGGCCATGGGATTTGGGGTGTGGAAGCTGAAGGGCTCGATCTTACCATGTTTCAAGAGCACTTCAAAAAAATGATGAAATACTTCGCGGTAATGCCGGCGTGACTTGCGGGAAAGTTTCCGTTCATTGAGAAATTTTAGCACGATTTCTGCGGAGAGTTCGTCGACAAACTCTCCTTTAAAGATTTCTACCGCATCCTTCGTCCCCTGCGGGGCCAGTTTGTAAGGGAGAAGCTTGGGACCGAAGAGTTGTCGGAGCATGGAAATTTTCCCCGCAACATGGTGGGGATCATTTTCCGAGCTGATGTGGCCAAGGTAGAGGGTAAGGGCATCAGCGATCTTGAGACGAGGAAGTCGAGGTGAGGGATTCGGCGCTGGAGCGTAGATTTGATGCGGGTGAGGGGACTGAATGGATGAACTCTCAATTTCCAATGCCTCGGAAATCTCCTCTGGAATCTCGACTCCTTTCAAATGCGGTTTGGAAAGCTCGAATGCCAGTTCGACTTTTTTGGCAATGAGTTCCGCACGGGCGGGGTCTGCAGTTTTAAGACTGAAGCGATCTGGCCTTTTTAGCTTTGGATTGTAGATACGAAGCCACCATGAGCCATTTGGTGGGCTGCCGCGGAAAAATACTGATGCCATGCTTGTGTTAATGGAATGACGGGGTGGGGCCCCATAGGCACAAACACGGCTCGATAGAGCACAAAATACCTCGATTTTAGAGCACAAGGGCAAAAACGCGCCCTAAACGGGCGGTCGCCAACTTGGCGTAAGTTCCTCTCCGGCAATGAGAAGGAAGTGGTGGCGGGGGTAGGATTTGAACCTACGACCTTCAGGTTATGAGCCTGACGAGCTACCGGGCTGCTCCACCCCGCGTCAAGAGTTTAGAAAGTATCACGACATAATTCGTGCGCAAGGTAATT
>Ga0302187_10003854_pt1 | contig 12116 bp, 7 predicted proteins | sample II_Bog_E1_3_FD_202120 | JGI IMG/M metagenome (GOLD analysis project Ga0302187, IMG submission 202120) | Peat permafrost microbial communities from Stordalen Mire near Abisko, Sweden - II_Bog_E1_3 | ecosystem: Environmental > Terrestrial > Soil > Wetlands > Peat | place: Sweden: Abisko, Stordalen...
TCGAGCACGAGATCGGTAGCTTTGCGAGCGCTATCCGAATTGCGCCTGGCCATGGAGTTGATCTCTTCAGCCGACGCTGACGTCTCTTCGATCATCGCGGCCTGCTCGGACGTATCCCTGGCCAACGACTGGCTCGATGTCGATACCTGGGTCGCGGCACACGAGACCTGGTTGGAACCGTTGGAGAGGTCCGAGGTGCTTTGGCGCAGTTGGGCATCGAGCCTGCGGATCACGAAGATAAGAGCCGCGCCTACCGCAAGCCCCAGGACGAACAGGATGCCCATGGTGAGCAGCCCGGTGTGCACCTGTCCCTGAGCCTCGTCGCTCACCACCTTCATGTGTTCCTGCTCGTGGACCTTGAGAGCCAGACTGTCGTCTGTCGCTTTCTTCAGCAGAGGGGTCAGTTGGGTCTTGTTCGTCACCAACGCGTCATGGAACGCGCCGGCACGAACCTGCGCGAGGAAGGTGGTATATGCCGGTGGAACCTTCGCCAAATCGCCCTCGATCTCGGTCACTCGGCGCTGGCCATCGGCGCTGAGGTTGAGGGTTCGCATATGGGCAAGGCTCTGCCGGGACTCAGTCTCTGCGGCGGCATATTGCGACGTGAGCTCTTCGGATTCGGCCTGATTCCCGTTTTGAGCGCTCAGGAGGATGCCGCGCTCCAGTCCAATGAGACTCGTCGCGGTCGTGGCCAGGCTGGCCGCGTCCGACAACTTACCCGCAGCCGTCCCTCCCAGGACCAGGGTTGTCGCCCCAAGACTGGAAAGTATGATCCAGGAGGCGATGCCCATCGTCAATGCCAATGCAGCCATCAAGCCGTAACTGATGTACAGCTTGCTCTTTATCGTCATCGACTGCAGATTCATTGGTGGATGTTCCTGTCTCTCGAATTGACGGCTGTGATGTTCAACGTTTCACGACCCACAGCGCCACTGGGAATATCGACCAAGGGGCCGCATGTTTTCACCCTGTGAGCCTTGCCCCTGGGGCGGGTGCTCGCTTGCTGAGGGCGTCACAGCGAGCCTCTATGAGGCCAAGTCCCTTCGAGAGTGCACGATGCAGTTCCCTGCGCTGCCGGGTTCAAGCTCGCCGCGATGATGGCATGTGGCGTCGGCTTGACTCGATGTGTCCCAATATGGGAATTTAGCTTCCCGGCTCGCTAAAAAATGTAAGTCGAGGAGCGTCTTTATCTTTACGCGAATGACTTACAAATATCGCGGATAGATATGATTCCATGGACAATTTCACCTAAATTAGATATGATTATGAGTTAGTAGAGATACCCACATCAATTCATCTCCCTTGCCTCATAAGGAAGCCGTCGCGTGGTCCAAGCCTCCTGATGTGTCGCTTCAGGAGATATTGGCTTGTTGTGGCGTACTTTGGCTTCTCCCCTGAAAGGCAAGATTATGTTTCTCCTCAGCGCTGCCACGGGCCTCTCATCGATCGTCCTTCTTACCTTCGCGTACCGGTCGTATCGCCACCTTGTCCTGCGCAACGACCAACTTTCGGAAAGCCTGGCTCAGGCTCGATTCATTCTCGACAAGACAGATGAGATGTTCGGCGTGCTCGATGAAGATGAAAACATGGTCTTCTACACGGAGAGCGCCAGCCATTGGGTGCGTGTCGTGGATGGCAAGACGACCCTCAAGGTTCTGGAGGAACCCTGGGAAGGCATCAATGCTGATTTTTCCTCCAGAGCCTTTGAAGACCGACCGATTCCTCGGGCATTGCGCGGCGAATTCGTCCAGGGCGAATTCACCCTGGTGCGCAACAAGGTGACTGGGGATGTGTGCGGCAGCGAGGTGAGCACCTTTCCCATTCCGTGCTCGCCCGGGGGAAAGCGCCGGTTTCTCATCCACAGCACGGATACTTCCCCCCAGCGCCTCTACGATGAGACGCGCATGCGGCTCGCATCGATTGTGGAGTCGTCACAGGACGCCATCGTCAGCGTGGATCTCAAGGGTCTCGTCACCAGTTGGAACAAAGGCGCTGAAACGATCTTTGGTTATAGTGCCGCCGAGATGTTGGGCCAGGACCTCAGCCGGCTCGCAGTTCCCTCACAAATCGAACGAGAGCTGGCGAACACTTGCAGCGTCCTTCGCGACGAACACGTCGACCTCTACGATTCGGTTCGCGTAACCAAGAGCGGCCGTACGATCGACGTCGGCATCTCACTTTCCCCGATAAAGAATGCCGAGGGCGAGATCATTGGCATCTCGCGTATCGGACGGGATCTGACGGCAGTCCGCTCTCTGGAACGGCAGCTTCAGCAGAGCCAGAAGATGGAAGCCATTGGTCAGCTCACCGGCGGTATCGCCCACGACTTCAATAACCTGCTGGGAATCGCCATTGGCAATCTCGACCTGCTGATGGTCGACGCTGCAGGTGACGAGGCGACGATGCGCCGCGCAACCAAAGCGATGGATGCAGCCACCCGTTGCGCGAAGCTGACCACGCGTCTCCTCGCGTTCTCCACGACCGCCCATCTGATACCAGCGGCCACTTCCCCATCCCAGACCGTGCGAAACACCCTGGAACTGGCCGGTCGTGCGCTCGGACCCGACATTGAAATCACGGTCCACCTCGACAACACGTTGCCGCACCTCTACGTCGATACGGCTGGCCTCGAAAACGCTCTGCTCAATGTGCTCATCAATGCACGCGACGCGATGCCGAAGGGCGGTGCGCTCACCATCCGCACCCAAGCCGTGACCTTCACACCAAGCGATTCCAAGGTCCTGGCGGGTCTCGTCGTGCCGGGCAACTACGCTTGTATCTCCGTCGCCGATTCCGGCGAGGGTATGTCGAAGGAGATTCTCAACCGCGTCTTTGAGCCCTTCTTCACCACGAAGGAGCGAGGCCGCGGCACAGGGCTAGGTCTGCCGATGGTCTACGGCTTCGCACGGCAATCCGGAGGTGTTGTAAGCCTGGAAAGCGAAGTGGGCCAAGGCACAAAGGTCTCCATCTATCTGCCCGTGACAAACAAATCTCCCGGCTTCGTCACACGAGGAGCTGAGGCGGTGGTCCCCCGGCGGGATGCGCTGATCCTTCTCGTCGACGATGAGGTCGAGATGCTGGAAATCGCAGAGATCTTCCTGCATAACCAGGGCTATCGCACTCTCCAGGCCTGCACCGCCCAACAGGCTCTCAGGGCACTCGAGGAGTTCGATGGCATCGACCTTATGCTGACAGACATTCTGATGCCAGGTGGCATGAATGGCGTTGAGCTCGCGGAGATCGTTCGCGCTCGCCATCCTGCGACGAAGATTATTTACACCTCCGGCTTTCCGGCCGATGCCCTTGCCGCAAAGGACGTACCGCTCGGCGGCAATGTCTTGCTCCGCAAGCCTTATTTCCTTGCTGAACTCGGAGAGGCTGTAGCCCGCGCGTTGTCTCAGACCTGCGTTCCAGGTTGAGAATGCTTCGAGAGCTCCAGGATGCCCTGTCGATAGCGGCCTAGTGCCACCATCCAAAGGCCAACCGCCCCGGGCTGGACAACCGCGCTGCGACGGCAGCCGGACGCGCTGTGGGTGCGCCCTCCAGGGATTTCTACGGATACAGCTTCGCGCGCTCGATCTCCGCGGGCTCGCCCGCTTCCTTCATCCTGGCGAGCAGCCGGTCGCGGAGCTCATCGGCCTGTTTGCGATAGTCGGCGCGGCCGGCGAGGTTGACCAACTCGGCAGGATCGTTGCGCTGGTCGTACATCTGGTACTCGTGATAGCTCGAAGCCGCGGGCTCCATGGTGCTTCCAGTCAGGTCAGCGACGCAGTAGGTCCACTCAGGCGTGCGGATGGCGCGGCCGGTCATGGACTCGCTGATCTGGATGTATTGCTCATTCACCCACGCCTTGCGGGCCTCCGCACTGGTGACGAGCGGCAGCAGGCTGCGGCCCTTCCACGACGGCGGCACGGGCACGCCAGCGGCCTCCAGCAGCGTGGGCGCGATGTCGATGATGCCTGCAAGCTGCGAGAGTTCACGGCCGCCCTCAAAGCCGGGGCCGTCGAAGAGCAGCGGCACGCGCAGTGAAGCGTTGTGCGTGGAGCGTTTGTACTCGGCGTTGCGGGTCATGAAGTGACAGCCGTGGTCGCTCATGAAGACGAAGAGGGTGTTGTCGGCGAAGTGCTCTTCCTCGAGCACCTTGCGCACGCGGCCGACGGAGCTGTCGATGGCCTCGCAGCAACCGTAGTAGTCGGGCAGCTGGGCCTGCCAGGTGCCGGGCAGCGCGCGCAGGTCAGGCGGCACGTGGGAGTTCTTGTACTTCTCCCTGGAGCCATTGGGGCCGATGGGCTGGCCCATGTCGTTCTGCTGGTGCGGCTCGAGCTGCGAGACGAAGAGGAAGAAGGGTTTCTCTTTGGCCTCAGGGCTGCGCAGGAAGCGCTCCGCCCGGTCGGTGAGGAAGTCGACGCGGTACTGATCCTTGTAGCTGATGGGCTTCATGTCGCGATCCCAGATGGTGCCCTCGTAGGGATGCGTGACCTGCTCGATGGAGTTCGCGCCCTCCCAGAGGTCGTCGAAGCCGCCGCGATCCTCCGCTTTGACGGCTCCAGAGCCGCCGCCCTGATCCTTGCCGCCCGCGAGGTGCCACTTGCCGATGAGGTTTGCGGAGTAGCCCGTCTTACGCAGCTCACCGGCGAGCGTGGGCAGCGTCTTGTTGAGCGGCAGTCCGTTATGCCAGACGCCCGCGTCGGTGGCGTAGCGGCTGGTGAAGAGCGTGGACCGCGAAGGGCCGCAGACGGGCTGGTTGGTGATCGCGTGATTGAAGTTAGTGCCGCGTTCGGCCAGGGCATCGAGGTTCGGCGTGCGGACCGAGGCGTTGAGCTTGTTGACGCCGAGGAAGTCCCAGCGCCATTGGTCGGAGAGATAGAGCACGATGTTGGGGCGCTTCGTGCGCGCGGGTGGCGGAGCTGCTTCCACGTGCGCTGCGGCGGTGGTGGCCGCGATGGTGGCAGCTACGGAATGCTTGAGGAACGACCTGCGGCTCTCTCCCTGCTTCATGCGCTAAGGGTAGGAAGCTCGGGCGAAAGCGTCAAGCGGCAACGAGGCGGAGTGTCCAGCGCCGGGTGGTACGAATGGACGATTTGCTGACATCTTCGCTATCTGTCCGACAGCAATGCAAAACGTTTCATTCCCGATCAGCCGTGAGCGTGGGCATAATGGTCAAAGGCCTTTGAAGCGACACTTGGTAACCACGGGGAGTGCTGACTGCACGGTGCCGAACCACGACAAAGTGTGGCTGCAATTCGAGGCCAGGTGGAGGTTAAGGCTTGTCTGAACCATCAGCGGCGACGCACAACGCGCCGCGAACCAACAAGAACTCATGGAGCGCGCCGGGCCGCGTGAACCTGCTGGGCGAGCACACCGACTACACCGGTGGCTTTGTGCTTCCGATGGCGATCAACTTCGCGACCACCGCGACGATCACCCCGGCCGACGACGATCAGTATCACTTCGACAGCGCGAGCTTCCCGGAGCGGCGCACGCAGTCGCGCGATGACCGCAGCGCGAAGCAGGGTGGCTGGGCCGACTATCCCACCGGCGTGCTGCGCCAGATGCAGGCGCTGGGTCTGGACATCGCCCCCTTCATCCTGCATATCGATGGCAACGTACCCCTGGGCGCTGGGCTAAGCTCCTCGGCGTCTATCGAGGTAGCAACCGCTGTGGCACTGCTGGGCTTCAGCGGCAACAGGCTTCCGCTCGAAGAGATTGCAGTGCTCTGCCGTCGCGCAGAGAACGAATACGTCGGTGCGCCTTCGGGCATCATGGATCAGTTTGTGAGCACCGCTGCGAAGGCGGGACATGCCCTGCTGCTCAACACCCGCACGCTGGCCTACGAGCATCTGCCCATTGCCACCGGCACGCTGGCGACGACGCGCGTTGTCGTGACGAACTCGATGGTGAAGCACTCGATCGCCAGTGGCGAGTATGGCGTTCGCTACCGGCAGGTGATGGATGGACAACAGGCGCTGCGCGAGCATTTCCCCGAGGTCGAGGACCTGGGTGGCGCGACGCTGGAGCAGCTCGGCGCGTGCGAAGACAAGATGTCGCCCGAGTCCTACAAGCGCTGCCGCCACATCATCAGTGAGAACGGCCGAGTTTCGCAGGCACGCATCGCGATGACTGCGGGCGATGCTGTGGCCTTCGGCAAGCTGATGGTGGGATCCCATGCGAGCCAACGCGATGACTTTCAGTGCAGCGTTGCGGAGACAGACTTCCTCGCTGATACTGCGCTCACGCTGGCGGGCTGTTATGGTGCTCGACTTACGGGCGGTGGCTTTGGTGGCTGCACGGTGAGCCTCGTCGAAGCCAACAACGTCCCGGCCTTTGTCAGCGCATTGCAGGCAGCGTATCGCGAGCGCTTCGGGATCGAAGCTCCTTGCTACATCTGCGAGGCCGTTGACGGCGCGGTGGCTCGCCATCCTGAAGTTGCGGAGGTCGCACAGTGATCCCTGAATCGTTTCTGCAGTCGCCGCACCGGCGCTGGAACGCGCTGAAGCGCGAGTGGGTACTGGTATCGCCGCATCGCACGCAGCGCCCGTGGCAAGGGCAGACGGAAGAGACCGTCAAGCCCGCCGTGCTGGAGTATGACCCCACCTGCTACCTGTGCCCGGGCAATACGCGCGCTGGTGGGCACATCACGCCGCAGTACCCGGGAACGTTTGTCTTCGAGAACGACTTTGCGGCACTGAAGGATGATGTCGAGCCTGCAAGCTTCGACGATGGCGCGGGCCTGCTGCGAGCGTCTACGGAGCGCGGTGTCTGCCGTGTGCTCTGCTTCGATCCTCGCCATGACCTGACGCTGGCCACGATGAGCGTGCCTGCGATCCGCAACGTGGTCGATATGTGGACGGCGCAGGTGCAGGAGCTTGGCGCGCGCGAAGAGATTGCGTACGTCGAGGTCTTTGAGAACCGCGGCGCGATGATGGGTGCGAGCAACCCCCATCCCCATGGGCAGATCTGGGCGACGGAACATATCCCCAACGAGCCAACGCTGGAGATGGCCTCGCAGAAAGAATACTTTGCGAAGCACGGCTCGCAGCTGCTCATCGACTATCTAGCCAAGGAGCTGAGCGAAGGCGAGCGGATCATCGCAGAGAACGAGACGTGGGTAGCGCTGGTGCCCTTCTGGGCTGTGTGGCCCTTCGAGACGATGCTGGTGCCGCGTGCGGCGGTGAGCGGCTTCCCTGCCATGACCGAGGCCCAGCGTGATGGCCTGGCCGCAATCCTGAAGACAGTGACCGCAGGCTACAACCAGGTCTTCGATACTCCTTTCCCCTACTCGATGGGCTTTCACGGTGCGCCAACCGATGGAGAGGATCATCCGGAGTGGGTGATGCATGCGCACTTCTTTCCGCCGCTGCTGCGTTCGGCGACGGTGCGCAAGTTTATGGTGGGCTTTGAGCTGCTGGGATCGCCCCAGCGCGACATCACTCCAGAGAGCGCGGCGGAGACGCTGCGCCAGGCTGTAAAGAAAGCAGGAGTCTAAGACGCATGAAGGTTCTCGTTACCGGCGGAGCAGGTTACATCGGCGGCACAGTTGCCACCATCCTGATGCAGGCAGGCCACAAGGTCACCGTGCTCGACAACCTTTGCCACAGCAAGCGCCACGAGGTGCCCGCAGGCGCGACGTTCGTGGAGTGTGATATCGCCGACCGCGAGCGCGTGGAAACGCTGCTGCGCGAAGAGAACTTCGACGGCGTGCTGCACTTCGCTGCGCTGATCGAAGCGGGCGACTCCATGCACAAGCCTGAGGTCTACTTCCGCAACAACACGGCGTCCACGTTGTCGCTGCTGGAAGCAATGCTGGCTACCGGCACCAAGCGGCTGGTGTTCTCGTCGACCGCTGCGGTCTACGGCGAGCCTGAGGCAGTGCCGATTCCCGAGACTGCCAAGCTCGCGCCGACGAATCCCTATGGCGAGTCGAAGCTGCTGGTCGAGCACATCCTCCGCTGGTTCCACCAGCTGCATGGGCTGCGTTATGCCGCGCTGCGCTACTTCAACGTTGCAGGAGCGCTGCCCGGGCGTGGTGAGGCACACGAGCCGGAGACGCACATCATTCCGCTGGTGCTGGATGCAGCGATGGGCCGTCGCGCGAGCATCTCCATCTTCGGCGACGACTACCCGACACCCGATGGTTCCTGCATTCGCGACTACATCCATGTCGCGGATCTGGCGGCAGCGCACATTCTTGCGCTCGAGGCGCTGATGGACGATGAGAAGCCGAGCAGCATCATCTGCAACCTCGGCAACGGCAACGGCTTCTCGGTGAAGCAGCTGATCGAAGCTGCAGAGAAGGTCACGGGCCAAACGATTCCGGTTGAGATCAAGCCGCGCCGAGCGGGCGATCCTGCGCGGCTTGTGGCAAGCAGCGAACGTGCCCACGAGGTACTGGGGTGGAAGCCCGCGGTGCCAGAGATTGCGGACATCCTGGCCAGTGCATGGGAGTGGCATCAGCAGCGCTACGCGAAGTAGCTTTCGTTCGATACCAAGTGCAAGGCCCCCGAAGAAGATCTTCTTCGGGGGCCTTGCTTTGCGTCTCTTGGATCTTTGCGCTGTCCGCGTGACGTTACTGCACCCGCACGGGGTCGCTGATGCGACGGGCGGGCCGTGCATCTTCGTCCATGGGCGAGTCATCTTCGACGGACGTGAACATGCTCTGCACGCTATCGGAAGCTACGGGGAGACCTTCCACGGTGCTTCGCTTGTCTTCGACCGCAAGACGCTGCTGATCGGCGACGAAGGCATCAATGCGCTCGACGACTGCAGCGAAGGCATCCAGGGGTACGGCGCGCGAGAAGAGATAGCCCTGCACCTGATCGCACTTGCGACGAAGCAGGAAGTTCATCTGCGCGGTGGTCTCGACACCCTCGGCAACGACCTCGATGTTGAGCCCATGCGCCATCGCGATGATGGTGCGGACGACAGCAGCGGCGCCTGCGTCCTGCGTGCTCCGATCGACGAAGCAGCGATCAATCTTCAGGCGATCAACCTCGTACTGCAGGATGTAGCTGAAGCTCGAGAAGCCGGTGCCGAAGTCGTCGATGGCGATGGACACACCAAGCTCGCGGATCTTGCGCATGGTCTCCATCACGGTGGTGGAGTTGGTCATGAGCATCTGCTCGGTGATCTCGATCTCGAGGCACTTGGCCGGCAGGCCGGAGTCATTGATGGACTCCGTGACGACCTCGATGAGATTGCGCTGGCTGAACTGCCACGCCGAGAGATTGACGGCTACAGTCAGCTCGCGGCCCATCTGGCGCTGTAGCTTCACGACGTCCTTGCAGGCCTGGCGCATGGACCACTCGCCGATACGGACGAGCAGACCAGCCTTCTCTGCGATGGGGATGAATGTAGTGGGCGGCACAAATCCGCGGCGCGGATTGTTCCAGCGCAACAACATCTCCATGCCGGTGACTTCGCCCGTGGAGCAGCGCACCTGCGGCTGATAGTGCAGCTCCAGCTCGCCGTTCTGCACAGCATGGCGAAGCTCTTCTTCCATCTTCAGGCGGTCGGCAGCTTCGCGCTGAAGGTTACCGGTGTAGGCGATGGCCAGGCCGCGGCCACCTGCCTTGGCCTCGTGCATCGCAACGTCCGCGTTGCGCAGCAGGGTCTCTCCGTTGTCGCCATCCTCGGGGAACAGGCAGTAACCAATGGAAGCGTTGACACGAATCTCCGAACCACCCACGTTCACGGGTGTGGTGATCTTCTGCAGCATCAGGTCGGCGCAACGCGCGGCATCCGCAGTGTCGCGGAAGTCCGGCATCAGGACAACGAACTCGTCGCCGCCCACGCGGGCCACCGTATCCGTGCGGCGAACCGCCGAAAGCAGCTGGCGTGAGAAGAAGCTGAGTACCGTATCGCCGCCAGAGTGGCCGAGCGATTCGTTGATGCGCTTGAAGTGATCGATGCCGACCATGTACACGGCCATGCGCTGGTTGAAGCGGCGCGCACGCTCGATGCCCTGCTCGATGCGATCGCTCAGCAGCACGCGATTGGGCAGACCCGTGAGCTGGTCGAAGTGCGCCATGTGCGTGATGGAGTCGGTGAGCTTCTTGCGCTCGGTGATGTCGTACGCAATCGCGAGGTAGCCGGTGATCTGCTTGTCAGGAGTCTGCAGAGCCATCATCGTGAGGCTGACACTGGCGCGCGACCCGTCGCGGCGGACGTAGGTCCATTCACGCGTATCCTGCTGGCCGTAGCTGGCGCGGGCGATGAGCGACTGGAAGCCTGCAGCGATCGGCTCTTCGAGGTCGCGGCTGAGCTGAATGGTGCGTGCGGAAATCTCCACGGGATCGTGCAGCAGCAGCAGCGAGTGCTGCCCGACGAGATCGTGTTTGCGGAAGTAGGTCAGCCGCTCGGCCGCCGAGTTCATCGCCATCACGGTGCCCGAGATGTCCGTCGCGATCATGCTGATCGGGGCGCTCTCGATGATGGACTGCGAGAAAGCGCTGAGTTCCTGGAGCCGGGAGGCTGCAACTGCATCCTCGTTGCTCTGCAGCGTGGAGACGGCAACACTGCCGCCCAACGGCGAGATGCGCGTGATGCAGGTGGCCGGAAGGCTGTTGTGGGGCGTGAACGCCATGTCCAGCTCTTCAGCGACGCCCGTTACAGCGACGCGCGACCAGGCACCCACCACCTCGGAGCGCGCCGAGTCGGGAATGATCATGGAAGACGACTGGCCTACAAGGTCGAGGCGCGAACGGCCGAAGAGCTCCTCGGCCTTTCGGTTCGCATACGTGATACGGAAGTCCACAACGCGGCCGGAGCTGTCGCACATCGGCTTGCAGATGTAGAAGGCTCCCTGGCTGTTCTCGGCGACGGCTTTGAAGAGGGTGCGCTCGCGCTTGGCCAGTCGCAGCGCGCGCAGCACCTTGCGCGAGTGCAGATAGGCAATCTGGCCGGCGCACAACATCGCGAGGGCGATCAGAAGCGTGAGGATGAGGAACTCCGTCCACCCCGACCCCGGGCGGAGGTAGAGCAGAAGGAACGCCGTCATCAAAAAGCCGGAGGCGAGCCACAACTTACGCCTGGCGGAGGTTCGCGAGATGGCGATCATGAGGGCATAGCTCCTGGCTGCGTTCCTGTCTCTCATGTCTCTTCGAGAAACAGGTTCGATCTGCTGCCCTGCAGGCACAAGAAGGCCGCGCAGGTGCGGTGACAACTTCGAGTCTCTGCGATGCTCCCGGCCTGAACAATGGCGCGATGGTGGTAGCGTTTCGCCACGTACTGTCATGAACGAAACGCTGATTCAGGCTGGTCCAGAGACAGTCCGGAACAAAATGTTATGCCGGCCGAGAGGGTACGAAAGAGCTCATACTCCGCAAAGGTGGTATTACCTATGTCGCGGAATCGCACGACTTGTCTCGTGCTCCGCAGTCCTGCGGGTCGTAACTTGAGGCAGTGCGGGGTTGCACGCAGGGCCTCGACAGACTCGAAGCTGAATTGGAGATGACTTATGGCAGCGTGGAACGCATTTCTCCGGGACCTCTGGAAGCAAGACTCAGGACAGGACCTGATCGAGTACGCGCTCATCGGAGCCCTGGTAGCCCTGACTACCATCGCCGCGATGTCTTCACTCGCCAACAACATCGCCAACAGCTTCAGCTCGGCCGGATCGCAGCTGGATAGCGCAATTCCTTCCAGCTAGTCCACGTCGGAGCGAGACGCGGGGAGAGTGATGCAATCTGGGGGCCGGTAGAGTTGTCTGCCGACGATCACTCTCCCTGTTCTCTTCATGTTGTTCGACATCCTGCACGACGAAGCATTCGGCGGGAACAGATGAGACCGGTGGAATCTTAACGGGCGACGCCAGTCGCCAGCGTTCCCCGGGGCAACTTAGAAAAACACACAGAAATACGAAGTTTTTCGGGAGAGAATGTGCCCGCGCCTAGCGGCTGGGCATCCAGTTGACGCTGACGGCAACGGCTGTCGCAATGAACGCAACGATGATCGTGCGGCAGATGAATTCCATGGCCTAGTCTCCCTGGACTCGCCGGGCCGAGGATGAGTTCCCGGGCCCACCGGATACGCGGAACATGTCCGCGATCTGCGATCCACGTGCAGAGTATCCCCGCCTCTGATCGGCCGGAATCCCACGACCGTGGATACACAGCAGA
>Ga0302187_10003863_pt1 | contig 12111 bp, 9 predicted proteins | sample II_Bog_E1_3_FD_202120 | JGI IMG/M metagenome (GOLD analysis project Ga0302187, IMG submission 202120) | Peat permafrost microbial communities from Stordalen Mire near Abisko, Sweden - II_Bog_E1_3 | ecosystem: Environmental > Terrestrial > Soil > Wetlands > Peat | place: Sweden: Abisko, Stordalen...
CTGGATGGTCAGGTCCGTCAGGCCTGCCACGACTTCCAGTTCCATTCCATGTTCAACGAGCTGCATAGCTTCTGCGCCGTGGATCTGTCGGCCTTCTATTTCGACATCCGCAAGGACTCGCTCTATTGCGACCATCCGGCCGATAGCCGCCGCCGGGCTGCCCGGACGGTCATGGACATCCTCTTCACCTGCCTGACCCGCTGGCTGGCTCCCTTCCTCAGCTTCACCGCCGAGGAAGCCTATCTGGCCCGTCACCCCGAGACCGAGGGCAGCATCCATCTGGAAGCCTTCCCCGATCTGCCGGCTGATTGGCGCGACGAGGCCCTGGCCAAGCGTTGGGACGCCATCCGCAATGTCCGTCGCGTCGTCAATGGCGCCTTGGAGATCGAGCGGGCCGCCAAGCGCATCGGCTCGAATTTGCAGGCCGCCCCTGAGGTGACCATCACCTCGGAACATGCCGCCCTGCTGATGGGCCTGGAGATGGCCGAGATTTCCATCACCTCGGACGTGGTGCTGACGGTGGGCGAAGTGGCCGAGGGTTCCTTTACCCTGCCCGACGTGCCTGGCGTCGGCGTAGTCTTCAAGACCGCCGAGGGCGAGAAGTGCCAGCGCTGCTGGAAGGTGCTGCCGGAAGTGGGCAAGCATGGCCATGACGGCCTTTGCGCCCGCTGCGCCGACGCCGTGGACCGCATCGGTGTGCAAGCATGAGCATGAAGAAGCGTCTGGGCATCGGCCTGGGGCTGGCGCTGCTGGTGACGGCGGCGGATCAGGCCTCGAAGGCGGCCATCCTTGAGGTCATGCGCCCGCCGGGAGTGGAGGGAACGCCCTTCCTAGGCCAGGGGCTGATCCCGGTGACGCCTTTTCTTGATTTCTCTTTAAGCTGGAACTCGGGCGTCTCTTTTGGCCTGGGCAACAATCACGGCGACTGGAACGTGCTGTTCTTCACCGTCCTGGCGGTGGTGATCGGGGCGGGTCTGTTTCGCTGGATGGCGACCTCGAAGGGGCTAATTCTGCTGACTTCTCAGGGACTTGTGCTGGGCGGCGCCTTGGGAAACGTCATAGACCGTTTGCGCTATGGCGCGGTGGTTGATTTCCTTTATGTCCATATCGGGGCCTTCAATTGGTGGCCGAATTTCAATCTGGCCGATTCGGCGATTTGCACAGGAGCGGTTTTGATGGTGTTCGACTCCTTGTTTGCCGAGCGGCTTTCGCATAAGAATAGTCGATGACCTCATCACAGCCAGAAATGACCATGCTCGCCCGCGCCACACTCGTCGCCATGTTAGCCTGTCTTGCCTTATCCGGTTGTGGCGAAACTCGCCGTGCCTTGGGCTATGACAAGACCCCTCCCGATGAATTCACCGTCGTCTCGCGCGCTCCCTTGAGCCAGCCGCCGGACTATGCCCTGCGTCCGCCGGACCCGGGTGCTCCGCGGCCTCAGGATGGCGGCGTGCGTGATCAGGCCCGTCAGGTGCTGCTCTCCAACACCACCAATCGCGCCGGCAACAGCCAGCAGTTCGCCGGCCGCAGCCAGGGCGAGCAGGTTCTGTTGAGCAAGGCCGGCGCCGACAAGGCGCTGCCCGGCATCCGCAAGACCGTGAACGAGGAAACCACCTCGATGATCGAGGCGGACAAGGGCTTTGCCGACAAGGTGCTGTTCTGGCAGGACAAGCCCGTCCCCGGCGAGCCGGTGGATGCCACCAAGGAAAGCGAGCGCCTGAAGCAGAACAATGCTCTGGGCAAGCCGGCTACCGATGGCCAGACGCCGCAGATCGAACGTACCAAGAAGGGTTGGCTGGAAGGCATCTTCTAAGAGGCCCACCTAAAACCTTTGGAAAAGGGGCCATTGCGGCCCCTTTTTCATGTCCAGCTTTAACCCAACGCGCTTGCCATCGGGCCGATCTGGCCTATATGGCGAACTAGTCCCTTTTGCCGGGAGGCATAATGTCCTTCGCCCGTCGTCTCGCCGTCCTTGCCGGAGCCGTCCTTCTGATGGCCGGCCCCGCCAACGCCCAGATGTTCAACCCCGAGACCTTCACCTTGAAGAACGGCCTGCAAGTGGTTGTGATTCCGAACCATCGGGTGCCGGTGGTCAGCCATATGCTGTGGTACAAGGTGGGCTCGGCGGACGAGGTGGCCGGTAAGACCGGCCTGGCCCATATGGTCGAACATATGATGTTCAAAGGCACCAAAACGGTGCCGGCGGGAGCCTTCTCGAAGATCGTCGCCCAGAACGGCGGGCGTGACAACGCCTTTACCACGGCGGATTACACGGCCTTCTACCAGAATGTGGCGGTGGACAAGCTGGAACTGGTGATGAAGCTTGAGGCCGACCGCATGGCCAACCTCAAGCTGGAGGACAAGGACTTCCAGCCCGAGCGCCAAGTGGTGATCGAAGAGCGCCGCATGCGCATCGATAACGAGCCCGAGGCTCTGCTGGAAGAGCAGATGACCGCCTCTCTCTATCAGGTGGCCCCCTATCATCACCCGGTGATCGGCTGGCGCCAAGAGATCGAGGGCTATCAGCTGTCGGACATCGTCGAGTTCCATAAGCGCTGGTACGCCCCCAACAATGCGGTGCTGATCCTGTCGGGCGACGTCACCGCCGCCCAGGTCCGCCCTGTCGTCGAGAAATATTACGGCGCGGTCCCGGCCCGTCCGGTGCCGACCCGCCTGCGGGAAGCCGAGCCTGATCCGGTGGCGGCGCGTAGCGTCGAGCTGCGGGACGAGGATGTGCATCAGCCCAGCTGGAACCGCGCCTATCTGGCCCCCAGCTACCATCAGGGCGACACCACTCTGGCCTATCCCCTACAGGTGCTGTCCGAGATCGTCGGCGGCGGCAATACCAGTCGGCTCTATAAGGCCCTGGTGATGGACAAGAAACTGGCGGCTTCTGCCGATGCCGGCTATGGCCCCCAGGCCTTGGGCGAGACCAGCTTTGACATCTCGGTCAGCCCCAGCCCCGGCGTTGCCATGGAGCAATTGGTTCCGGCCATCGAGGACGAGTTGAAGAAACTGGCCGACAGCGGTGTGACCGAGCAAGAGGTGGCCCGGGCCAAGCAGCGCCTGAAGATCAGCGTTTCCTACGCCAAGGATTCCTTCCATACCGGCCCCCGCGTGCTGGGTGCCGCCCTGACCACCGGCGAGACCGTGGCCGACGTCGAAGCCTGGCCCAGCCGTATCGAGGCGGTCACCGCCGCCCAGGTCAGCGCCGCCGCCAAGGCGGTGTTGCAGGACCAGCGCGGCGTCACCGGACTGCTGCTGCCGACCCGCCCCGGCGATGCCACTGTCAGCGATGAAAACCGCGCCCAGCGATCCATGGGTAGCTTCGGGAGAGAACTGCGATGAGCCGCGTCATGACCAAGTCCCTGCATCTGGCCGCCGCGCTGCTCTTGACCGCCTGGATTGCTCCGGCCCAGGCTTTTGACATCCAGCGGGTGGTGAGCGACGGCGGCGTCGAGGCTTGGTTGATCGAGGATCACGCCAATCCCATCATCGCCATGAACTTCGCCTTTCGTGGCGGTGCCGCCATGGACCCGGCGGAGAAGGGTGGCCTGTCAAACATGGCGGTCAGCCTGATGGACGAGGGGGCCGGCGATATGGACAGCCAGACCTTCCAGGGCAAGTTGGAGGATTTGGGGATTTCGTTGGGCTATGGCGCCGGCGATGATTCCATCTATGGCCACCTGAAGACCGTGACCGACAATCGCGACACCGCCTTTTCCATGCTGGCCCTGTCCCTGACCAAGCCTCGCTTTGATCAGGACGCCATCGAACGTATCCGTAGCCAGATCCTGGCCGACCTCGCCCACCAGCAGCAGGACCCCCAGGCCATCGCCGGGCGGGCTCTGTCCAAGACCCTCTATCCCGACCATCCCTATGGTCGAGCCTCCGAGGGCGTCGAGGCCAGCGTCAAGGCCATCAGCCGCGACGATCTGACCGCTTGGCCGACCCATCGCCTGGGCCGTGACCGGCTGATCATCGGCGTCGTCGGCGATCTGACCGCCGCGCAATTGAAGCCTTTGCTGGATTCTACCTTTGGCGGCCTGCCCGAGAAGGCTGATCCCGTCGCGGTGCCCGAGGTTCAGGCCAATGCCACCGGCCATGTGGAAGTGATCCGCCGACAGATTCCGCAAAGCGTAGTGCTGTTCGGCGAGCAAGGCGTGAAGCGCACCGACCCCGACTGGTACGCCGCCTATGTGATGAACTATGTGCTGGGCGGCGGTGGATTTTCCTCGCGGCTGATGACCGAGGTGCGGGTCAAGCGTGGTCTGGCCTATGGCGTCAGCACCGGCCTGTCGCCCTATCAGCATGGCGCTTTGCTCGACGGCGGCACCGCCACCCGCAACGAAAAGACTGCCCAGAGCATCGCTCTGATCCGCTCCGAATGGCAGCGCATGGCCGAAGGCGGCATCACCCCCCAGGAACTGGCCGACGCCAAGACCTATCTGATCGGCTCCTATCCTCTGCAGATGGACAGCACCGCTTCGATCGCTTCGATCCTGGTGGCCATCCAGATGGATAATTTAGGGATCGATTATTTAGACCGCCGCGCCGCCCTGATCGATAAAATCAGCGCCGAGGATGTTCAGCGGGTGGCCAAAAGGCTTTTGGATTCCAAGGCATTGACTTTCGTGGTGGTGGGAAACCCGGCGGGATTGGAATGAAACAGAAATAAAATTGTCCAGGACATACTCCGGTATGACCTTGCCGTAAGTTATAATCACTCCACTTATAAGGCTGTGCCGTAGGGCAAAATAAAAGCAGCCAGGGTGGTAGATCATGAGCTTTATCTTCGGTGGGACCTCTGTCGCCAATTCTGCTCTGTCCGTTCTGACGGCTTTGAACAAGTCGCAAGCCGTGATCGAGTTTTCGCTGGACGGTAAGATCCTGACGGCCAACCGTAATTTCCTTGATCTGATGGGCTATGACCTGTCCGAGGTGGTGGGCCAGCATCACTCCATGTTTATCGAGCCGGCCTATCGGGCCAGCGACGACTATCGCCGTTTTTGGGAAAATCTGCGCAACGGCGAATTCCAGCGCGCCCAGTTCAAGCGTATCGGCAAGGGCGGCAAGGAAGTCTTTATCGAGGCTTCCTATAATCCCATCCTGGATAAAGATGGCCATCCGGTCAAAGTGGTCAAATACGCCACCGACGTCACCGCCAGCAAAATGGAATATGCTGACCTGCTGGGCAAGGTGAACGCCGTCTTGCGCAGTCAGGCGGTGATCGAGTTCAATCTTGACGGCACCATCATCACCGCCAACCAGAACTTCCTCAGCGCCATGGGCTATAGCTTGGAGGAAATCCGCGGCAAGAATCATTCCATATTCGTCGAAGCTTCCTATCGCGGCTCCAACGACTACAAGGTTTTTTGGGGCAAACTGCGGGCCGGAGAATTCCAAAGTGCCCAATTCAAGCGTATCGGCAAGGGTGGGCGGGTCGTCTGGATCGAAGCTTCCTACAACCCCATCTTCGATTTGAACGGCAAGCCCTTCAAGGTGGTGAAATTCGCCACCGACGTGACCAAGCAGGTTGCTTTGCTGGATGATCTGAAGAAGCTGATCGACGTCAATTTCAGCGAAATCGACAGCGCCATCCACCAGTCCAACAGTCAGGCAGACTTGGCATCCCTGGCTGCCGGTCAGACGGCGGCCAATGTGCAGACGGTGGCAGCCAGCTCCGAGGAATTGGCGGCCTCCATCTCCGAGATTTCCCAGAGCATGACCAAGTCCCAGGCGGCCACCGATGATGCCTTTGGTCAGGTGGTCTCGGCGGGTGCGGCGACCCAGCGTCTGTCGGACGCCGCCGTGGCCATGGGCGGCATTGTCGGCATGATCCAGAACATCGCCGGTCAGATCAATCTCTTGGCCCTGAACGCCACCATCGAATCCGCCCGTGCTGGCGAGGCGGGTAAAGGCTTTGCCGTGGTGGCCAACGAGGTGAAAAATCTAGCCAATCAGGCCGCCAAGGCCACCGGCCAGATCACCAAGGAAATCGAGGGGGTGCAAAGCATCTCGGGCGAAGTGGTGGTGGCTTTGGACGGTATCCGTGGCTCCATCGACAATGTGCGGGAATATGTCGCCGCCACCGCCTCGGCGGTCGAGGAACAAAGCGCCGTGACCCGCGACATGTCGTCGAACATGCAGACCGCCTCTTCGGCGGTGGATACCATCACCAACAACATCAGCTCGATCGCCGCCGCTGTTACTCAGGCCGAGGCGGCTATCTCCAAGACCAAGGAAGCCGCCCAGGTTCTGGCGCGTTAAAAATATGGCGGCATGGGGGCGTTTTGCCCCTCTGCCTGCATTGAGGGTGTTGCTCCAAGGGTTTTTCTAAAAATAAAGATAATCACTAGGTGCACATATGAGATGCCAGCCTCTTATTGGTAATCCTATCACTACTTTTTGGTAAAATTCACGTTATAACAAAGCTTATATATGGAAATTACCTCAACTCAACGCTCACTATTTGTCAATATAAAAGATGACCTTGAGGTTATCCCTTAATAGCCATATGGTTATGCCCACAAAAAAGGGCATTATTTCTGTCTGGGATGAGTGGAAGGGGAGGGAACAATGGGTCTATTGTTTGGGGATAGTTCTGGGGCGCGTTCGTCTGAAGCAATTCTGGCCGCTCTGAACAAGTCTCAGGCGGTCATCGAGTTTTCTATGGATGGGAAGGTTCTGACTGCCAATCGTAACTTCCTTGATGCCTTGAACTACACTTTGCCAGAGATACAGGGGCAGCATCATAGCCTCTTCGTGGATCCTGCCTACCGTGACAGCCCTGATTATCGAGACTTCTGGAGCAAGCTGGGGAACGGTGAGTTCCAACGCGCCCAGTTCAAACGTCTTGGCAAAGGCGGTAAGGAAGTGTGGATCGAAGCTTCCTACAACCCCATCCTCGACAAGGGCGGTCGCCCCTTCAAAGTGGTCAAATACGCCACCGACGTTACTGCCAGCAAGATGGAATATGCTGATCTGCTGGGAAAGGTGAACGCTATTCTGAAGACCCAGGCGGTGATCGAGTTCAATCTTGACGGCACCATCATCACCGCCAACCAGAATTTCCTCGGCGCCATGGGCTATAGCCTGGAGGAAATTCGCGGCAAGCATCACTCCATGTTCATCTCAGCCGCCGAGCGCGACAGCGCCGACTATCGGGTCTTCTGGGAAAAACTGCGTCGCGGCGAATATCAGAGCGCGCAATACAAACGCTTCGGTAAAGGCGGGCGGGAAGTCTGGATCGAAGGCTCCTATAACCCGATTTTTGATCTGAACGGCAAGCCCTTCAAGGTGGTGAAGTTCGCCACCGACATCACCAAGCAGATTACCCTGCTGGCCGATCTGAAGAAGATGATCGATGTCAATTTCGGTGAAATTGATGACGCCATTCATAAGTCCACCGAACAGGCCGATATGGCGGCGCAGGCTGCTCAGGAAACTTCGGCCAACGTGCAGACGGTTGCCTCCAGCTCCGAAGAACTGGCAGCCTCTATCACCGAGATTTCCGAAAGCATGTCGAAATCCCAGGCCGCCACCGACGGGGCCTTTGCCCAAGTGGTTTCCGCCGGTCAAGCTACCCAGCGGTTGACCGAGGCCGGCGTGGCCATGGGCGGCATCGTCGGCATGATCCAAAACATCGCCGGTCAGATCAATCTCTTGGCGCTCAACGCCACCATCGAATCGGCCCGCGCCGGCGAAGCAGGTAAAGGCTTTGCCGTGGTGGCCAACGAGGTGAAGAATTTGGCCAATCAGGCGGCCAAGGCCACCGATCAGATTACCAGGGAAATCGAGGGCTTGCAGGGCATCTCGGGCGAAGTGGTTGCGGCTCTGGATGGTATTCGCGGCTCCATCGACAATGTGCGGGAATATGTGGCCGCCACCGCCTCGGCGGTCGAGGAGCAAAGTGCCGTGACCCGCGATATGTCGTCGAACATGCAAAATGCTTCGATGGCGGTGGACACCATCACCAGCAATATCAGCAGCATTGCCGCCGCCGTTTCCCAGGCTGGTTCCGCGGTTACCACGACCAAGGAAGCCGCCCAGGTTCTGGCTCGTTAAGACTGTAAAGGATGGGGGTGGCCTGTTCTTGGCCGCCCCTTCGCCCCGTGCTATGGTGCGCCGCCTGAAGAACAGCCAAGGCGGCATAGGTTTTGAGCACGAAGCAGAAGATTAAACTCGACCTTTCCACCATCTCATTGGTGCGCCGTCTCATGCGCGAAGGGTTAAAGCCCTATCGCAAGCAGGTTTGGGCCTCTTTGCTCTGTATGAGCATCGCCTCTGGCGCCACCGGCCTGTCGGCCTGGCTGATGAAGCCGGTGGTCAACGACGTCTTCATGAGCAAGAACGCCAGTCTGCTGCTGCCTATCGCGGCGGCGGTCATCTGCACCTTTCTGGCCAAGGGTTTCGCCACCTATCTGCAGTCCAGCCTGACCTCGTGGTACGGCCTGCGTATCATCGCCGACATGCAGAATCGCCTGTTCGCCCATCTGACTCGCATGGATCTGGCCTTCTTCCATGGGGAATCCACCGGCGTCCTGGTGTCTCGCTTCACCGTGGACATCAATCTGATGCGCGCCGCCGTCTCCAACGCCTTGGTGGGCCTGGGCCGCGATACTCTGACGGCGATTATCCTGGTGACGGTGATGTTTTGGCAGGATTGGCTGCTCGCCTCGGTATCCTTCTTCGTCTTTCCCATCGCCATCCTGCCCATCTCGAAGTTGGGCAAGCGCATGCGCAAGGTCACGGCGAATACCCAGGAACAGATGGGCACCTTCAACACTCTGCTGGAGCAAAGCTTCCAGGGCGTGCGCATGGTCAAGGCCTATGGCATGGAAGGCTACGAGCAGTCCAAGATCGAGGCCATCTCCGAGACCATCTGCAATCTGGTCTATAAGGCCAGCCGGGTCCGCGCCGCCTCCAGCCCGGTCATGGAGACCCTGGGCGGCGTCGCCGTGGCGGTGGTGATCCTTTATGGCGGCCAGCGGGTGATCTCCGACGCCACCACGCCGGGCGCTTTCTTCACCTTCATCACAGCACTTCTGATGGCCTATGAGCCCATGAAGCGGCTGGCAAATTTGAATACCAACCTTCAGGAAGGTCTGGCTGCGACCCAGCGGGTGTTCCATCTGCTGGACATGGCGCCCGAGATCGTTGACGCCCCCGACGCCAAGCCTTTGGCCGTGGCCGGCGGCGGCCTGCGCTTTCAGGATGTCAGCTTCACCTATGACGGCGAACGCAAGGCGCTGAGCGCCTTGAACCTTGAAGTTCCCGCCGGCAAGACCGTGGCTCTGGTGGGCGCCTCGGGCGGCGGCAAATCCACCATCCTCAACCTGATCCCCCGCTTCTATGACGTGACCGAAGGCGCCATCACCATCGACGGCCAGGATGTGCGCGCGGTCACCACCCAGTCCCTGCGGGCCAATATCGCCTTGGTCAGCCAGGAAGTGGCGCTGTTCGACGACACGGTGCGGGCCAATATCGCCTATGGCCGCTTTGGTGCTTCCCAGGAAGAGATCGAGCAGGCGGCCCGCAATGCGGCGGCCCACGAGTTCATCTCGGCTCTGCCGGAAGGCTACGAGACCCTGGTGGGCGAACATGGCGTCAAGCTGTCTGGCGGCCAGCGCCAGCGCCTGTCCATCGCTCGGGCCATGCTGAAGAACGCTCCCATCCTGCTGCTGGATGAAGCCACCTCGGCCCTGGACACCGAGTCCGAACGTCAGGTCCAGGATGCCCTGGAAAAGCTGATGACGGGCCGCACCACCATCGTCGTTGCCCATCGCCTCTCCACCGTGGTCGAAGCCGATCTGATCCATGTGATCGATCGTGGCCGGGTGGCGGAATCGGGCAAACATTCCGAACTCTTGGCGAAGAACGGCATTTATGCCCGCCTGCATGCCCTGCAATTTGCCGAAGATGCTGCCGTGGAGACTGCCTGACCCATGTTCAAGCGCTTTCTGAAAAGCGACGGCATGCGCCGGATGCTGTGCTGGTTGGGGGCGCGCTATATCAGCCTAGTGCGCTATACCGGCCGCTGGACCCTTCTGGGGCTTGAGAACGTCGGCCCCTATTGGGACGAGGGCAAGCCCTTCGTCGCCGCCTTCTGGCATGGCCGCATCCTGATGATGCCCTACAGCTGGCGGCGCGGAGTGCCTATCAACATGCTGATCTCCCAGCATCGCGACGGACTGATCATCGCTCGCACGGTCAGCCATTTCGGCATTGATACCATTGCCGGCTCCACCTCCAAGGGCGGCTCGGCGGCCCTGCGGAGCATGCTTAAATTGCTGAAGGCTGGCGAATGCGTCGGCATCACTCCCGATGGCCCCAGAGGCCCGCGCCAGCGCGCCACCGACGGCGTGGTCCAGGTGGCCCGCATGGCGGGGGTGCCGGTGATTCCCTGCACCTTCTCGTCGCGCCGGCACAGGCTGCTGGGCAGCTGGGACCGCTTCATGGTGGCCCTGCCTTTCAGCCGGGGCGTCTTCATCTGGGGCAAGCCCATCGAAATTCCGGCCAAGCTGACGCCCGAGGAGGTGGAAGTCTTCCGCCTGCGGGTTGAGACCGAGATGAACGAGGTCCTGGCCCAAGCCGACCGCTTTGTGGGCAACGAGCCGGTGGAGCCCGCTCCATGCTCCTAAGGCTGTACCGAGGCCTGACCGGACTGGGGGCGCCCTTGATCAGCGCCTATCTGAACCGCCGCCTGCGCCGGGGCAAGGAAGACGCCCTGCGCTTCGGCGAACGCATGGGCCTGGCCAGCCAGCCCCGCCCGGCAGGGAAGCTGGTGTGGATCCATGGCGCTTCGGTGGGCGAGACCCTGTCGCTGCTGCCTTTGGTCGAGCAATTGGTGCGTCGTCCCGGCCTGTCGGTGCTGGTCACCTCGGGCACCGTCACCTCGGCCCAATTGATGGCCGAGCGGCTGCCGCCCGGGGCCTTTCATCATTATGTGCCGGTGGACCGGCTGCCTTGGGTGCGGCGTTTCCTCGACCATTGGAAGCCGGATCTGGCCCTGTGGTGCGAATCCGAGCTTTGGCCCAATCTGCTGATGGAATCCGCGGCCCGCAAAGTGCCGCTGGTGCTGCTCAACGGTCGTATGTCCGAGCGCAGCTATGCCCGCTGGCGCAAACATCCCCGGCTGATCGGCCAGTTGCTGTCCTGCTTCGGCCTGTGCATGGCTCAGACCGAGGCCGACGCCCGCCGTCTTTATGTGCTGGGGGCATCCCGGGTGATTTGCCGGGGAAATCTGAAATTCGCCGGGCCGCCGCCGCCGGTGGACGATGCGGCGCTGGAGTCCTTGAGCCGCGAGGTGGGCGACCGCCCCCGCTGGCTGCTGGCCAGCAGCCATCCTGCCGAGGAAGCCATGGCCGGGCGTGCCCATCAGGCCCTGGCGGCGGGCCGTCCCGGACTGCTGACTATCATCGTGCCGCGTCATCCCCAGCGGGGACCGGAGATTGCCGAGGAGCTGCGGGCCATGGGCTTGCGGGTGGCCTTGCGCTCTGCCGGAGAAAGCCTGCAGCCCGATACCGAGATTTTGCTGGCCGACACCCTGGGCGAGATGGGCCTGTTCATCCGTCTGGCGCCATTGGTGATGATGGGCAAAAGCTTGATCGGCCAGGGCGGCCAGAACCCCCTGGAGCCGGCGCGACTGTCGGCGACGGTGCTCTTTGGCCCGCATATGGGCAATTTCGCCGATATCGCCCAGCGTATGATTGCCGCTGGTGGTGCTACGCAAGTGGACGACGAGGATGCTCTGGCGGTGACGCTGGGGGATTTCCTCGATCATCCCGCCAAGGCTGCCGAGATGGGCCGCACGGCGGAAGCCTTTGCCTCGGCCGAGGCTGGGGTGCTGGACGCCGTGCTCATCGAGCTGGAGCCCTGGCTGTCGCGCAGCGGGAGGCCGGGATGAAGACGCCGAAATTCTGGTATGACGATAGTATTTGGGGGACTTTGCTGGCTCCGGCGGGGAAGATCTGGGCGGCGCTGGCCGAGCGCAGCTATAAGGACATTAAGCCCCGCAAGGCCAAGATTCCGGTGGTCTGCGTCGGCAATCTGGTGGCCGGTGGGGCCGGCAAGACGCCGGTGGCCTTGTCCCTGGTGGATTTTCTGCCG
>Ga0302187_10003887_pt1 | contig 12074 bp, 9 predicted proteins | sample II_Bog_E1_3_FD_202120 | JGI IMG/M metagenome (GOLD analysis project Ga0302187, IMG submission 202120) | Peat permafrost microbial communities from Stordalen Mire near Abisko, Sweden - II_Bog_E1_3 | ecosystem: Environmental > Terrestrial > Soil > Wetlands > Peat | place: Sweden: Abisko, Stordalen...
GCCGGCGTCGCCGTAATTGAAGATGCCGCCGTCGGAGGCGACCAACCAGTAGCCGTGCCCTGACGCGCTCGACGCCATGCCGACGATGGGCTTGTTGAGCGGCTGGCCGCCGCGTGAGCCGTAGAATGCGGCATCGCCGTAGCTGAAGATGCCCCCATCGGAGGCCACGAGCCAGTACCCGTTGCCGTCGGGTGTGGCCGCCATGCCGACGATCGGTTTGTTCAGGTGGAGAGACCCTGTCGACCCGTAGAAATGCGCGTCGCCGTAGCTGAAGATCCCGCCGTCGGAGGCGACGAGCCAGTACCCGTTGCCGTCTGGTGTGGCTGCCATACCGACGATGGGTCGGTTGAGGTGCAAGGACCCCGTCGAGCCGTGGAAGGCGGCATCGCCGTAGCTGAAGATGCCCCCATCGGAGGCGACCTCCCAATAGCCAGCGCCACCAGTCGTCTCGGCCATGCCGACCATCGGGGAGTTGAGGTGCTGACCTCCCATGGACCCGAGGAACGACTGGCAGAACGAGAAGATGCCCCCGTCGGATGCCACCATGCGGTACCCCGGCCCCGACCCGCAGTTGACGGCTACCCCGAGCTGCCGGGCCTGTCCCGAGTTGGGATCGATCATGAGCGACGACTCGTCGACCGCCTCGAATGCGCTGGCCGGCACCTCCTTGAGCTCGTTGACGAGCGCGGCGGGCCAACCGTTGTCTGCCGTCCCGCCGAAGTACCAGTTGGAGCCGTTGTCGGCCAGGATCAGGCCGTACTGCTGCATGGCCCGCAGCACCACCTGGGCTTGTGGCGAAAAGCCCGAGATGTCGTAGCTGGCCTTCAGGCGGAAGCGGGCTCCCATTGGTGGGAGGTTCGGATCGGACGATGTCCCGGCCTCATGGCGGGCCGGCCACAGATACGAGGTGTCCGTTGTTTCGGCCGTCATCCGGATGGCGTGGGTGATGGTGCCTGACTGCACCTCGTCGTAGCGGACGAGCCCCGGCAGGATCGGCAGCCCTGCGGCGTCGGCCGATGTCCATCCGGCGGGGCGCAGCGCGTTCGAGTTGAGGTTCCAGATGGCGCCCGACCCGGCGGTTGAGCCTGACGGGTTGTACTGCGCGTCCCACAGCTCGTAGAGGTTGCAGGTCTCCGGATTGACCATGATGGCGTGGCGGTCTCCGGTCGACTGCTGACCGCCCTCAATCGGAGTGCTCGCACTGAACGGGTACGGACCCGGGTCGCTTTCGTCGGCGTACTCGAACGAGATGGGCACCTGGGGCTGCGACGGGGACACCACGGTGTAGGGGATGCCGTAGGGATTGGACGGATCGCCCGACGGCCCGAAGTCGGGATGCAGGTTCGTCGTCCCGGCGTCCATGCTGGCCAGCCAGGCCGCACTGTTGGGATTGACCGGCAACCCTGCGATCGGCGTGTTCCACACGTTGTCGGCCGGGAACATGGGGCAGTTGGGCGCGCCGGGTACAGGAGTACCGGCGGATGCTGTCGTCGGCGACACGGCGACGGTGAGTCCCAGCCACATGATTCCGACTGCCACGAACACCACCGGCCCTGCGGTCCAGCATCGTCGCACGAGCGTCCCCTCCCTGCTGGGACGACGGTACCCGATTCAGGGTGCCGTTCGTGACGACCTTTGCACGACGGGTTGTCGGCCGAAGGGGATCAATACCTCGGCCTGGCGACGGCGAGGACAACGGAGACCCAATGGCCGCCGAAGAAGCCGAGCCCGGTTCCGCCAGAAGGAGACAACTGTCGCCGGGATGACGCAGGCACACCAGAGAGGCCGTTGATGATGACCAATGGATGAAGCCCGACCGCTCGAGCGACGCAGTTAGGGTTTTGCCAAATCCTGGACTGGAGGGAGAGGGCATTGAGCGGCAGCGGTATGCAGGGGCGCAACTGGGTGCTGGCCGCGATGATCTTCGCGGTCTCGATGACTTTCATCGATCAGACGATCGTCTCCATCGCGGTGCCGAACATTCAACGCGAGCTCGGCCTGACCTCGACCGGCGTGCAGTGGGTCGTCAACGGCTACCTGATCTCCTTGGCTGCGCTGTTCGCGCTGGGCGGCCGGTTGTCGGACATCTACGGCCACACCAAGTGTTGCGTGATCGGCGTGATCATCTTCGTCGTGGCGTCGACCATGTGCGGTCTGACGCCCAAGGGCTCGGGCGCTGAAGCGTGGATCGTGACGTTTCGCGTCGTTCAGGGCGCCGGTGGAGCGCTCATGTTCCCGGCGGCGCTCGCCATCGTGGTAAACGTGTTTCCCCTCCGGGATCGAGGGAAGGCACTCGCTCTGTTCTTCGGCATCGCCGGGGGGCTCACTGCCATCGGCCCGATCCTCGGCGGCTATCTGACCCAGTGGACCTGGCGGGCAATCTTCTGGGTCAACATACCCGTGGCGATCATCGCCCTGGTCCTCATCGCGGTCTCCAAGCCCAAGACGCAGTACCGCAAGGCTCCGATCGACTACCGGGGCGCCGTCCTCATTGCGGCGGGCATCGGACTGAGTATTTTCGGCCTGCAGCAGTCCGTCCCGTGGGGATGGAGCAATCCGTGGACCTGGATCTGCATCATGGCTGGGTTGGCCATCATCGGCGTTTTCGTATTCGTCGAGTTGCGGACCGAGTCGCCGCTGATCAAGGTGAACATTTTCCGCATAGGCGCGTTTGCAGTGGAGAACGTCGTTTTGCTGATCGCCATGATGGCGTTCATTCCCATCTTCTTCTTCGCCAGTGAGTACGCGCAGATCTCGTTGCACGACTCGGCCTCGAATGCGGGAATCTTCCTCTTGTACTTCTTCCTCGGCTTCGTCATCCTGGCGCAGGTCGGGGGCAGGATGCTGGACCGTGAGGGGGCCAAACGTGCCGTCGTCCTGGGCTGCGCCATTGCCGCAGTCGGTTTCGGCTTCTGGGCTTCGAAGGTCACCACGCTCTCGTTCGGGAAGCAGCAGATCTGGGTCATTGTGGCCGGTGCCGGTATGGGGATGATGCTGGGACCGGCGAACACGGACGCGGTGAACCGGGCGGGAAACCTCTCGTACGGCGAGGCGACGGGGATCACCCAGACGATCCGGAACTACGGAGCCAGCCTCGGGCTGGCGGCGCTGGGGACCATCGAGCTCTTCAGTTACCGGTCGCACCTGACCACATCGTTGCAAAAGATGGGCGATCCGAATGCCGCCGCCGAGGCCAACCGCATCACGCAGAGCCAGCAGAGCGGCGGCTCGGTGACCTCCATTCCGCATTTTGTTTCGCTGGGCTTCGCCCAGTCCACCGAGACGGTGCTCTACGTCATGTGCGGGATCATGGCGTTCGCCGGCGTCGTCGCGCTCCTCGGCTTGAAACGGGGCCGCCAGGAGGTGGTACCGGTCGAGGACGGCGCGGCACCCTCGCCGGCCGAGACCGGCTGACCCGTTCGTCGGCGCTCCGGATGCCGCGCTGCGGGCCCGGGCCTGCCGTAACCTCATACCGGCGTTGCCGTCTCATTCCTGACGGTGCAAGTGGGGGAGGCAAACATGGCGCAGTGGAGCCGCATCGGGCTCATGACGGTTCTGATCGCGGTCGGCGCTCTGGCCACCGGCTGCAGTGCGGTGAGCAAGCTCAGCCATGCCGTCCACACGATCGAAGGCAACAAGGCGACCATCGACTCGTTCAGCCAGAACTTGCAGTCAACGAAAGACTCGCCCTTCGAGGCCACCTATGCGACGACGGGGAGCTCACCCGCCACCGTCGTCTACGCCGTCGACCCGTCCAGCGGCGGCCTTGCCTTCCACGAGACGCAGACGGGATCCAACGCGTCCAATGTCCAGATCATCGTGAACTCGTCTGGCGAGTACGCCTGCAACCAGAGCGAGTCTGCGAGCGCTTGGTCCTGTCAGAAGTTGAGCAAATCCGATGCTGCCTCGCAGAACGAGATCTTCGACATCTACACCCCGGCGCACTGGGTCTCCTTCTTGCAGGGTGTGTCGCTCGTCGCCGGATTGGCGGGCGACAAAGTCACCACTTCCACCAAATCGCTCAACGGTTTCGACTTGAACTGTGTCGACCTGGTCGCCAAGGGCGTCTCGGGCACCAGCACCATCTGCAGTACGTCGCAAGGCATTCTCGGCTATGTCAGCGTTGCCTCGGACTCGACCAGCTTCCAGATCACCAACTACTCGTCGTCCCCTGCGGCGTCGCTCTTCCAGCTGCCACCGGGCGCCACCGTGACGACGCCCACGACGTAGGAATCGTCCGGCCCCGCGACAGGCGGACACAATGAAGGGATGACGACCTTCATCACCCGCTACGAGACGTCGGGATCCGGCGTCCGTCTCGCCGTCAAGGACCTCATCGACATGGTGGGCGAGCCGACGACCGCCGGATGCCGTGCCGTGGCGGAGAGGGCAGTTCCGGCAGGACGTGACGCGGCCTGCCTGGCCGGCGCCCGGGAGGCGGGGGCCCGGATCGTCGGCCGGACGAATCTGCACGAGTTGGCACTCGGTGTGACCGGCTTCAACCAGTGGTACGGGACCCCGGTGAACCCGCTCGACTCCACCCGAGTGCCCGGTGGCTCATCGAGCGGCTCTGCAGTGGCGGTAGCCACGGACGAGGCTGATGTGGCGTACGGCAGCGATACCGGTGGCTCCATCCGAATTCCCGCCGCCTGTTGCGGGATTGCCGGACTGAAGACGACGTGGGGACGCGTCCCGCTGGAGGGGGTGTGGCCCCTGGCGCCCAGCTTCGACACCGTCGGCCCCATGGCCCGCACCGTCGCCGGTCTGGTCACGGGGATGCAGCTGCTCGAACCGGGCTTCAGCATTGGCGGTGGCGGTGGCGACAACCTGGTCATCGGCCGACTGCCTGTTGAGGCGGACCCGGCCATCACCGCCGCGCTGGACCGAGCCCTGGGGCTGGTGGAGTGGGACTGCCGAGAATTGGCTGTCCCCGGTTGGGACGAGGCCACCCTGCAGGCGGGTCTGTTGCTGGTCGTCGAGGCGTGGCAGTCCGACTTGGTACTGGTGGCCGAAGACCCCGAGGGGATCAGCGATGGCGTGCGAAGTCGGTTGGAGCTCGGGGGATCCTTCGACGACGACACGGTTGCGGCAGCCTGGCGAGTCCAGCGAGCGTGGAAGGAGACACTCGAGCGGACGTTTGCTGAGGTGGACTTCCTCGTTACGCCCACGTTGAGCATCTTCCCGCCCCATCTGGAGGACGGCGACGACCTGCTCGTCTCGCGCTTCACCCTTCCGGTCAACCTGGCCGGCGTCCCGGCTCTGTCGCTTCCCGTGCCGACGGGTGGCCCGTTGCCCGCCAGCATGCAGCTGATCGGGCCCGCTCATAGCGAGGAGCGACTGCTGGTGGCGGGAGCATTTCTCGAAGCCGCCCTCGCCTCGGTGTGACGGCGATTCCTGTTCGAGCCGGAGGCCTGACCTGCCCAGGACCGAGCGGAGGAGGCCGTGTTCCCCGGCCATAGGGTGGTGGTGCATGGAGATCGAAGTGTGGTCGGACTACGCCTGCCCCTGGTGCGCGCTCGGCACAGCGCGACTGAAGGTCGCGCTACGCGACTTCGAGCACGGCGACGAGGTCACCGTGGTGCATCGAGCCTTCGAGCTGCATCGTGGCGCGCCCGCTCGCACCGAGGGCACGGTGGAGGAGGTTGTCAGCCGTAAATACGGCATGCCGCTCGAGCAGGTGCGCGCCGGCCACGCGCAGCTGACCGCGCTCGGAGCCGAGGTGGGCTTCGCTTTCGACTTTGACCATGTACGGCTGGGCAGCACCTTCGACGCCCACCGTCTCACAGAGGCAGCACGCGGATCCGAATGGGAGGCGGCGTTGGTGGAGCAGCTGTTCGTCGCCCATTTCGGGGGACGGCAGCTCTCGGATCACGACGTGCTGCGGGATGTGGCCCAGTCGGTCGGGCTGCCGGAAATGCTCATCGAGAAAGTGCTCGGCAGCACGGCTTACGCCGACGAGGTGCGTGCCGACGAGGCCGCGGCCGAGGAGCTCGGCGTGTCCGGCGTTCCCTACTTCCTCATCGGTGGGGCGTGGCCAATTCCGGGCGCGCAGGACGTCGAGACCTTGGGCATTGTGCTGCAACGAGCCTGGTCACGCATCCCTCATTGAGTCGAGGATCTCGTCGACCATGTCGAGGGTCGTGTTGGGGTGCAGGAAGGCGAAGCGGGCCACCGTCTCGCCTTCCCAGCTCGTCGGTGTGACGAAACCGATCTGGTCGTTGAGAAGGCGGGCCGACCAGTCCTCGTAATCGATCTTGCTCCATCCCGGACGCCGGAACAGGACGATGGAAAGGCCGGGGTCGCGGACCAACTCGAGGTGAGGTGCTGCGACGATCCGCTCGGCGGCCCGCTGGGCCATGGCCAAACCCGCTTCTACCGCCTCGGTGTACGCGTCCAGGCCGTTGACGGCCAGGGAGAACCACAGCGGCAACCCTCGAGCCCGCCGGGTGAGGTGAAAGGCGTAGTCGCTCGGATTCCACTCCTCGGGATTGTCGCTGTGGAGGACGTCGAGGTATTGCGCATCCTGCGTGTGTACGGCCTTGGCCAAGTTGGGCTGCCGATAGATCAGCGCGGCGCAGTCGAAGGGCGCGAACAGCCACTTGTGGGGATCGACGATGAACGAGTCGGCCCGTTCGAACCCGGCGAACGTATCCCGCACGGATGGCGCGAAGAGGGCGGCGGCGGCGCCATAGGCACCGTCGATGTGGAACCACAGGGAGTGTTCGGCGGCGACATCTGCCACGCCCGCCAGGTCGTCGACAATGCCAGCATTCGTTGTTCCGGCCGTGGCAACGACGCCGATGACGTCGTCGCGCCGTGGGTCATCCCGTAGCGCGGCGCGGACGGCAGAGCCGGTTAGTCGATGGTCGTGCGTCGCGACCATGAGGGTGCCGACGCCGAGGACATGGAGGGCCTTGCCCACCGAAGAGTGCGCTTCCTCGCTCAGCGCGATGAGTGGACGCAGCGGCGGGTTTGACTGGCGCCGATGTCCCGCTGTGTCGCGGGCCACCATGAGGGCGGAGAGGTTGCCGGCCGACCCACCAGCGACGAAGCAACCACCGGCACCGGCGGGCAGGCCGGCTTGTGCGGAGAGCACGCCGAGGGCCTGGTTCTCCGCCACCACGACGCCTGCCGCCTCGAGCCAGGAGGTGCCGTGCAGCGACGAGCACGAGACGAACATGTCGAAGAGAAGCGAAGCCTTTGTCGGTGCGGCCGGAATGAACGACAAGAAGCGCGGGCTGTCGCACGAGACGACAGCGGTCGAAAGTCTGTCGATGAACAGCTCCAGGACTTGCGCCGCGTCGTTGCCCTCAGGTCGCATGAGGCCTGCCAATTCGGCGTCCAGTGACTCGACGAGGCCACCGAAGTCGAGTGCGACGGGGTCCATGGACAGGCGATCCCTGCACGCCGCCAGCACGAGGTCGGTCATCGCCTGGTCGTAGTGGAACATCGCACTCGCCATCAGGTGGACGCACCCTCCGGATCGGTGGTCGGGTGCCCGTCAGCCCGCCAGGCCTCCTCGGCTCGGCTGGCGACCTCGTGCGGCGGAGCACCCGTCTTGTCTGCCACCAGCGCGACGTCATCGAACTCGGGTTTGGCCCGCCCTCTGCTGACCTTCATCCGGATGCTCATCCCATCGACGGTGACCTGCTGGAGTGCGCGGGCAACCGGCCACCGCTCGACGGCCGTGGCGCGGATCCCCATCGTTCCGGTCACGCGCTCGATCTCGGCGCGCTGCCTCTCGAGGTGCGTGGCGTCTGTCAAGACGTGGAGGACGTGGCCGGGCCGGCCCTTCTTCATGGTGACCGGACTGACCCAGGCGTCGAATGCCCCGGCTTCGAGGGCGGTGGTGACCGCAAGACCGAGTTGCTCACCGGTCACGTCGTCGAGATTCGTCTCGAGGAGCAGGGCGCCCTGGCCGGGACCGACCACCTGGTGCGGCGACCGCCGTCCGATCACGACCTGTGTGCAGTTGGGCAAGTCGTCCATTTCGCCGGCTCCTCCTCCGAACCCCGACGAGGCGACCGTCATGTCGGGGAGGGGACCAAACGCGGTGGAGAGCGCGGCCAACAATGCCGCTCCTGTGGGTGTCGTGAGCTCTATGGCCACGTCGCGGCCGTAAGAGGGGATGCCTTCGAGCAACCGCACGGTGGCCGGCGCAGGATTCGGCAGTCGCCCGTGCGCGCTGCGGACCATACCCGTGCCGGTGGCGACAGCGGAGGCGCACACCTCGTCGACGTCGAGAACCTCGAGCGCAGCGGCCGTCCCGACGACGTCGATGATGGCGTCGTGTCCACCGACCTCGTGGAAGTGGACCTGGTCGATGGGGCGCCGGTGCAGGGCGGACTCGACCGTTGCCAATTTGTGAAAGACGGCCTGGGCTCGGGCGGACACCCGCTCCGGCAGTGCCGCCTCCTCAATGAGGGCGGTGATCACGCCGTGGGTGCGCACCACCACGTCGTCGCCGCCGACGATGGCACGGGTGCACGCGATACCGCCGCGAATGCCGTCCTCGAACTCAAGGTGCCAGCCGGGAAGGGCCAGTCGATTCAGCAGCGTCCGGATCTCTGCGATGTCGGCGCCGGCGTCCACGAGCGACCCCAGAGCCATGTCTCCGGCAATACCGGCGAAGCAATGGAACCAGGCGACGGTGGCGGGCCCCGTTCGTGATTCGGTCACGGGAGCACCCGGGCGATCGCGCAGGCGGCGCCGTAGCCGTTGTCGATGCCGACCACCGTGATGCCCGAGGAGCAGGCGGACAGCATGGCGAGCAACGCGGTCACACCCTCGAACGCGGCGCCGTACCCGGTGCTCGTGGGCACGGCCACAACGGGGGCCGGCGTGAGGCCGCCCACCACACTGGCCAGCGCACCCTCCATGCCGGCGATGACGACGACAGCGTCCGCCATGGAGAGGGTGTCGACCTCGGCGAGCAGACGATGCAACCCCGCCACGCCGCAGTCGGTGAGCTGGGTGGGTGCGAAGCCGAGCGCTTCCAGCACGGCCATGCATTCGGTGGCCACCGGCAGGTCGGCCGTTCCGGCAGTGATCACGACGACCGCACCCTTCCTGGGCGGCGCCGGGCGGAAGACCACCGTCGAGAGGGGCCCGCTCTCGGCCACCGTGCCCGGGCCGACTCCGAGTGCGGCAGCAGCAGCGGTGACCGCCTTCACCTGCGTCTCGGTCGCTCGTGTGAGCAGGACCGGGCCGCCGGTCGCCGTGAGGAGCTCTTCGACCACGGCCGCACAGTGCTCCGGCGTCTTCCCGGGTCCGTAGACAGCCTCGGGCATGCCCAGACGCAGGTCGCGGTGGTGGTCCACCCGGGCGAACCCCAGGTCCGAATAGGGAAGGCGCCGGAGTTGCAGAACGGCGTCGTCGGGCGTGCAGCGCCCTTCGGCGACGTCTTCGATGAGGGTGCGAAGCGAGGAAGCGTCCATGACCTGCTCTATCCTGCCCAACTGTGAACCCCTCTGCGACCTCCGTGGCCTACTTCGGCCCGGAAGCGACCTTCACCCAGGAAGCGCTCCTGACCCAGCCCGACCTGGCCACGGCCGATCTGCGGCCCATGGCCTCCATCACCGCCGTCCTCGAGGCGGTGGCCCGGGGCGAGGTCGACTTCGGTTTCCTGCCCATTGAGAACGGGATCGAGGGGACCGTCAGCGCCACCATCGACGGCCTGATTCACGACGTCGACCTGCGCATTCAGCGCGAGGTCGTCATGGACATCCACCTGCACCTCATGGCGTGCGCCGGCACCGAGCTCGAGGAGATCCACGTGGTGTCGTCCTATCCCCATGCGCTGGCCCAGTGCCAGAAGTACCTGGCCCGGACCCTGCCCCACGCCGAACAACGGGTGGCGAACTCCACGGCTGATGCGGCACGGGTTCTGGGAGAATCGGGTGCCGCCGGCGAGGCCGCCATCGCCCCAAGGCTGGCCGCCGAGAGATACGGGCTGGTAGTGGTCGCGGAGGACGTCGAGGACCACCCCGAGAACCAGACCCGCTTCGTCCTGGTGGCCCGAACCAGCGTCCCGGCCCCCACGGGTCACGACAAGACGAGCATCGTCTGTTTCCAGCGGGCGGACCACCCGGGGAGCCTGCACGGCATTCTCGGGCAGTTCGCGGCGCGCAACATCAACCTGAGCAAGCTCGAATCACGGCCCACGAAGCAGGCGCTCGGTGACTACTGCTTCGTCATAGATCTCTCGGGTCACGTCGCTGACGAGGTCATCGCGGACTGTCTCCGTGATCTCCATGCGGGTTTGGCCGGCGTGAAGTTCCTCGGTTCCTATCCGGCGGCGGGGGACCATGGGCCCGAACAGCGGCGCCAGGCCGATGCGGCGTGGCAGGCGGCGGACACCTGGCTGGGTGAGATCCGCGGGGCGATCGACTCGTAGACCTGGTTGGCCGGTGTTCGTGTGGGCGAGACTCGGCGCAGCGACCGCTGGTACTGTGCGCGGGGGAGGGCATTGTGACGCTGCAGACAATCGACGTCGATCAGCACCTGTTCGAGTCGAGGACGACCTGGTCCGACTACATCGATCCGGCGCGGCGGGCCGATGCATTGACCATCGCCGATGACGAGGCCGGCTGGCCCTGGTTGGCGTGGCGGGGGGACAGGCTCACGCCGCTCGAGGTCCCGATTCCGGAGCGTTCGAGCCTGATCGGCGACGACCGCATGCGGCGCCTGCAGGGTGAACACGCTCCAGCGCCATTCGAAGAACTGGTGCCCGACTCGTACCGTCTTGCCGGCGCACGGTTGTCCTCGCTCGATGCCTTCGGACTCGATGCTGCGGTGCTGTTCCCGAACTACGGCCTCCTGTGGGAACAACGGCTGGCGTCGGATCGCGAGGCCCAGCGGGCGAACGCCCAGGCCTACAACCGATTCGTCGCCGATGTATGTGGTGACGGTGAAGGCAGGCTCTTCGGGGTGGCCCACGTGCTCCTGCATGACCCGGCCTGGGCCGTGGAGGAAGTGCGACGCGTACGCGCCCAGGGCTTGCGCCTCGCCATGATCGCTCCCGCTCCGGTGGATGGAAAGCCCCTTTCGCACACGGATTTCGATCCGGTGTGGGCTGCCTTCAGCGATGAAGGGGTCGCACCGGTCTTTCATATCTCGGACTTCGAGAGCCCGCTGCACCCCGCCTGGCGAACCGGGGAGCACGAGGACGGTGAGCAGCTCTTCGATTCCATCTTCCTGTACCTCGCTCCTGCGGTGGCATTGGCCAACCTGATTCTTACGGGCACCCTGGAGCGGTTCCCGGACCTTCGGATCGGGGTGGTCGAGTTGACGGCCAGCTGGGTGCCGCATTTCCTGCTGCACATTGACGGTGCGTCGGACTTCTATACCCAGCGCCATGGAGAGCCCTTCCACAAGCTGTCCGATCGTCCTTCCGATTACTTCCTGCGCCAGGTCCGAGTGGCGGCGCTTCCTTACGAGATGCCGAACCGACTGGTCCCCAAGGTCGGTGACACCACCTACATGCTGGGGAGTGACTGGCCCCACGCCGAAGGCGTGGCAGACCCGATGGCGCAGGCACGGCGCGCCGTGGCCGGGTTGCCCGAACCCGCTCGGGCCAACATGTTGGGAGCCAACGCAGCGTGGCTCCTCGGCCTGTGACCATCGATCTCGAGGCAGCGGCGGCGGAGCGGGAGCGCCTGCGCGTGGCCTACCTGGCAGAACCGAAGGAGAGACCGTCCTCGACTGCCCGCGGTGTCCACCATATGGCGTTGATCTGCTCCGACGTCGAACAGACCATCCGCTTCTACCAGGGTCTCCTCGGCTTCCCGCTGGTCGAACTCTTCGAAAACCGGGATTACAAGGGGTCGACCCACCTCTTCTTCGATCTGGGCCACGACAACACGCTTGCCTTCTTCGATTTTCCGGATCTCGGTCTCGGGCCCTACGCCGAGGTGGTGGGCGGGTTCCATCACCTCGCCATCTCGGTCGACCGTGCGCAGTGGGACGCCGCGCGCGCCCGCCTGGACGAGGCCGGCATCCCCACGCAGATCGAGAGTGAGATCTCGCTGTATTTCTCGGATCCCGACGGTGTGCGGCTGGAGCTCATCGCCGAG
>Ga0302187_10003888_pt1 | contig 12074 bp, 14 predicted proteins | sample II_Bog_E1_3_FD_202120 | JGI IMG/M metagenome (GOLD analysis project Ga0302187, IMG submission 202120) | Peat permafrost microbial communities from Stordalen Mire near Abisko, Sweden - II_Bog_E1_3 | ecosystem: Environmental > Terrestrial > Soil > Wetlands > Peat | place: Sweden: Abisko...
GCTTATCCGCCTGCCACTGACCACCTTGCGCGTGATCGGGCGCGGCAGCGCCGGGGTGCGGCTGTTCAACGTGTCCGACAGCGAACACGTGGTCAGCGCCGCGCGTCTCGACGAACCCGAGGAAGAGGAAACCACCGAAGCCACCGCCAGCGATGATGGCGTGGACACCGCGGGCGAATGAGCGCGCCGGACCACGCCGACGCGGCCGGGCGCGATCGGGTCGCCTACAAGATCCTGACTGCGCCGCAGTGGGCGCAATGGCAGGCTGCCGGGGTGTTCACCGGCGCGCCGGTCGATCTGACCGACGGCTATATCCACTTGTCGACGGCCGATCAGGTGACCGAAACCGCCAACAAGCACTTCGCCGGGCAAAGCGACCTGTTTGTGGTCGCGGTCGATCTGGTTGCGCTGGGCGATCTGGTGCGGTGGGAACCGTCACGCGGCGGTGCGCTGTTTCCCCATGTCTATGGCGCCCTGCCACTTTCGGTGGCGATCGCCACCCGTCCGCTGACACGCGATGCCCGCGACGCGGTGATCATCAACTGAGGGCGGTTGACCACGCCATCGACGATCAGCACCTGGCCGAAATAATACAGCGGCCAGACCAGCAATCCGGGAACGACGCTGCCTGCCAAGGGCCCGAGATGCGCAAACAACAGCAAGTCCGACACCGCGAACAGCACGGCGCCGGCTGCCACGCGGTCGCGGCGAAACCGGCTGATCCACGCGCCCACAGTCATCGCCGCCAGCCCGCAGGCATAGGCCAGCACCCCGGTCCGTTCGGGCAGCAACAGCGCGGTCAACGCCGGAATGCCGATCAGCAACGCGGCCCCGACCGGCGCATCGACCCAGCGCAGGCGGCGACGGTTGGTGACATAGAACCAGCAGGCAAAACAGTGGCCGCACAGGAATGCCAGCGCCCCGATCTCCAGGTCGATCTCGATCAGCACATCGCCGAGCGCGCCGAACACCATCACCATTGCTATCGGCCGGCTGACGCTATTGGCGCGTTCGAACGCGAACACCGCCAACGCAGCGACCGCACAGCCCTTCACCGCCATATGCCACGGCCCATCGGGGATCAGCCAACCCAGCAGCCAGAACCCGATCCCGAATGCCAGACTGACGACCAGCCACCGATATTTGCGTGCACCCATCGTCCTGCCCCCCAAAGCCCCGGCCCATCTTGCCGATTCGTTCCCCCGGTGCCAAGGCCTTAACTATGCAACATCAGGTACACATTATCGGCGGCGGAATGGCCGGCACCGAGGCAGCATGGCAACTGGCGCGGCGCGGCATTCGCGTGCGTCTGTCCGAAATGCGCGGCAGCGGCGACACCACGCCCGCACATCAGGGCATCGGCCTTGCCGAACTGGTCTGTTCAAATTCATTCCGGTCGGATGACGATACCGCCAACGCGGTGGGTTTGCTGCATCATGACATGCGCCGCTGCGACAGCGTGATCATGGCCGCCGCCGCACAGGCGCAAGTGCCTGCCGGATCGGCGCTGGCGGTCGATCGCGACGTGTTCTCCGCCACTGTCGAGGCAATGCTGGCCAGCCTGCCCAATTTGACCGTGGTGCGCGAACGCATCGACGCGATCCCGCCCGAAGGCCATGTCATCATTGCCACCGGGCCGCTGACCGCGCCCGCGCTGGCGGGGGCAATCGGTGCAGCGACCGGCGCCGACGCGCTGGCCTTTTTCGACGCGATTGCGCCGATCGTGCATCACGACAGCATCGATATGGACGTGTGCTGGAAAGCCTCGCGCTGGGACAAGGGCGAGGCCGACTACATCAACTGCCCGATGACCGAAGAACAATACCGCGCGTTTCACCAGGGCCTGCTCGACGGCGAAAAGACCGAATTTCGCGAATGGGAAGCCAACACCCCCTATTTCGAGGGCTGCATGCCGATCGAGGTGATGGCGGCGCGCGGGCTGGATACCTTGCGGTTTGGCCCGATGAAGCCGGTCGGGCTCGACAATCCGCGCACCGGGCGCTGGCCCCATGCCGTGGTGCAATTGCGCCAGGACAACAAGCTGGGCACATTGTGGAACATTGTCGGGTTTCAGACCAAGCTGAAGCATGCCGAACAAGTCCGCCTGTTCCGTACCATTCCGGGACTCGAACGCGCAGAATTTGCCCGGCTCGGCGGACTGCATCGCAACACCTTCATCCAGTCGCCGCGCGTGCTCGACCATCAGTTGCGACTGCTGCGCGATCCGCGCCTGCGCTTTGCCGGGCAGATCACCGGGTGCGAAGGCTATGTCGAAAGCGCGGCGATCGGCCTGCTGGCAGGGCTGATGACAGCCGCCGAACTGGCTGGCCAGGACTGGGCCCCGCCCCCGCGCACGACCGCGCTGGGTGCACTGCTGGCGCATGTCACGGGCGATGCCGAAGTCGAAACCTATCAGCCGATGAACGTCAATTTCGGCCTGTTTCCGCCACTCGGCCCCGATGTGAAGAAAAAGCAGCGCAAAGAGGCCTATACCTCGCGCGGCAAGGCCGACCTGACGGCGTGGCTGGGGTAGCGCGCTATTTGCACTGACATTTGGGCGCCTTGGGCTTGGCGCGGGTGGTCGCGAAATCTGCGCGCGTCAGATAACCCTTGCCGTCTTTGTCGGCGGCCTTGAACTTGTTGATCGTGCGCACCGCCCATTCGTCGAACGTCAGCAGATTGTTGCCATCGACATCCAGCTTGCGGAATTCGCGTGCGCGCGGGGCCAGCATTTCGGGCAGACTGATCTTGCCGTCGCGATTGCGATCGAGCCGGTCAAACCGTTTCTGCTCCTTCGTCTCCTCGGGCACTTCGGGCAAGTCGGCACCGATCGCATCGCCCGCATCGGTTTCGGGCAGATCGTCGGCCGCGCTGGCGCTGGCTTGTGGCGCGGCCGGTTGCAGATGCGGCACCGGCGGCGCATTGTCGGTGGCGGCGCGCCCCTGCCACCAGAACACCCCCGCCGCCACGAGCAGCAGTGCACCAAGCGCGCCAAGGATCGCCCTGTTCATGGCCCGCAAGGGTAGGCCCGCAGTACCGGCCTGACGAGGCGGAGATCATGCCGATTTGGCGTGACCAGCCCGCGCTCAGGCGCCGAACCAGCCCTTGCGAATGGCCCCGAGCATGACCCGCCAGGGCGGCTGATCCGTTCCGTTTTCAAAGTGTTGCAGCAGCACCAGCGGGCGCAGCGCGCGCGGCAGCGTGGTCTGGACCGCGCGGCCTTCCGCCCAATCGGTGGCGGCGGCGATCACCGCCGGGCTATCGCCCAGACCTGCCATCCGCGCCAGCGCCATGATTGCACCCGCGCGCGCACGATCGAGCGCAACGCCGCCATCTTCGCCCACCACTTGCGCTTCCCACCCGTCGACCAGTGCGGTCAACGCCGGACGCTCGCTGTCCCACACGCCAAGCATGGCCAGCAGCGGTTCTCCGCGCGGCCATTTGGCGGCAGGTTCGGCCAGGCGATCGCGCCACCACGCCAGTCGCAACTGGATCATGATGGCATCGCGCCCCGCCCGCGCCGCATCGGCCAGGCGATGGTCTAGCGCCAGCAGCCCGGTCCACGCGGGGCGCAGCCGGGCCGGGGCATAGGCTATCGCCAACCGCTCGGGCGGCGACAGCCATTCCTGCGCAACTGGATCAGCGATAGCACACCTTGCGCACCGCCGCGGCGATCCGCTCTGCGTCGATCAGCGCCAGCTTTTCCAGATTGGCCGCGTAAGGCAGCGGCACGTCTTCGTCGCACACGCGCAGCACAGGAGCGTCGAGATAGTCGAAGCCTTCTTCCATCGCGATGGCGATGATTTCCGACGCGATCGAACAGACCGGAAAACCTTCCTCGGCCACAACCATGCGATTGGTGCGCGACAGGCTTTCCAGCACGGTTGCCTTGTCGAGCGGACGCAGCGTGCGCAGATCGATCACTTCGGCATCGATCCCTTCGGCGGCAAGCGTCGCGGCGGCTTCGAGCGCCAGGCCGACCCCGATCGAATAAGTCACGATGGTCACGTCCTTGCCGGGACGTACGATCCGCGCCTTGCCGATCGGCAGCACGAAATCATCGACTTGCGGCACGTCGAAGCTGCGCCCGTAGACCAGTTCGTTTTCCAGGAACACCACCGGATCGTCGCTGCGGATCGCCGCCTTGAGCAGGCCCTTGGCGTCGGCGGCATCATAAGGCGCGATCACCACCAGACCGGGGACCGCGGCATACCACGGGCCATAGTTCTGGCTGTGCTGTGCCCCCACGCGCGCGGCGGCGCCGTTAGGACCGCGAAACACGATCGGACACCGCATCTGGCCGCCCGACATATAGTTCGTCTTGGCCGCCGAGTTGATGATGTGGTCGATCGCCTGCATGGCAAAGTTGAACGTCATGAATTCGACCACCGGGCGCAGACCGCCCATCGCCGCGCCCGTGCCGATCCCGGCAAAGCCATATTCGGTGATCGGCGTGTCGATCACGCGGCGCGGTCCGAATTCTTCGAGCAGGCCCTGGGTCACTTTGTAGGCGCCCTGGTATTCGGCGACTTCTTCGCCCATCACGAACACGCGATCGTCAGCGCGCATTTCTTCGGCCATGGCGTCGCGCAAGGCTTCGCGCACCGTGGTGGCAACCAGCGCGGTTCCGGCGGGCACTTCGGGCTCGGTCGGGCGCACCGTTGCCACCGGTGCAGCAACCGGCGTGGCAGCGACCGCGACAGGCGCGGGAGCCGGAGCGGCAACCGGCTGCGGCGCGGGGGCGGCGTCTTCGCCCTCGCCTTGCAGGGTGGCGATGATCGTGCCGACTTTAACCCCTTCGGTTCCTTCGGCAACCAGCAGCGCACCAATCACGCCTTCGTCGACGGCTTCGAATTCCATCGTCGCCTTGTCTGTTTCAATCTCGGCCAGAATGTCGCCGGATTTCACTTCGTCGCCGGGCTTGACCAGCCACTTGGCCAGGGTGCCTTCCTCCATGGTCGGGGAAAGCGCGGGCATTTTCAGATCGATCGCCATCTCAGTAAGTTCCCACCAGCACATCGGTGTAAAGCTCGGCATGGGCCGGCTCGGGCGAATTTTCGGCAAAGTCGGCAGCTTCGGCCACGGTCTGCCGGATCTTCTTGTCGATATCCTTCAGCGCATCTTCGCTGACACCGCGTTTCAGCAGTTCCAGCTTGGCCGCTTCGATCGGATCGTGCTTTTCGCGCATTTCCTGCACTTCTTCACGGCTGCGGTATTTGGCCGGGTCAGACATCGAATGGCCGCGATAGCGATAGGTGTTCAGTTCCATCAGCACCGGGCCATTGCCCGCGCGGACGAAATCGAGCGCCACTTCGGTGGCCTGGCGCACTTCGAGCACGTCCATCCCGTTGACATCCATGCCGGGGATGCGGAACCCCGTGCCGCGCCGATAGAAATGCGTTTCGGCCGACCCGCGCTTGACCGCGGTGCCCATGGCATAACCGTTGTTTTCGACCACAAACACGATCGGCAGCTTCCACAGCGCGGCCATGTTGAACGTCTCGTAGACCTGGCCCTGGTTGGCCGCGCCATCACCGAAATAGGCGACGCACACGCCGCCATCGTCGCGATACTTGTGCCCGAACGCCAAGCCGGCGCCCAGCGGCACTTGCGCGCCGACGATGCCGTGCCCGCCAAAGAATTTGTGCTCGGTCGAGAACATGTGCATCGACCCGCCCTTGCCGTGCGAGATGCCCGCCTGGCGCCCGGTCAGTTCGGCCATGATCACGCGCGGATCGATGCCATAGGCCAGCATGTGGCCATGGTCGCGATAGCCGGTGATCACGCTGTCGTGCCCGGCGTTCAGGGCCGACTGCACACCGACTGCAACCGCTTCCTGACCGATGTAAAGATGGCAGAACCCGCCAATCAACCCGAGCCCGTAAAGCTGCCCCGCGCGTTCCTCGAACCGGCGGATCAGCACCATCTGCTCATAGAAATGCAGCAGTTCGGCATCGCTGGCGTCATAGCGGCGGTTGTTGGCATGGGCCTGTTGCAGGCTGCGCAGCGCAAACACCGCCTCTTCTTCGCCGGCGATCGTATCGGTTTCGATGATCGCGGGCGTGGCAGGGGTAGACGTGGCGGGTTTCGCGGCTCTGGGTGCACGCGGCCGGGCGGGTTTGGCCAAGGTGGGGAGTCCCTTTCTTCTGGCAGCCTCTGGTCGTGCGCGCGATTGTCGCGGGCATCGGACCACTGCCCTGCTCTATAAGGCGAAGCATCGGGCGCGCGCAACGTGCAACGCATGCCCTGCGGGGCCAATGGATAGCTATTCCCTGATTTAACCAAACTAACCAAACGTCATAATCGAATTGGCGATAAGCTGAGGCTCAGCGCATTTTCGGCAGGCAAAGCCGCAATGCAGCACAGCGCGATCTCCTGCGCCGGCATGGCAATGGTGCGCCCGGAACGATTCGAACGTCCGACCCTCAGATTCGTAGTCTGATGCTCTATCCAGCTGAGCTACGGGCGCATGGCCATTGCCCCGACCATCAAGGTCGGATCCCCCGCATATTACCCGGCACCAATCTTGGTGCGGGGTAATGGTGCGCCCGGAACGATTCGAACGTCCGACCCTCAGATTCGTAGTCTGATGCTCTATCCAGCTGAGCTACGGGCGCCGGGGAGACGCGCACTTAGGGGCGCGTGCAGAGCTTGGCAAGAGGTTTTCGAACCTGATTGCTAGACTTGTGCAAAACTGTGCAGCAGTTGCGCCAGAGGCACGTCGAGGGGCGGCATCGGCACGCCGGCAAGGTCTCCGGGATCGTACCACTGGCACCGTGCCCCTTCCTGGCTGACCGGCTGTCCTTGCCATGTGCGGCAACCATAGAGCAGCAAAACCACCGGCCTGGCCCCTGCATGCCCCTCGCTCGCCGCGAAGCCCAGCGGGACAAGTGCCTGTGGGTCCACGACAATAGCCAATTCCTCGATCAGTTCGCGCACCAGCGCAGTGGCCGGGCCCTCACCGGGCTCCAGCTTGCCGCCGGGGAATTCCCACAGCCCGCCATGCTGGCGCGACAGCGGGCGTTGCTGCATCAGCACGCGGCCTGCGCGATCAACCAGCGCCGCCGCGACGACGAGCAGTGCCGGGGCATCGACACGGTCAATAGGGGTTTGTGGCATGTGCGGGTATGTCCGGAATGCGAAGCCTAACGTTTTGTTAGGCGCGTTGCCCTAGTCTAATCTCGGGCTGTTATAATGGGAAATCGCGGGTGCAAAAGTACTGCCAAAGGCTGCTGCACGACCGCACGGGGGCAACCGCGATCGAATATGGCATGATCATCGGCCTGATCGCTGCCGCTGTCGTGTTTGGCCTAAGCGATTTTTCGAACCAGTTGGTCAACACCTATCTGATCGTCAACACCTTTACGAGCGATGCCCAGGGCAGTCATTAGCGCATCGCCAAACACCGAAACACTAAGACTATTTTAGGGGCTATGGGCGTAACTGTGCGTGGTTCGGGGACGTCGGAGCCATGCTCGGCCCCGACAAGGAGACGGCAATGAAGCTGCTGCGTGCATTGATGGCAGACCGCCAGGCGGCCACCGCCGTCGAATATGGCCTGCTCGCGGCGCTGGTGTCGGTCGCGGCGCTGACCGCGATCGGCCAATTGGGCAATGCCCTGTCGAACACGTTTGTCGCGGTGGCCAACGATATGAGCAACGCGTCGGACGGATCGCTGTAACCCGTCGCGGATCAGGCGCCGATCCGCAGGAACCGTTCTTCGCGCATCGTCCGCAACGCCTGCGGTGACTGCCCTGCCAGCGCATCCAGCTCTTCGCCAATCGCCTGACCCAGTGCAATCGCCATCGTGCCGGGATTGCGGTGCGCGCCACCGATCGGTTCGGCAATGATGCGGTCGATCACGCCCAGTTGCAGCAAGTCCTGCGCGGTCACTTTCATCGCCTCGGCCGCATCGGCAGCCTTTTCAGAGGTGCGCCACAGGATCGAGGCACACCCTTCGGGCGAAATCACCGAATAGACTGCATGTTCCAGCATCAGCACGCGTTCAGCGCTGGCCAGCGCCACCGCGCCGCCCGAACCGCCCTCGCCCACGATCGTCGCGACCATTGGCACACCCAGCGCGAGGCAGGCCTCGGTCGACCGCGCGATCGCCTCGGCCTGGCCGCGCTCTTCGGCCTCGACCCCCGGAAACGCACCCGATGTATCGACCAGCGTAACCACCGGCAGGCCAAACCGGCTGGCCATTTCCATCAGGCGCACCGCCTTGCGATACCCTTCGGGTTTGCCCATGCCGAAATTGTGGCGGATGCGGCTTTGCGTATCGTTGCCCTTTTCATGGCCGATCAGCATCACCCGCCGGTCGCCGAGCCGCGCCAGCCCGCCGACAATCGCCTGGTCTTCACCAAAGCAGCGATCGCCGCCCAGCGGCACAAAGTCGGCAAAGGCGCGCGCGACATAATCGCGAAAATGCGGCCGCGTCGGATGGCGGGCGACTTGCGTCTTTTGCCACGGGCTGAGCGAACGGTAGGTCTGCGCCAGCAGTTCGGCCGACTTGGCCTCCAGCTTGCGCACTTCGGAGCCGATATCGAGATCACCGGCAAAGTCCGCGGCCTCTGCCGTGTCGCGCAATTCGGCGATGCGCGCATCGAGTGCGGCGATCGGCTTTTCGAATTCGAGATAGGAAATCATGCCGTCCGCGCTAGGCAAGCGCGCGGATTTGGTCAATGGGAACTGTTGCTGGCCAGCGGATGACGCTGATTGACCAATGCCACCAGCCGTGCCCCGTCAACATGGGTATAGATCTGGGTGGTGGCGATATCGGCATGCCCCAACAGCGTCTGCAACACGCGCAGATCGGCCCCGCCTTCGAGCAGATGCGTCGCAAAGGCATGGCGCAGCACGTGCGGACTGACCTTTTCGGGATCGAGCCCTGCGCGCAAGGCCAGATCGCGCAGCAGTTGAAACAGCCGCACCCGCGACAGATGCCCGCCACGCGGGCTGGGAAACACATGCCGCCCCCCGGCCGGCCGCACGCGCAACCACTGCCGCAGCGCCGCACCCGCGCGTTCGCCCACCGGCACCATGCGCTGTTGCCCGCCTTTGCCGGTGATGGTCAGAAACGGGGCATCGCGCGGCACGGCCGCCATGGCCAGCGACACCAGCTCCGTCGCGCGCAAGCCCGATCCATAGAGCAATTCGATCAGCGCGAGCAGGCGGATCGCCGCCGGATCACCCGTTGCAGCATCATTTTCCGCCAGCGCAAACAACGCCGCCAGGTCCTGGTGTCCCAACAGGCGCGGCAACGGTCGGCGCGGGCGCAGGCGCGGCAGCGCATCGCCGGGATCGTCGGCGCGCCGCCCGTCGGCAACCAGAAAGCCATAGAACTGGCGCAAGGCCGAGGCCTTGCGCGCCAGGCTCGATGGTGCAAGCCCGGCCCAGGCCTCGCCCAGCCGCGCCAATGCGGTGCGATCGGCCAGGGTCAGATCGCCGATCAGCGCCGCTGCTCCGGTCAGATCGCGGGCATAGGCGCTCAGCGTGTTGGCCGCTGCGCCGCGTTCGGCCGACAGCATTGCCAGAAATGCGGCAATCGCCGGATCGCTGACCAGTCCGGGCCGGGCCGCGCCAGCCACCGCGCCGCTCAGGTCCGCGCCACGGCCTCGGCCGCGATCATCCGGGCCTCGGCATCGAGCCCGACCTGCCGCAGCGCGCCGATGATGTGATAGAGGTGCATCGGCGTCATGCGATGCCAGCCCGATCCTTGCATGCCATAGCCCGCCAGCATCGCCACCAGTGCCGGATTGTTCGACGCGGCGGCGGCATCGATAGCATCGCTCCACCGGCTGCGGCGGGCCAGATCGATCCCCAGCTTGCCTGCGAAGCCTTGCCCGGTTTGCGGATCGATGCGGCCCAGCCCCATCAGCCCGGCGAGCAGCAGGCCCGAGCGCAAGGTCCCGTCGCTGGTGTCGGACGATTTGAACGCAGCCAGCGCATCCCCGCCAACCGGCGCCAGTTTGGCCGGTGACGCCACCGCCAGAATGCCCCAGGCCTGGCTGCCGACCGCGACATAGGGCGCCCAACGCACCGCATTGCGATCGAGCCCGGCGCTGAGCATCGAGGTCAGCAAGGCCGCCGCATCGCTATCAAGCGCAGCCGAAGGTTCGATCCGAGCGGCGGCATAGGCTGTCAACACCTGGCGCGAAACCTGGCGCACCGGATCGCTGCTATCGCCCCACAACGCCTTGATCGCGCTCAGCCGGTCGGCGGCGCTCGCCGCGACATAGGCATTGTGCAATTGCGTGGCGAGCGGGCCCCAGGTCGCGTCGGGTTCCTGCAATGTCGCAATCTCGGCATAGAGATCGACCATCGCTGCACTCGACAGCACGCCCATCGCCGCGCTCTGGTCTGCCGCCGTCGCGCGCGAGGCCAGCCCGAGCATCGGCGCGCGGGTCGCCAGCAGCGCATAATTGCCCCAGTCTTTGCGCCGCAGGCTTTCGGGCGGTTCGATGCCGCTGGCAAAGGCCAGCCCGGTGCGCCACGGCGTCAGGCTGTCGACATCGCCCCATTCAATCTGCACCGCGCGATGCGTGGTGTTGGCGGACCCTGCAAATTTCTGCGCCAGCAGCACGTCGAGCTTGTTGATCTGCCCGGCCTTCAGATCGTGATCGAGTTGCGCCAGTGCTGGTGATCCTTCGCTGCCGTTGAAGGCGAGGCAGATCGATCGCGACAGATCCCAGTTCCATTCCGCACGGTCCGCCGCTGTCAGCGCATCGATCGGGCACAAGCCTGCCGGATCGGCCGTAGCCAGATAGCTGTCCATCGCCGCGTCTTCGAGCTGGCGGGTATAGAAACCGCTGTCGACTTCCTGCACCAGCGCGCGCGCCGCATCGGCCTCGCCCATGCGCAGCAGCAGTGCCGCACGCAGCGCCGCCCAATCCGCGCCGTTCATCCCGACCGGGGTATCCAGCCGACTGGCCAGCATCCGCCGCATCAGGATATGGCCCCAACGCGACACCAGCGGGCCCTGCATCTTGCCCAGCAGCGCCGCGACATAATCGCCGCTGAGATAATGCGTGGAAACCGCAGGGAAACCGCCATCCATTTCGGCCAGAAAGCCGACCCGATCGAGGCTGCGCCGCGCGGACAGCGGAATGTCGAATTTGGGCGCCGATTTCTGCACCAGCAGGTCGATCACCGCCGGATCGATGGCATCGATCGGATCGACCTCGGGCGCTGCCGCCGGGGCAGGCGTGCCGGCGGTAACCGCCGTATCTTCGGGCAGGGTCGCACGGGTCGGCACGGCCAGCGCAGGATGGGCGGGCGCCGCAGAGGCATGCGGCACAGGCGCCGTGGCGTGCGCTGCCGGGGCACTGGTCGGGTGTGCGGTCGGGCGCGGACTGGGCGTTGCACGCGGGCGCGGCGCGGGGCGCTCGTCAAATCCGGGCGGCAACAGCGATTCCTGTGCAGCCAGTGCACCGGTCAGCCCGGCAGACAGCGCCAGGCCGATCACGATCAGGCGAAACCGGGGCCGCATCATGCGCCGCCCGCCTGCGGGGTGGCGATCTGAACCGGAATTTCCACCATCTGCGTCGGCTGCACGCCGCCCCTGACCCATGCCACCACCATGATCGCCAATGCCAGAACGATCACCAGTCCGGCGGCCAATGCAATCCCGATCTTCACCAGTCGCCTTTTCGTTCGCTCGCCGTGCCAAACGGGGTGCCACATCGCTGTGGCGTTGCGCATGCGCTGCCCTGCTTGCATCTGCCCTAGCGCAAGTATAGGCGACCCGGCAATGGAGCACGACACCCTCTCGCACACGCAGATCCAGCGGATCGCCGGACGGCTCGACCGTTCGGTGGTGCTGGTGGGCATGATGGGGGTCGGCAAGACCACGGTCGGGCGCAAGCTGGCCGGGCTGCTCGGCCTGTCGTTTGTCGATGCGGACGAGGAAATCGAACGCGCCGCGCATATGACCATCCCCGACATCTTTGCCCAATACGGTGAACCTTATTTTCGTGATGGCGAACGCCGGGTGATCGCGCGGCTGGTCGGCAACAGCGAGACGCACAAAGTGCTGGCAACCGGTGGCGGGGCGTTTGTCGATCCCGCCACGC
>Ga0302187_10003892_pt1 | contig 12068 bp, 10 predicted proteins | sample II_Bog_E1_3_FD_202120 | JGI IMG/M metagenome (GOLD analysis project Ga0302187, IMG submission 202120) | Peat permafrost microbial communities from Stordalen Mire near Abisko, Sweden - II_Bog_E1_3 | ecosystem: Environmental > Terrestrial > Soil > Wetlands > Peat | place: Sweden: Abisko...
GGGCCGTATGCTAGCACGACGAAATTGATTGGACCGAACCTAGACCGGTGAGACGGCCAGATGAAGAGCGCCCAGATTAAGAACTATTTCCTCAGTGAATCGGTCTTCGCGCGCTGTGCGGTTCGAAGGATGTCCCAGCCGGGGCCGATTTCCATGTTGATGCTGGTGCGTGATGAGGTGGACATCATCGGGCACAACCTGGATTTTCATCTTCGCATGGGGATTGAGCAGTTTGTTGTGACAGACAACGGATCTGTGGATGGCACCAGAGATGTTCTAGCCGACTTCCAGCGGCGCCTGGGGAAGTCCGTCGTCATCCTTGACGATGCCGAACCCGCTCACCATCAGTCTGAGCGCGTGAATCGCATGATTCAGGTGGCAAAGAAGGAGTTTCATCCAGGCTGGATCCTCTCCTGCGATGCGGATGAGTTCTGGTACCCGCTGAGCGGACGGTACGATACGGAACTGGATGGGCGAAAGAACATCCTGTATTGCCATTGGCATAACTTTCTTCCGCGTCCGGACACGCCCTGGCAGGAGTTTACGGATGTGGGCGAGATGCCGGGGTACCATGCCAGGATGAGCAAGGTGTTCTGCGCCGCACGCGGGCTGGTTGGGATGTATTCGGGGAACCATGAATCGAGGTCCATTCCTCGCGTCCCGGCGAAATCCGACAATATTCGCGTGTACCACTATCCAGTGCGTAGCTATGAGCAGTTTGAGCGCAAGGTGGTGCAGGGACATCGTGCGGCGGTCAAGGCGGCCCGCAGTGAGAGCACCGCATGGCACTGGGGCGAGTACTACCAGGCGTGGGAGGCCGGCCAACTGCGGCCGTTATACGAAGAACTGGCATCGCGGAACCGCATCTGCCAGGACAGAACCATGGCCGACCTGTTTGCAGGGGAAATGAAGGCAAATCAATAGCTCACGTTTCGGCTGGAGGCAAGCCCGTCGCGTCCGGACCAACATTCCGCGAACCATACCCAGGAAAGGGAGTGCCATTTTCTTTCGTTGTATTCCCCAATGTATGATTTGCCCTGAATATGTAGAAGTGACTGCCGGCAGAAGCTCCGGTATCGGAAGTCTCGTGGTTCACTCCTCCAGCTTGTATTTGACTCCTGTCCGTTCGCGCTGAAATCGGGGGCGGATTCTTATTGTGTGATCCATTTTGCGCCTGGTTCGATTTTGCAGGTTGTCTTGCAGGCCCATGATTGCGGCCTTTTGGGAATTGAGGAAAGTTAATGTCAAGGCAATTGATACGCTCCCTGCTTCGCCGTCGTGGATACGACATTGTCCAGTACCCCTTGCCTGACTGGTATCACTTGCGCATTGGGCTGGCCGAGATTCTGACGTCGCGAAGGATCAACTGCGTGATCGACGTAGGCGCGAACCAGGGGCAGTATGGGGAGTTTCTGCGCAATATGGGCTACGAGGGACGCATCGTCTCTTTTGAGCCGGTTGGGGCCACCTTCAAAAAACTGCAGGCGCGGGCCAAACGGGACAAGGACTGGCAGATTCACCAGCTTGCTGCGGGAGATGCGGAGCAGGTGCTGGACATTAACGTGTCCGATACGTCCGAGTTCAGTTCGCTGCTGCCGACGAGCTCCTATGGTCAGTCGCGATTCAGCGAGGGCGTGGCTGTCCACCATACGGAACAGGTGAAGGTGGTTCGCCTGGACGCGATGATCTCCGAGATTACTCAAGGGATCGAAGACCCTCGTATCTATCTGAAGATGGACTCGCAGGGGTATGACCTTCAGGTGTTTGCAGGCGCCTCTGGCTGCCTGCCACTGGTTCTCGGCATGCAGTCGGAGATTGCACTGCAGCAACTGTATGAAGGCATGCCCGATTATCTAACTTCTCTCGCGACGTACAACTCAGCGGGCTACTCGATTACTTCGTTGATTGCGGTTTCGCGAGACGAAAGCCTGAGCATTATTGAGTTCGACTGTTTGATGGTGCGCAATTCGGAACGGAAGGCTTAGCCTTTTTTTGAGGATGTCGACAGCAGGCTGAGCGCGCGCTGCGGTCTGAATCGGCATCCAAACCCATGACCTTTTCGTGGAGAACTGGCGGGAGCCGATGCCTATATGAAGCAGTTACGATGCGGTGTTCTTGTAGTCTTGTTGTCGGCGGCGGTTGCCTTGCCGCTCTCCGCAACGACGTGGTTCGTGCGAGCGGATGGAGGTGCACGCGCTTCGTCGACCACGACCACAGGACAGTGCGACGGCAGAGCTGACGCAGCCTACCCCGGGTCCGGCAAGAGCCAGCACTGCGCCTTCAACGATGTACGCTATTTGTGGATGAACGGATCCTACGGGAACTCGGCCTGGGTTATATCGGGCGGGGATACCGTAGTGATACGGGGCTGCGCCGCGCTGCCCAGCCAGCAACACCCGGACGCTCCCCACTGCCGGATTGGTTGGGACAAGGGAACGGGAAACGATGCACAGAACTTCTGGTGTGCCGGCGTCAATGCATTCTGGGGCTGCTCCATGCCGCCGCCGCCGAGCGGCACAGCAGCCAAGCACACGCGAATCCTGGGCGGCTGTGCCTATGGAACCTATACGTGCAATCCCGTTATGAGCTATCCCTACACCTCCAACAATCTGACACAGCTTTTTGGCGGCTTCCAGGTAGGCGCGGTGATGCACCTGGAAGGTGCACAATATGTGGACATCGAAGGATTGGAGATCACATCGCACAACGGCGCATGCACCCGGATTGGCGGTTCAGGGCAACAGTATCCAAAGGCCTGCAGCACCTCGCCTCCTTTGAGCGACTATGCCAACTGGGGAATCCTGACCAGCAACGCGACCTCGAACATCCTGCTGCAGGATCTGTATATCCACGGCTTCACCAACTTCGGGATCGGAGGGCCTATCGGCGGACCGATCACGGCAACACGGGTCTCCATCGACTTCAACGCCTTCGCTGCATGGAACTTCGATGATGGAAAGCCCACGCCCAATGGTCCAGGCTCTTCCATCAATGCCAGCCATGTGACGATGGAAGGCAGTGGGTGCCTGGAAGAGTATCCGATCGTGCATCCGCAGTTCCCAGCGCTGAGCTGCTGGGACACAAACAGCGGCGGGTTTGGAGATTCATGGAGCGGGCAGGACGCAAAGCTCGATTCGTTTGTGTGCGACCACTGCGTGATGGCCTACAACACCAAGGATGGTTTCATCGGTCCGCATACTCTTGTGAACTACCTGAAGATCACCAATTCCGAGTCGTATGGCAACATGGGCCAGCAGTGGAAGTGGGGATCTCCGCCGGGTTCGACCACCATCTTTGAGAACAACCTCACGGTCGGGAATTGCCGGCGCATGTCGGAGCCGATGCCTGGCGCTCCGGCGGGCTATAACCGCTATCTGAGCGGGTTTTGCAGGGCCGCGGGCGATGTGTTCTCTTTCTTCACCGCCCCGCACAGCACTGTTCTATTCGCGAACAATACGACGGTGGGGTACTCGGCGACCATGTTTGACTTGAGCTGCGGACAATCGAAGGCCTGCGATTCGACGAGCTTCATCTTCCGCAACAACATTGTTCTGGGCTACACCAATCCTCGGAACAATCCCAGCGAGGCCCCGTCGCTGTTCTATTACAGCGACCCTTCGGTGAAGCTCACTCTGGACCACGACATCTTCTTTAATTTGCGGTCCAAGCCATGTCCTTCGTTCGGGCACTCCGATCTCATCTGCGACGCGCCGGCGTTCGTGAACCAGCCCAAGCTCACGATTGCCAGCGAAGCGCAGCTTGACCACTTCAATTTTCACCCATCGGGCGGTAGCCCCGCGAACGGCCACGGCTTGGCTGTTGGCGGAATCACGACAGACTACTATGGGGCAGTGCGACCAAGGCCGCCATCCATTGGAGCCGTAGAGCCAAGCCGGTAGAAGCTATGAGAGAAGAAGAGAATGCATAAGCCAGAAGAGACAACCGACCGTTCCCAGGTGGGAAAGGGTAACTGGGAAGGATTCGATATTCCAATGGACAAGGTGCGTGAGGCCGCGGCGGAGTGGCGCCTGGCGCTCACGGGCGTCGCTCGTCCCTGGCTGTGTTGGAACGTGAGTGATCGCTGGTGCAAGCTGCAGCAGCGGCTGATCCAGGAGATCGGCTGGACACCGGTGATTGGCTTCGATCCGCGGTCTGGTCCACCGACGGTTTTGCCGGGATCGATTCTGATCGACTTCAACGCCCACTTTGGACTCGGGGTGATGTGGCCGCACTTTCCATTGGAGTTTGCATTCCTCTTCTCAGACCGGCTCGCATTTTGGCACGCTGACCTGCTGTGCCGCCTGGAAGCGATGCACGAATTGAAAGCAATCTTTGAATCGTTGCCGGATGGAGCGATGGCTGCAATTCCCGACTACGGTGGCCGCCGCAATCTTTTGAAATTTCGCCATCATCGTTACTGGGAGCTGTTAGGGTGCACCACCCGATCGGCCAGCGAGTCGCAGTTCAATCACGGCTCCGGCTGGTGGCGGAATATCAACCAGCATCCGCAATGCACGGACGAAAATGAGCGCCGTCGCCGCGACCGGTACTACTACGACTCTGGAATCGGCATCATGTACTGGAAGCGAAAGTACGGCGGGCAGGTGGTGAATATTCCGGAAAAGAAGTTTGCCGAAGGTCACTGCACCTCGATCAACCGGAAGAATTACCGGCAGGTGAATCCCGGCGGAGCGCGCAACCTGGGTGCGGAGATCGACATGAACTTCGATATCGAGGAAGTGGCCAAGAAGCTGGGGATTGCCCATTTACTTTGACGATGGCGTGCTCGATCCCATCCAATTCAGGAGCAGCGAGCCCGCCGTTCGGTAGTAATCGATGCCGAGCGGATAGAGCGCCAATGCGTGCAAGGAATTTCGCAGGGCGTCATACGGCAGGCCTCGCCCCTTCAGGTTTTCTGCCTGCTGTTTATAGATGCGAGCGAGAGCTGCCTGGCGACGGAGAAACCCACAGCCTTTAGCGCCATAGTGCTTGCGGACGAATTGCAACTGAGACTGAAGCATCCGCTGAGGGTCGGCGGACATAGAGTTGGGTGAGCGCCTGTAGTAGGCGATGACCTTGGGCACGAATGCGACTTCGTAGCGCAAGGCAATTCTGAACCAGAGATCGCGATCTTCCGTTGCGCGCATGGTTTCATCGAACAGGCCCACATCCTCGACGCATCTCCGGCGGAAGGTCATGGTGGGACATGGAAATTCGATGGTGCGCATGTAAATGTACGGCGCAACGTGCCCTTCGTAGTTCGCGCGATTCCCTTCGCATACTTGCCCGATTCTGCCCTCCGGGTCAATGAGTGTGATGAGGCCATGGGACAGGCCCGCCTGGGGCCGCGCTTCCATCACCTTCAGGGACTCTTCGAGCCGGCAGGGCAGCCACACGTCATCGGCGTCCAGCAGCGCAAGGTATTCGGAGCCTGACGACTTGATGGCGGTGTTTCTTGCGGCCGGCAGCCCGCGATTCTCTTGTTTGACGTATTTCAACTTGGAGCCGCAGCGCTCCAAATATGGTGCGACAACCTCCGCCGTGTTGTCTGTGCTGCCATCGTCGACAAGCACAATCTGCCAGTCTTCGAAGGTCTGTGCGATCACACTTTCGATGGCGGCCGGTAGATATTTTGCGGTGTTATACGCGGGAATAATTACGTCGACGGTAGCCATCCAGCTCATTCTCCCATAATCGTCGTGACTTGGTGCGACCGGCTCCGTGCTAACTCTGCGAAACCGCATCCACCGGCAATGACGCGAGCAGATGATCGTACACGCCGACGATCTGCTTCATCATCGCTTCGGTGGTGAATACCTCCGCAGCTCGCGATCGTCCGGCTATCCCCATGGTTCTCGCCTGGGCTGGGTTACTGACGAGCTGAATCATGGCGGCTGCAAGAGCTTCGGGGTCTTCGGCGGGGATTACCAAACCGGTGACGCCGTCGATGACGGCCTCTGCATTGCCCCCAACGTCGGTTGCGATGACAGGCAGGGATGCAGCCATGGCCTCGACAATCGCATTGGAAAATCCTTCGCTGCGGGACGGAAGCACGAAGATGTCGGCGTCGCGTAGATACCTGCGTGTGTCAGCAACTCCACCGACAAAGTGGAAAGAATTGCCCAGGCCCAGATCAAGCACAAGGGCTTGCAGTTCCGTGAAGTAATCCGGCTCCAGCACTTCGCCGGCAATGCGAAACGAGATTTCTGGAAAGCGGCGCAGCACGACCGCAGCCGCCCGGATAAAAAGATCGTGCCCTTTTACCCTGCGGATATTCCCCAGGGTAGCGATGCAGACCTTCCCAGAGGCAATGTGCGGCCTGGCACCGTAGCCACTGTCATCCAGATCGAGACCGTTGTAGATGGTATGAATGCGGGCAGGGGCGATTCGATCCACTTCGATGCAGTACCGGCTCACCTGCGCGGAGACGGAGAACACCGCATCCGGAACTCCGGCCATCATGCGATACGCGGCGTGATGCTTTGGAGCCCTCAGGATACCCATGTCCCGGCGGCTCCAGATCAGCTTCGCCTTGGACGTCATCTTCGTCACAAAACCAGCCCAGATATCCGAACTTTCAAAGAATGTCTGGACAATCTGCACGCGCTGCGACTTGAGAAACCGCCGAAGTTCAAGGGCTGCTTTGAATGCATTCAGGTCATAGGTGCGTTGCAGCGGGAGCACATAGATCGGGCACGGTGCAGAAGCAAGCGCATCGCACTCCGGGTGAACAAAGAACGTCAGAATAGACGCACGGTATCCATACTTAGGCAGGAGAGCTGCGAGCCGAAGCACAATTCGTTCGCCTCCGCCGAGAGTCTTGGGAAACTGATCCAGCACCAGGAGAACGTGTGGAAGAGTGGTCTCATTCGAATTGTTCGGGACCGCATCGGCCAGGGACAAGGTGTGAATCATAGCCGCTTCACTCCTGGACGCGATGGGTCAAACTCCAGAGAAACAAGAACGGGCACGGGCAGGTTCCTATCGATAAGCCAGGTATGGGTTCGTTGCGGCGGCCAAAGCATCTTTCGACTGCGCGCCCGATTCGGACTCCGTGAGTTCCATCGCGCGAATCGATGCAGCGGTCAGAACCCACAGGAATGCCGTGATTTCAATGTAGGTCCACCGGTCGCCAAAACAGTTGGCGACCAATGAGGCGCAGATCGCCAGGAACATGCCAAGGCCAAGACCGCGATACATGGGATCGGTCGCTCGTTTGAAGAGGCGGTAGACCACCGAGATCATTTGCTGAATCAGAAAGAAATACATGACGAAGCCAACAAGCCCGGTTTCCACCAGGATCTTGACGTACCAGTTGTGTGTGTCCCTGAGGTTGGCAACATGTTGACCGAGTTGAAAGGTGGCAAATCCGCTTCCGAGGATTGGACTCCGCAGGATGGAGGCCTCTGCATCCTCCCAGAGATCGACGCGTTCCTCGGCCGATGCCTCGAGTTGGCCATTTGCGCTCTGGGTCATGTTGACGCGCTCACGCACAGGGGCCGGGACGACGGTTTGCCATGTGACCAGAAATATACCCAGAATGACGAGCAGCTTTCTATCATGGATCAAGCCGAGAACCAATGTACTGAATAAAAGCGCGAGATAGCCGGCGCGGGAGAACTCGTACATGGTTGCATAGGTTGTAATGCCGACCAGCGTGTAGCAGAGGAGTTTGTATTTTATTTTCTTCAGAAACTGGCCAAAGCCCCAGCAGAACATACCATATTGCGCCAGGAATGCGGCAGTCTGGTTCGGGCCGTAACTCAACGGGCCTACGTCGCGCTTATTCTCGTCAAAGCTGGTCCACGTTCTTGATGTGGCTTCAAGAATGCAACTTCTATCGATCACCAATAGAGTAATAGCGGTTATGATGATGACCGTTTTGATCGCTTTGCGATCTTCGATGACGAGGCTGGCCGCGACAAAGACCAGCGGAATAATCATGTAGTCTTTCCACGTCACAAAATTGATATCCGAAAGCCAGAGGGGAGCCGGGGCATTTCCAAGCAGCGTCCCCAGCCACAAAGAGAGATAGAGGTAGACTGCAATCACACCCCATATTGCAAACAGCTTCGACTTAGGAAGACTCTTGCCGTGGATCAGCGCGCCAACGATGACGGCAAGAAGCAGAATGGTCAAGACGTTGGCGCCCAGCGGATAAATAAGGAAGTGGTCTCTCATTGTCCGGTACGGCAAAAATGGGAGCATATAGTAGAAGCCCAGCAGCGGTCGCCCCGTGAGCGAGACGAAGGGCATGATGCAGAATCCCAGATAGGCAACCAGCGGGATGTAATGTCCTAGACCTGTTCCCAAAATCTTCTCCCTAGGCTGCGATAGATCAAAAGGCGCTGCCCGGCGCGATTGCCAAGTAACCGGACTAGCTCCAGACTTCGTTTCGCCCTGCGATGAAATTGTAAAACGCGAGTGCGGCCGCTGCATTGAGTGTGACAAATGTGTTGGCAATTGCAACCGGCTTGAAACGCCTGGAGCCGGGGCTCACAGCTCCGAGCGCGGCCAACCCATAGAGCGCGATCTGAAGCCAGAAGATGGTGTGGTACAAGACGCCTCCTGCCATCGCAGAGGCCACAAGCATCAGAACTAAAAGAAAGGGGACCAGGAGCCGCAGAAGCTTATGGCTGATAAAGCGGAAGAGCAGAGGATTGCCCGGCGACAGGAGCCATGGCGACAACCGTAACAGTTGGTAATTTCCTGTCAGCGTGCGTACCTTGCGCGAGAATTCTTTCCCTTTTTCGCTGAATAGCCTATCGCGGGCTATCGCCGCCGGCTGAAATACGACCCGGTTTCCGGCGCGGGCAACGTTCATGGGAATGAAAACGTCATCCAATATTGTGCCGGCAGGTATCTGTGTGTACAGTTCGCGCCGAATCCCATAGATGGCGCCGGTCACTCCGACCACTGACCCGGAGCGAGATTCAAGCTTTCGTATCGCTTTCTCTATCTTCCAGTAGATGCCCAGGGCATCCGACGAAGTTCCGTCGGCGCTTTCAATCAATAACTCACCACTCACGGCACCGACCTCCGGGTCCGCGAAACAGGAGACGATTTGCGAGACGGCGTCCGGGTCTACGCTCTGCCGCGCATCCAGAAAAATCAGTATGGTCCCGGTCGCGTGTTTGACGGCCTCGTTCAACGCACATGCCTTCCCCTGCGATGGAGAGAGAATCACCGGAACTAATATCGAGGCATGCTCTCGCAGGATGGCGTTCGTCCTGTCGGTGGAACCGTCCGACGCGATGACAACCTGCAGCTTGTCCTTCGGATAGTCCAGGAGGCGGAGGTTCTCCAACTTAGCCGGCAGGTTCTTCTCTTCGTTGCGGGCTGCGATTAGGATCGACACTGCAGGCGTAATGGGCCTCTGGATAATTTCGCGTCGCGCCACCCGGGCCACGAGCCAAAGCCACGCCCCATAGCCGAAATATGCGTACGCCACAATCGCCAGACACAGCCAGAACTGCAGCTTCACGAGGTGCCCCCGACGTGTCGAAGCAGGGGACACATCACGCTGCTGGCGAGCAATGGGGTAGCGACGATCAAAGCCGCGAACAAGCGTTCCATGATTCCGCCTCCCCACCTCGTCGAGTGGACACGATTTCAATAACGGCGACGCTACAAAGCGCTCCACAACCCCCAGCAAACCGGAGACGCCGCCTGGCCCGATGATACGACATGCGGGGATAGAGGCTGCCAACGCTAAAGTGGTAGAGGAGTCGGCTCAAGGTGTATCCCATTCCATCCACCCCGCCCTTCGTCTAGAGGTATCATGATGTAGTTTGCTCCTCTCTTGACCATGGCCAGCACGAAACGATTCGCATTGAATGTAGGTATGAACTGGGTGTCCATGGCCGTCAGCATGGTCGTCCCATTCTTCCTGACTCCCTTCGTCATTCGGAGTCTGGGATTGACGGCCTACGGTATCTGGATTCTGGCCGTATCCACCGTGTCCTACCTGGGCCTTCTGGACATGGGTCTGCGCAGCGCCGTGATCCGGTTTGTATCCAAGGCCGAAGCCCAGGCCAAGCCGGACGAAGCGAAAGCAGCAATCGGCGCAGCCCTTTGGTTCCGCGTGTTGATCTCAAGTGGCGTCGCGGCCATCAGCATCCTGCTGGCATTCGCGTTTCCTCATTGGTTCAAGATCCCGCACGATCTCATCCGAGCAGGCCAGATCACGGTTCTGATGTGCGCGCTGGGCGTGGCGGTGACGCTCACCTCCGGCGTTTTCGGTGCGGTGCTTGCGGCAACACACCGGTTCGACATCCTCAGCTCCATCTCGATGATTCAAACGTTGGCTCGGGCCTGCGGAGTCATCCTGATTCTGAAGACCGGACATGGACTGGTTCCGTTGGCGTGCTGGGAGCTGATCGTCATCACCCTCGGTGGTCTGGCTACCGCCGGGACTACGCTCAAGATTTTTCCGCCGGCCCGTGTTCGAATTGCTCGTCCGGACATAGCTCTCGTCAAGCAGATCTGGTCGTATAGCTTTACAACGTTCATCTTCATGATTTCGGTTCAGGTCATTGTAAACACCGACAATTTGGTGGTGGGCTCTTTCATCTCCGTTGGCATGGTGGCGTTCTACTCCATTGGCTCCAGTCTCGTGAATTATGCGGCGCAGGCTGTCTGGTCCATGTCAACAACCTTTGCGCCAATGGCAAGCAATATGGAGGCCGGCGGCAGAACCGCGGACCTGCAGCGACTTCTGCTGCGAGGAACCCAGGCATCGCTTGCGGTTGCGTTGCCCATTAGCGTGGCACTCGCCTTTCGTGGGAGAACCTTCATCAATCTATGGATGGGGCCGCAATACGGTCCTATCTCCGAGACGATCGTCCAGGTACTGCTTGTCAGCCAGTGGTTCAGTATTGCGAACGGCACGGCCGCATCCATTGTGATGGCGATCGACAAGCACAAACCTCTCGCCAACTGGTCTGTTGTGGAAGCGATCCTGAATCTCGGCCTGAGCATCTTCCTTGTCAAGACCGTAGGGATGTATGGCGTAGCGCTGGGGACGACGATTGCAATCACCTTTGTGCATCTGGCCTTCTGGCCCCGGTATGTCCGCAAGATATTGGGTGTGCCGATTCATACATTCGTTTGGGACGGCTGGCTGAAGATAACAATGTGCGCCATTCCGTATGCAATCGCCTGCATCTTGACCGACAGGTATTGGCACGCCCCGAACATCGTCGCCTTCCTGGCTCAGATCGTGGCGATATTGCCGGTGTATGCGCTCTGCGTGGTCGTCGTCTTCCGGAGCGAGGCACGATTGTTGCTGTCGAAATGGACCGCTTCCAGGATTCTGCGCGCAGCAGAGATGCAGAAGACCGGTGCGCCGCTATGAAACTCGACGTCGTGGTGCCAACTTACAATCGCAGCGGATTGCTACGCCGGACTCTGTCCAGCCTGCTGACGGCTTCGGTTCCCGCCGGCCTCGAAGTTGTCCTGATCGTTGCAGACAACAACAGCAAAGATGATACCGAGCAGGTCGTTCGCGAGATAGCGGCAACAGCCGCCATACCAATTGTCTACGTCAAAGAGACGAAGCAGGGATCCTCCCACGCGCGCAACGCAGGCATCAACGCAGGCAGCGGAACGCTGGTTGGCTTCATCGACGACGATGAAGAGATTGATAAGAATTGGTACGAGGTGGTCGCGCGCGAGTTCTCTGATGAGGAGACCCAATATATAGGCGGCCCCTATTTCGGGAACTGGTCTGCTCCCGCGCCCGCCTGGTTGCCTCCCGGATACCATGCGGTCATTGGCGTCATCGATCCCAAACCCCGCTCCCCATTCGGCAAGGATTGCAAGGCGATGTTGATGGGCGGGAACGCGGTGATTCGCCGCACCGTGTTCGAGCGCATCGGCTTGTACTCCACGCGCTTCGGACGTACGGACAAAGGCTTGCTCTCCGACGAAGACACTGAATTCTTCCGCAGGCTGTGGAATGCAGGCCTCCGGGGCATGTACGTCCCGGACCTCATCATCTATCACTACATTCCTGGTGATCGCCTGACTCGCAAGTACCATCGCAGGTGGTGCTACTGGCGGGGTCT
>Ga0302187_10003899_pt1 | contig 12048 bp, 7 predicted proteins | sample II_Bog_E1_3_FD_202120 | JGI IMG/M metagenome (GOLD analysis project Ga0302187, IMG submission 202120) | Peat permafrost microbial communities from Stordalen Mire near Abisko, Sweden - II_Bog_E1_3 | ecosystem: Environmental > Terrestrial > Soil > Wetlands > Peat | place: Sweden: Abisko, Stordalen...
TCACTGTCACCTACAACAGCGCCTCGGTGCTGCCGGACTTTGTGCGCTGCATGGCGGAACAGACGCACCGGAATTACCTGCTTTTCGCAGTGGACAATGCGTCCAAGGATGATTCGGTGCGCATTTTGCGCGAATGGAACGACGAGCGGCTCCGGATCGCGGCAAATCAGGAAAACATCGGCGTGGCGGCGGGCAACAATCAAGGCATCCGAGCAGCGCTCGATGCCGGTTGCAGCTCCGTGCTGCTGATCAACAACGATACTGAATTTGGGCCGCAGTTGATTGAGAAGCTCGATGCGGGGATTGATCAACACCTGGCTGATATGACCTGTCCCAAAATGATGTTCTTCGACGAGCCGAACCGCATTTGGGCTGCAGGGGGACGGTTCGAACCTTGGCATGGAGGGCGTAGCCAACACATCGGCGAGGGCGAGATCGACCACGGACAATACGACCTCCCGCGCATGGTTGAGTATGTGCCGACGTGCTGCGTCTTGATTCGTAAAGCAGTCTTTGGCAAAGTGGGTTTGATGGACGAACGTTACTTTGTTTATTGGGACGATACGGATTTCATGTACCGTGCGAAGAAAGCGGGCGTGCACCTGTTGTATCTTCCCGACGCAACGCTTCTGCATAAGGTGGGAAGCCTCACCGGCGGGGGCGATAACGACACCCCTTTCGCGATCCGGTTTGGAACCCGAAACAGCCTCTATTTCATGCTCAAGCATTTTGGGCTGATTCTCGCTCTGCCATGGTGCGTGTTGACTCAGTCGATCTGGATTCTCAAGCTGGTTCTACGGATTAAGCCGAGATCCTGGTATGTCATGAAGCAACGAGCGTTCCGGGAAAGTCTGGGGATGTGGTGGCGTAGAGACCTGAAGACCGAACTGTTGTAGTTGCGGGCGTAATCTATTAATTTAAACGCGGAAAAGACGATGGACGGAGAGGTTGACAGTTGAGAGTCGCAATCGTTCACCCCTGGTTTCTGGAAGAAGGCGGTGCTGAGAAAGTTGCAAATGTGTTTGCGGAAATGTATCCGGACGCAGACCTTTTCATGCTTTCAGGAGATCCCTCTCTTTTGCCATCGCATTTCCGAGAAAGAAAGGTAACCGGTAGCTTCATTAATAAGTTGCTATTGCACTTCGGGTTTCTGAGAAGATTTGCCTTCCCACTTTATCCATCCGCTATTGAAAGTCTCGACGTAAGTCGATATGACCTGATTATCAGCACTTGCCCGCCTGTCATGGGACTTAGCGTGAGTCAGGATGCGATCCACATATGCTACTGTCACACGCCAGCCCATGCCTGGTGGGATTCCTACTCCTATCATCAGGCAAAATTGCCGTTCCTTCCCAGGCTCATATACGTTGCAGCCGCAGTTTTCTATAGGATGTGGGAGTTCAGCGCCATGCAGCGAGTGGACCGGGTGGTCGTCAATTCACATTATGTGTCTCGCCGAGTGTTCAAGTATTTCCGCAGGGAGAGCACGGTAATCTATCCTCCCGTCGACACGTCGGTTGGCTATTTGAGAAGCGACCACGATGATTATTATTTGACGGTATCGCGTATCACCGCGGGCAAACGGATCGATCTCCTGGTGGATGCATGCAATAAACTCGGACGCAATCTAACAATTGTCGGGACGGGCAACCATCTGAACAAATTGAAATCGATAGCCGGGCCCACGATAAAATTCCTCGGTCACGTTCCAGATGCTGACCTCAACGCGGTCTACGCAGGCTGTCGAGCTTTCTTATTTGCTGCCGACGAGGACTTTGGTATGGCAACGGTTGAAGCGCAGGCTTTTGGACGACCGGTAATCGCTTACGGCTACGGCGGTTCCCTGGAAACCGTGCGCGTTGGAGATGCAATGGGCCGCCCCGATACAGGAGTCTATTTCAGTGAGCAGACAATTGAATCGGTGATTGATTCCATCCAACGGTTCGAGGCTGCCGAGAGCAGTTTCGTTCCTCACGAAATTCAGGAACACGCCAGAAGCTTCGATAAATCTGTTTTCATTGCTCGTATGCGTGAGTTCGTGGGTGCTTCCCTACCCAACCGATAGGATCTTCATCAAGAGGAAACCGCCCGTCTGACCTCGGCAGGATTCGCCCTGAGCAGATATGCTTAGAAGTGCAATATGCCCACGGTAATCGGCATTATCTTCTTCGTGCTCGCTGCGTCCGTCTTCTTTCAGGAAGACGACAAACTCTTTTCGCTCTTGATTGTTTCAGCTATCTTTCCGGCCTCGTCCATTGTTGACCTGAGCGATGCAGGCATTGAGCCGTATTTTCTTGTTGGCGCTCTTTTTGTATTGCAAAGAATCTATCGCGCAATGGTCGGAACAAAGGCAGATACGTCATTCAGGGGTAAGCGCTGGTTGATTCTTTTCGCTGGGATTGCCATCCTTTCTGCATTTACGTTGCCGTTCATCTTCGCCGGTATCCCGGTTTATGAACCACACATTGGGATTGATGCTGGATTGTTTCTTAATCCGCCGTTGCAATTTGCTCACGCAAATATTTCACATTCTGTTTCAGTGCTCCTTGGGGTTCTTGTTGTGTTTGGAGCCTCTCAGAACTTCAAGGGGCCGGCATTCTCGGAGAAAGCGTATAGGTTTGCGTTCTATTTTTTAGCAGGAGTAGTACTCGTTCAGTTTTTATGCTTCGCATTGGGGATTAGTTATCCATACGACCTATTGCAGAACAATGCAGGAGTTAAGCTGCAAACCGCAGATACTGGAGATTTTTCCTCGCGGTTTCCTGGAACATTTACTGAATCGTCTGGGGCGGGCGCTGTGTTAGCCGCCTTTACGGCGGGGTTTTTGGCGGAAAAAATAAAGTATGGCAAATCTATCATCCCGGCTTTGCTTGGGTTGTTCACGATCATATTGGTTAGGTCTACGGGATCCATAGTAGCTATCGGATTGGCCATCGTGCTGCTCGTGATATTCCATCCCATTTACCGATTTCCCTATCATATTGATAAAGTGCGACTTAGAAGAGTAGCTTTGCTGATTGCCATTGCATTGTTTGTCTTAGTGGTGGTTCTGTTTTCACCTCTGCGGGATTCTGTGATGGACCTGACGGTGAATAAGCAGGAAGGTGGGTCATTTTTCAACCGGACCGCCTCAGATTTATATGCGTTGACTTTGACCGTTCAGACATACGGTATCGGAGTGGGAATGGGCAGCAACCGCCCGGCTAGCTTGATTCCGTCCCTTTTAAGTACCGTTGGAGTGCTTGGCTTGGTTAGCTATCTAATGGCCTACTTCAAGCTATTGTCCAACGCAGTGCCGAACCATCGGGAGCTCAGATGGGCTGGCCTGGTGCTGCTCATCGGATTGGCGGCCGCGATTCCGGATTATGATGGACCGTGGATCTGGGTATTCCTGGCGTTTGTTGTTCGGATGGGTCATGTTGCAGTGACCTCGCCGCAGGAGATGGTCTCTATTCCCAGCGTGGGTCAATTGCCAAAGCCAGGTTCAGACTGCTGAGGGGCCGGGGTGCTGTGGGGATATACGAATCGGAACGCCGGCTACTTCTCTGTTTGAGCGCGGAATCGTCGAACAGCTGCAATGCTTCTTTGATTGAGGCTAACTCAGCGAAGCCTTGCCGATTACCTCTTGCACGGAGGTGATTGTGTTTTCCCATGAAAAGCGCGCGGCCTGTTGCAGCCCCGTTTCGCGAAGGCGCTTGCGAAGCGATGTGTCGTCCATGATGCATTTCATTGCGTGAGCGATTTGTTCGACGGAGGTGGGGTCAACGAGCAGTGCCGCATCGCCTGCAACCTCTGGTAAGGCGCTGGTGTTCGAGGTCACTACGGGTGTGCCACAAGCCATCGCTTCGAGTACTGGAAGGCCAAAGCCCTCGTAAAGCGAAACGAACACCAGTGCTGCTGCACTACGATAAAGGGATGGGAGATTTGCCTCCGGAACCCGTCCGACAAAGTGCACACTTTGGGTCACGTGGTTACGCTCAATACAATTCACGAGTTCAGTTGTCGGTTCACCGGTGAACACCAGTCTTATATCATTCGACAAGCCCGATTTCGAGAAGGCTTCTACTTGCCGGAATTCATTCTTGTGGAGCTTCCGGTTGCTGACGCAAACGAGATAAGGAAATGGAAGTTCGTAGGGAGGGACATCGGGGTGATACTCCGGGCCCACACCGCAGCGAACGTTAACAACCTTTTCCGGCGACACTCCAGACCACTCAATGATCCGCCCGCGAGAGAACTCCGAGACGGTGAGAACTTTGCTTGCACGATGAGTGGCCCGCATCACAATCGTCGCATAGAATAGGCGCTTGAGAGGGCTGCTATTCTCCTTGCGATCAAGGTGGTTCAGATCATGGATCGTAAAGATGAAAGGTGCTGGGCAAGAGAGAGGCGGATTGTACCCCGGAGAAAAGAACAGGTCATTGCGAGTCAGCCCACTGAGGGCACGTGTCAACCGCCAGGAGTCTAGAGGTGAATCTGGATCGGAAACGAGAGGAATGGGACGATAATTCAGATGAGCGAGTACCTCCCGCGCGAAGCGTCCAATTCCGTGGTCCCCGATCCGCCGCTGGTCCGCATAGATCATGCCCAAGTGCTCGACCGCCTGAACGCAGCTCGAAGCGCGTCAAAACGGCGGCGCTCCGCGGGGTTGTTCTGCAGGCGCTGGAACCCATCCGCAAAGATGCACCAGCCGCAAGCTGCAAAGAAGCCAAGCACCAATGCCAGCGCGATAGTGATAGCGCGTTTCGGGAATGACTTTTTATCCGGAGGGAGGGCAACGTCGGCTACCTGAACAATCGCGCCCTGGCGCGCCTCATCGAGTTTGGCCATTTCAAACTGTTTGGCGATGAGCTCCACGATCGTCTCGTAATACTTCTCATCGCGCAGCTTACGGACATACTCCATGCCGGCCTGAGGGATATTACCTCTGGGCACGATGATGTCGGATGTCGATGTGTCGTCCGAGCCGGAGAGTTTGGCGAGTTGGCCCTTCAGCGCCGTTAGCTGCCGCTCTTCCAGAACCATCTGAGGGTTATCCTCGGTGGCATACGAGCGCATGGCAGCAAGCTGAACTTCTTTCGCAGCAACCTGGGCGCGGAGCGCTGCTGCGGACTCGATCAGTGCTTTCGCCTGGCTATCGATTTGCAACACACCCGTGGATTGTTCGGTGTGTTTCATCGCTTCTTCTGCAGTTGCGAGGCCCTCATTTGCCTCCAGCAATTGCTGCTGGAAGAAAATTCGCCGTTGAGATGCTTCGGTAATTGCCAGATTCTCTGAGAGCTTGCGAAACTCTTCGACATAGCCATTTGCAATGTCGGCAGCAACTTTCGGATCTCGATCGGTGACGGTGATCCGAATCAGACCGTCCTTGACACCCAGAACCACCGATGAACGATCATCGAATGCTTTACGCGTTTCGCTCATCCTCTTCTCGCGGTACCTGTCCATGAGGCCAAACCGCCGGATTACAGCATCTTCAACCGTCCGGCCGCGAAACAGAGAGACATACATATCCCCAGGATTCTTGATACCGAGACCGGCGCCGGCAGCCGAAGCGAGCGCGGAGGACCCACCCAACTGACTCATCAAGGCGGAACTGGAGGAGTTTTGCGACGGCGGTAGAACGATGGTCTCTGCCGTATACCTGGCCGGAATGATGAAGACTGTGATTGTTGCCAGAATTGTGACGCCCAGAGTGAACCACAAGATGAATCTTCGTCGCTTTGCAAGGATAATGAACAAATCCAGAACGTGCGCGCCAGTTTCCGACGCCTCAACTGGCTCTGCAACCTGGAGTTGTTCGTTCGCCACTTCAGAATTCATCTAGAAACTCTCCCCTACTCCATCTTACTAACACCGCGCGGAGTTCCGCCCGGGAGTGATTCAGAAATTGCGCCTTCACCCCGATAGTCTCGTGACCTGCGATTGACAACGAGCGTTGTGCCGCAGGGCACAGCGTCTCTTGGAGATTCGATCTCATCGGGTATCGTTGGGATATTCCGTTTGCTTCGCGGCCCCAGCGCAGACACTGCCGCCGCGCGGCCTGTAAGATCAACCTACTGATTCTATTGTCTTTGGTGTACATTTTTCCCGCTGGACGCCGCTTCCGACGCCGACCATTCGAAGCGAATTGCGCTCTTTTTACATGATAGGGACATTGGGAGGAGCGAGGGTCAATCGTTGACTTGTTCGATCAGACTGGCACATGGGATTTGCGCCAGGTTATAGCTGTTCTCCAGTTGGTGTAGAGGGAAACGTAACCGCCAAGTGGCTTTTTCCTTAGCCGGGGTCCCCACGGATTGGACTTCGTCCGTGGGGTGGAAGTAAGAGCCACCCTGAGGAACTTGGCGACGCTCTATGAACTGGAGAACAGCTTTAGTTCTCCGCAAAGCAGGTTGACCAGGCATATTCAGTAGGCGCAGGTTCTCTGTCGGAGCCGCTAACGCCCACTCGGTTCCCCCGAGGGTAGGAAGGCCAATCCTGAAACCTCGATGCCTGAAGCCAGCACGTCTCTGAGCCGTTCCGGATTGGCTCCGCTGCGGCAAACAGCTGCCACAAGTATGCGCAGCGCCGTGGCGGGAGTCGTATCCGGCTCCAAACGGAAAATCCATGGAACGTTGTTTGAAGTCAGCGACCTGTCACTGCTCAGCGCCAGCACCGGCACAAAGCTCTTCAATGCCAGTTGCTCCGCCAGATGGCTCGCGTTGCGATCGAGCGCCACAATCGCTATCGCATGATCGTCCATGAGCGTATGCACCAGCCCGGTTGAAGCAGCGCCCCAATTCTGATCGCTCTCCACCGGCAACAGCTTCCATGGCCGTCCCTTTGCCGCACCAAACGCCAGCTCTGCCCGCACCTCCGGCGACGCAGCAACTTCAGCCGCCTTCGGCCCGAAGAGAACCACGCTCACTATCCCCGCCGGCACATCGCCCTGGCGTGGCCCATTGAACTCCACACCATCTTCACCGACTCGCGCATACGGCAATTGCGTCGACGCGGGTCCCTGACCGACACCTTCAGCTTCCGGCCGCGCAAGCGGCGTCTGCCCCACTGCAGGTGGCTTCACCGCGGGCGGCTCTTTTTCCATCGTCGCAACCCGGTAGCTGATCGCACCGTTGTGTACAGTTCCCAGGTACAGCGGTGCCACGTTTTTCTGGTTGGGATCGAAAATCATCTTTCCTGTCACGCCGTCGTACTCTTCGATGTCGGCCAGCGCATCGTGAATCCGCGCGCGGTTCAGTCCCGCCTTGCAGATCGAATCCAGGAGGGCGTTCATCGTATCAAAAGCCATCGAGGCAAACTGTTCCGGCTTCTCGTGGAAGCGATCTTCGAAGCGGCGATTGAAATCGAGCCAGCGCGGCTCCTTCCTGGTTGGGTCGTAGGGATAAACGGCCTCGAACCCCTCGGCGGCATCGCCCGCTTCTTTCAGCAGCGTGTCGCCCAGCGTGCGGAAGGCGCCAAAGACCCGCTGCTTCATCCCCGCGGCCCGCATCTGCTTCAAAATCGCCGCCGCCTCCAGTTCGTCGCCAATCAGAAATACGGCATCCGGGCGCGAACTGCGGATCACCCTTAGCTGCTTGCTGTAGTCCGTGTCCCCGGGCTGGAAGATCTGTTCAATGACCACCGGATGACCCAAGCGGCGCGAGGCATCGAGAAATTTCGGGAGGCCATAACGGCCGTATCGGCTGCTCGCCCTGAGAACTGCCACGCGCTTCAACCCGAGGTCGGTATAGATGTGCCGAGCCAGCGTGAGATATTGTTGCCGGTCATCCTGCATGGTGCCGAAGTACCACGGAATCGTGGTCTCCGGAACCGTGGGATCGCTGTTGGCAGAACTAACCACCGGAAGTTCCGCGCGCAGGGCCACGCGCAGCGCGATGTGGGTTGACTCAGAGCTGATGGAGCCGAAGATCGCCCAGACCTGTTCGTCATAGGCCATCTTTACCGCTTCATCGGAGGCCGAGCCCCAGATCGCCGATTCGGTGGGTCTCACGTCGCCATACACCGCCTTCGCCTGCCAGTTGTTGTAGTCATTGTGCAGCATCAGCTTGAAGGGTTTGCCCCCGTAGCCGCCGCCGGCATTAGCCTCTTCTACCGCCAACTGCGCGCCATGCAGCATCCGCAGTCCGAGAACCGACTCCGAGTTGTGCTCAATCGGCCCAAAGAAGCCGATGCGGATCTCCTTCAGGTTCTTCGGCTCCGGAATATCGCGCGCCGCGCCCACATAGATGTTGGGGCGCGTGTAGTTGGTATCGTAGGGCGCAGCGAACTTGGAATATGGCTTGAGATCATCCGGCTCTCCCGCATAAGGAACAACTTCGCGATCCCGCGGCGGTCCCGGCGGATGAGCACCGCATTCGCAAACTCTTGCCTTTGTCTTGCCTGTCTCCGGACCCACCTTCTGGCCTGAAACATTCGCCGTAAAAACCAAGCCAACCACGCCTGCCGCAACCGCCAACCACGCCGTACGCATTCGAACTACCCCTTGCTTTCTTCCTTCTTATCGGTGCGGAACATCGCGATCGCTTCAATCTCAATCAGCAGTTCCGGCCGGCACAAATGCGCCTGGATCCCCGTCGAAGCCGGCAGCGGATCGAGCCCCTGCTCCTTGAAGAATTCCGTGCGCCCCGCGTTGAACACGTCATAGTCACGGTCGATATCGCGCAGGTAGCAACTGGTGCGGACGATGTCGTGCCACGTCGCTCCTTCGCTCTTCAGCAGGCCCGTGATGTTGTCGAAAGTCCGCCGCAACTGCGCGGAAAAATCGCCAATGTGGACGCTGACTCCGTTTTCGTCGATCGATGCCGTGCCCGAGATCAACAAAATGACGACTCCGCCAATATCGATCCGCATGCCGCGCGCAAAAGAGCTCGGCTTGGCATAGGCATAGGCCTCGTTGAGCACGCCGTGGTTGGTCATGGCGCGCTTTTCAATGGGTGCGTGTCCAATGGCTTCCAGAATTTCTGCAAATGCATTCATATTTGTAATTCTCCTTATGTCCTTATGGATGTTGTCGAATCCCGTGGCTCAACCCCTTCGCGGTCGCGACCCAGATGTCGTCTCCGTCAAAGTCGATCCCAAGAATGTAGTTGTGCGCCGGCGCTGTCGCTACTGGAATAGACGTAACCGTTCCTGCTTCGTCGCGCACCGTCATCTCCGGCTTTCCGTCCTTGAGCGATGGGCAATAAACCGCCCAGTTCACGCCGTCGTAGTAAGCCAGCCCTTTGTCCGTACCAAACCACGCACGCTTCCCGTCCACGCCTTTCACAACGTTGGTAAAGTTTGAGGGAAGCCCGCTGTCTTTCTTCAGGAAATTGTGCCAGTAGCGCCCGTCGTAATGGCTGTCGCCGAAATACGTCGCCGCCCAAAGAATATTGTCCACATAACTGACCGAGGTGACAATCTCGTGGATCAGTCCCTGGTCCTTGAAGAGCACCATCTCCGTCTCTCCGTCGGGGTCGTCGTACCGGTCCCACTTGCCTGTCTTCTGATCATATTCGAGTACCCCGCTGCCCCATATTCCGTAGTAGACCTTGGTCGGCGTGGCTGAAACCGAATAAGACCAAATCTCGCCCATGGGCGTATTGCGCTCGTTATAGAGCGACCACTGGTTGGTGTGCAGGTTCAGGCGGCAGGCTCCGGCGGCCGTGGCAATCCACACATTTTCGCCCTCGATTGAGACGCTGTAGACCACGTCGTTGCTCAGCCCCGAGTTCAGTTGCGTGAAGCTGTCGATGTGCCCGCCCGAAATACGGCTCAAACCGCCCATCGTCCCCGCCCATACGTCACCAGTCTTCCTATCCAGGGCCAGCGATAGCACCGCTCGATGCGCCAATCCGTCCGCGGTCGTATACACCTTCCACGTGTGGTTCTCATAGAGGGCAAGGCCGTTGTCCGTGCCAGCCCATATCCGATCACCATCCACCAGCACGGTATATACGTGATCGTTCGGTAGCCCGTTGGCCGCGGTGAAGTTCTCAAATCGGAAACGCGGCAGTTCCGGCAGCACGCCGGATACAGCAATCGTGGCATGAAGCTTTTGCGCTCTCGATGGAACCGGTTCCGCCGCAAATGTCGCCGTTACAGCCAATGCCGAGAAGATTGCAATCATTACTCCTGTCCTGCATGTCTTTTTCATCGCGTCCTCAAGTACTCAATCAGATCGTTGAGTTCGTCCTTGGTCAGGTCGTTCGTTCTCCCGTGTTTGTCATCCGGGTTGTAGACCGTCCATATCTCTTCCAGCGATCGCGCCGAGCCGTCGTGCAGGTAGGGCGCAGTCAGCGCAATGTTGGTCAGCGGCGGCGCTTTCAGCAACCCTGGATTATCCAGTGCCTTGTGCGTTCCCACGTCGAAGAGCTTCTGGTTGGTTCCCTTTGGCCCGCTGTGGCAATACACACAACGGTTGTATTCCGCAATCGGCTTCTTGAATTTGTCCACGCTGCGCTCAAAGATCGCCTTGCCCCGTTCCTGTGCCGCTGTCAGTTCGTACCCAGGGAGCTTGAACCGGTTGGGCCGGGGCTGGATGCTGCGAATGTATACGGTAAGGTCCGCCAGCGTCAGGTCGTCGTAGTTCTCCGAACGCCAGAAATACTTTTCCGTCCGCGTTCCGCATTCGGTGGGGATATTCGGATTCGTCCCCGTCCACTTGTATGGTTCCGTGCCTTTCACGCCTTCCAGCAGCTTGTTATCCACAATGTTGCGCCCAAACCCATCCGGCTCCAGGTTCCATGTCAGCCCGTCGAACGACGAGTCGATGTGGCAGTTGGCGCATCCTATCTGCCCTTGAAACGAGTAGCGCGCGGTATAAAAAGTCTGTTCCCCATGCCTTAGCACGGAAACCGTCTTCGGCCCGTCGAGCTTGATTGTCGCGCTCACACGATTCGTTCGCGTGTCGATTACGCTGATCGAATCGTCCAGCCGGTTGGCCACATAGAGCTTTCGTCCATCCGGCGTCAGGGTCAGTCCGCGAGGATTGAGCCCCACGGGAATGCGCGTGATCACATAATTGGCGCTGGCCGAAAGGTCCTGCGCGAACGGCTGCGGGTGCGCATGAATGTACCTCAGGAGCCGCGCCCCGTCGATCACCGTCACTATCTCCGACCCGCCGCTGGTCACATAGATTCGCGACTTGTCCGGCGCAATGGCCACGCCGAATGGCTGCGATGCATACCGTTCCAGCTCATCCAACGGTACTTCCACTGTCCTGCCCACGTCCGCGCCAAACAGCGTGATCGTATATTCGAAAGCCCCGCCATGCTCCAGGTGCGCCAGGGTTACAAGATTCTTCGGGTGATACTCCGCCACCACGCCCAGCCGCCCATCCGCGGAGAACGTCGTATGAAACACGCCCGCGATCGCATGAAGCGGCATCCGCTCAACCACCACAGCCCGCGCAGTATCGATCACCGTGATCTCCGACTCCGGCGCCGTCCGATACGGCGAAGCGTTCGGATAGACGTGTGTCGCATAAATCTTCTTTCCGTCGGGCGACATCGCCAGGTAACTCGCCCCACGCCCCGCCAGCAACCGCTTCTCTTCCGTACCCGTCTCCGCATTCAGCACTGCCACGTCATTGCTGATCCGGTTGGCCACAAACAGTCGCTTGCCTTCGCGATCCTCCACCACGCTCGACGGCTCCGCAGACACCGGCCACGTCGCCGTCACCGCCAGCGTGTTCGTATCGATCACCGAAAGCGTGTCATCCCATGAATTAGTGACAAACAGCCGCTTGCCATCCGGCGAAAACGCAAATCCCCGCGGCACGCGTCCCACTGCGATCCTCTTGATCACCGCGAAACTAGCCGCATCCAGCACTCGAATCTCTTCGCTCCCCTGACAGAGCACGAACAACCGCGCTCCATCCGGCGAAAGCAGCATTTCCAGTGGCGATGCATACGTCACGTTTTCCGCGGACCGCGCCTCTTCACCTGCATGAACCGCAGGCCCGCTCCACAGCGCCGCCGCAATCAACACTCCCGCCAGCAGCGGCAGTCCCGCTCCAATTCCGACCCGCAACACACTGGGTGCCCCATCCATTCCACGCACTTT
>Ga0302187_10003903_pt1 | contig 12043 bp, 8 predicted proteins | sample II_Bog_E1_3_FD_202120 | JGI IMG/M metagenome (GOLD analysis project Ga0302187, IMG submission 202120) | Peat permafrost microbial communities from Stordalen Mire near Abisko, Sweden - II_Bog_E1_3 | ecosystem: Environmental > Terrestrial > Soil > Wetlands > Peat | place: Sweden: Abisko, Stordalen...
GTGCGTCTTGTTGCCTGAGAAACTTTCTCACCGATCACCTCTGGAGCCTTTATTTGGGTCTACAGAGAGATAGAGGAGCTACCCCGCATGGATTCGAACCATGAATAATTCCTCCAAAGGGAACTGTTTAACAGTGTAGATAGATTGCTGTTGCTGTTTTGTTGCTGTTTTGCGACTCTTTGCGTGTTGTTACATCACCCCGCATGAAAACAGAGATCACCAGCAAAATATCCAAACTGAAGGCCAAGATTCGCCGCGCAGATGGCAAACGTGTCATTTACTGGAAAGTGACAACACCAAAACCGGGAGGCGGACGAAATCGGCGATTCTTTCAGACGGAAACCGATGCAGACACCTTTATTGAGCAGCAATCCATTCAGCTTGCCAATCACGGCACCGCTGGAGCCTCTATGAATGAACGCCTCAGAGCCGATGCAATTACTGCCGATGAGATTCTTTCACCCCTTGGCTTGTCACTGGTGGACGCGGCTAAGCACTACGCAAGATTTATAAAGGCTCAGACAGGAGGCACGCCACTCGCCAAAGCCGCCGAGATGCTTTTGAAAGACCGTGAGACAGGCGACTACTCGGACACCTACCGGAAGAACCTAGGGCATTTCCTAAAGCACTTCGTGGAAGCGTTTCCCGAAAAAACTACCACTTCGATCACAAAGGAAGAAATTCGAACCTTTCTACGGGAGCGATGCAAGGCTCTGGAATCAAGGAAGAGCTATAGGCGGGCGATAAAAACACTCTTCAGCTACTTGATCAAAAATCACAATCACTCGGTTGACCCTGTTCCCGACTTGGAAAAATCCAAGGGAACCAATGACACGAAATACAATGTCGAAATTCTCACCCCTGAAGCCTGTACCCGATTGCTCCATGCTGCCGATGAATTGACCCTCCCCTCCTTGGCTATAGGAATGTTTTGTGGACTACGGGCAAGTGAGATTGAAAGGCTCTCATGGAGCAAGGTGAACCTCTCCGAAGGGATCATCATTATTGACGCAACAGTGGCGCTAAAAACAGGAAGTCGCCGCGTTGTCCCGATACCTGAGGCTTGCAAGCAATGGCTTACTCCCTACGCAAAAACAGAGGGAGGAGTTCATCCTGACAAGTTCTTGGAACTGTTCGACCCCGTCAGGATCGCCGCCGGATTTAGACCATCAAACGCAAGACTGCATCTCAGGCTCGCAGAGCAGAGGAAGAAGGAAAAGGCACCGCCACTTAAGGCTTGGCCGTCAAATTGCCTGAGACATTCCGCGATCAGCTACGCAATGGCAAAATGCGGGGATCAGCACATGGTTTCGACATGGGCTGGCAATAGCCCAAAAATGATTAAGCAGCACTACGACGCACAGGCTACACCCTCAGTAGCAAAGGCTTTCTACTCAATCATGCCCAACACACCTGAAAATCAGTTTGAGTTTAAACCAGATAAACCAAATCGCTCTAAGGCTAGTGAGAAGGCAGCTTGATTCGCCCCCATTCTATTAGAAGAGCCATTGGGCTGCTGGCTTCTCATGGCTGAATCTCGCTTCTGAGAGCGTTGGAGCCACTTCACGCAAGCAGATGACAGGAGAGATATGGATACGAAAATAATAGTTGACGAATATCTCTCCTTGTCTTACATAGGCATCAAGCACGGTGCGATCTCTCCGATTATGAGATCGACTTGGTGAGGGTCACAAGGCTCACCGAACAGGTCGCAAAAAGCTCCAACGTACCGGGGGCAAAAAAGATTCCTTACCGGATCGCAACCGAAAGGCTGCCGTCCAACTTTGGACTCCCGTGCTTATGGAATACAAAAGGCGGGAGCTCAAGGTAATCAAGTCAACCCATGCCTTCCAAATATTCAACCATTCCTAAAAATCCCGCGATCGAGTCACTTATTCAAAAACCCGTAGTCGCCAAGAGGGCGGATGTCAGCCTTCGAACCGTGGATACATGGGTGAAAACAAAAAAAATACCATCCATAAAGATCGGTCGAACGATCCGGTTTCGGTGGGACTCCGTAGAAGCCGCGTTGCTTCGATACGAGCGCAAGGAGATTTGCTAATCCACCGGGGAAATATCATGAGCCGTACCCGACTTATCAAACCTGCCTTATTCGAAAATGAACTTCTCGGACAAATGGACGGTGACACCGTACTTACGTTCATTGGCCTATGGTGTATAGCAGATCGAGAAGGAAGGCTGGAAGATCGCCCTCTCAGGCTAAAGGCAAAGCTCTTTCCTTACAGGCAGGTTAGTATTGAAAACGCTCTGTCTCAGCTCGCAAGCGGGGGGTTTCTCATCCGCTATCAGGTGAATGGTGAACCGTTCGTCCAGATAGTGAATTTTGAGAAACACCAACACCCGCACCACAAAGAACAGTCAAGCGAGATTCCACCAGCACCAGAAAATCTACTCACCAAGGAAGGTAGAAGCACCGACATTGCACCAACCAAGGAGAGTTGCTGCCCGTCCTTCTCCCTTAACCAGATACCTTCTCCAGATTCCTTAAACCTTAAACCTTCCTCACCAGATGGTGAGCAGGAGGTGGGTATTGCTCACGCAATCGAATCGAATGCATCAAAGCCGAGGAAGGCTAAGCCATCACCGGAAAGCGATCCTGACTTCGCAGCATTCTGGGAAGCCTATCCTGTCAAGATTGCAAAATCGGAAGCATTCATCGAATGGCAGAAAGCCAAGTTGCCAGCAATGGACGACATTCTAGGAGCGATAGAAGCACAGAAGGAATGGAGGGCTTCGGCAGCAAAGGGAGAATTTAGAGCAGATTGGAAGCACCCTTCACGCTGGATCAAAAAGGAATGCTGGAACGATCAGGTTACAACATCAGCACGGGAGGTAAGCGAGTATGCAAACTTCTAGAACTATTCCCAGAGTCTCAAAATGTCGGCTGTGCGGAACTCGCATTGAGTGGGAGCCAATCATTAAACCAAACGGAAAACCCTTTGAAATTGAGGTCACGATTTGCGATTCCTGCGAAGAAGTGCGGAACCTTGGCAGCGAAGATCAGACGAGCGCCATAGCCGAACGCAAATCTGCCTTCCAAGCCACGCTTCCGATGGCTTTTAGGGAGACGGATCGTAAGCGCCTTCCTTCCGTATTGATACAAGCAATTGGAGACTACCGCTACTCCGACCGTGGTCTCGCATTTATAGGCAAGAGCGGAGCAGGGAAGACCCGTGCAATGATGTTGTTGATGGAAGGCCTAGCAGGTGAAGGCAAGAGCGTTGCATGGATGACCAGCACAGACCTCTCCTATCTGTCTGCTGATCAATTCAGCAATGATCCACAGGAGAAGCACGAAGCAAGAGAAAGGCTAAAGCGACTCCGCACCGTAAAAGTAGCATTCATTGACGACCTTGGAAAAGGTCGTCTGACTGATCGCGTCGAGGCTGAGCTATTCGACATCATAGACACCCGCACCCGTGAAGGACTCCCAACTTTCTGGACAAGCAACTCCAGCGGGCGGGATTTATTCGCCATGTTCTCACCCGACAGAGCAGAGGCATTGATGCGCCGAATAGGTAAAGACTTCACCAAGATCATTTCCTTGTGAAAAAGAGCCACATTCCACCAACCCAAATATTTTACTGCCATTTATGAACAACATTCCATCTCCCCTCTCCCCTAAACGCGAAGCATTCGCCCAAGGCATCGCTTCGGGAAAAAGCGCAACCCGCTCATACATTGATGCAGGCTACTCTGAATATGGAGCAGATGGAGCAGCGTGCAAATTGCAAGGAATTGCAAGTATTTCTGCGAGAATTGAAGAATTAAGAAAGGAAAACCAAGAACATATGAACATGACACGAATCGAGTGGCTCAGTGCCCTCCAAGAAAGAGCCTTAGCCCTTCCTATCGGCCTTCCAATCACGGCTCGCTATTTCGAGCTGATCGGAAAAGCACAAGGTTGGTTCGACTATGAGAAACAACCCGTGCAGCAACCCGTGCAGCAACCCGTGCAGCAACCTGAGAAAATAACGAGTGATTGGGTCAATAACCTTAAATTCGACCTAAGCAGGCGTGGACCAGTAACCGATGAGGACGACGATCTCAGTGATATTCAAATGGCGGTGCTACCACTTTGAGTATCAGAAAAAAACCCACAGTGGCTCTGATCGACTGGCAAATCACCTACAGTTACTTTACCTCAAAGCTCGTAGTCACCTCAGGTGCAGCCGTGTATTCGTTATTCCCGAGTTGATTGGCTCCTAGCACCACAGTGCCAACTCCCGTAAGAATAATCTTACCGCCAGTCATTTTTGCTGGCCCGGATTTCACAGTCACCGTGACGAAGAGATTGGAACTGGCTTGAGGAGGCGTGATTTTAAACGGTTGTGATCCTAACGTTTGATTTGGAATGATTGTGAATGGAGCAATGGTTTGAGAATAGTTCTTCACCCGGAAGCTAACGGTTGCTGGTGGCGCAGTCGCATAGATTCCATTGCCTTTCTGGGATGCCTTCAAAACTACGATTCCAGCTCCGGTAAGTGTCACCTGATTGTCTAAGACTGAAGCAGCTCCTGATGCCACAACAACGGAAACAGGTAGGCCGGAGCTGGCTGTCGGATTAATAGAAACCGGTGAATTATCTAAGGCTTTTGTAGCAATTGGCGGAAAAGTGATCTTTTGTGATGCCTGCTTCACTTGGAAATTGATTGAGACTGGTTTTGCGGTGTTATAGTTGGTATTGCCAGTCTGGCTTGCAGTGATAAACACCCTTCCCTCACCGTTCAGAGAGAGTAAGTTTCCGGATACCGAGGCAGGGCCTGAGTCAACTCGATAGCTGACACCAAGGCCAGATGATGACGACGCATTCAATGTCAATGGTGTCAAAGATGCTTTTTGAGGTGGCAACTCATGGAAGAGGATCGTCTGATTTGCCTTTATGATTGTAATTGGAACAGTCACTTCAGGAGCTGCAAAATAAATACTATTTCCGGGCTGATCTGCGGCGAGCGTGACCGTGCCTACGCCCGTTGGTGTGATCGTATTACTTTGGATAGTGGCTGGGCCGGACAGGATAGAGGGTGTAACTTGCAAGCCTGAACTCGATCGGGGAGGCTTAATAGTAAAGGGTTTCCCGTACGTCTGCACTGCGGGTATTCCAAAGGGTGCGATAGTTTGATCAAAATCCTTTACGATAAATGTCGTTGTCACTTCGGGAGCCGGATTGACATTGCCATTTCCAGATTGATCGGCCGCGAGTGTTACTGTTCCGATTCCGTTAGGAGTAATGGAATTACTCAAAATAGTTGCTGGGCCGGATTTTAGAGTCACGCTCACTGGAAGACCCGAACTTGCCGTAGGTGGTGATAGCGAATAGGGCACGCCATTGGTAAGAGCAGGAATTGTCGCGAAGGCTGCGATGCTCTGGTTCTCAGGATTAACGATGAAGCTGTTTGTGACAGGTAAGGCGGCATTGTAGTTGGAGTTGCCACTCTGGGAGGCAATAAACGTCACAGTGCCAGCACCCGTGATTGTCAGGATGTTGTTGGAAATGGTAGCGGGGCCACTGACACTGTAACTGATCGGAAGTCCTGAAGCGTTAGTGGCACTCAGGCTGATATTTCCCGCCCCATAGGTTTGGGTTGGAATCGTTATCGGGATGATGCTTTGGTTCTCAGGATTAACGATGAAGCTGTTTGTGACAGGTAAGGCGGCATTGTAGTTGGAGTTGCCACTCTGGGAGGCAATAAACGTCACAGTGCCAGCACCCGTGATTGTCAGGATGTTGTTGGAAATGGTAGCGGGGCCACTGACACTGTAACTGATCGGAAGTCCTGAAGAAGCCGTGCCGTGAAGAGTAATTGACCCTACCCCGTAGTTCTCAGTTGGGATGGACGGCGAGGAAATGGATTGATTGGCGGGTGCCACCGTTATGTCGACTGTGACTTCAGGGGCAGCGTTGTAGCTATCATTTCCAGACTGATCGGCGGCTAAAACAATCGTTCCCGCAGCATATGGCGTGATCGTATTACTGAAAAGAAACGCCGCCCCTGAGAGCATAGAAATCGTCACCGGTAGCCCCGAAGTTGCAGTTGGTGGCGTAACTGTAAAGGAGACCCCGTTGGTTTGGGTAGGGATGGCACCGAAAGGCGCGATTGTCTGATCAGCGGGATTAACGGTATAACTCAAATTGGGGCCAATAATTCCCTCACCAGAAAGCTGGGGGACCGCATTTGGGAAAGAAAAAACATACTGCTGGTTGTTTCTTGCAGCGCACACAAGGGAGACGTCACTCGAAAGGGTAGGAAACCCGCTGGCCCTGTTTTCCCCTGTAAAGTCGGTGCCACACGCACCAATAATATAGGTAGTATTAGCATCGAGAATTACTGGATTGGATAGATTACCCCAGAGATAACCTCCCGAACTCGGAGCATTCGCGGGGATTGTTAGAGAGGCAAGCAGAACTCCTGAAGGAGTCCATATCCCGACTTGATTCCCTCCATATTGAGAACCGAGTACGCCTAATTGATTAACAGTTAAAGACCAGCCGCCAACATTAAATTCATAGCCCACAGTATCATTAAAAAGGGTCTGACCACTATTTCCTGTGTTGACGACAAGTGTGTTTGATAGGGCATTACCAATTAAGAAGAACCCTATCACAACAAACAGAATGAATTTATTCATGGAGACTTTTTACAGAGTTACAGGCGCAGATAATCTTCACAGGTGAAACCGCAAATAAAAGAATAAAGCGCAGCATGCTTCGCATACAAATGTGATGGTTTGAAGATGCTTTAAAGGTGTCAACTCTCAAGCGAAGAACTTTCGGTCAGAATGTGTACCGATTGCGCAACGCGGCAAAATTGACCCAAGAGCAACTCGCCGAGAAAGCCGACATCAGCCGCCGCTATGTGCAGCTTATTGAGGCCAGTCGCTACATTCCAACAATCGAGGTCGCATCCCGACTCAGAGGAGCATTTAAGGTCTCTTGGGAAGAATTGATGCATGGGATGTAGTCAGGGAGATGTCTCCTGCACTGTGGCTGCGTGGAAATCTAGTTCCGCCGCATAGACCGCATCCTCAGGTGTCACTCCTGCATAGACGTGCTGGACGATGGCCGGAAAATACCGGTCTGCGCTGCGCAGAGCGGAGCTGATGATTCGATCCACCACGTCTTTCTCTAACGGGAATGAACCGACGAAATGATGGACCTGAAATCGGATATCTCCCCTGCTGTAATCGAACTCAAACTTTCCGACCGGCAGGCAGAAATTGGCTCGGGTTACGAGTTCTGCCGTGGAAGCACGGTATTTCTCGTTTTCTATAACCAGCGGAAGTCGGAGTTTGAACTCAAACAAAGAGTCATCCTCGTTCACGCACAGGGTACAGTTTACCAAGGCGGTACGGCTCTTGATCGGTAGGAAGATGCTCTTCTTCTCGGGATCAGGTGTGTAGTGGAAATTTCTTTCCTCTAGGAAATCACAGATCACGCTATAGGGGCCACTGATCTGCTCGTTGCTGTTTTCATCGGTGCTCATGGAATGCTTCCTCCTGTTGGTTGAAACACCCGGAACCCGGACAATAAAAAAGCGCCTCTCCGGTCAGGAAGGGCGCTCAAAAAAAGCCGGAGAGATTTTAGTTCAGCGGATTTCTCCCCGCTGCACATCGGCCCGCTTTCGCTGACCAGCCACCGTAGGATTTCTCCGTCCCCGGTTGGCAGCCTTTGGTGTTACCCAGAGGCATTCCTGATGTTGGTTTCAATAAACCCAAGCGTGGGTTATTTTGCAAATATGACGTGTGTCATAATCAGGAGGCCACTTGAGGATGATCACTTCCACTTAATCAACCAAGCAGTTGTATGCTCCCTATAAGTGGGAGCAGACCAACTATTGGCAAAAGTCGTACTCTGCCCTGAAGCATACGAGTTCACATAACCTGTCGTGTTTGCAGTCGTAGGGAATCCCGGAAGTACAGTAGTGTTTGCTGCGCCGTATGCTGTACCAGATGCCGTTGCTGTAGTATTTGCCGAACCGCCACCGATTGTTCCTGCGTATACTTGATCCTGCGAGAGGATAACCACCGCATCTGCACCAAACTTTCGGGCTTGATAACACCATTGGTTGCGCTTTGCCCATTCGGGCGCATCGGAAGCAAAATTGGTCTTTAGCAGTCCCATCAAAATGTAAGGGCGAGGAGGAAATCCTAAAAAGACCGGAATTTTTCCACCTCCCGTATCCGCAAAAGTTCCCTGACTTACTGGCCAATTCTTCTGGGTTCCTTCGTAGGGATAGTATTGTTCTAAAGAGCAACTTGTAAGCAATACGGCGGCGAGGATAACCAGAACTTTATGCATATAGCGGGTCTCGGGCTTCATATTGGGGTAGCTTCTCCTTTGTAGAATTGAAGTCAATAACGCCGGACGGAAAGATGACCTACTCTCCCCCAACGTCCTGAACTGAGCGACACCATGCTCGATACTCCCATACAAACCGGCAGACCTAATGGTGTTTGCTTCAGTGATTTGTTGGACATTGTCGGACTTATGTGTAATAGAATTATCGAAAGTCTGAAAGAACTGGTCGCGAGTGAGTGAGCCAAATTGTTCTACTGGGAATAATTCTCTAAACTGATCGTGGAAACTCTGTAGAAAAAGCTGTGGAAACTCCTGAGACATCCGAACAATGAAGAGGGTGAATAGAAGTACAGTCTCTTGAGTAAGAGACCGATACATAGTACAGGCGTCGAGGATAATCCCGGCGGTAATTTCGTGGGGAAATTCTATCGTGTCATTGCCGTTACGGCTTCCATGCTTAAAAAAATTAGCCGGGCGAGCAAGCGCATTGATGTAGCGCTTGCGATACTTAGGATCAATAATGTCGTTATCTAAAAGCATAGGGCAGCTTCCTAATCGACTGTTGAGAACACGTATTATCTCGCGAGCAGCCCATGCGAGTGTGTGCGTCGAAACCGGATCGCCGCCGTTAAACCATAGCGTAATGGCCGTTTCAAGCTGGCTTCGGGCTGCTGCTATTTTGGTGACACGAGTTGTAGGAATCTTCGTTTTCATAAGCATGTACCAACTTGATGCAAGGTGCCTCAAGCAACGTCAGAAAGCGGCAGGCAGTATCACGGAGCATTTCTTTACACCAATTAAGTCTTTTTTATTGAAATCTTCAGCTCAGCGGCTTTTGTCCACAGGAAGTTGATAAATGAAGAACATGCTACCAACATGAATTTCGCCTCGGAATAGGCGGGGTTAACAGAATTTTCAGTCAAGGAATGCCTTAAGCCTCCGGCATCGCTTGTGTACCCGTAGAGTTGATTGAATGCACCTTTCAAAGCCGGGTGTAATTGGTGTTTCGCCTCAATCTGTTTGAGTGCATCACCAAGGGTAGCCTTGTCGTTTCCTGAGATGATTCTACATGCTGCTTCAACAGCTGAGATCGCCTCCTTAATTGCATTGCGGTAATCGGGGTTCTGACGGTCAGATAGCAGTGTCAAAGACTGCTTTAAATGCTCTGATACAGACCTGAATTTGGTTTCAAGAGCTTCTTCAATGGCTCCCAACTCAGTGCTATCAGTAATTTCTAATATTTTATCGTCAACTATGCGGTAAGCAGCGTTCTCCTCTTCTAGAAATATATTACTGATGACTTTCAGTCCCTCCGCCCATCTCCCATCAATTTCTTTGAGTAGAAATTCCAATAGATCGTAACTCTGCCACCATGGGCCATCAAAAAAATGGGTTCGAATTATTTCGTATGCTGATTGAGGATTTCCGTAATTGAACGCGGGAATCGTGTCCGTCGGGAGCTTAAAATAGTTCAACCAAACAGACCGCACAACTGATTCGACCTTTCTGTCGTCTTCACTTCGGTAGCCCATGCTATCCGGCGGATGCCAGTGATCCCAGACGGCCATCTGGATAGCACTCCAAAGCCGATTTTTGAGATCGTCATCCATTGATTCCCTTTGGATGAGCTTTTCGAGGGGGCGAATCCCTTTACGCTGTGAGAAGAGTGACATGTGTTTGTCAGGCGACAGCCTCATAGAGGTACTTCTGAAACCCTGAAAAGGTTTTTCCAATTTCGGGGGCTTCGCCTAAATCGTTCACCGCGTCTTTGATACTGCCGTATTTCAGACTGAGGAGCGGGGCTAGTTTCGCGGAATCGAGCTCCTGCACACCCTCGGAGATATAGTGTGAAAGCACGAAATTGAGGAATGCCTGCTGCTTGGCAGGGAACTTGGTGTTGATGTAGATACGGGCCTGCTCGGCCCGGTCCTTCCGCGTGATTGGGGCCACCGCATAGGCCACATACGCGAGAACGTCAAAGAGGTCACTCTTCTCTGCATCGATGATCTTCTGTATCTCGACCAGTTGTTCCAGACCAAATCCCTTTTCGGAGAGTCCCATCAGAAGCTTAGAGCGAGTGTCTGGGACACTCCAGAGACTACGCAACTCTTCCTCGTTCTTAAAAAATTCTGGTATCTTTCCAAAGAGGAGTTCCAAGAATTGATGGGCAGTGATCGGGGTGCCATCTGGGTGCCAGTAGCTTGAGACCATCATGTGCTGAATTTTGCGCTCCTTACCATCGGCCAGCTTCACCTTGGCCCGTTTACGTCGCTCGCAAACACAAGGATGCTTACCGCAGAACTCACACGGCTCCTTGGGGCAGTCGCATGGGAGATGCCCACAAATCTCACAGGGTTTTGCCTCCCCTGTTTCACAGGTGCAAGGATAGGCGTGGCACACGGGGCACGGTTCCGGTTCCAGAGGTTCGCCATCCCATCCGGGATCGCTGAAATGATGATACGCCTTCACAAAATCATAGATCGTGAAAAAGTGCTTCCCATCGAAAAGACGAGTGCCACGCCCGATGATCTGTTTGAACTCGATCATAGAATTGATCGGTCGCATCAGAACAATGTTGCGGATATTGCGGGCATCCACACCGGTCGAAAGCTTTTGGGAGGTGGTCAATATCGTGGGAATGGATTTCTCGTTATCCTGAAAGTCCCGGAGATGCTGTTCACCTAGTTCACCATCATCCGCCGTGACCCGCTGGCAGTAGTTTGGATCGCCAGATGAATTGTTCTGATTGATGAGATCGCGTACGAGGAGTGCGTGATGCTGGTTGGCGCAAAAAACGAGTGTCTTTTCCTTCTGGTTGATCTGATCCATGAATATCTGCACTCGCTTGAGTTCCCGCTCACGAATCTCGATCACCTTGTTGAAGTCAGGCTCCTCATAGACCCGTCCGCTTTCCACCTCCCCCTCAACAACCGAGTCGTCGGAGGTATAGACATACTGATCCAGAGTCGTAGAAATCTGCTTCACCTTGAAGGGAGTCAGGAAGCCGTCATTGATTCCCTCCTTGAGTGAATAGACATAGACCGGTTTGCCGAAGTAGGCGTAGGTGTCGGCATTCTCTACTCTTTTTGGGGTTGCTGTGAGCCCCAACTGAACTGCTAGTGAGAAATACTCCAGAATACCGCGCCAGTTGCTCTCATCATTGGCACCGCCCCGATGGCACTCGTCGATCACGATGAGGTCGAAGAAGTCCTTTGGATACTCACCGAAGTAAGGAGAAGGCACTCCATCAACCTCAGGACCACTCATGAAGGTTTGAAAGATCGTGAAGAAGATGCTGCCGTTCGTAGGAGGTCTGCCAGTCTTTCGGATCGCATCCGGTCTGATACGAACACAGGAGCCCGGTGAGTGATCCTCAAATGCAGAGAAGGCATTGTAAGCTTGGTTTGCCAGAATGTTCCTGTCGGCTAGAAAGAGGATACGGGGTTGCCGCGTCGGTTCCCGGCTGAGATTCCATCGGCTCTTGAAGAGCTTCCACGCAATCTGGAAGGCAATGAAGGTCTTGCCCGTGCCGGTGGCCAAGGTCAGAAGAATGCGGTTCTTGTTGTCTGCTATTGCCTCCAAGACACGTTCCACGGCTGTGTCCTGATAGTAGCGTCCGGGGTGGGAGCCCCCTTTGTCCTCGAAAGGAATGGCGGCGAAGCGATCCTGCCAATCACTCTGCTTGGTGTGGGTGAGATTCCAGAGTTCGTCGGGTGAGGGATA
>Ga0302187_10003912_pt1 | contig 12029 bp, 9 predicted proteins | sample II_Bog_E1_3_FD_202120 | JGI IMG/M metagenome (GOLD analysis project Ga0302187, IMG submission 202120) | Peat permafrost microbial communities from Stordalen Mire near Abisko, Sweden - II_Bog_E1_3 | ecosystem: Environmental > Terrestrial > Soil > Wetlands > Peat | place: Sweden: Abisko, Stordalen...
TTTCAATCTCGCGAAAGGTTTTTTTCACGCCAAACTGCTCCGAGTAGCGGTTCTGCAATCCGCCGCCGCTGATATAAGTTTCCACGCAGCCGCGCTGGCCGCAATAGCATAACGGGCCGTCCGGGTTGATGCTCATGTGTCCCCATTCGCCCGCAATGGCCTGCCTGCCGATGATGACTTCGCCGTTGTGGACGACGCCGCCGCCGCAGCCGGTGCCCATGATGACGCCGAAAACAAGTTTTATTCCTCGTCCGGCACCGTGCAACGCCTCGGCCATCGCAAAACAATTCGCGTCGTTCTGGATTTCGATTTTTCGCCCGAGAAGATCTTCCAGATCCGCTTTTACTGGCTGGCCGTTCATGCAGGTCGTGTTGGAGTTTTTCATCAGCCCAGTGCGCGGCGAGATCGTGCCCGGCGTGCCGATGCCGAATGTATATGGGCGCGGTGGAATATGTCCGGCCAGTTCATCGTGAAGCTCCTTGAGGCGATTCAGAATGTGGCGATAGCCTAATTCTCGCTCAGTCGCAATTCGTTTGCGGAAAAGTTCCTTGCCCTGTGCGTCCAGAACTATGCCTTCAATTTTTGTGCCGCCAAGATCCATGCCTATGCGAAACATGGGTCAAATCTTCCGTGATGATTCTGGATTGTTCAAGTGCATATCCAAAGGCAAACGGATTTGCCGGTTCGCCTTTACTGTGTAGATTTTAATTCGCTAAGTGCCGATTAAGCTCCCGCGATTGCAGTCAAACTTCCTTCAACGCGCGGTTGATGCGCTCGATGGCTTCGTCAATCTCCTGCCGGTTCTTGAAGCCAATGACCACTGCGTCAATTTCCTTGCAGCTCATGGCAAACCGGATGGATTTCTCACGGTCGGCGGGGGCGGTGAAAGTTCCGTTGCCGCAGATTTTCATGCCGATGACGCCACGGCCCTTGGCGCGCATGTTTTTGATTTCCCCAATCACCGGCGCTATGTCGTGACCGGTACTGCCCCAACCGTCACCCTCGGCGTCGGTAAAGCTGCCCTGCGGATTCACGCGCACAAGATGCACTTCTGTCCAGTCCGTCGCGACCGCCGCGCGCAATGCTGGAAGCGTGTGGCAGGAGACGCCTTTGGCCCGGATCCAATTCTTTTCCTTGGCCTGATCGAAGGCGTCCATGATGCGTTTCCATTCGTCAGTCCATTGACCGCCCGTCATGCAATGGACGAGCAGGCTGTCAATATAATCCGTGTCGAGTGTTTTGCGGTGTGAGTCAATCACTCTCAACACATCTTCGGGCTGGCCATCAACTTTGGACTGGATGAAAAGCTTTTCTCGTGGCAATCCCTTGATGGCAGTGCCAATCCAGCCGAAAGTATGATAAGCTTCAGCGGTGTCAACATAAGTGATGCCTTGGTCGTAGGCGTAATGGATGAGATCAGTAAAGCCGTCCTTGCCGGCGGAGACCTGGGTGCTTCCGTTTGCACTCCCGGTGCCGAAACCGAGCCGGCTCAATTTGATGCCGGTCTTGCCCAGCGTTATCTGGTCCACAGCGGTGCGCACCGCTGCCGCACCTGTTGCAGCACGCGCGTCTGGCGGCATCCATGGCGAGAGGAGCGCCGTGCCCGCCAACGCGGTGGAGGTTTGAATGAACTGGCGGCGCGTGATTCTGCAAACGTCCTTTGACGGATTATTTTTGCTCATCAAAAATAATTAGCACCATTGGCTGAAACTACAACTGCGAAATTCGACTGTTCGCCCAGGCGGAAGAAATAAAAAAGCGAACGGTTGCCCGTTCGCTTTTTGCGTTTTAGATTTAAATTTGTTCAGTAGCGATAATGTTCCGGCTTGTAAGGTCCTTCGACCGGCACGCCGAGATAATCGGCTTGCTTCTTGGTGAGCTTGGTCAGCTTCACGCCGATTTTTTCGAGGTGCAGCCGCGCGACTTCCTCGTCCAGTTTCTTGGGCAGGCGATAGACGCCGATTTTCGCGGTGTCCTTGTTCTTCCACAAGTCGAGCTGCGCAAGCACCTGATTGGTGAAGCTGTTGCTCATCACGAAACTCGGATGGCCGGTGGCGCAACCGAGATTCACGAGTCGGCCTTCGGCGAGCATGTAAATGCTGTTGCCCTTGGTGAAGGTGTATTTGTCCACCTGCGGCTTGATGGTGAGCTTCTTCACGCCCTTGGTGGTGTTCAGCCGCTCCACTTGGATTTCATTGTCGAAGTGGCCGATGTTGCAGACGATGGCTTGGTCTTTCATCTTCGCCATGTGCTCGAAGGTGATGATGTCGCAGTTGCCGGTCGTGGTGACGTAAAGATCGGCGATGCCGAGCGTGTCTTCGATGGTCGTGACTTCAAACCCTTCCATCGCGGCCTGGAGCGCATTGATCGGGTCAATTTCCGTGACGATGACGCGCGCGCCAAAGCCGCGCAGCGAATGCGCCGAGCCTTTGCCCACGTCGCCGTAACCACAGACGACCGCGACTTTGCCGGCGACCATCACGTCGGTCGCGCGCTTGATGCCGTCGGCGAGCGATTCGCGGCAGCCGTAGAGATTGTCGAACTTGGACTTGGTGACAGAGTCGTTGACGTTGATGGCGGGAACCAAAAGTTTTCCCTGCTCCAACATTTGATACAAGCGATGAACGCCGGTCGTGGTTTCTTCGGAAACGCCTTTCCAATCCTTCACGACTTCGTGCCAGAAACCGGGGCGTTCCTTGGCAACTTTCTTCAGTAGCGCCTTGATGACGGCAACTTCGTGGTTGCCGCTCGGCGTGTTGACCCAGGTGTCGCCGTTTTCGAGTTCGTAGCCTTTGTGGATGAGCAGCGTCGCGTCGCCGCCGTCGTCCACGATGAGCTGCGGACCTTTGTTGCCGGGATGCGTGAGCGCGCGGAGCGTCAAGTCCCAGTATTCTTCGAGCGTCTCGCCCTTGTGCGCGAACACCGGAATGCCGGCGGCGGCAATCGCGGCGGCCGCATGATCCTGCGTCGAGAAAATGTTGCAGCTCGCCCAGCGCACCGACGCGCCGAGTTCCACGAGCGTCTCGATGAGGATGGCCGTCTCGATGGTCATGTGCAGCGAACCGGTGATGCGCACGCCCTTGAGCGGTTTGCTCGCGCCGTATTTTTTGCGGATGGACATTAAGCCGGGCATCTCGTGTTCGGAGACCTGAATCGTTTTGCGACCCCATTCGGCGAGCGAGAGGTCGCGGACGGCGAAGTCCGGTTTGGCGGCACCGTTGCCGTTGGTTTTCACAACGGTGCGGCGGGCGGGTGAGAGTTTGATTGCTGCCATAATAATATATTTGTGTTTGGTTAAAATGCTTTCAACAGGGCCTCGACTTTGTTCGTCGCCTCCCATGTCAAATCTTTGTCGCTCTTGCCGAAGTGACCGTAATTGGTCGTCTTGGAGTAAATCGGCCGGCGCAAGTTGAGTTGATCAATGATGTCCGCCGGCTGGAAGCTGAACACTTTGTTCACCGCCGCGATGATCTTCGCGTCATCAACGGTCGAAGTGCCGAACGTGTCCACGTGGATGCTCACCGGATCAGGATAACCAATGGCGTAAGCAAATTGGATTTCGCATTTCGCGGCGAGTTTCGCAGCGACAATATTTTTCGCGACCCAGCGGCCCATGTAAGCGGCACTGCGATCCACCTTCGTCGGATCTTTGCCGGAGAACGCGCCGCCGCCGTGACGGCCCATGCCGCCGTAGCTATCCACGATGATCTTGCGGCCGGTCAAACCAGTGTCGCCCTGCGGTCCGCCGACGACGAAACGGCCGGTCGGGTTGATGAGAAATTCAGTTTTGTTCGTCAGCATCTTGGCCGGCAAAACTTTCTTGATGACCTGCTCAATGCAGAATTTTTCGATCTCGGCGTGCTCGACATCGGCCGCGTGCTGCGTGGAGATGACGACGTTGGAAATGGAAACCGGCTTGCCGTTTTCGTAAACGACGGAAACCTGCGATTTCGCGTCCGGGCGGAGCCACGGCACTTTGCCGCTCTTGCGAATCTTCGTCAGCTCGCGGCCGAGGCGATGTGCGAACATGATCGGGGCGGGCATCAGCTCCGGCGTTTCGTTGCTGGCATAACCGAACATCAAACCCTGATCACCGGCACCCTGCTTCGCTGTCTTTTTGCCTTTGGCTTTTTTCGCATCCACGCCTTGCGCGATGTCGGGCGACTGCTGCGTCACGATGACGTTGACAAAAACCTTGTCCGCATGAAACACATCATCGTCGTTCACGTAGCCGATTTCGCGGATGGCTTCGCGCGCGAGCTTCACGAAGTCGAGCTTGGCCTTCGTGGTGATTTCCCCGCCGATGATGGCGATGTTCGACTTCACGTAAGTTTCGCAGGCGACGCGCGAAAATTTGTCCTGCGACAAACAGGCGTCGAGGACGGCGTCAGAAATGGTATCAGCGACTTTGTCCGGATGGCCTTCGCCGACGGACTCGGATGAGAAGATGTAAGAGCTCATGGAATATTTTTTAATGTTTCACGCCAACAACATATTGACGTATCAAGATAGGATGATATAAAGAAATCGGAACGCGTCAATCGCTTTCTCAAAAAAGTTCGGCGCACCAAATAATCCATGACCTCAACCCTGAAATCTTTGCGGGCTCTTTCCGACCCGACGCGGCTGCGCATCGTCGCTCTGCTGGAAAAGGACGAATTGTCGGTCAACGAACTGCAGGAAGTCACTCGTCTCGGCCAGTCGCGCATCTCCACGCACCTCGGCTTGCTCGCAGATTGCGCGCTCGTGAAATCGCGGCGCGACGGCAAACGAACGTTTTACAAACTCAATCCGCAGGCCGATTCCGTAGCCAGCGAATTCATTCAACTGGCCATTCGCGGCGCAAAGGAACTCGCCGAACACACCGGAGACCAGATCAATTTGAAGCGTGTGCTCGGCCGCCGGAAAGAACAGGCCCAGGTTTTCTTCAACCAAGTCGCCGGCCGTTTCGACCGCGTTTATGGCCCCGGCCGCTCGTGGCAGGCGTTTGGACATTTGTTGTTGCGAATGTTGCCGCCTATTGTCGTCGCGGACTTGGGCGCGGGCGAAGGCTTGTTGAGCGAACTCCTCGCGCGTCGCGCCAAAAAAGTCATCGCCGTAGACAACTCGGAAAAAATCGTCGCGTTCGGCGCGGCCAAGGCGAAAAAAAATCATCTGAAGAATTTGGAGTTTCGCCTGGGTGATTTGCAAAACCCGCCGATTGAAGCCAGCAGCGTGGACCTCGTGATTTTGAGCCAGGCGTTGCATCACGCGGAAGATCCCGCCGCTGCGCTGGCAAGCGCGGCGAAATTATTAAAACCCGGCGGCCAGATTTTGCTGCTCGATTTGCTCAAGCATAATTTTGAGAAAGCGCATGAACTTTACGGCGACCGTTGGCTCGGTTTTGCCGAAAGCGATTTGCATCACTGGCTCGAAGCCGCTGGTTTCAAGAAAATCGAAATCAGCATCGTCGCCGCCGAGGAACAGCCGCCGCATTTTCAGACCATTCTGGCGAGCGGGGAAAAATAATTTCGCGCGAAGACCGCGAAGTCTGCGAAGGAAATTCGTTTTCCATTTCGCTGCCCTCGCGTCCTTCGCGCGACAAAATATTAGGCTCAAGCCACAATCAAGTTCACCATCCGCTTCGGCACGATGATGACTTTCTTGATGACTTTGCCGGCGATGAAGGTTTGCACTTTTTCCGACGCTTTCGCCGCAGCTTCCAACGTCGCATTGTCGGCATCCACGGCGACTTTGATCGTGTCGCGGAACTTGCCGTTCACCTGCACGGGAATCTCGATCTCGCTCTCGACGAGCAAGGCCGCGTCGAACTTCGGCCATGGCGCGTAGGCGAGCGACGGCGCGATTTGTCCAAACGTGGCATGCAGCCGCGCCCAAAGTTCTTCCGCGATGTGCGGCGCGAACGGCGCGAGCAGTTGCAGAAAAGTTTTCATCACGGACAACGGCTTCGTCTGCCACGTCATCGCCTCGTTGATGAATACCATCATCGCGGAAATCGCCGTGTTGAAGCGCATGCCGTCCAAATCTTCCGTGACTTTTTTGATGCACGCGTGCAGCGCCTTGAGCTGCGCCGGCGTGGCGTCCATGTCAACAATTCCGCTATCGAGAATGACTAAATCCAGCAACTCGTCTTGGTTCTGCGCGGTCGTTTCCGCCTGCTCAAAGGCTGTTTCAGATTTTTCATCCACGAACAGCCGCCAGGCGCGGCCGAGGAAACGATACACGCCCTCGACGCCTTTCGTGTTCCACGGCTTCGTGTCCTGCAAGGGCCCCATGAACATTTCGTAAAGGCGAAACGCATCGGCGCCATATTCCACCAGCACGTCGTCGGGGTTCACCACGTTGCCGCGCGACTTGGACATCTTCTGTCCGTCTTCGCCGAGAATCAGACCTTGGTTGACGAGCTTGTAAAACGGCTCGGGCGTGGAAACGTAGCCGAGATCAAATAGAACTTTGTGCCAGAACCGTGCGTAAAGCAGATGGAGAACGGCGTGTTCCGTGCCGCCGACGTATAAATCCACGCCGGCAGCTTTGCCGTTGGACGCCATCCAATAATTATCCGCGTCTTTGCCGACAAAGGACTGCGCATTCTTGGCGTCGGTGTAGCGGAGATAATACCAGCATGAACCAGCCCATTGCGGCATGGTGTTGGTTTCGCGCGTCGCACCGGGAATTTCATTCAGCCAGTCCTTCGCGCGGGCCAACGGTGGCTCGCCTCCCGGAGTGGGCTTGTAATCTTCCAGCGTGGGCGGCAGCAACGGCAACGAACTATCCGGCAAAGCTGCGTGGTAAAGATTCCCGGCAGCATCTTTTTTCCAGAAGATTGGAAACGGCTCGCCCCAGTAACGCTGCCGGCTGAACAGCCAGTCGCGCAGTTTGTAATTGATGGTTTTCTTGCCGAGTTTTTTTTCTTCGAGCCAGGCGGTGATTTTCGTTTTGGCTTCGGCGGTTGGAAGGCCATTTAAGTCGCACCGCTCGCCAGAGGGATCTTTGATTCCCCAACCGGGTTCTGGAGAACAAACTGCAAAACCTTCAACGCACCAAGCGGCCTTCATCCATTCACCTTTTGGTAATGCACCCAATCCCGGAACAATCTCTTTTATGACTACAATCTTAATTGGCAGATCAAACTTCTTCGCAAATTCAAAATCCCGTTCGTCATGCGCTGGCACGGCCATGATCGCACCTGTGCCGTAGCTTGCGAGAACGTAGTCGGCAATCCAAATCGGAATCTTCTCACCGTTGACGGGATTGATGGCAAACGCGCCGGTGAACACACCTGACTTACCTTTGTCCAACTCCGTGCGTTCAAGATCACTTTTTCGAGCTGCGTCATCTTTGTATGAAGCGACTGCAAACTTTGGGGACACCGGGACGGACTGGATGTCTCCCATCCAATCTTTTGGTGTTTGCGGTGGCCAATCGTTCGGAACGATTCTGTCAACCAGCTTGTGTTCAGGCGCGAGCACCATGTAAGTCGCGCCGAATAGTGTGTCGGGGCGCGTTGTGAAGACGCGGATTTTTTCGGTCGAACCATCAATTTGAAAATCCACCTCCGCGCCTTCGCTGCGGCCGATCCAGTTCCGTTGCATTTCCTTGAGCGAATCGCTCCAGTCAATCGTGTCGAGGTCGGCGAGAAGCTTTTCCGCGTAAGCGGTGATGCGAAGCATCCATTGGCGCATCGGCTTGCGGATGACCGGAAAGCCGCCGACTTCGCTCTTGCCGTCAATGACCTCCTCGTTCGCTAACACCGTGCCGAGTTCGGGACACCAGTTCACCGGCGCTTCGCTGACGTAGGCGAGACGCTTTGAATTAATCAATTCTCGAATGATAACTTCCGCATCAAAATTATCATCCACTGCGTAGTGGACTTGCAAAAGCGCTATCAAATCGGAGGTTTGAGTTGCTTTTTTGGCTTTTACATTCTCAACCAACTGCTTTGCAATTGGCTTAAATGTTTCAATCGGCTCGGCTTTGTTCGTCGCCGGATTAAACCACGAATTGTAAAGCTTCAGAAAAATCCACTGCGTCCACTTGAAATATTCCACGTCGGTCGTGGCGAGTTCGCGCGACCAGTCGTAGCTGAAGCCGAGGCTTTTGATCTGGCGCGTGAAGTTGGCGATGTTCGCCTCGGTCGTGACGCGCGGATGCTGGCCGGTCTTGACGGCGTATTGCTCGGCGGGCAGGCCGAACGAATCCCAGCCCATCGGATGCAGCACGTTGAAACCGCACGCGCGGCGGTAGCGCGCCAGAATGTCCGTAGCCGTGTAGCCCTCCGGATGCCCCACATGCAAACCCGCGCCGCTCGGATACGGAAACATGTCGAGGATGTAAAACTTCGGCGGCAACTGCGTTGCGGCCACCTTGCCGGAAAGTCCGTGACGAACAGCAAATGGATGGTTCGCGGGAATTTCCTCGTTCGGATTGAACGCTCGGAAAGCCTGCTGCTGCTCCCAGGTTTGCTGCCACTTGGGTTCGATCAGGTGAAACGGATATTGTCTGCGGCTGCTCGACATAGAGCAGACATTATTGCCGGAAAACATTGGCCGGGCAATGCGGAATGAAACGGTCAGGCTTTGGCCGGCTGACTTTGCCAAACAAGCCGCAACCCTTCGAGTGTCAGGTCTGGCGCCACGGCGGAAATCTCCGGCAGCTTCGCCGCGATTAGTTTCGCATAGCCACCCGTTGCCACCACCGGTAGTTTTTTCGCGCGCAACTCGCGTTTGAGTTCGCCAATCAATTCGCGCACGAGACCGCGATAACCCTGCACCGCACCGACGAGCATCGCGTGTTTCGTGCTTTTGCCGATGGCGGAATTGACCTCGCGTATTTCAATCTTCGGCAACAGAGCCGTTTTCTCATGCAGATAATTGGTCATCGCCGCGAGGCCTGGTGCAATGATGCCACCGACGTAATTCCCCTTGCCGTCAACCACGTCGAACGTGACCGCCGTTCCAAAATCCACCACCACCACCGGCGCACCGAAACGCGCGCGCGCGGCCACCGCATTCGCCAGCCGGTCCGGGCCGATGGATTCGGGCTTGGGATAATCAATGCCCACGCCGCGGATCGTTTTCGGATTCAGTTCCAGCGCCTTCAACTTCCAGACTGCACGAACCGCTTTTTGGACGAGCGGCGTCGCGCGGGGAACAACGCTGCACAGGATCGCGCCATCAATCTTATTTTTGCCGGTAAACGCTTTGACCAGCGCCGCCGCGCCACCACCAAACCAGGTAAGCGTCGAAATATCGGTTTGCTTTAAGACCCGCCGGTCATCCGCCAGACCGATGTGCGTGTGCGTGTTGCCGATGTCGAAAAGTAAAATCATTTTTCCAAAGTGACGTCGCCACCGATGATGCGTTCCAAATGGCCGTGTTCAGTGCGGACGAGGAGCGCACCGTCATCATCGAGTGATTCCGCGCAGCCGCGAACCAGTCGCGAACCCATCTGCACCGAGACATGTTTGCCGATGGTCGTGCAACCGGCTTCCCATTCATCGGCAACCCGTGAAAATTTGCCGCCGCAAATCCGCGTGTAATCCGCATCCAGCTCGCGCAATATTTCCGTCGCCAGCTCCGCGCGGGAAATTTCTTCGCCGGCCTCAATCTTGAGCGAGGTGGCGAGCTTCCGCAGTTCCGGCGGGAATTCCGCTGCGTCCTGATTCACGTCCACGCCGATGCCGAGGATGATGTGGCGGACGCGATCCACTTCCGCGCTCATTTCGGTCAGAATGCCCACAACTTTTTTCCCGCCGATGAGCAAATCGTTCGGCCATTTGATGTCCGATGACAGCCCGGTGACCTTTCTGATCGCGCGGCGCAAGGCGGTGGCCGAGGCGACGGTCAACTGGGTCGTCTCCTGCGGGCTTAATTTTGGCCGCAGCAAAATGGAAAACCAAAGTCCCTTGCGCGTGGGCGACATCCATTTCCGACCCAGCCGTCCCCGTCCCTTGGTCTGCGCTTCGGCGAAAACCACGACGCCCTCCTTCACGCCATCACGCGCGAGTTTCTCGATCACGTCGTTTGTGGAAGTGGTTTCTTCAAACACGCGGATGTCGCGGCCGACGACTTTGATCCGGCCCAGACGCGCGGTTAAGTCATCCGCGTGCAGCGCATCCGGCGAACTGACTAGCCGGTAGCCAAAATGAGGGCCGGCCTCAATTTCGTAGCCTGCCCGGCGCAATTCTTCGATGCGCGCCCAGATCGCCGCGCGGCTGATTTTCAATTGTTCCGCCAATTGAGCGCCGGACACCCCGTCGGACTTGGCCCGCAACGCGGAAAGAATTTTGGCGTCGGTGGTCATGAGTTTTTAACCACGAATGGACACGAATTAAAACCAATCAAGAGCGTCACAGTAAAATCATTCATCTTCATTGGTGTTTATTCGTGGTTTAGTTTTCAAAATCCAATCCAACATCCACCGCCCGGGCGGAATGAGTGAGCGCGCCGACGGAAATGAAATCCACGCCCGTCCCGGCAATCGCGCGGACGGTTTCCAAATTTATGCCGCCGCTGGCTTCTGTTTTCACCCGGCCGCGGACAATTTTTACGGCCATCCGCAGTTGTTTCAAATCCATGTTGTCGAGCAAAATGAAATCGGCGCAGGCGTTCACGGCTTGTTCGACTTGTTCCAACGTGTCCGCTTCAACCTCGATCTTCAGCTTTGGAAACTTTTCCCGCGCGCGCGCGACGGCTGCGGCAATGGCGTTCGGCTTTTCATTACGCAGCGCGGCCAGATGATTGTCCTTGATCAAAACCATGTCGAACAGCCCGATGCGATGATTGCATCCGCCACCACAGGCGACGGCGTATTTCTCAAACCGCCGCCAGCCGGGCGTGGTCTTGCGCGTGTCGAGAATTTGCGCGCGGGTTCCTTTGATCGCCGCAACGAATTGCGAAGTCAACGTCGCCACGCCTGAAAGCCGCTGGACAAAATTCAGCGCGACGCGCTCGGCGGTCAAAATCGCGCGCGCCGGGCCGGAAATTGTCAGGAGCGTGTCGCCGGCGTTCGCTTGCATGCCATCGGAAAACTTTTTTTCAGTTTTGATTTTTGGCGAGAGCTGCTTGAAGGCGCTTTCCGCAAATTCAATTCCCGCCACGACGAGCAGTTCACGCGCGCGCAGAACGGCTTTGGCCTTCGCATTTGCGGGAACGGTCGCCAGCGTCGTCGCATCGCCGATGCCGATGTCTTCGGCGAGGGCGAGTTGCACGGCACGGCGGATTTCTGCGGCGGACAGCTTCACGCCGTCAAAGTGAAGGCAAATCGAAAAAGGGAAAAGGAAAAACGAACTTGGAAACAACGATAAAAATTATAATGGCCTGAAACGAGGGTTTAGTTTAGAACAAATCGCGTGCAGAACCTGATGCCCTTCGTGTTTGTGGCGGCAATTGTCGTTGCCATCGTCGGATTTATTTACAGCCAGATTCAAGCGCGCAAACGGCGCGAGGGGCTTGTTGAACTGGCGCAGCGGTTGAATTTGAATTTCTCTCCAGATCCGGATTACGGATTCGCCGAGCGGTTTGGCTTTCTGAAAAAACTCGCGCAAGGCGACAACCGCTACGCTTACAATGTGCTGTCAGGAACCTATCAAAACCACGACGTGCTGGCATTTGATTACCACTATCAAGTCACCACCCACGACAAAAACGGCAGCCACACGACGAATTACCGGTTTTCATTTTTTATTTCTCAGATGCCGGCGACTTTTCCCGACCTGACGGTTCGCCGCGAAAACTTTTTCCTAAAAATCGCCGAGGTGTTCGGCTATCAGGACATCAAGTTCGAGTCCGCCGAATTTTCCAAGACCTTCTGCGTGCGTTCGCCGGACAAAAAGTTTGCCTACGACGTCTGCAACGCTCAGATGATGGAATACCTGCTTGCCAACCGCGACTTGAGCCTTGAGATCGAAAATCAGGCGCTGGCGCTGGCGTTCGATTCCTGTTTGGCGGTGGAACAAATCGAGTCCAACCTGCAAAGGCTGGTTGAAATCCGCTCGCGTTTGCCGGAATATCTTTTCACAAATACATGAT